>Ga0206966_1101_pt1 | contig 24151 bp, 20 predicted proteins | sample Alteio_BWOrgHeat_23_FD_152970 | JGI IMG/M metagenome (GOLD analysis project Ga0206966, IMG submission 152970) | Enriched cells from forest soil in Barre Woods Harvard Forest LTER site, Petersham, Massachusetts, United States -... | ecosystem: Environmental > Terrestrial > Soil > Temperate forest >...
GCGTGATACTCGGGGCCATAATTTTGGCGATGCTTGCAGGCGCTGAGTGCGCGCGAGCGCAGGCGGGTGCGGCGGGCAGCAATGGCGCTGCGTTTCCCAAGGCGTACGCAATGCTTTCGGCGCAGGCGCAGAAAGAAAAGGCCGCGGGCGATCCTGGCGGGCGCGCGCTACAGAATGCGGCGTCAACTTTATACGCGCTGAATGCGCTGTTGATTCAAGCGCCTCCGAATTACGGAGCTCCGTGGGCGGACAAGAACCTCACCGATGCGCGAGAGCATTCGTTGCGGCTGTGCGTGACCCTTTTCAACAAACAGCTGATTTTCGTTTACCGGAGAGATCCGAAGGGCGCGCCGGCGGTGGTGGAGGCGGTGCGGTTGATCGCCGGCGAGAACGGCGTGGCGCTGCTGAAGGACTCCGATTTTCTTACGGGCACGACGCCGGCGGGGCAGGTGGCGTACATGAGTTCGAGCAAAGTCGCAGCGGGGGAATTCGAGAAGGCGATCTGGGTGGCGACGAAGGACGGCGGGCTGGCTGGGCCGATCGCGACCGCACCACCGCGGAGGCCGAATCCAAACGCAGCGGCGAATGCGCAGAAGCCGGAGTGGCAAGCGGTGCCTGAATTTACCGCGGTGTACAAGTCGATCCAGCAACTGGGGCCGGACACGGCGGGGAGTTTCTTGGCGTGGACGGCGATCGCGAGCGAGGATCAGGAAAATGGGCTGCCCGGCGAAAGGAACGATCACATCGGGACGGGTACACTCGTGTTTTGGTGGAGGCCCACGATCGATGAGGTGAACAGCGTGTTTCGCACGCAGCTGAGATTTGCGCTCGTGCAGATGCAAAGCGCGCGGGCAGGTTCGGGAGATGCGTGGCTGAAGCAGCTCTACGGACCCAATAATATGGAGGAGTCGGCGAAGGCGATCACGGCGCTTGATGGCGTGGGATCGCTGAGCGATCTCGGAGCAAACCGGCCAAACGCGGCAGGTAATTTTCATACGCTTGCGAACCGGCTGAACGATCTCATGACAAAGGTGCAGTACAAGGCTGGAGCGTTTTATACGACGGGTTGAGTAGAGCGAGTTGAATTAGAAAAGGCCGGGCTGACGGCGGGGTTCTTCGAGCTGGAAATGTTTGTACGCGAGGCCGGTGGCGACGCGGCCGCGCGGGGTGCGATCGAGAAGGCCGAGCTGCATGAGGTACGGCTCGTAGATTTCTTCGATGGCGTCTTCCTCTTCGCTGAGCGAGGCGGCGAGAGTATTGAGGCCGACGGGGCCGCCGCCATATTTTTGGATGATGGCGAGCATGAGGTTGCGGTCGGTTTCGTCGAGGCCGTGCTCGTCGATGCCGAGCATAGAGAGCGCGTCGCGGGCGACGCCGAGATCGATCACACCCTTGGCGCGCACTTGCGCAAAATCGCGGACGCGGCGGAGCAGACGATTTGCGACGCGCGGTGTACCGCGGCTGCGGCGGGCGATTTCGAAGGCGCCGTCTTCATCCATTTTGATGTCGAGAATTTTCGCGGAGCGGTGGACGATGCGGAGCAAATCCTCGGGCGTGTAGAACTCGAGGCGATGCACGATGCCGAAGCGCGAGCGCAGCGGCGCCATGATGAGTCCGGCGCGCGTGGTGGCGCCGATGAGCGTGAATTTATTCAGCTGATAGGGATGGACGCGGGCGCCGGGACCCTGTCCGATGATGAGGTCGACGCGAAAATCTTCCATCGCGGGATAGAGAATTTCTTCCATGGCGGGCTGGAGGCGGTGAATTTCGTCGAGGAAGAAAAAGTCGCGCGCGTCGAGGGACGTGAGCACGGCGGTGAGGTCGCCCTTTTTTTCGAGGAGCGGGCCGGCGCTGACTTTGATGGCCGAGCCCATTTCGTTGGCGAGGATTTGGGCGAGAGTGGTTTTGCCGAGACCCGGCGGTCCGTAGAGCAGCACGTGATCGAGTGCTTCGTTGCGGCTGCGCGCGGCTTCGACCGCGATTTGCAAATTTTCTTTCACGCGATTTTGGCCGATGTAGTCGGAGAGGCGCTGCGGCCGAATGCTCGCTTCGATACGCGAGTCGTCGTCGGGGAGCGCGCGGCCGGACAGGATGCGGTCGTGAGGTTCAGTCATTTTCGCGTGGGATGGAGAGGAGCCGCTCATTTCGCGCGAGCCGCCTTCTGCATGTTGGCGCCGCCCAGAATTTGCAGCGACGCGCGAAGCAGAGTTTCAAAATCATTGTTCTCCGGGCGGCGCGACTTCACGATCGCGCTTTCCACTTCCTTTTCATCGTAACCCAAATTGATGAGCGCGGACGAGACGTCCGATTCAAGCTGCGATTTTGTGGCGGGCTTGCCAGCTTCGGGCACGTCCACGGCGGCGAGCTTGTCGCGAAGCTCGACGACGATGCGCTCTGCGGTTTTGCGTCCCACGCCGGGAATCTTCACCAGCTGCGCGAGATCACCTTTGCGGATCGCAGGGATCAGGTCGTCAAGGCCCATGCCGGAAAGAATTTTCAGCGCGAGCGAAGGGCCTACGCCGGAAGCGGAAATGAGCAATTCGAAACAGTATTTTTCGCGAGCGGAGAGGAATCCGTAAAGAGTGAGTGCGTCTTCGCGAACGTGCGTGTGAATGATCAGAGATGATTCGGCGTGCAGCGGTCCCAGGCTGGTGAAGGTTGAAAGCGGAATTTGGACGAGATAACCCACACCGCCAACTTCGAGGAGAACCTGATTCGGGCGCTTTTCGATGAGTTTGCCGCGGAGCGAACCAATCATGAGAAGAGATTATTGATGAGTGTTACGAGAGTGTCAACGAAGCGGCAGAAATGTAACGCAAAAATGCGAAACAATTTTGAAGGTGCGTGCGTATCTGAATGTGCAGCAAAAATGAGAAGAAATGAAGAAATGCTATGAAATTCCGGAGAGAAAAAGTGTTCGATTTCGAGCGGACAGTACGCGAACAGTGTCCGTTTTTGATGCGGAGTGGCGGCGAATGAACAGAAAAAAATATTTTCATAAAAAGTAAACACCGTTTGCTGCCGATGGAGTTAGAGCCGCGTCTAAGGACTTCAAGAAGAGTTTCTAACAGGGCGTTTCAATTAAAGGAGAATGCAAAATGTCACGTGGTGTGAAGCAGATGATGTCAGTGGTGGCGGTACTGATGCTGTGCATGACAATGGCGGCGGGAATCGCGGCAGCGAAAGGTACGAAGCCCGTCGTCGCGACAACCATGAGCCTCTACAATTCGGCGTTCATCCTGGGACACGAATTGAAGGCCGGCGATTATGAAGTGTCGGCAACGGACACGATGCTGACCATCTCGCAGAACCGCAAGACGATCGTGGAAGCGCCGATCAGCTGGAAGAGCGAAACGGGCAAGTCGCAGTTCTCGACGTTTGTGACGGACGGGAACAAAGTGACTGAGCTGCATTTCAGCGGAAAGACGCAGTACGCCGTGGTCGCGAACTAGTGCGGGTGCGACAATTCGGATGGCGGGCCGGTTTGCAGACTGCAGACCGTGTCCGCCATTTTTTTTGCGCTTGGGCGCGTCGCGGGGATGAGTACGCTGCTTTCTAGTGTGAACACACGCGGGACAATTTGTTTGCTCGCCTTTCGCCCGCGTGGTATTTCTGAGTGTGCCGATGCAAGCCGCTAATCACATTCGAGTGCAAGAATTCGGGTTCGCCGAACTGTGCGGCAACGTGTGTACCGATGCGTGCGTGGGCGCGCCTGTCCACGCGATGCGCGTAATTCCCGCGATTGGTATTCGAATTATTCGAATTAGCAAGCATCCAGGGAGCGGATGACGGCGGGCGAGATTCAAAAAGCGAAAGAGACCCGAGGCCGTTGTCCCAGAGAGGGAGAACGGCCTTTTTTGTTTTTGGCAGGGGATCGAGTACGCGGCGACGGACAAATCCGGGCAGCAAAGGAAGAGCGATGGTGACGCTTCAAAAGATTAAGGATGCCGAGCAGCGGATACGGAGCGCGATTTACGACTCGCCGTTCATGCGGTCTGAAACGTTTTCGCAGCGCACGGGAAATTCGATTTTCCTGAAGCTCGAGAACTTGCAGATGACGGGCTCGTTCAAAGAGCGCGGGGCGCTGAACAAGATCCTGCTGTTAACGGATGATGAAAAGCGGCGCGGCGTGATTGCGGCGTCGGCGGGAAATCACGCGCAGGCGGTGGCGTACCACGCGACGAAGCGCGGGATCGCGGCAAAGATCTGCATGCCGCTGGCGACGCCGCTAGTGAAAGTGTCTGCGACGAGAGAGTACGGCGCGGAAGTGATTCTGGTGGGCGCGAACTACGACGAAGCGTGCGATGAGGCGCTGCGGATTCGCGAGGTGGAGAACCGGACGTTCATTCACCCGTTTGACGATCACGATGTGGTCGCGGGGCAAGGAACGATTGGGCTCGAGATGCTGGCGGCGGTCGGAGATTTGGATGCCGTAGTGATTCCGGTTGGTGGCGGCGGATTGATTGGCGGCGTGGCGTGCGTGGTGAAGGAAACGAAACCGAAGATGCGCGTGATCGGCGTGCAGACGACGAAGCTGCCGTCGATGCAAGCGGCGGTGAAGGCTGGAAAGCAGGTGACGTTGCCGGCGGCGAAAACGATTGCGGACGGCATCGCGGTGCGGTCGCCTGGCGTACACACGCTTCCGCTGGTGCAGAAGTATGTGGATGAAATTGTGACCGTAGACGAAGAAGAAATTGCGAACGCGATTCTGACGCTGCTGGAAAAAGAGAAGACGCTCACTGAGGGAGCGGGCGCGGTGGCGGTGGCGGCGGTGCTGAACGGGAAGACTGGGGATCGCGGGAAGCGGCTGGGCGTCGTGGTGTCCGCCGGAAATATTGATGTGACGCTGCTGTCGCGGATTATCGAGCGCGGTTTGGTGAAGGATGGACGACTGGTGAGATTGCGGATTCATTTGCCGGATTATCCGGGGGCGCTGGTGAGGCTCTCGACAGCGATTGCGGAGCAGAAGGTGAATATTGTGGAGACGGCTTTCAACAGATCGCTCTATGGAGTGGAGCTGGGGGATACGGCGATTGATATCACGATGGAGGCGCGTGGGTTTGAGCATATTGCGGAACTCGAGAAAGCTCTCGATGGGCATGGGTATGTGCATGAGCGGGTGGAGTGAACGAAGCTAGACAAAATCAAAAGCGTGGAACATTTCACGGAGAAAGACGAGAAAGGCTTTGAGGGCACGGAGAATTCTTTTGGGAGATGAATCGGGATCGTATGGCGGGCGTTTTTTTTGGAAGGTGCTTGGGATTAGAAACAAATTCAAAAGCACACAGGCGAACTCCAGCCTGGGTCACAGACTGGCATCCCTAATGCGATTGTGGCAAGAAGTTGGAGTGGTGCCTGGAGTGGAGCTGGCTGAACCCGGACCAGCTTAGACATGCGCTGCGCGCACTTTAGAAGCGGCACCGACTGACAGTCTATGTTACATCGCGCTGCGCGCGACTAAGGCACACCCCGGTGAGAGCGGGATGCAGACAGGCTGAGAGCCTGTCCCACTGCGCTCGATTAAGGCACACACTCATGATGACGATTGGGCATTCGACGCTGGGTATTGAGGTGTTTGTGGGGGCGTTGCGCGAGAACGGAGTCGCGATGCTGGTGGACGTGAGGAGATTTCCTGGGTCGCGGAGGCATCCCCAATTTGGGCAGGAAGCGCTGTTTGCTTCGTTGGCGGAGGCGGGGATTCGTGCGGTGTGGCGCGAGGGGTTGGGAGGACGGCGGGCGGCGCGGAAGGACAGCGTGAATCTTGGGTGGAAGAACTCGAGCTTTAGAGGTTATGCGGATTACATGCAGACGGCGGAATTTGCGCGGGAGATGGATTGGTTGATGGCGGTGCCGCAGCTCGAAGCTACGGTGGTGATGTGTGCGGAGGCGGTGCCTTGGAGATGCCATCGATCGTTGATTGCGGATGCTGTGATTGCGAGGGGCGGACACGTGGAGGATATTTTTGTTGGGGGGAATGGGACGACGACAACGAAGGTGCGGGAGATGACGTCGTTTGCGCGGATTAGGGATGGGAGGGTTTGGTATCCGGCGCAGACGGGTGAGGGGAATTTGTTTGAGTGAATGGTGTGGGTGAGGGAGAAAGCGGGGAGAGATCCTTCGGCCGATGAATCGGCCTCTGGATGACGTCAAAGGCTAGGTAAAAGCAGAAACAAAGGCACACAGGCGAACTCCAGCCTGTGCCACAGACTGGCTCCACTATAGTGTGCGTGGCAAGAAGTCGGAGTGGTACCTGGAGTGGACATGGCCCAACCCGGGACCAACTGAGAGTTGGTCCCACCCAGACTCGAAAGTCTAAGCTACATCGCGCTGCGCGCGACTAAGGCTAGTGAAGGGCGCGGTCTTTTTTGATGGATTCGTCGATTAGGGATTCTAGTTCGCGGCGAGTCAGGGTGATGCGTTCTGTGTCGCTGCTGTCGCTGGTTAGGGGTGCGCCCGGCTGCGGGACGGATGGAGATTGCAGGCCGTAACGGGCGCGGGCGGCGAAGAGGCGTTCTACGTCGCCACCGGACAAAAGAACTTGCTTGCCTAGCATTTCGGTGACTAGCGCTACGCGAGCGAAATGTTCGGTGGTCTCCATGCGGAAATACGAGGTCATCAAGTCCGCGCCGAAGGTGACGACGCCGTGATTCGCGAGAAGGATGGCGTCGTAGCTTTGCACGAGAGGCTCGATCGAGCCGGCGAGTTCGCTGGTGCCGGGCATTCCGTAGGGAGCAACGGGAACTGAGCCGAGCGCGATGACGAGTTCGCAGAGCAGCGCTTTATTGAGCGGCATGCCGGCCGCGGCATAACCGGTGGCGGTGGGCGGATGCGCGTGGCAGACAGCGTTCACTTCTGGACGTCGCGCGTAAATGAGCAAATGCATGGCGAGTTCCGAAGAAGGATTGCGCCGGCCTGCTACTTTTTTCCCATCGAGATCAGTGATGACGAGATCTTCGGTGGTGAGCATGCCTTTGCACATGCCCGTGGGAGTGGTGAGAATGTGGCGCGGATCGAGCCGCACCGAAACGTTGCCGTCACAAGCGGCAACGTAGCCGCGATCGTGCATCATGCGGCCTACGGCGCAAATATCGCGCCGGTGATCTTCTTCCGACTTCAGCGCACCGGGGTAGATCGAATCAGGACTCACGTTCCCTCCTCGATAATGCGCCGGGTTGTACTTCGCGTCAGGCGTAGATGCCGCGAAGCTTAAGAGCACGAGCAACGCGATCGATGGCCATGATGTAAGCGGCGATGCGATTGTTCACGCCGTGGGACTCGGCGTAACGAACAACCTGATCGAAGCTCTGATCCATCACGTCCTGCAAGCGCTCATTCACTTCACTCTCGCGCCAGAAGAAACCCTGGCGGTCCTGCACCCACTCGAAGTAACTCACGGTCACGCCGCCCGCGTTGCCGAGAATATCGGGGATAACGAAAATTCCCTTGTTCTCGATAATCGGGTCGGCATGTGAGGTTACAGGACCATTGGCTCCTTCGCAAAGAATTTTGCAATCGACGCGGCTGGCATTTTCGGTAGTGATCTGGTTCTCGGTGGCCGCGGGAATCAGGATGTCGGTGGGATGGAAAAGCACATCCTTGGAAGATTGCTTGTCGCCGCCACCGGGGAAGTCGTGAAGTTTTTTCCCCTGCGTGTAAACCCAGTCGATAACTTTCGGAACGTCGAAACCTTTGTCGTTGTAGAGGCCGCCGTGAATATCCGCGAGGCCGATAATTTTGTAGCCGGCCTTGTGCATGAGGATCGCGGCTTGCGAGCCGACGTTGCCGAAACCCTGAATGATCACGCGGCAACCGTCTTTTTTCATTTTCAATTTGGCGAGAGCGTTGTCGCAGCACATCATCACGCCGCGGCCAGTGGCTTCCTTGCGGCCAAGCGAACCGCCGAGTTCGAGAGGCTTGCCGGTGACGACGGCGGTGGTGGCCTGGCGCACGTGCATGGAATAGGTGTCCATGACCCACGCCATGGTCTGATCGTTGGTGCCTATGTCCGGCGCGGGGACATCTCGCTCCGGGCCGAACCAGTCGCTGAGTTCGCCGGTGTAGCGGCGAGTGATGCGTTCGAGTTCGGTCTTCGAAAGTTTCGAAGGATCGCAGATGACGCCGCCCTTGGCGCCGCCGAAGGGAATGTTGACGACGGCGCATTTCCAGGTCATCCACGCGGCGAGGGCGCGGACTTCATCGATCGAGACATCTGGCGCGAATCGGATACCGCCTTTGCCGGGGCCGCGGACGGAAGAGTGCAGGACGCGGTAGCCGATGAAGACTTCGAGGCGGCCGTCGTCCATTGCGACCGGGAGATAGACGGTGATTTCCTTGCTGGGATATTTCAGATAGCGATAGACGCCATCCTCGAGGCTCATTTTCTGCGCGGCGTATTCGAAGCGCGCTTCGGCCGACTTATAAACGTTCAGTTCTTCCTGTGAAACCGCACACATACCGATCCTCCTGGGAATAGCGAGAGCAAAAAATATTGAGAAATTTAACTTGTGGGCGCCGACGGGCAGCCCCGACACGCTGCGGTCCAATTTGGGCAGCGCCGCTCAGTGTATGACTGCGGGGAAGGAGGCGCAAGAATCGGATTTCCAGGATTGCGTGATGCGGAACAGACCAATGTGGCTTGCGATGGCATTACTTTAGAAATCGGCTACTGCGCGTGGCGCTTGACGAATTCTTCGAGGAGCAGGCGGGTGAGTTTGTTCTGATCGTGGCGGACGACGCGATGGTAGCGGGCTAGATCGCCTGTGACGTAACGGATGCCCATGCGTTTCAATTCGGCGGCGGAGGATTGGACGGGCTCGGCGCCTTCGGCTTTGTAGCGGCGAAGGATTTTCGCGGGGATCACTTTTCGATTGATAACGACGAAATCGAAGAGGCCTTTGCGGGAGTGTTCGTAGATGGCGTTGACGTGATCGGCGACGGAGTAGTGCTGGGTTTCACCGGGCTGCGTCATGAGGTTGGCGATGTACACGCAGGTGGCGCGGGATTTGTGGATGGCTTCGGTGACGCCGGGGACGAGGAGGTTGGGGATGATGCTGGTGTAGAGCGAGCCGGGGCCGATGAGGATCAGGTCCGAACGGCGGATGGCGGCGAGAGTTTCGGGGAGCGGCTTCACGCGCGGCGGAACGAGGCAGACGCGGACGATGCGCTGGCGGGAGCGGGAGATATTGGTTTCACCTTTGACGATAGCGCCGTTTTCGAGTTCGGCTTCGAGAGTGACATTCTGAGCGGTGGCCGGGTAGATTCGACCGCGGATGGCGAGGACGCGCGAAGAGACGCGGACGGCTTCGGCGAAATCACCGGTGACGTTGGTGAGCGCGGTGACGAAGAGATTGCCGAAGCTGTGGCCGGCGAGGCCGCGGCCGGCGGGAAAGCGATATTGGAAAAGTTTGCTGAGCAGGTGCTCGTCTTTCGAGAGCGCGACCATGCAGTTGCGAATGTCGCCTGGGGGAAGAACGCTGTATTCGCGGCGGAGGCGGCCGGAGCTGCCGCCGTCGTCGGTGACGGCGACGATCGCGACGAGATCGGCGATGGGGCGGAGCTGCGATTTTTTTGGGGGCTTCTCTCCGGGGCGCGGATTGGCGCGAAATTCGACGAAATCTTTCAGGCCGCGCAGGACGGTGGAAAGTCCGGTGCCGCCGCCGAGAGCGACGATGCGGACGGGACGTTTACGAAGATTGGATGCGGCGCGCGCGGGGCGCTTGGAGGTGGATTTCATGAGAAGGCCGCGCGAGTCGGCGGAGTGGCGCGCGCAGCGAGCGACCTTTCGTAAAGAAAATCAGCCCAGCGAGCCTTCGCGCTCCGGGTAGAGCAGTTCGGTGAATCGCGGGTCTTCCTGCAGGAACGCGAAGTCCTCGTCGTTGCGCGCGTGGTAACGATTCTCGGGGCGGAGCTGAATTGCGATGCGGAGATTCTGCATGGCGGAATCGGCTTCACCGGTGAGGCAATCGAGAGCGGCCATGGCGTACACGATGTGGTCGGCCTTCGGCGCGGCTTTGTGGGCGCGGTCGAGATGTTCGCGAGCTTCGTCCCAGCGGCCGAGATTCATCAGGGCGACGCCCTGAGTGTAGTGGTCCTCGGCGGTTTTCACCGTGGGAACGGGCGAGCGAGAGGCGCGCTGATCGCAAATGCGGATGTGCATCATGGCGCGATCGTGAAGTTCTTTGACCGGGCCCTCGAGTACCTTCTCGAGAGAGAGCTTGGCCTTGGGGAACTTCTGCTGCTGAAACAGCTTGAGGCCCTCTTCATAGGCCTTCAGCTGGGCTTGCTTGGCCGGGGCGTCTAGATCAGGCACCGTGACCGGTGCCTTAGCCTTCAAGGCCTTTTTTTTCACTAATTTGTGGGGGGCCGAGGACTTCGAAGTGTGGCTGGCGCGACGCTTCACGTGTTCGCTCCGCTTAAAAATGCTAGGGGAACATAGCAGAGGTAAAGGGGCGCGTCAATGCGGGGGGTTCGTGACAGGAACACCGCTCGGCGAGACCGAGAGCCGGGAATGGGTGCGGTGGACGACAAAGGCTGCCCGGTCCGGCCCTGCGGGCGAGACCGGCCGTTACAGTAAAGCCGGGCGTAGTGACGGCGTAGTGGAATTTCACCGTAAACGATACGGTTATCAGTTGAGAAAGCGGGGCGAAGGGGGCGCGTTGGAGGGTGGTACTGGCTATGCTATAAAGAACGAGCTACCTAATCTGAGGAAATTGTGCCGTTTATAAACTTTCCCGCTCGCGAGATAAACTGCAAGCTCGTCTATTACGGTCCCGGCCTTGGCGGGAAGACGGCCAACCTGCAGTGGATCTACGAACATACCGGGGCGAATCAAAAGGGAAAGATGGTTTCGCTGGCCACGGAAACCGACCGGACGCTATTTTTCGATTTCCTGCCGCTTGATCTCGGTACCGTGCGTGGGTTCAAGACACGTTTCCACTTATATACGGTTCCTGGACAGGTGTTTTATGAGGCGAGCCGGCGCCTGATTTTGAAGGGCGCGGATGGCGTGGTGTTCGTGGCGGATTCGCAGGAAGAGCGGCTGGATGCGAATCTGGAAACGCTCGACAACCTGCGCGAGCACCTGAAAGATCACAACCTGGATTTTTCAACGATTCCGTACGTGCTGCAATTGAACAAGCGCGATTTGCCGAACGTGCTGTCCATCGAAGAACTGACGAAGCAGCTCGGCGTGAAGGGCGAGCCGGTGACGGAAGGCGTGGCGGTTACTGGACAAGGTGTCTTTGAGACGTTGAAGGAAGTGGCGAAGCTGGTGCTGGCGGAGTTGAAGAAGAACGCGTAGTTGTAGGTTCCTGCCTTGAAGTATTTTTTCTAATCGAAAATTTGAGACGGACTTTGTGTGCGCTCGGGAGCCGATCGAGGCTTCGTGCGAATGATGTGGAGTCTTGCGGCAAAGCGGTAGCTTCGCTCCCGCCGTCCAAAATGCGTGCGCGGGTGCGTCGAGTTCACAGGCGGATAGGTGCTTGTGAATCGCCGACAGGGCTTGGGCCCTGTCGGACGGACTAGGCGCGGGCTACGCCGCCGCGGAATGAGGCGATGGCTTTGGCTTCGTCGGTGAAGGTGGGGATGGCGTTGATAAGGCGCGTGAGTTCGAGGACTTCGCGGACGTGGCCTGTGGGATTGAGAATTTTGAGGCCGCCGCCTTGGCGTTCGAGGCTGACGAAGCTGCGGACGAGAGTGCTGATGCCGGAGCTGTCCATTTGGACGACGCCCGCGAGATTCACGACGACTTCAGCAGGCGGTTTCTCACCGATGCGGCGCAGCTCGGCATTGAGCGTATCGTTGCTGATGCCGATGATGATCCGGCCGACGAGATCCAGCACGGTGACGCTACCGTTTTTTCGCTCAGCGATCTGCAGCCCCATCGTTGCTTCCCTCGCGGAATTTCAGTGAGGCGGTGCCTCACTTCGTTCGCGGCATTATAGCGCGTCCATTGGCTGGGTACACACATTCTGCAATGGGCATCCGCGTTCGGACGAACATGCAGTGGCGAAGAAAACAGAAATAGTTGGGTGTCGAGGGAAATTAAAACGGGAGGCGGAAACCGCTAGGAATCCACCTCCCGGGGTGGGTGGGTTGTTGCAGAGATATCGTTGATGGCTGCGTATTCCGCGCCTGACATCCCTACAATCCGGTGTTTCCACCGGAAGCCACGATTGAGGAAGAAATACCATGCAAAATGAAAGTGTGTCAACGAATATGAGGCTCGGTGGGGTGACGGGAGAGCGAATTTTACACGGGGTTCAAGTTGAAACGTGTTGCGGGACATGTTGATCGAGAGTTTCGCGGACGCGGCGGGCCAAATCACGCGGAATGTAGGGCTTCTGAAGCAGCATGGCGCCTTGCATTTCCGCTTTGTGAAGTAGCGCGATATCGGCACTGTATCCGGTGGCGAAAATAATTGGGAGGCCCGCTTTACGTTTTGAAATTTCGGCGTAGGCTTCGGGGCCGCTTTTTTTCGGGAGCATGACGTCGAACACGAGCAAGTCGATCGTGCCGGGATACTGCTGGAACTCGCGGATGGCTTGTTCGCCATCGCAAGCAATTAGGACGTTGTAGCCCAGGCCGAGAAGCGTTTCGCGGGCGAGTTCGCGCAGACCATCGTGGTCTTCTGCGACCAAGATCGTCTCCACTCCGCCGCGAACTGCGTTGGGATCGGTCTTGGCGACGGCGGCGACGGCACCGGAAGCGGTGAAGGGCAGGTAAACGCGAAAGGTGGTGCCCTCGCCGACTTCGCTTTCGACATCGACGAAGCCGCCGTGCTGGCGGACGATGCCGTAAATGGTGGCGAGGCCGAGGCCAGTTCCCTTCCCTGTTTCCTTGGTGGTGAAAAATGGTTCGAAGATGCGATCGAGAGTGCCCTGTTCCATGCCGGAGCCGGTGTCTGTAACGCGGATGACGGCAAACCTTCCAACGTGAGCGATGGAGTGAGCCGAGCAGAACGCTTCGTCGATGGTGACGCTGGAGGATTCGATATCGAGTTTGCCGCCTTTGGGCATCGCGTCGCGCGCGTTGATGCAAAGATTCATGACGACCTGCGCGATCTGGGTGGGATCGGCGCGAACGGCGGGCGGATCGAGGTGGAGATTGACGCGAATCTCGATGTTGCTGCCGATGACTTTTTCAAGAAGGCTGAGCGTCTCGGTGACGCACTGATTGAGGTCGATATTACGCGGCTCGAGAATCTGGCGGCGGGCGAAGGCGAGCAGCTGCTGAGTGAGCGCGGCGGCGCGTTCAGCCTGCTGACGGACTTTGTTGAAGTGGCGATTGAGGCGGCTGTCTTTCTCGGTTTCTTCGATGCCCAGCTCGGCCCAGCCGAGGATGGCGCCGATCATGTTGTTGAAGTCGTGCGCGATTCCTCCGGCGAGCTGGCCGATGGCTTCGAATTTCTGGACTTGAGCAAGCTGCTTTTCCAAAGCGAGGCGCTCGGAAATATCCTCGACGAAAAATTCCATGCAATCGACTTTCCGGAACAGGTCTTTGGTGCGGCGACCGACGAGGCGAACGGTGATGCGCTTATCGTCTTTGCGTTTCCATTCGACCTTGGCTTCCACGCGCGCGTGCTGGCGGGAAACTTCGGCGAGTTCGGCAAAGGCGGTAGGATCGACGAAAATGCCCGCGGATTTTGTGAGGCGGAGAAGCTCTTCGACGCTTTCGTAGCCGAGCATTTCGACCATGGCGAGATTGACGTCGAGGAGTTGATCGTCGAAGGTGACCCAGTAAATTCCGTAGGAGGCGTTGTTCACCAGGCCACGATAGCGATCTTCGATGTAGCGCACGGCTGCTTCGGAACGCTTGCGCTCGGTGATGTCCAGAATGCTGGCGCGTATGGATTCGTGCGTAGGCGATGGCAAGCGAACCAGATGAACTTCACAGGCAATTTCTTCATCGGCGGCGTTGCGATGAATCCATTCGAACGAAGGCTTGGCATCGTTTCTGGTGCGTTCGAACCATTCGCGCGCGGCGATGGCAGAGTGGCGGCCGTCGGGTTGGAAGGGAGGGCTGAGTTCGCCGGGGCCAACGCGCATGAGATCGGGCCGGCTCATTTTGAAGAGCTTCAAAGCGTTGTTGTTGCAGTCGATGAAAACGCCCTTTTTAACGTCGAGAACGACGATAGCTTCGGGGGCGTTTTCGACGAGAGTGCGGAAGTGAGCTTCGCTTTCGCGCATCGCATCGTTGGCTTTGCGCTCACCTTCGCGGAGGAGCCTCTCTTCCTGGGCGCGGATGATCGCCATAGGCAATCGCGCGAGCTGATGTTTCAGAACGTAGTCGGTGATACCGAGCTTGATGCATTCGACGGCTTTACCGTCGCCAAGCGTACCAGTGAGAAGGATAAGCGGAATATCCTGGCCGGACTTGACGATTTCGGTGAGCGCGTCGATACCGGTCCAGCCGGGCATGCGGTAATCGGAGAGAACGAGGTCAACGGGTTTCTGCTCGAGTTTATCGACGAACTCCTCGCGAGTGCTGACGGTTTCAATTTTCAGGTCGAGGCCGGATTTCCCCAAGGCGCGAAGGGTCAACTCGAGGTCGTCGGGATTGTCCTCGGCGATCAAGATGTGGAGCGGCGAGTCGTAACAGATCATTTCATTCGAATTGGCCGATGCGCGCGCCATGCTTTGAAGTACTCCCAGTATCAAGCTTCCAAAAACGCTACCGCGGGTGGCTTGCGGTTGACAACAAGCCAGTAGACGCCGAGCTTGTTGACCACGTCCTGAAACTCGGCGAAGTTGACCGGCTTTTGGATATAACTGTTCACGCCATTCTGGTAGCCGGTAGCCATGTCGTGCTCTTCCTGCGAAGAAGTAAGCAGGATGACGGGGATGGCGCGCGTACGCGGATCCGATTTCAATTCCTGGAGGACTTGCAAGCCGTCAACCTTCGGAAGCTTCAAGTCGAGCAGGATTATCGCGGGCCGGTTCTCGCAGGCTCGATTGGCGTACTCGCCACGGCAGAACATGAAATCAAGAGCTTCGGCGCCGTCGTGCAGGTGCAGGATGTGATTGGCTACCTTGCTTTTGCGCAGAGCGTGGAGCGCCAGCTCGGCGTCGGCCGGATTGTCTTCGACAAGAAGAATCTCGACCGGATCAGACTCCGACATGTTTCACCTCTTCGAGTTTTCGCGCCAGGGCGCCTTCGGTTTGCGCTCCTAGAGTGAAATAGAACGTGGCGCCGGAACCAGGTTGCGACTCAGCGCGAATGGAGCCGCCGTGACGAAGAACGATGCGCTGGACGGTAGCTAATCCGATACCGGTGCCTTCAAAATCGTCCTCGGGATGCAGGCGTTGAAACGCGCCAAATAGCTTATCGGCATACTTCGGATCGAAGCCCACACCGTTGTCGCGAACGAAAAGAGTTGCGGGGCTGGAGGTATCGAGCGCACCGAATTGAATCACCCGGTGCGGGAGACCGCGCGTGAACTTGACGGCGTTGGCGATGAGGTTGGCATAGACGACTTCAAGGAGTCCCGGATCACAATCGAAATCTGGGAGAGGATCAATACGCCACTCCACACCGCGGCCATCGGGACTATCGCGATAGTTGGCGACGGAACGCTCGACGAGATCCTGGACGGAGACCCGACGGCGGATCAGCTTTTTGCGGCCAATCCGAGAGAGGTCGAGCAGGTCGTCAATAAGACGACCCATGCGATTTACAGCTTGCACGATTCGACGAAGATGGCGGCGCGCCTCATCGCTGAGTTCGGCGCCGAACTCGCTTTCGAGAATGCGGGAGAAGCCATCAACATGGCGGAGCGGCGCGCGGAGATCGTGCGACACGGTGTAGCAGAACGAATCGAGTTCATTTACGACTTGGGTGAGTTCGGCGGTGCGCTCCTCCACGCGGATTTCGAGCGAGGCATTCAGTTGCTGGACCTGGCGTTCGGCGCGCTTGCGCTCTTCGATTTGTGCTTGCAGGGCGAGGTTGGCAGCACGTAGGTCTTCGGTGCGTTCGTGGACGCGATGCTCAAGACTTACTTGGGCCTTCTCGAGTTCGTTCTGAATGGCGGCGCGATGGCGCATTTCGCCACGCAGAATCAGGATGCAGACCACGGAGAGGAAGATGGCGCTGGCGTAACCGAAGGCCAGATAGCCGGATGAGCGGCGGAGGGCTTCGTCGATCGCCTGACGGCGGACCAGAGAGAGACGGTCTTCTTCGGCATTGATTTGCTGGATGAGATCGGAGATGTCATGTGAAAGAGCAGCGCGTTCAGGCAGGAAGGCGCGCACGGTGGCTGGGGCGTGTGCATTTCCCGCTGCGGTCGCGATTGCGGGTGACATGATGGCCTCACGCAAGAGGCCGAGATAGCGCACAAGTTTCGGATCGAGAAGCCCGAGGCGTTGCTGCTGAGATAGATTGTCGGCAGTGAGGGAGCGGAGGTCGTGTGCGGCACTAAGGGCACCGGTACGGGCGACGTCAAGCGACGCGAGAGCTTGAGGATCACTGGTGCCGGCATATTCGAAAGAGATCTCTTCGAGGCGCGCCAAGTTCTCGGCAAGCGCTTCGTTGCGATGGAGAACGGCGCTCGAGTGACGGCCCCACTGGCGTGTTTCTTCGATTTTCGTGGCGTTGCAATAGGAGACGACACACATCGCGCAAAGGATAACCACCGCGAGACTGTAGGCGGTGGCCAGCTTGGTTTGAAACGTCATGAGTTTCAGGTTTCGCACGATCAAGCTTGTCTCGTTTGCGTTTTCGAATTCAACGATGGGTCACCTGAGCGATCTCACCTTCCCGATTGCGAAGCGAGGAATTGGCGGAGTCAGGTCTTACGGATGAACCGCGGTCTACGCCGAGCGTGAAAAAGAAAGTTGCGCCTTGATCGACGGCGGATTCGGCCCAGATTTTGCCGCCGTGGCGGTGAATGATCCGTTGCACCGTAGCAAGGCCGATGCCGGTGCCCTCGAACTTTTCCTTTGCGTGAAGGCGCTGGAATACGCCGAAGAGCTTGTCGGCATATTGAAGATCGAATCCGACGCCGTTGTCTTTAACGAAGTAAGCAAGCTCGCCGTCTCTTGCTGCGGTGCCGACCTCAATCACAGCGACGGGACGCGTGCGGGTGAATTTGAGCGAGTTGGAAAGCAGATTCGTAAGTACCGCGCGCAAGAGATCGGGATCGCAATTCACTGAGGGAAGCGTCTCGATGCGCCATTCGACGTTGCGAGACGGTTCAGCCTGGGGAAGGTCGGCGATGGCCGACTTCACGAGTTCGCCGAGATTCACCGTTTCGCAAGAGAGTTCGCGGCGGCCGAGATGGGCGAGCTTGATCAGGCTGTCGATGAGCTTGCCCATGTCAGTGGTGGATTTGAGGATGCGGGTCAGATGGCGGCGGGCCTCTTCGGGAAGTATGGCGGCATATTCCTCGGAGAGGATGCGGGCGAAGCCGTCGATGTGACGGAGTGGAGCACGCAGGTCGTGCGAGACCGAGTAGCTGAAGGACTCGAGTTCCTTATTGGCGAAGGTGAGATCGCGGGTGCGCTCTTCGACGCGGCGCTCGAGGCCCGCGTTCAAGGCCACGATTTCGTTTTCCTTATTTTTGCTGTCGGTAATGTCGAGGTTGGCAGCGACAAGGCGGCGGAACTCGCCCTGTTGGCCGTAGAAAATCTGGCCTTGCGCGCGAATCCAGCGAATCTGGCCGTCGGCTCGAACTATGCGGTATTCGCTGGAGTACGGAGAGTGGGTCTCAATGTCGATTTCTAAAGCGCTTTTCGCGCTTTCGCGGTCGTCCGCGTGGACGTGCGAGAGCCAAGCATCGGTGGTCCCCTGGAAAGCTCCGTCTTTTAAGCCATAGACCGCTTCCAGGCCAGGCGTCCATGACATTCGTCCCGTGTCGTTGTCGATTTCGAAGGTACCGATACGAGCGACACGCTGTGCGAGCGTCATGCTCTCCTGGGTTTTAACAAGCCCAGCATTCGCGGCGGCGAGTTCCTCGGTGCGCGCCGCTACGCGCTGCTCACGAAATTCGTTGGCGTCCCGCAGTTCCTTCTGGATACGAACGCGATCGCTGACGTCGCGAATGGCGCTGGAGATCAAAGTGCCTCCGCTGACTTCGAGCGGACTAAGGCTGATCTCGACGGGAAACTCAGAACCATCCTTGCGGCGACCATAAAGCTCAAGATTCGCGCCCATGGCACGGGTGACGGGGCATTTTGCATAGCGGCTGCGCCGTTCGATGTGGCCTCCCCGGAATCGCTCGGGGACAATAATCTCGACGGTCTGGCCAATCAGCTCGTCGCGAGAATAACCAAAAACGGCCTGGGTGCGGGCGTTGACCAGACGGATGACACCTTCGCCATCGACGATGACCATCGGATCCGGGGCGGATTCCAGCAAACCGCGAAATTTCTCGTCTTCTCTCGCGCGGGCCGTAACGTCGCGATTGCTTTCCAGCATTGCAACCGGCTCGCCGTTTGCGTCACGGCGCAGCGCCCAGCGACTAGAAACAATCCTAACTTCGCCGTTTCGGCAGGTGTGTTTTAATTCGCCCTCCCAGTAACCGCACCGAAGCAAATCAGCTTCGATCTCGTCCAGCGGCTCAGGGAACACGGTGCTGAGGAGTTGATGACTCAAGGTGCCGACCGCCTCGTCTTTGCTCCAGCCGTATAGGCGTTCGGCGGCGGCGTTCCAGTAGAGAACCTTGCTGGAGAGGTCGCGCACAAAAATGGCGTCGTGGGTCAGCTCGATCAACTCGGCGATATCGCGATATTGCGTTTCTTGCTCCCGAAGTCGATTTTCAATTTCCCGATGCTTGGCGACCTCGGATTCAAGCGCTTGGTTGGCGACGCGCCAGTCTTCGACGCTGGGAAGGGTGACGAGTGTCGGAATGGAGCGTGCAAGAACGACCGCTGTGGAGATCGAGGCGAGTGCAGTAACGGCTTTCATTACGCCTTCGATCCAGTAGTCGGTGTGCCAAATATTCCAGACCTCGAGCAGGTGCGTGATGCCGCAGGCGACGATGAAGACGCCGAACAAGCCGAAGATCCAGCTGAACGGAATGTCGCGGCGCTTGCGGACAAACCAGAGCAGCGTGACCGGGATCGTGAAGTAGGCGAGAGCAATGCCCACGTCTGACGCAATGTGGAGCCACATGAGCTGGCGGTTCCACAGGTAACAGAAGCCGTGCGGGCTGAAGTCGCCGGAGCCAGGAAGAAGGATGAGCAATGGGTATAGCAAGCGCATTCGAAAAAGGGCCAGTGTGCAGACTGTGACGACACTGGTCTAAAGGAACGAATCGGACGAATGAGAGGAAACTTCTACGCCGGTTCAGAGCGGGACGCGGTGATTGAGCGTGTGCGCAGGGGCGCGCGCCGGGGCACTAAATTAGGAATTTATAATCTGGCGGTTCGAAACGCTAATCCGCGGAAGCGGCCTTCGGTGGGTTAGCGGTAAAGTACTGCGCGAGGCTCGCGGTTGCTTGCTGCATGCAGGCCTTCACGTTGGAATCCATGGCGAGGACGATGTCGGCTACTTCCTTGCCTTGCACGGGCTCGTCGTGGCTGTAGGCCTGCGACCAAACGATGGTGTGATTATCGGGATTGTAGAGTTCGAGCTGAAGAACAAAGCGCGCGGTGAGCACGGGCTGATCTACGCCGTACATGGAGATGAGGCGGCCGCGGAGAATGTAGTCGCCCTTCACGCTGCTCGAAACGCGGGAAACGGAGCGGTACTGGCCGCCGGCGCGAAGCGAAGCGATTAACGCGGTTTGAATCATGTCTGCGGGCGGCTCGACCCAGCGGTGGTAATCGTAGGTGCCGAGCTGAACTTGACCGGAGCCGTAAACGATTCTGTCGTCGCGGTAGAGCTGTGAAGACATGATGCGGCCGACGAGAAGGCTGACGGGAAACTGGGCCGAATTCGAAGTGACGGGCGCGGGAGTAATGTCGAGCGTGTAGTACTTGATAGCCCGCGGCGCGCCACAGCTCGCGGTGAGCGAAGCCAGAAGGATGAGAAGTGCGGTAAGGCTTTTATGACGGCTAAACACGCTGGGCTCCCTCCGACTGCAAAACTAAAACAGAATTCAACCGCGCGAACGAAATCACGGCGCCTACTTGGGAGGCGCGGAGCCGGGCTTGTGCGGCTTCGGAGCAGAATCGCGAAGCAGCGTGTAGGGCCGCGACTTAATGGTCTCGGTGAACGAGTTCAGGTTCTCGGTGGTGACGCGGAGATTTTCGATGATCTCCTGAATATCTTCGGAGTTGTCGTCCACGATTCCGTTGAGCTGGGTGACGGCCTGGCGCGCCTGGGCAATGGTGACGCGGAGATCTTTGACGGACTGGCGGATATCGTCGCGATTGTCGCCGATCATGGCGTCGATGTGGTCGAGCGTCTTGTCTGCTTTGTCCGTAGCGACGGAGAACTTATCGATCAGCGGGTTCAGCTTCTGGGCGGCTGTATTTACGTTCGTGAGCGTGGATTTCACGAGCGGCCGGTCTTCCTGCAGCATGCCGCGGAGATGGCCGAGCGAAGCGGAAATATTGTCGCGGTTCTTATCGTTGAGCAGGTCGTTGACGCGGTACAGAGTGTCTTTCAATTCGACGACGCGCGAATTCAGGTTCGCAAGCAGCTGATTGGCTTGGGGAGTGAGCGCGTTGATGGCGTCGGCGATATCCGAGAAGCTGACGGGCTCGGTGGATTTCAGGACGTAATCTTTCGGAGCGCGCGGAGCGGCTGCCGTGCCGGGCTTGATGCCCAGAAAATTTTCGCCGAGCGGGCTGGTGCTGCTGATGATCACGCTCGAATCGGTCTTAACGGGAATATCGGGATGCGCGTCGAAATCGACTTCCATGCGGGTGGGATCGCTGGGATCGACGACGACTTTGCGGACGCGGCCAATCGGCGGGCCGCCGGCGTAACGAACTTCAGCGCCCGGGCCGAGGCCGCCGGCATTTTTGAAGTAGGCACGATAGGGAAAGTCGCCGCTGCTGAAGGTGCCCGAAAGGGCGAACAGCGTCGCGATGAGCAAGGCAGCTACGACGAGTACAAACAGCCCGACAAACGCCTGCTCGCGCTTTGAATCCATTCGTATCCTCGATGATTTCCGCGGGGGGCGCCGCGCTTCCCACTCAGTGGCGGGGAGTATAGCAATGCAACTGCAACCGCGCTAGTACTTGAGCTGCTACTGGCGGATGGGCGGGATGTCGCCCGTCAGCATCTGCAAGTAGTCAATCTCGCCGGTGACTTCGGGCTCCGGCACCCGGTCTAAAAACTGGCGCACGCGGGGCTGCGTGCTGTTTTTCATTTCGTCGGTGGTGGCGTCGGCAACGATGACGCCTTTATCGAGAACGATCATGCGGTCGGCGATCAGGAACGCGCTAGCCAATTCGTGCGTCACCACCACAATCGACATCTTGAAAGCGCGCTTGAGCTTGAGGATCAGCTCGTCGATGCCGGCGGCGATGATGGGGTCGAGACCGGCGGAAGGCTCGTCGAAGAACAGAACCTGCGGATCCATGGAGAGCGCGCGGGCGATGGCGGCGCGTTTCTTCATGCCGCCGCTGAGCTGCGCGGGCATGTAATTTTCAAAACCGGAGAGGCCAACCTGATCGAGTTTGAGGCGAACCATGATTTCGATCGTAGAGGGATCGAGGTCGGTATGTTCCTGGAGCGGAAGCGCAACGTTTTCGCCGACGGTCATGGAGCCAAAGAGCGCGCCGCTCTGGAAGGACATGCCGATGCCCTTGCGGAGTTCGTCGCGCTCGTCTTCTGAGATGTTCGCAAATTCCTTGCCCATGATGTAAATCTCGCCGGAGCTGGGGCGTTCGAGACCGACCAGCGTGCGAAGAAGCGTGGATTTGCCGGAGCCGGAGCCGCCGAGAATCACCATCGTCTCGCCGGCAGGAACGTCAAAATTGACGCCGTGTAAAATTTCGCGCTCGCCGTATTTCACGCGCAGGTTGCGGACCGAGATCGCGCAGCTGGCTTTCACGGGCATGGGCGTCATCGCGCCGATGTAATCTTTTTTTGGAGGCAGAGGGCTCATTTAGCGAGGCGCCGTGAGATAGAAGATTGTGGTGGAAACCAAGTCCACCATCACGACTGCGAAAATCGATTTCACGACGGCGGACGTGGTGGAGCGGCCCACTTGCTCGGAACCAAGGCCGGTGGAGAAACCTTCCTGACAACCAACAGCCGTGATGACGAGGCCAAAGAACATCGCCTTGAGCAAGCCGGTGAGAATGTCGTGCGCGATGAGAGCTTCGAGAGTGGCTTGGATGTAGCTGCCCCAAGTGAAGCTGGCCGCGGCGAGGCCGAACGCGCCGCCGCCGAGCACACCCATAAAGTCTGCCCAAGCCGTGAGGCAGGGAACCATCAAAATCATGGCGAGAAATTTGGGAGCGACGAGGAAAGAGATCGGCTCGAGGGCCATCGTTTCCATCGCGTCGATTTCCTCGTTCACTTTCATCGTGCCGATTTCGGCGGCGAAGGAAGAACCGGAACGGCCAATGACGACGACGGCGGTCATCAGGGGACCGAGTTCGCGCGTCATGGAGACGGCGACGGCGCTGGCGACGAGATGAAGCGCACCGAATTTGCGGAGTTCGTAGGCGGCGTTGACGGCAAGAATCGCGCCGATGAAAAAGGAAATAAGCGATGTGATCGGAAGAGCTTCGACGCCCACAGCCATCGCCTGGTGAATGGCGCGGCTCATGTGGAAGCGCTTACCTTGAAACGGGGAAATAAAAACGGCTTTGGCTGCGCCGCCGGTGAGGCGCGCAAGTCCACCTACATATGCCAAGCCATCGATTGTGGCTGCGCCAATGCTGTCAGTAAATGCCATCAGTGAGCGTTGGGGCGCCCAGAAACGTTAACGAGCCGGACTTGCGTCCGTTTTGGCGCCGCCCGCAAGCGCCTCTTCCTCGGTGTTGTACACCTCGAAAACCTTGATCAAACGCGTAAGCTCGAGAACTTCGCGCGCGGTGCGGCTGAGGCCAAACAGCGCGAAGGAGCTTTTTTGGTCGCGTGAAACTTTCAGACCTTCAACAAGGGAAGCGACGCCGGCGCTGTCAATGTACTTGACCCGCTCCAGATTCACGATCACTCGAGGCGTCTTCTTGTCCTTAATCAGGTCGAGCAGGACTTTGCGGACTTGGGGCGAATTGTAGAGGGTGATATCGCCCACCACATCGACAATGGTGGCCGCCCCTACTTTGCGTGTGCTTATATCCATCAGGTATGCCCCCCGCAGGGCGTCGTAGTGTTTTGCCAGAGATTGGCGGAAGATGCAAACACTTTCGGGCCTGCGTACATTCGGAATCGATTCACGGAAGGTGAACCCGCGGCGAACCTTGCGCGGACAGCGATGATTTGCATCCAGAGCCCGGGACACTCGCTAAAAACCTGTGCGACGGCTACTTGCGGCCATCCATATCGATATAGCTGCGCAAATCTGACCCGAGGTAAACCTGCCGCGGGCGGGAGATTTTCTGCTCCGGATCGAGAAGCATCTCTTCCCACTGGGCGATCCAGCCGGAGGTGCGCGGAATGGCAAACAGTACCGGGAACATGGTGACCGGGAAGCCCATCGATTGATAGATGAGGCCGGTATAGAAATCGACGTTGGGGTAAAGCTTACGCTTTACGAAATATTCGTCTTCGAGGGCGATGCGTTCACATTCGAGCGCGATTTCGATCAGCGGGTTCTTGCCCATCACGTCGAACACTTCGTAAGCGATCTGCTTCACGATGCGCGCGCGCGGATCGTAATTCTTGTACACGCGGTGGCCGAAGCCCATCAAAAGCTTTTCGCCGGCTTTCACGCTCTTGATGTACGCGGGAATATTGTTGATGGAGCCGATTTCGACGAGCATGCGCAGCACGGCTTCATTGGCGCCGCCATGGAGCGGGCCGTAGAGCGCAGCCGTTGCAGCTGCGGTGGCGCAGTAGGGATCGACGTGCGAGCTGCCAACCACGCGCATCGCGGTGGACGAACAGTTCTGCTCGTGGTCCGCGTGGAGAATGAAAAGGACGTCGAGCGCGCGTTCGAGCGTCGGGTTCGGTTTGTATTTCGGCTCGGCGGTGCGATACAGCATGTTCAGGAAATTTCCGCAGTAGCTCAGGTCGTTATCGGGATAGACGAACGGCATGCCGAGCGAGTGGCGGTAGGCGAAGGCAGCTAGCGTCGGCATTTTGCCGA
>Ga0206966_1102_pt1 | contig 24055 bp, 25 predicted proteins | sample Alteio_BWOrgHeat_23_FD_152970 | JGI IMG/M metagenome (GOLD analysis project Ga0206966, IMG submission 152970) | Enriched cells from forest soil in Barre Woods Harvard Forest LTER site, Petersham, Massachusetts, United States -... | ecosystem: Environmental > Terrestrial > Soil > Temperate forest >...
GAAAGCACTGGATTACGACCCTCAGCCCCTGGGGTTGAGGAGTGCGCGGGAAGCCGTGGCAGGCTACTACCGGGAGCGCGGGGAACATATTGACCCAGACTTGCTGGTTTTGACCAGCAGCACCAGCGAAGGCTATTCCTATGTGTTCCGGCTGCTTTGCAATCCTGACGACGAGGTACTGGTGCCCAAGCCTAGCTATCCTCTGTTCGAGTTTTTGGCTGATTTACAGGATGTGAAGCTGGTCCCCTATACGCTGATCTACGATCACGGCTGGCAGATTGACTTACCTCCACTCTACGAAGCTGTAACTCAACGTACACGCGCTATAGTCCTGGTGCATCCGAACAACCCCACGGGGTCCTTCGTCTCCGATGAGGAGCGGGCTGTTCTGAACCGTTTCTGCCGAGAGCACAACCTGGCGCTCATTGTGGATGAAGTGTTCCTCGATTATGCGCACGACGGTGCAGCGTATCCGACATTTGCCTGCAATCATGAAGTCCTGACGTTCACTTTGAGTGGTATCTCGAAAATCTCTGCTTTGCCACAGATGAAGCTGGCGTGGATCGTAACGACTGGTCTACCTGAACAAGTAAGCGCTGCCAAAGGACGTTTGGAGGTGATCGCCGATACTTACTTATCCCTTAGCGCTCCCATCCAGTGGGCAGCGCCGGTGCTTCTTGAGCAACAAACCTGCGTACAGCCTCAACTGCTTGATCGAGTGCGAACAAATTTAATGGAGCTGGATCGCCAGTTGAGTGAGCAAAAATCCTGCAGCCGTCTTGATGTGGAGGGCGGATGGTATGCCGTGCTGCGAGTTCCGGCGACGCAATCGGATGAGGATCTAGCCATCGAACTCCTGCGAAAGCACTCCGTACTCGTGCATCCGGGGCACTTCTACGACTTTCCAGGCGATGGATACTTAATCGTTAGTCTGATCACTCCATTGCAAGATTTTCAAAAGGGAATCGAGCGAGTGCTTGAATCGCTGGGTGTTTAGACTATTGTCTCAGTTAGCGTGTCCGCCACTTACTCTCCCGGCGCTTTCGTTCCCGATGCCGCAGCCCCAAGTTTGCGTAGCCGATCACGGGCCTGTAAAGCCTCGTTCGAGCGGGGATAGCGCTGGATCACGTGCCGAAGCTGGGCAACGCCGTCGTCCTTGCGCCCGAGTTCGATGAGAGCGAAACCCTTCTTCAATTCTGACGATGGAGCCTTGTTGCCAGTGGGAAAATTCTGCACGACCTGATCGTAATTTTTAATGGCTTCTTGAAAATCACCCCCACGATAGGCCAGCTCTGCCAAATAAAAATAAGAATTCCCGGCAAGATCGGTGCTGGGGTAGAACTTAACGTAGTCAGAGAATTCTTGTTTTGCCAAGTCGTTTTTAGCTGCGCTGTAATCGCGTAGTGCGTTGTTGTAGAGCACGTCCGGTGGCGGGGCTTGGGCCTGCGCCTGCTGCTGCGCCTGTTGTGCGGCCTGGGTTGCCGCCACGTTTTGCTGGGCGGCTTGTACATCCTCCAGTTGCTTGCTGACCTTGGCCAGACGCGCCTTTAGTTCATCGAGCGAATCATTTAAAGCCTGGATTTGTCCGGACAGCTGGTCCGACTTGGCGCCATTATCACCCTGTAGTTTCTCCAAAGTGCTCAGCAAAGCGGTGATGGAGGTTGCGACCTTGTTCATGCTGTCCGTGTTCTGGTCCATCAGGCTCTTCATCACACCCATGCGTTCGTTGAACGACTGCTGCATTTGTGTCATCTGGTCTTGCAGCGCCTGCACTTGGGTCTGCAATTGAATGATTTCTTTGCTCACTCCCCAAGCGGGAGTCAGGTTAAGACAGAAAGTCAGGATCAGGACAATAGGGGTTGAACGCGGGTGGATTCTCATAGTAGTTCCATTTGGTCACGGAATTTCAGCGGCCGTCCTCAAGGACTCCACGCAGAACAACAAAATCCGCAGCCAGTCATTCTCGTGGTTCGACCAGCCGTAGTCGCACGAAAGGAAAAAGTTGAGGTGCGGAGCGATTCGTGCCCGCACCCCGGTTTCTTACTTCTGATACACGAAATGACCGCGGCGATTCTGCTGCCAACAAGCTTCGTTGGATTCGGAGCAGAACGGTTTTTCCTTGCCGTAGCTGATTGTCTTTACATTGCCGCTGTTGATGCCGCCTTGGGTCAATGCACTCTGCACCGAACCCGCACGGCTGTCACCGAGCGCGAGATTGTATTCGGTGGACCCGCGTTCGTCACAGTGTCCCTCGATCACAAAGTGGATGTTGGGATGTTGTTTGAGGAATTCAATGTCAGCCTGCAGAGAACCCTGCTGGTCCGCGCGAATATCAGACTTGTCGTAATCGAAATAAATGTCCTTCACGCTCTGGGAGAACAATTCCTCCTCCGTCGGACCCGCAGCTGGCGGCGGAGGTGGCGGTGGAGGGGGCGAAGTTACGGTGACTCGGGCGGTGGCCTGTTGCGACCCGCCAGCGCCTTTCGCAGTCAGAGTGTAGGTTGTGGAGTCGGTCGGTGTGACCTGTTGCGACCCACTCGCCTGGACAGCGCCAATGCCATCAATGGTCACATCGGTGGCATTGGTGGTTTCCCAAGTAAGCGTGACAGACTGGCCCTTTTCTACGGTGTTGGGGTTTGCGGTGAGCGATGCTGTCGGCGCCGCTGGTGGTGGTGGCGGCGGTGGCGGCGGTGGTGTCTTCTTATGGCAGGCGCTCAGGAACAAAATAGCGCCCAGTGCGAATATGAGAGTCTTCCACTTCATTTTTTTCTGCGTCACTTTTCCTCCCTGCGTAATCGCGCGTTGTTGCCCTGAACGCGCTCGTCCAGTGTGAGATGGGGCGGGTTCACTTCTCCGCCGCCTCCGGGCCCGTTGATCAAAGAACTCGCCAAACATAAGTATGACTTAATACTAAACCTTACTTCCAACTCCAGTTCGGCTGGCTATTGTTACCGGCTGAAGTCAGCTGTTTCTGGTTGCTGCCATCCGCCAGCATGGTCCAGACTTGCTCGCTGCCAGAGCGGCTGGATTGAAATACGATGTGTCTTCCATCCGGCGACCAGGAGGGGAAATCATTCCGCCCGCCTTCGTGAGTCAGCTGGACCCACTGTTTGCTGGCAATGTCCATCAGGTAGATGTCGTAGCCGCCTGGCGCTCCCGGCCCGTAATGTCGTATCCAGGAGAACGACAGAAACTGCCCATTCGGAGACCACGTTGGCGAAACCGCATATCCCTCTTCGGTGACGCGCTGCACGTTAGTGCCATCGGCTTCCATAGTGTAAATCTGGGGCAGCCCCGTGCGGCCGCTCACCCAAGCGATTTGCGCGCCCGACTTGCGGTTCCATACCGGTGAGACATCCGGGCCTTTGAAAGAAGTAAGTCGTTTTAGGTTCGCGCCGGATTGGTCCACCGTGTAAATCTCCGGGTCACCCGTACGGGAGGAAGAAAACGCTAGCCTGGTGCCATCTGGAGACCATGCTGGTGAGAGGTTAGTACCGCCGAACTTGGGGAAGGCAACCGTGCGGTTGAGATCCATGGAGTACATCATGATCTCCCAGCTCGACTTGGACAGGGAACTAAAGGCCAAACGCGAACCGTCCGGAGAAATCCGCGGCGACAGTGAGATGGAACCGAGGTGCGTGATCTGGTGCTGGTTGGCACCGTCGTAATCCATGGCCCAGATTTCCTTATGCCCGCTGCGGCTGCTGACGAAGTAAATCTGACTCTCCGCAACCCCTGGAATGCCTCCGCCCAGGCGGAAGATGATCTCGTCAGCAAACTTGTGCGCGGTGATACGCGCCGCGTCCGTCGTAGCGGCATCCTGATACTGCTTGCCCAGCACCTGCGGCGAAGTGACGTTCTTCACGTCGTACAGCCAGCCCTGCACGGTCATGTTGTTTCCGGTGATTCCAAGATTGCCAAAGACGAGCATGGCCGCGTTCGGGGGAGGAGACGACCAGGTATCGAACTTGACTTCCGCTGGGTTGCCGGGGATCACGAGGGGATAGAAACTCTTCGACGCCATTTCGAAAATGCCGGCGCTGTCCAGATCGTTCCACAAAGTGTCGTTGAAGACTTTGAGGAGATCAGCGTTCTTCGGGTCGGGATTGGATGGTTTGAAATCGGGAACGGCGAGGCGGATTTTTTCTACGCCCAAGCCCGTGCCGGTTTTGATCTGGTCTTGAGCCAGACCAGGAGTGGCGACAAGCGCCGCAGTCAGTAGCTGAAAGATCACGGCTGCGATGCGAGATTTTATCTTGAAGTAATGCGTGCCGGTCGTCCTCTTGCTGATACCAGCGTTCCAACCTCTACTAATCGTATGATGGCGAATCTCTACGTGCAAGTTGCCCTTGCGCATTCCCTTCATCCATTCTCAGTCTAAGCTGACTTTTGCAATCCTGAGCAAACGCTGAGAGCCAAATGCCAACAGCTCATAGCTGACCTGCTATCTCTTGTAATCGAACCAGAACTCCACCGAAACCCGGCTGCCGGAATAATCCGAGGGCAGAGGACCAAAAGTATCAATACGCTGCAGGGCGCGGACCGCCGATTGGTCCAATGATGGCACGCCGCTCGACTGCTCCACTTGCACATTGACAGGTCGTCCATCGCGCGTTATGTCAAAGATGACATACACTCGCTGCGCTTCCGTGATGCGCGGATCCACTTCGTATTTCAACCAGTTCTCCGAAACTTTATTGCGCACCTGCTGCACATAGAAGGCATAACGCGAACCAAAATCTCCACCACCACCGGTAAAGCCAAAGCCACCTTTCGCGCCACCCGCATTAAACGACCCGTAAGGGCCGCTCACGGGGCCGCCTTCACCGAAGGGAACCACGTTGCTGGCCTCTTCTTGAGGCTGAGCTTTCTGGCTTTCGCTGGTTCGAGGTTTAGGCTTCAGCTTAGCATTCTTGCCTGCAATCGGAATCGCATCGGGTTCTTTCTCTGCGGGCTTCGGCAGTGACTGCGTCAATCCCTTGGATTCGTTGGCCAGAACATTTTGCGACTGCGAGTTCGCGGGTAGAGGCACAGAACTGACCAGCGTCACGCCCATGGCATCGCCCCCGCCGCCGGAGCCCCAATTCGAGCCGCGGTTACCAGCAATGATGAATCCGCTGAATACAATACAACCGGCCACAGCAACATGCAGTCCTGCCGACCAAGCCAAGTTGCGGCCCCAACGGTCGTGTTCGAAAAATATCTCAGCGTTGGCTGCCATGGCTTTCAAGAGGCTGGGTGACGATGCTCACGTTGGTGATGCCGGATTGCTTGACTGCGTCCATGACCGTGGCGAAAGCGCCGAAGGGCACATTCTCATCCGCGCGGATAAACACAGATTGATGCTGGGGATCGCGAATTTTTTGTCGCAGTTTAGCTGCAATCTCGTTGATGTTGATGGCGTCGTTGCCCAGGAACACACGCTGCTGTTTGTCTACGCTGATGACCATGCGCTCCTCTGTGATTTCTTTCACGGTGCGTGTTTTGGGCACGCTGACCTCAATGCCCGATTGCAGTACTGGCGCAGTTACCATGAAAATAATCAGCAGAACCAGCACAACGTCCACCAGCGGCGTGATATTGATATCAGCGAGAGAAGAGTGAGTGCGACCGTTCGAAGCCGTAAAGGCCATTACCGGTGTACCTCTGAGGCTGCGAGTTGTGTGCGCTCGACTGCATTCAACATTTCCAGCGCGAAATCGTCTCCCCGCGCTGCGAACTCACGAATGGAACTGCCAAGCAGGTTGTAGGCGATGACGGCGGGAATCGCCGCAGCAAGACCAGCCGCTGTAGTAATGAGTGCCTCGGAAATTCCGGGAGCGACCGCGCGCAACGTAGCCGCGCCTGCTGTGCCCAGGCCATGAAACGCATCAATGATGCCCCACACCGTCCCGAATAGTCCGACAAACGGCGTGACCGCGGCGGTGATCGCCAGCCATGGCATGTTGCGCTCCAGACGTGTGACTTCTTCCGAGGTCGCAATCTGCATCGCACGTTGAATGGCTGCCGGACTGCCTTGTCGGCGCTGCTCCGCGAAGCCGCTGTCAAATACGGCAACCAGCGGGCTTGGTTTGAACTGTTCGGCCACTGCGGAAACATCTTGCAGCCGTTGCGCTTTGCGGAAGGCGCGCACAAAACGCCCGCTTTGCACTCGGGCGCGCCTCACCAAACTCCATTTGGAAAGAATAATGGCCCAGGAAATTACGCTGAACATCAAGAGGAGGAGGAGGACGATCTTGGCTACGGAACCCGTTTCTGCTACCAGGTCGATGATCTCTCCGCCAACGAATGCTGCAAGAAAAGAGGAGGAAAGCATTTAAAGCTAATTATAGACGAACATTCTGGGGCGTTCCCGGGGACGTATCCTAAGTATTAACGGCCGTCCTTAAGCTCCTGCATAAAAGAACCAATGACTGGCAATAGGCAACTGTTTTTCATGCTATCCTGCGCTCATTCGCATCTGATTCGAGGACGCCGATGCTCGCCGAACTGCGGTTGGAAAACTACGCCGTCATAGACAACGTGGCTGTAGAGTTCGGCGCTGGCCTGAATCTGTTGACCGGAGAAACAGGCGCCGGGAAATCCATCCTAATTGATGCGCTAGCGCTACTTCTTGGTGACAAAGCTTCACCCGATGTGATCCGCACCGGGTCGGAGCGCGCCGTCATCGCCGCTGTGTTTGAAGTAGATCCGCGCACCGAAAAAGCCATCGCGAAAATTCTGGAAACCAACGGCATTGACTCCAATGACGAGGCCGGATCAGTGATCCTTCGGCGCGAAATCGCGGCTGGTGGGAAAGGCCGCGTGTTCATCAATAATCAAGCGGCCACCGTGGTAGTGCTGCGTCAATTCGCGCCTTATCTAGCGACCATCCATGCGCAGAACGAATCTATCCTGTCATTCGATGCGGAGGCCCGGCTCGATTTGCTGGATGCATTTGTAGGTATCCAGATGGATGCAATGAGCGAAGCGTTCACGCTCTGGAAGAGTATCGCCCAGCGAATCGAAGAACTGGAGCAGGGCGAGCAGGACCGCTTGCGTCTGCTCGATCTATGGACGTTCCAGAAGAGAGAGATCGACGATGCCAAACTCCAGCCCGGCGAAGACGAGCGCCTAGAGGCAGAAAAGCGCGTTCTCACCAATACGGAAAAGATCTATAGCACGGCCATGAACGCCTTTGACCTGCTTTATGAAGGCAGCGCTTCCACTTCTTCTTCCTTGCGGACGGCGCAGAAGCACGTCGAAGAGCTCTCGCGTTACGAACCAAAATTCCGCGAAGCGCTCGTCGCCATCGAGACAGCCCGCATCAGTGTCGAGGATGTGGGTGCAACTCTGCGGGATTACGCTGGCGGAATCCAGGCGTCCCCAGAGCATCTGGCAGAGGTGGAAGATCGGCTGGCAACACTCGATCGTTTGAAGCGCAAGTATGGTCCAACTCTTGACGATGTAATCCTGCTTGGCGAAGAAGCGAGCCGGAAGCTTTCGGAGATGGAGAATAAAGATGAGATCCTCGCCCAGTTGCGGAAAGAATTGGCGCAGGCGGCAGAGCAGTATCTGAAGGCCGCGCGCGTCGTTTCGAAAAAGCGAGAAGAAGCGGCCCGCAAGCTGGAAAAACTGGTTGAGGCTGAGATCAACGACCTCGCCATGAAGTCCGCCTTCACGATCGAGGTAAGCGCCAATGACCTGGAAGGGAACTGGACTGCGTCTGGTTTTGATCAAGTCGTGTACCTGATTTCGACCAACCCCGGCGATCCGAAAAAGCCGCTGGAGCAGATTGCTTCAGGTGGCGAACTTTCGCGGGTGATGCTGGCGCTAAAGACGAGCGTGGAGGCTGGCCAGAAAAAAGCAAGTGTGGCGCGGGCGCCCACGTCGTCCGTGCAACGGACGTTGGTGTTCGACGAAATTGATACTGGCATCGGTGGGCGCGCCGCTGAAGCCGTGGGTAAGAAGCTAAAAGCTCTGGCGCGGGCGAATCAGGTGCTCTGCGTAACTCACTTACCGCAGATCGCGACCTTTGCCGACCGGCATTACTTGATCGAAAAGAAAACTACCGGTGGGCGAGTGCGGACGGATGTCCGTCTCATCACCGGCGAAGAGCGTACCGAAGAAGTCGCCCGTATGCTCAGCGGGGCCAAGCTGACTGATACCTCCCGCAAGCACGCCGAGCAGTTGCTGAAGGCCAACGCGTAGCCATGAAAAAACCGGGTGCCCCACATCTCGCATGGTTCTCCACGCGTGCCGTGCCCAACTGATGAATACAGACAAGGAGAAACAACATTCACTGCTCTATTACTACATTCTGTGCGCAGTTGGCATCGTAGTTGTGGCTTCGGTGGCGTTTTATGGATCGCATCCGTGCTGGGGCGCATCGCTGATCTATTTGGCGATTGTTGGATCGCAGATTGTACTTATCATCTGTGCCCATGCTGCGACGACTTCGACTCAATAAAACGGTTTTATCAAGACCTCGGGAAAGCTAGGTCAAGCCAAGGCCGGAGTCGGTCTGAGTACGTCGACAGCTATCGGCACCTGCGAGAGCACAGCAATGCTTTAGTATCATCGTATTGGAATTGCTTCTGGCCTTCGTCCTCGCAAATGCACCGACCAACGGTTGGCTCTTGACAATCATTAATTGTATGGCTGCTCCCTTCGGCCTACTGCTGGTTCATCGCTACGGTGCTAGAGGTTCATTTCACATATCTTCCTGAGGAAAATGAGAAATAGCCAAGCCCGGTGCCCAGGTTCCCGCACGTTTTTTGGACGATAACCTGGGAGTCGCGGCGGTTTGTTAACCCAGGTTAGCGTCAAAGACCGACGCGAACCTGGGGCACCCGCGCAAACTCTCTTCCATTGGGTCCAGAATCTGTGACGGATGAACACACCCTCGCCCAAGCGGAGCTTGGACGAGGCACCCTCTAGATCCAAGTGAACAATATCGGGCTAGCCTAGCCCGTACGGTGTAAGATAGCAGACCAAGAAAGGGGCGTTCTGATGTTCGAGTCACTATCCACTTGGCTGAAATCCGTTGCTTTGTCGGCCGCTTGCATCGTTGTAGCCTTATGCGTTCTGCGGCTCTCTCTTCTCGCCCAGGCACATCAGGGATTAATCGCTAGCGCGCAAGGACCGTCCAGCATAGGCATGAACGTTGCAGCGCCTTCCGAGCAGGCTTGCCAGGCCAGAGCGAATAACACCCCAGAAAGGCTTCTGGAGTGCATCCAGCAGCCATCACTCTGGAGTCATCTCGCCCAGTTCCAGAAAATCTCCGACGAACATCCGGGACCGGATGGTCACGGCAATCGCGATACCGGCACAGCTGGTTACAAAGCGTCGGTGGACTATGTTGCCAAACTGATGCGCCAGGCCGGCTATCGCGTGACCATCCAAACCTATCAATTCAACGCTTCTGAGGTCACTGGAGTGCCGAAGTTCAGCATGCCGGACCAGAGTGATGCTGTGACCCGCGACTGGTTTGTCGCTCAGCGTCCCGGCCAGTTGGTTGTGGACTATAATTTGATCGCCGAGTCACCTTTCGGAGACCCCAACCACGTGGTCGTGGTGGAAGCGCATCTTGACTCTATTTTCGGCGCGGGCATGCTGGATAACGCGTCCGGCTCAACCACCATTCTTGAGATTGCCTTGAACATGGCGAAAACGCCGACCCGCAATCAACTCCGCTACATCTGGTTCGGTGGCGAGGAAATCGGTTTGTTCGGGTCCGCCTATTACACCACGCACTTGAGCAGCGCGGAGCGAAAGCGAATCGCCTTCGACATTGATATGGACGTCACGGCCACCCCGAATTTCGATATTTGGATTGCCGACCCCGCGTTTGCAGTGAATGTCGGCCAGTTCCCCCAAAATGTGGTCCCCCAGTCAAAAATAGGCAATCAATTTTTCAAGGACTTTTTCAACTCCGTCGGAATTGTGTCGCAGTCTTCCACGTTTGGGAATAGCGGAACAGACTCGAACTCGTTTGCCCTGATCGGCATTCCGGACAGCGGCATTCTGACCCGGCAGGATTGCTGCAAAGGACAATCGGAAGTCGCGATATGGGGTGGGTTCCTCGGAAACTACGAGGGCACCATACCAGGTTCCGATGGCGGATGCGTGGACCGTCCTAACCTTTGGTGTGACAATCTTTCGAATAATGATCCATTTGTTTTCGGACTGGCATCCAAGGCCTCAGCCTTCGTGACGCTCAAGTTGGCCAACCACCTATTTAAGGCCAACCATTCATGAGCCGAAGTGGACGGTTTGCCGGATGCAGACCGCGCACGATTTGCCGGAACATGGAAGTGGCCCGCGGCGTCACATCTGACTAGATGTCGTCACGCTTTGAACATTCCTATGTTTAGGCTGCCCGACCGAGCCTCGACGAGAAGTGAGAGGTTGCGGGCTGCCTGGCCTTGGCGAAATCTCGCAAGGCCCGTTGCCGCGCTCTTAGTGCGGAATTGATCTTCTGAACAATCTGGACGAGCTTCTCGGGGTCTTGCTCCAAACCGGCAGCACGGCAAATCCTTCGCCAGTCCAGGGATCTACCTGTAAAAGGAGAGTTCATAGGGGCCTCCTCACGAACTGTTGGATTAGCATTTCTTTCTGGTAATGCAATCTTCCTGCCACATGACCATTGAAAAAACGCTCTTCAGAAAATCGCGCTATAAAAGGAGTTACTGCGTGGAGACAAGCCGGCGCTCCCGACTGGCGGAGGATAAGGAATTCGTTTCTGAAGAAATTACCAACAATATGAAATTTCTCGCTATCGCTATGGCGAACTACGCGGCGCTGATACTGCGCACTTCTTGCTGGTATTCAGCATCGGACTCAGCGGGAAGGAGAACCCACAGAGTGTAAATGCCAATTGCGGTCCCGAATGGGACCCACCGCGCGTGTGAATGAAAACTCTCTACCACACCGGCTGCAGAACCGCTGGTCTGCCTGCACTGCATTTCCACACTTGTCGCAGAACATGATGACTCTCCCTGCCTGCTCTAAGATACGAAGTATAACGCGCGGCTGTTCCACAAACCGGCAGGATCAAAACGAAAAGGCCACCCGGCAAAAGGCGGCCTTTTCTTTCAAGGGAGAATAGTCTTAACGGAGGTAAAAGCCCGCCAAAACTTTCTGGCGAAATCTTATGGGCCGAAAAAGGGCAGTGTCAAGCAATTTCTATGAAATAAAACTATTTGTTTTCATATATTTACAAAAAAGGTTACTAGTAGCCTGTGCAGACTCCCGGAGACCAAAAACGGGCCTTTTCTTGAGCTTAAACCGCGTTGATTGATGGGTTTACATTGTCCCCTGGGGAGTTCGGGGCCTTTTCTGACAACCGTAAAGCGATAAATTCCCGGTCCCCGCCCCGCTCCAGGATCTGCTGCGGAAACAGCCGTCGCGCCAGGATCCGGATCCCGCCGAACGCCACACCAGCAACCAGTGCCAGTCCAATAATGATGAAGCAGAGAATAATGACGTTCACCAGTAGGTTGGCGATGTTGTCCTTCTTAGTGAAGTACGTGTTCTCGTTCCAAGTAACGTTGGCATCGTAGTTCACTGAAGCGAGTAGCGATTTAGCCTCGGCTTGCGATAGTGGCCCCGCGGCAATAACCACAATAGGTCCACTACGTTTGTCATAGATTGGTGATTGAAAGACGGGGAACTGAAAAACCGCATTCGAACTCGGCGAGGGCCGCCCACTTTGGCGTGCTGCGTCAATCCGCCGCAGCCGCTCGGCCGCGATCTGCGGCGTCGGGTAGGAGATCAGCATCAACGTAGCTTCGCCTCCCGATCTGTTGTAGGTTCCAACCACGACCTCCGCGCCGGCGTTGAAATCGACCAACTCTGCCGGAAGCGGCGCATTGACTCTCCGCAGAGTATCCGGTCCCAGAACGTACTTGGCACTGTTCTTCACCAAAGACTGCGGCGGGAGCGAACCCGGCAACGCAGGCAGGTTGCGGGTATTTCCCGAGGGTAATGGGAGACTGTCCGCCAGTTCACGCAGCTCGGCGGCCGACATCGCCGACAGCTTTTGAAATACAGCATCCACTAGGATGTTGCCGCGGTAGAACAAGACCCGCTCGTTCATAGACGCCGCCCCATCGCCAATTTTTTCATTTAGCATCAGAGGCGTCTGATAGAAAGTAAACGCGCCATAGGCCCCGCTGGCATCGGTGAAGCTGGCAGCTTTCAACGCGAGCTTACGACCATCATCCCGGGTATAAGTGGCGGATTCCAGGCGATTAAAACCGTACTCTTTCAGCACCGCGGCATTTACCGGATCGGCAACCGCCGGGTCAATGCTGCTCTGCGCTGCCCCCGAAATCCGCCAGCCTCCAAACTGTGAAGGTAGAACTGCGGCGGTTGCCGCAAGCCCGCTCACCCGGCCCGCTCCCGCAAGCCAAAGCACCAGTACGAACCCGAGAAAAGAATTTGAGCGCAGCATAAAATAAAAACCTTACATCCTGGTAGAGCCGGCATCCTGCCGATCGCGAGGGCATTTTGCCCTCGCCCGATCGAGGGGCGACACACCCACAACAGCCGCCGGGATGGGGCGCTACGCTTCTTGGTTAGACTACTTGGGAACGGAGAAAGTTCCAAGGCTGACTGAGATCAGGCCGCGGGCGGGTAATCTTCACACTGCCAGGTAGCCACCGTCCACGGGAAACGCCGCCCCGGTGACCCACGAGGACTCATCGCTGGCGAGGTACACCGCGAGTCCGGCGATATCTTCGGGCTGGCCCAGCCGCCCGATCGGGTGCACGGCAATGCGCTCGGCCCGGACCGATTTGGGGTCAGGCGCCTTCCTGATCACCTCAGCCGTGAGATCAGTTTCAACAAACGATGGACAGATCGCGTTCACGCGAATATTATCCGCCCCGTGGTCAATGGCCATGCACTTGGTCAGCAGGACCACCGCGCCTTTCGACGGCGCATAAGAAGCCCGATTGCGGGCCCCGTTGATTCCAAGAACTGAGGCCATGTTGATGATGGAACCACCTCCCGCTTTGCGCATGTGCGGCAGCACGGCTCGTGACATCAGCCACACTCCGCGCAGATTGATGTTGAAGGTCTCGTCCCATTGCTCTTCGGTGATCTGCTCAACCGTTCCGATGTACATCACTCCGGCGTTATTCAGCAGGACATTCAGTCCGCCAAAATGTTCCACGGTCTGCTGGACCACGCGGGAAATGTCCTCTGGCTTCGACACATCGGCGGCAAGAGTCAGTGCAGTGGGGCCAATTCGACCAGCAACTTCCTCCAGCCGTGCCTCGCGCCGGCCCACCAACGCAACCCGGGCCCCATTACGCGCCAGTGCAAGGGCGCAAGCGCGACCGATACCGCTGCCCGCGCCGGTGACGATGGCAATCTTGTCTTTTAAGCGGGAGTTCATGCGCAGCTAGTGTAGATGATCGCTCGCCGGGAAAAAAGAAGACGCAGCCATCTGCGTCTCTATCGCGACAGATAATCGCTAGCGTTGGTTGTTCCGCCGGCGTTCCAGCTCGGTGCGGCGGATGTCCCGGCGCCTTCCCGCGTCATCATAACGGCGGCGCTGGTCGTCGCTCTCGGGAATGACTGCTGGGACCGGCACATGACGTCCTGCAGCGTCAATAGCTACGAACGTCAGATAAGCGGAACTCACATGCTGACACTCATCCGCAATGTAGTTTTCCACAAACACTTTCACCCCTACTTCCAGGGAACTGCGAAACACCCGATTCACCGAGGAACGAAAAATCACCAGATCGCCCACATGCACCGGCACCAGAAAATCAAGGTGATCAATGGATGCCGTCACCACGTAGTTGCGCGAGTGGCGATGCGCGGCCAGCGCGCCCGCCAGATCGATCCAGTGCATCAGGCGGCCGCCCAGCAAAGTTCCGAGTGGATTAGCATCGTTCGGTAAAACGATCTCCGCCATCTCGGATTGCGAATCCCGGACTGGACGGGGCAACGCTAGATCATCGTTTGGGTTCATGTTGTGCTCGCCATTAAGCCCGCCGTGGCAGGCTGGATTCTACGCCTTAAATAAGCTTGCAAATAGCATTCGGCCATTTTCTGAATGCGCAACTCGGGATGAGCAGAAGTCCATCGCCGGGCCGAGAGATCATATTCCAGTTTGCCATGCGCCGCCGGGCGATGCTCGCGCTCGCAAACGAACCAAAATTGCAATTGCGGACCGCAATCACGCGCAATCGAGAACCTCACCGCATCGTAGGTCCGCTGCTGCGGTAACCGCGGGCAAGATTCCGCATATCCTAAATTGCAGAGTTCCACCAGTTCGGCGCTCGTCGGTTCGACGCCCTCGTGACCGGGAGCGCAACAATGTCCCGTCCATCCCCCTCCCAAAGGGAGTCGTGACGGATGAAACCAGCCGCCGTTTTCCAACTTCTGCGTCGGCATAAAAAATGGACACGTCATCCACTGAAACTCCGGCTGAGGATGATGGAATTGTACTCAGTGCGAGAGGCGATCGCTAGTATCGCCTTTAGGGTCCTCTGATCAAGTTTATTCCAGGTGAGCTTTGAAAGAGTTGGCTTCAGCGCCTAAGCCCCTACAAGACGATCGCCGCTACTTCGACCGTGCCCAGCGCAACCCAGCACAGCGCTCTCCGATGCTCCCCAGCTAACCAATATCCCGTAGCTGCACTGAAGCAAAGGGCCGAACTGGTCCATCCACTTGCCAACGCACCAGGCTTAGCCATCATTTCCAGGATTTTCATGACCTTCTATCCTACTCGTGTCCTGCAACGTCAGGATTATTTCCTTGACACCACATCTACATTATAGATAACATTATTATACTTAAATTATCTATAAGTAATAATTAGTTTTTTTAAAATCTAACTGACCAAGAGGCAACCAGAACTTTGAACCTCCGCGATCTTAGAGCCGCGAAGCGGCGTAAGCATGCTCAGCGTAAGCTTTGGGGAAGATTTTCCGTAACCACCATGTTTTCAATATTTTGCCTCTAAATCATTTGGGATTATAGATCTACAGGGACAAAATTTTCCTGGGTATTAATATACTTGCGGAATCAGACTCAATAGAGCATGATGGGTTTGGGGGAGGAACAATCTTGACTCCCCGGATTGAGAGCCTACTACAGATCATGCAAACGTTTGATGCGTGGGGTATTGCCAAACTTCTCGGCCACATTGATGAAGCCAAGAGCAATATTGCCAAACTCGCCGCAATGGGAAGCGCAGATGACACGATGGAGGCGAAAGCAATTGAGCTTCATATTTCTTCTATTGTTTACATGGCCCTACATCACGCCACAGCAACGAAACTGCAATCCACCTACGACCGCGTCTGGGAAGGTGGGGGGCCATTCTGGATGGCAATGAAGACGGGGCAGTTAACCTACGGGCAAGCAGAGCATGAACTTGGTTTTCTCCGTCAGTGCATCGAAGCAGATTTGGAGAAACGTCTGTTTGCTTTCTTAGACCCCCGCCGCGTTGAAATCTTCTGGGCGATGGAGAAGAATTGGAAAGATATATTTGCCCAGATTCCAGATGCGAAGCGAGACATCGAAGACGCCCACAATGCTTACATGACAGAGCTTTATACTGCCACGATTTTTCATCTCATGCGAGTAGCAGAACACGGACTGCGAATTCTTGCTAAGAAACTTCGAGTGTCGCTCGCCTTGAGACACAGGGGTCACGTCGTTCCCATTGACTATGCGGAGTGGCAAAAGGTTCTTGACGCTATTAAGAATAAATTGGACAAAATCAAACTCAAACCGTCCGGCCCGAAGCGCGGGGCGCTGTTGGAAAAGTTCTCGGATGCGGGCCAACACTGCCTGTTTATGAAAGACATTTGGAGAAATGCTATATCTCACGCCCGCCAACCATACAACGAATCAGAAGCAAAGGCCGCGCTAGATCGCGTGCATGGCTTCATGCAGTTTGTGGCAAAAGAGTTTGCCGGATGAAAAGCGATAAACCTTCGCAGGAATTCGAGAACTTTGACCGCACGATGCGCGACCTGATGACCGTTCCGCATAGTGAGATAAAAGCGGCATTGGACGCGGAAAAGGCGCAGAAACGGAAGAAAAAGCGGAAGGCTAAGAAACCTTCCGCTTCCGACCGCGCTGGCCGCGCCGGGGGTTAAAAAGGCTCAGGCGTCGCAGATGCCGCTTCTTCGGTCTTGCCAGTTAGTTCACTATAGGTAAGACGTTTGTTGGCGAATTGTGGCAGTGCTAGTGCAAAACGCTCGGCAGCGGTAATGGGACTACCGTCATCGTGCTTGCGATTGTTGTACCGAAAGACTTGTTCATCAACATAGCGCTCAAGATGAAAAGGTTCCACAGCAACGTAGGTTCCCTTGAGGCCACGCTTCAGAAGCGACCAGAAGTTTTCCATGCCATTGACGTGAACACGACCGCGCACATAAGTCTCGGTCTTGTTAACAAACTCGTGGACAAAGCGCCATTGCATTCCTTGCTCATACGCGACCGCATCATCGGTGTAAACCTTAGTTCCATGCTTCACTTGTTTCAGAATCTCGCCTTGCAGGGTCTCGCGTTTAACGTTCGGCATTACCTTTGCGCGGACTTGCCGGACTGTGCGGTCAAGAATGCCCTGCACGATAGCTTTGCCAGACGCTCCGCCGCGTGCTTCGTATCGGATGGCGCGGTCTCGGTGCATGTTGCTCTTGCTGCCGCCAACAAAAGTCTCATCCACTTCAACCTCATTGTCTGGGCCGCCGATCTTGGTCTTAGCCCCGAACTTCTTAGCGTTCAAGGACAGGCCAAAGCGAATGCGGTGCATCATAAACCATGCCGACTTTTGAGTAACGCCGATGGAGCTGGCGACCTCGTAAGAACTGATTCCATTCTTGCAATTGGACAGCAACCAAACAGCGGTGAGCCATTTATCGGCAGGGATCGGCGAATCCTCCATGACGGTGCCCACCTTGGCCGAAAACTGGCGCTTGGGATGGACACTCTTGCACTGCCACTTGCGCTGATTCTTCAGAAACACAACATCAGTGCGTCCGCATTTGGGGCAGGCGACTACACCATCCGGCCAGCGAAGCCGAATCATGTAGGACAGAGCGTTATCAGGGCTTCCGAAGTAGTGGATTGCCTCTTGCAAAGTCTTTGGTTGCTTTTGTTTGCTGTCCATGTACAGAACTGTAGCAAATTTTCATTGATTCGTCAAGTATATTATTACCTTTTCCTGACCTATTGTTATCAAGATTTTGCGAGGGGAGAAGAGATTTTTCCGACGGCAATCAGAAATCGCCGATAGGCCGCCTAAAGGCTTTATTTTCAGCACGACTACAACAGCCTTATCTGGACAATTTGATCCAACCCAAATGTTATCAATATTTTGGGAGGCGAAGCCTTACCGGCTCCTGCCATGCGACGGGTCGGCTGAGGTCGCGGCGTTAACGTCAATGTGCAACCGCTTCTCGTAGCTGACTACAGGGGGATAGCAGTTGCCATCAGCATGGTAGTTCGCCGGGCATCCGGCGGCCACGGTCTTTCTCTTTGGTGATTGGGCGAATTGCCAGACGTCGGCGAAATCAACGCCGCTTTCCGGTGGAATGGGTGCACGTTTGGGAAACACACAGCCGGGTGAAGGAGGGCAAGCGTCGTTCGTGACCCAGAAAGCGATTTTTCGCTCACCGGCATTCCGGCGAATATCGTCGGCGGTGACGATGTTCTCGCCGCCTTCTTTTGCGGCTGAGATACCGGAACAATAAATGCCGGCCCGAAAATCGCCAGCGGTGACCGCGTCCACCCAGGCATAGATGTAGGCCTTCTGCTCGGGGAGCATGCGCCCGCCCTGCTCCTGATCGAGAAAGATGACGGTTTGCGTCGGGAAGCCCTCGCGCCTCGCAGCCGCGATGGCGGCCAGCCCGTCGGACTTGCCGAGCTTGCCGGCGTTGGGAGGGTTTTTCAGTTCGTCATACAAGCGGCCATTAAAAAGCACGAGGAACCCAAAGCCTGCAGTCTGTAGTTTGCGGCGTTTGCCGCTCCAGGTATTGGTTCGGGCGCTAGGAGGAAGATTGAGCCAGTAGCCAGTGTAGGAGAACGTCTTGCGCAGCGCCGCCAGGCTTTCATCGCCAGGATAGTTATTGCGATCGAAACCAAGGTAGGCGGTGGGAGAATGATCGGCTTGCGAATAAGTAGATTGGACCGACGCTGCGGCAATTGCACCGATAACAATCGCAGCCAAAAGAGTTTGGTTCACACAATGGATTTTACTTTATCAATCGCGACCGGATTGGTTAGTGATAAGAACGGCAGCTAGCCCCCAATATGCACCATGGTCCGTGACGCAGGCACGAAATCCGGCTCGCCGATGTGGTGGCGTTCTTCTTTCTTTTGCACCACGTCGCGGATGAAATCGGCCAGCTCGTCGTCCGAGGCCCCACGCTTCATCAGTCCATGCAGGTCGTGGTCCCAGACGGAGAACAGGCAGGTACGAATCTTGCCGTCAGAAGTAATACGGATGCGGCTGCAATGTCCGCAGAAAGGATGGGAAACTGGAGCAATAATCCCAATCTCACCAATACCGTCGTCGAAGTGATACCGACGTGCAGTTTCGCTGCGAGCGTGCGGAATTTCGACCAGCGGGCGATACTCGGCCATCCGCTGCAAGATTTCATCTAGCGTAACCACAATGGCCGGCGACCAGGTGCGGTCTTCTTCCAACGGCATAAATTCGATAAATCGGACGATGACTCCTTCTTCGCGGGCAAACATGCCGAAGGGAATGATCTGGTCTTCGTTGAAGCCGCGCATCAATACACAGTTGACCTTCACCGGCCATAGCCCCGCCCGCCGCGACGCCCGGATGCCGGCCAGCACGTGGTCATATCCGTTCGGCACACGCGTGATGCGCGCAAAGCGGTCGGGATCAACCGCGTCCATGGAAACAGTGACGCGAGTGAGTCCAGCATTTTTCAGTGGCTGCGCAAGATCGGCCAGCAGATGACCGTTCGTGGTGAGGGCGATGTCGATCGGTTCTGCGTGGCCATTTGACGGACGAAACTTCGCCAACTCGCGAACAAAATCAACCACGCCCTTGCGGAGCAGCGGCTCCCCGCCCGTGAGACGGACCTTGGTGATCCCCATGCCGACCAGCACTCGCGCCATGCGCAGGTAATCGGCGAAGGGCAGGTCTCCGTAGAGCGCGCCCTCATTCCCAGTGCGGCAGTAGACGCACTTGTAATTGCAATGGTCGGTAATCGAGATCCGGAGATCTGCGATGCGGCGTCCGAATTTGTCGGTGAGAGTCATGCGTTCAGTCGTTCGTCGTCAGTCGGGTCGCAGCTGCCGGCGACTAACAGCCATCGGCTTTTCTGGAAAGGGAACAACACAGGCGGGATAATCCGCGCAAGCATTTCCTTTCCAATGGCTTCTTGCGAAGCCGGGAGGCGCTGGCGTTTCCACCAGAACCTTCGGGAAAGTGTGGCGCGGACACTCTTGTCCGCGAACTCCGTCCCTCGCCGCCGAAGCCCGGGTATGCCCAAAAGGCCAAAGCGGTCGGAAACTCAGCATCTATTATAGAGCGCAGGAAGAAGACACGAGCAATTTTCGCCAGTACGCGGGCGGGGCGCCCACGCCACACAGGGAATCACATGCCGTCATAGTTTGGCCCCCCGCCACCTTCCGGCGGGACCCAGGTGATGATCTGATACGGGTCAGCGATGTCGCAGGTCTTGCAATGGACGCAGTTCGACGGGTTCAGGCTGATGCGTTTGCCATTGGGTTGGGCAGCGTCATCCACCATTTCGTAAACGTTAGCCGGACAAAAATTCTGACATGGGCTGCCAAATTCTTTGACACAGCGCGTGTTGCAGATGTTGGTGTCGTGAATGACCAGATGAGCAGGCTGATCTTCTTCGTGCTTGGTGCCCGAGTGATACAGGTCAGTCAGCTTGTCGAAAGTCAGCTTGCCGTCGCCTTTGGCGGGGCCAAGCAAATGGGCTTCAGCGCCTCCGTCGGCAGGCAATTCCGCCAGCTTTTTCATCTGCTCGTGGCCGGCATGAGCCGTGTATCGATTGCGCAGGCCGCGCCCGCCGGTGAATTGCTGGATCCCCGCATGAAACAAGCCAGGGAGTAACCCATGCTCGAATCCCTGGTGGAAGTTGCGGACCTTCCAGAGTTCTTCTTTGATCCAGCTGGACTCAACTTTTTTCTGGAATCCGCTCAACGTAGCTGCAGATGAATCATCTTTCTGCAACGCTTCGAACGCAGTTTCGGCGGCCAGCATGCCGCTCTTGATGGCAAGATGGATTCCCTTGAGCCGGGCTGAATTGAGGAAGCCTGCGGAATCGCCCAGGATCATCCATCCATCGCCGGCAACTGGCGGAATCGCCAACCAGCCGCCGTAGGGCAGCGACTTCGCCCCGTAGCGGATCATCTTGCCGCCTTCGAGCAGTTTGCTCACAAACGGATGCTGTTTGAAATCCTGCAAGATGCGCTGCGGGTCGATTCGCGGATCGGCATAATCGAGCGCCACAACGAAACCCATTGAAACAACATTGTCTTTGCCGCCGTAAATCCACGCGCCGCCATACTCTTTTGTCGTCAACGGCCAGCCCATGGTGTAGATGACCTGGCCCGGTGCTATGTGGCCCGCCGGAACTTCCCACAACTCCTTGATGCCCTGACCGTAAACTTGCGGGTTGCAATCGCGAGCCAGATCCAGCTTACCGATGAGCTGTTTGGTCAACGACCCGCGCGATCCTTCCGCCAGGATGACGACTTTCGCCTGGAGGTCATAACCGGGCTCGAAATTCGATTTGGGATGACCCTCTTTGTCCACGCCTTTGTCGTCCGTGCGGACGCCGGTGACGCGATTGCCCTCAAACAACAGTTCAGAGCCGGCAAAACCTGTAAAGATAGTGATCCCGGTTTCTTCAACTTTGCCGCCGAGCCATTTCACGAATCGATTGAGCGAGATGACGTAGTTGCCGTGGTCGCGCAAGGGCGGAGGTGTGATGGGTAACTTGAACTTGCTCTTCTCGGTGAGGAAGTACACATCTTCCTTCGTAACCTCGGCGTCGAGAGGAGCTTCTTTTTCGAAGCCGGGAAGCAGTTCGAGCATAGAACGCGGATCTAGCAGAGCACCGGACAGACAGTGCTGGCCGATTTCCCGAGCCTTCTCCAGGACGTAGATGTTTTCTTTACTCAGCTGGGAATCAGGATTTTTCGCGTTGTGTGCGTCAATGAGCTGTGAGAGGCGCAGCGCACAAGCCATGCCAGCAGGACCACCGCCGACGATAACGACGTCAGCGGGCATCTGCGGACGCTCGATGCCTTCAATGGGTTTGCGGAAGATCAGCATTTAGCAGTTAGCCTTTGGCACTTGGTCAAACAACTTTGTGGCGCCAGTTTCACGCGTGTCAAGACAGGTCATTTCTTTCTTTTGCATCAAAGGTGGGTCGTAAAACTACAATCGGACCCCCGACGCGCTCTAACTTCAACTCCGCTCTCAAGTCATCTCTCAGATTTGCCAGCAGTTGACTTAGTTGTGCCATCCGATGCTCAGCCAGTTGCTTGGCAAACTCTTGCGCAGCAATTATCTGATCTGCGCTTCCGAACAACTGAACATCGACAATAGCGGAATCCAGATCCGCGAAGTACTCAGCGTTCGTCTCTTTGCGTTCTGTGGCGGTAGCCAAACGTCTGTATGCTTCGATCAAATACTGAACTCTAAGGTCACGACGTTTATTCGCTCGATCACGTCTCACGGAAAGCGAACTACCGACAAACCATGAGACGATCGCAACGGCTGTAGGGATCAGCAGCGTCAATAAAGGATGAGCGTTCATACGTCATATTCCAACAAAACGCTATGACACGCAGGCGATGCTGCCTTAGCGGTTGGCGAGACTGGCTATTTCGCCGAGGCCGAGCAATCTTTGGTCAGCCGTGACCAACGTCAATTTAAGCACCTTAGCCGTCGCAGCCAAAAATCGATCTGCCGGATCGGCATGCATCATTGGCATCGCCAGACCGACGCCCACAATATCGCGTGTCAAGGGCGCTTCTCGTAACTGCTCAGCTGCACGATCAATCCATGCAAAAGGGTCTTGCACGCGAATCCGCCCCTTCTGCATGAGTATAATTGCTTCCCACGCGCTGACCGGTGACAGCCAAAGTTCGTTGTTCACGTCAGACAACTCAGCCAATACTCTCCGGCCAAGCCGCCGTGGCTCCAGTTTGCTCCAGAGCCAGATATGAGTGTCCAAGAGGAGCTTCAATCCCTGTAGGCCTCGATGTCTTTCAAATCGATTACGGGGTAGACGATGTCGCCTACGATCTTGGCCGTTCCTACCATGTCTCCAACAAATTTTCGGGTGCGATCGGGGCCGACAGGAATTACTTCCGCAACTGGACGGCCGTGACGTGTAATGCGTAGAGGCTGTCGCGTCTTCTGTACTTGTTCGATAAGGCCCAGACATTTCGCCTTGAACTCGGAAATAGAAATATCGTCCATGACTTTTATTCTATCCATGGTCAATAAAGTAGTCAAATCAAGAAGGAAATGATTGGGAATCAATCAGCGAAGTGGGTCGGGTACGTCTAGCTGTTTGCAGATCCGAATAGCGGTTGGATTCTTGACTTCGCGATGCCTGGGAACGGTACTGGTTCGCTGGGCAGCTGGGTTGAAGTAAACGCTGTGTTTTGCGCCCTCACGATGGAGCACACAACCATGTGTTTCCAAATGGCGGATCAGGTCTTGGCGCTTCAACTCATTCTCCTAAAAGATAGCAAATCGCTCATTCTCTGTCAGCGCGTCAGTAGCGGTACACCATCTGAAACTCATTTTGCCTTTCTTACGACTGAATGTTCCACAGCAAGCAGTGACTGTTGAGGTTTGGCCCGAAGATACTCCATTGGTACTTCCGCAATGAACATTGATTCACCTTCATCCCATCTTACCGGAGTTGATCTTGATTCGGAGTAGTCGTAGCCGATGTGATCCATAAAGGTTTTGGCTGAAAACCCCGCACCATTACCCTTTTTTCCATACGCTAATCTATAAGCACGTTGGTCTTTCTTTGTGATGGGCCGTATTCCCACTTGGCGCCTCGTTGGGTCCCATAGCAGCAATACAAACTCAACAGCGTCAATCTCTAACTTTGCTGTGGCCGTTTTGTTGAGTGAAATGCGTCCAAGCTTATTGAAAGTAAGCGATGGGTTCCCACTTCTGCGAACCTTCCGTGAAAATATTTCCCACGTCATTGTTTGTCTCTCCAGTCTAAGATGTACCACAACAATATAGTCCGTACATTAGTATGAAGAATACAGTACTGATTAAATAAAATCAATTACCAATGTTTAGGAATGAGTAATGAAAGGTAACGAAAGGCGAATTACAAGTTGTTTGCGAAGATGACTCGGTTAAAGCGAGAGGTTGACATGCAGTTGAGGATAACGCGGTTTACGCTGTCTTTCACTGTATTGCTGAGCAGTTAGGCCACTGAGATTGTTATCTTTTCGCGAGTGACTTTTTGGCCTGGGCGTGGCGTCCCAGTTAACTCTCGGTTTGCCTTTAGGAGGATCTCGATTGCGTCGCGTAGATTCTCGCGGGCTTCTTCCAATGTATCGCCCTCGGAGATTGCGCCGGGGAGTTCCTCGGTGTAGGCGGTGAAACCACCGCCATCAGACTCGGGTACTTGCTCGTAAACAGCTGTAACAACCATTTCCATACCCCTAATTCTAGCCCGTTGGGCTCAGCCTCGCACCAGCAAAGTTGGTTACTGGCGGGAGTGTACCCAAGCTGTCACGGTTACCCCCCCGCTTTGGCTTTCTTTACCTCTTCAATCAGAGGCGGAACAATGTCGAACAGGTTTCCAACCACAGCGTAATCGGCAATTTCGAAAATCGGAGCTTCGGAATCTTTGTTGATCGCAACGATGGTACGCGCGCCCTTCATTCCCACAATGTGCTGGATGGCTCCGCTGATGCCGAGTGCGAGATATAGCTTGGGGGCAACCGTTTGCCCCGACGACCCGATCTGGCGGTCCATGGGCAGCCAGCCGTTATCGCAAATGGGACGGGAAGCCGCCAGTTCTCCTCCCAACGCCTC
>Ga0206966_1103_pt1 | contig 23891 bp, 19 predicted proteins | sample Alteio_BWOrgHeat_23_FD_152970 | JGI IMG/M metagenome (GOLD analysis project Ga0206966, IMG submission 152970) | Enriched cells from forest soil in Barre Woods Harvard Forest LTER site, Petersham, Massachusetts, United States -... | ecosystem: Environmental > Terrestrial > Soil > Temperate forest >...
GCCGCGCGAACAAAATCGCACAGCTCCTCGAAATCGCGCTCCGTCTCGCCGGGAAATCCCACAATGAAAGACGTGCGAATCGAAACGCCCGGAATCGCCTTCCGCGCGCGCTCCAGCATTTTCAAAAACGCGTCGCCGTGCGACCCGCGCTTCATGCGCTTTAGCACTTCGCGGCTCGCGTGTTGCAGCGGCACGTCGAGATATTTCGCCAGGCGCGGGTGCGCCGCAATCGTATCGAGCAAGCGCGGCGTGATGCGGTTCGGGTAGCAGTACAGGAAGCGCACCCAATTCAAATCTTCGATGCCTGCCAAGCGCTCGAGTAGCGTCGCGAGCCCATCGCGCAATCCCAAATCCTCACCGTAAAAAGTGGTGTCCTGCCCGATCAGCGAAATTTCGCGTACTCCCGCCGCCGCGAGATTTTCCGCCTCGCGAATCACGCTCTCAAATCGCCGGCTGCGGAATTTTCCGCGCAGCTGCGGAATCACGCAAAAGGTGCACGGGTGATCGCAGCCTTCGTTGATCTTGATGTACGCCGTATGCCGCGGCGTCGCCAGCACGCGCGGCGTAGCGTCGTGATAAAGATAAGCAGGCAGCTCGCCGCCGCCCGGCGCATCCGAGCGCACTTCGCCTTCGCAAACTTCCAGAATCTTTTCCACTTCGCCGGTGCCGATCACCGCGTCCACTTCCGGGATCTGCTCGCGAATCTCGTTGCGGTAGCGCTCCACCATGCAGCCCGCGACGATCAGCTTCTGCGCGCGCCCGAATTTCTTGTACTCCGCCATCTCCAGAATCGAATCCACCGATTCTTTCTGCGCGGACTCGATGAAGCTGCACGTATTCACCACCAGCACATCGGCTTCGGCGGCGCGCGGCGTCAGCTCGTAGCCAGCCTGATTCAAAATGCCCATCATCACCTCGCTATCGACGAGGTTCTTCGGGCATCCCAGGCTGACGAATCCGACTTTAGGCATGAGCGTACGGTTCCTTCGGCAAACAGCGCGGAAACCACAATTCTACCATGTTTAGCGGGGGAATGCGGTGCGGTCGACGGAGCGGCGATAGCGCGCGACCGGCGAAGTTCATTTTGCGGCGTGGGCGCCGCGCTTTACGGCGTCGCGAATCGATGCGACCAGCGCGGACATTTGCTCCACACGCGCAGGATGTTCGCCGAAGCGCGCCGCTTGATACAGATTCGTAAGCTGCGAAACGGGACCGGCCAGCTCGAGCCGCGTGAATTGCGCGGCGAATTCTTCAGCAGTTTGCGATTCGGCTTTGCGCCAGCCGGCTTTTTCGAGCAGGCGCAACATTTCGCGATACTCAAAAATCACGAGCGACGCCTTCGCGTCACCGCTGCGCATCAAGAGCGCCCAGCGCGTCATCAGCGAGGTGAGCAGTTCGCGGCCGCGCAGAATCATGAGCAATACGATCAGCACCACCAGCAAGCCCGGCAAAAAGTACGGCGAAGCTTCGGTGGCTTTATCCAGTTTCACGATTTCCGCCATCGCCGCGTCGCGCCTGGCCTGATACCACTTTTTCAGGTTGTCGCTGAAATTTTTCGAGCTTTGCCCCACGTTGTGAACCAGCGAAATCTGGTGCACGAAGTCGTAGTTGATCACCCACTCGCCCCACGCGAACTGAAACCAGTCCCAATATTTTGCGAGCTGCGCAAAAAGGCCCGTCGATTTCGGGCCACCGCTCGGCGTGGGATCAAACGTCATCCAGCCGTACTCCGGAAAATAAACTTCCACCCAGGTGTGCGCGTCGCTCGAGCGGACAATCCAGTCGCCGCCCACTTCGTTGTACTCGCCGGAAACGAAACCGCCCACATAGCGCGCCGGCACGCCGATCGAGCGCAGCATCACCGTCATCGCCGCGGCGAAATATTCGCAGTTGCCGGATTTGCGCACGAAAATAAAATTCGCGAGCGGATCTTTCACCGCCGGTCCGGAAAGATCGAGCGTGTAGTTCAGGTGCGTTTTCAGGTACAGCTCGATGTTCGCGGCTTTGTCGTAGTCGTTGGTCATGCCGCGCGTGATGTCTTCGGCGAGCTGCTTGATGCGCGGGTCGATCTCCGGCAGTTGCAGATTATTTCGCGTGATCTCGTCAGGTATCTTCGTGCCCGCCTTCCGCAGCAACGACGGCGGAATCACGGGAATTTCAGACGTGCCTTCGTAGCGGATTTTCGAATCGTTGTGCGAAGGATTGGTGAGCGATCCGGTGTGGTCGATCAGCAGGAATCCAGGACGGACCTGCGAGCCTGGGCGTTCCGCGCCCGCTCCGAAATGCCCGCGCAACGCCGTCACGCGCGGTGCGATGAAGATCGCGTCCGAAGCGTTAGGCTCCATCAGCACCGTGTAATGAATGTGGCGCGATTGGCCGGGCACAAGATATCTCGGCGGAAATACGTAGTCTCCGCCCGCTCCCGGCGTCACCACGATATCGTCGCGCTTCGGCGTGAACCACCGGCGGCCGTCGAAATTCGTGAACACCAGGCCGCGCCAATGAATGTCCACGCCTTCGCTCGCGGCGTTTTGATCGAAACTGATCCGCATCACCACGGCGCTCGATTGATTGATCACGCCGATCTGGCCGAGCGTCACCGAGTCGCCGAAGCCGGTCATCAGGCTGGGCTGCAGGCTCAGCGCGCTCAAGTAGCCGGAGGTGTAGCGGGGAATCAGGAAAAAGATCAGCGTGCCGATGGCCAGCGCGCCGGCGGCGACAAACACCGACGTGATGCCGAGCGCGCGATTCAGATCGCTTGCAAGCGGCGAGCCGGGATCGAGCGCGGGACAAATCGCGCCCGTGGCCGCGCGTCGCATTTCGAGCGCGACGAATGTGGAAACCGCCAGCACCAGAAACACGGCGAGCGCGACGAGGAAACTGGTTTCCACGGTGAGAATCGCCGACGCCAGCATGCAGGTGACGGAGAGGACGGAGAGAAACGCGTAATCGCGATTTGTGCGCGCGGAAAAGAGGCGGACGAGCGACGCGAACAGCAGCAAGTGGATCGTGGCGAGCAGTGCCGCGTAGAGCGCCGGGTTCGGCGCGTTGTCCGCAAGATTGCGCGAGAGAAAGAAAAGGTCGAGCGGAAAGAACAGGAAGTAGGCGAGTACGAGTTCGGTGGCGAAGCGGACGCTGATTTCCGGGCCTTTGTTGCGCCAGACCCGGTAGCCCTTGTAGAAAATCGCGATGGGCGGAATGGTGGCTGCGATCGGGTCGAGCTTACCGGTGGAAACGATGGCCAGAATGCCGGTCGAGACCAGCAGGAACAGCGAAATTTCGAAGTAGCGCTGCACCGCCGGCACCGGCGTCGGCACGGGCTGCGGTGCAGCCTGCGACGAGGCCAAAGACACGGGTTGCGCGGCGGCGGACATGGCGTCTTCCGATCCTAACATTCGCATACAGGGCGGCCTTTGGGGCGCCTCCGCCTTAGACACCTATCGTGCAATGCAGTTTTTGCCACGGTCAGCAGGGTAGCGCGCTATCACCGCATACTAGCAGGCTCGGCGGAGCCAAGAGTGGCACAGGCTGGAGTTGGCCTGTGTGCCTTCGCCTTTGCCGTTGCCTCTCAGCGCGGCTAGCCTTCAGCCGCCTCATCCTGAGCGCAGCGAAGGACCCCTCTTCGCCTTTGCCGTTGCCGTTGCTATTGCCTTCGCCGTTGCCGTTGCCTTCGTCGTTGCCGCTGCCTTCGCCGTTGCCTTTGAATTCGACGTCATCCAGAGGCCCGTTCACGGGCCGAAGGATCCCTCTTCGCCTTCTTCAACTTCGCCGCACCCGTCACACCAAGCACCACCCCCGCACGCTCCGCAATCTTCCGCGTAGCCCCAGAAACCGGCACCACCCCCAGTTTCCCCAGCGCCAACACCCGCGTCCGCGCCACCTTCGGCAACTCCTCCACCCTCACCAAAAACGGCTCCAACGTAATGTCTCTAAAAGTGACCCCATGCTTCGCCACCGCCAACTTCTCCAGCCTCAGCGACGCGTCCACCCCCAGCGTCCCCCGCAAATGTTCCAGCAGCTCATCACGCGCATTCCGCTTCACCGCGACCGCCGGAAACTGCCACATCCGCGAAAACACCACATCGTCATGCGCCCCCGGGTCCCGCACCAAAAGCGTCCTCCCGGCAGGATCGACCAGCACCGCCGCCGCAATCCTCACCGTGACAGTCGCCCGCTTCCTCCGCGGCTCCGGTATCTCGCCCGTCAACCCTAGCGCATACGCGCGACACTCATGCACCACCGGACAGACAAGACACGTGGGACTCTTCGGCGTGCAACAAACCTCACCCAATTCCATCAACGCCTGATTCCAATCCCCAGCTCGCGAAGCCACAAGATACTCATCCGCAGTCTCCTGCAGCGCCGTCCAATTCTCCGACGCACGCAACTCCCCGCGCACCGCGCCAATCCGCGACAGCACCCGCGCCACATTCCCATCGAGCACCGCGAGCGGTACGTCGTAAGCAATGCTCAGTACCGCCGCAGCCGTGTAAACCCCAATCCCCGGCAAATCCAACGCCGCGCCCAACTCACGCGGAAAAATTCCGCCATGCTCCGCCACAATTTTCTCAGCCGCCGCATGCAGATTCCGCGCCCGGCTGTAATACCCAAGCCCAGACCACAGCTTCAACACCTCGCGCTCCGGCGCCCGCGCCAGCGCCGTCACATCCGGAAACCGCGCCAAAAATCTCTCATAGTAAGGAATCACCGCCGCAATCCGTGTCTGCTGCAGCATCACCTCCGCAATCCACACCCGATACGGATCGCGCGACGCACGCCACGGCAATTCGCGCCGGTGACGGTCAAACCACTCCAGCAAATCCCCCCGCAATTTTTTCAGCCCCGCCCCACTCACCCGCTCTGTCATCGCGGGGTAGTGTCGCACGAACCCGCCTCCCCAACGTGGGTAGGCATTCCTGCCTGCGCAACGCCGCCCACACTCCCCTGAACTGTGCTCGCACTACGACAGCACGAAGAGTGGCACAGGCCTGAGTTAGCCTGTGTGCCGTTACCGTTGTTTTTGCTTTTGAATTTGACGTCATCCAGCTTGCCCTCGAGCGAAGCGAAGGGAGGCCCGTTCACGGGCCGAAGGCTCTCTCTCCGTTTTTCGTCCCCCAGCAGCACTTTCGTCTTGACTCTTAAGTTACTAATATGTTATAATAGATATGCGTTTAACTGGCAGAGGGTCAAACTTCGTACATGCACCGCGCCCGTAGTCCTCTAGGCGCCGGACGCAATCCCACCGGCTCAACGCCGCCGCTCGTCCCAACCGTTCATCCGCAATTTTACGTACGTATTCCCCGCAAATTTTACCCGCGCCAAATTTCTAATCGACATCTCGTACGATTAGAACGTGATGTAACTTCCACAAAACAAAGGGAGGCTGCACTCTCTAATCAGCACTAGATGACACATTTCACACAAACGTGGAGTTCCCAGTTTTGGCTGCGCAACGGAGCCCGCACCTCCCTGAACTGTGCACGCACCACCTCCACACGACGAGTGGCACAGGCTGGAGTTGGCCTGTGTGCCGTTGCTTTTGCCGTGCGGCCTCTGACGTCATCCAGAGGCCCGTTCACGGGCCGAAGGATCTCTCTTCGCCTTCGTCCCCCGCAGTTGCGTCGCAGCACCACCCACACGACAGCCTGCGCAGCAGGCTGTCTTACGTACCCACCCGCCATTTCTAATCGGAGTGCTCCGCGATTAGAAATGCCCGAAAGTTATTGAAAACAAACGACGGCGCCCCTTTCTAATCGACACAAATTTACCCAGCAACTCGATCGAATTAGAGGCGGTCGATGAAAAGGAAGTAGGAGCTGGACCACAGCGCCGAAGGAATGGTGGATTGGGGGCGGGCGGTGATGATGATTTTGAAGAAGTCTTGTTCGGACGCTAGGGCGTCTAGGAAGGTACCGCCTACGGATGAAGTGTTGGGTTGGATGCGGGCTAATTCGCGCAGGGCGTCGTAAATGATTTGGCTGGCGGGAGCCATGGGCGTGGAGAATTTGTCGGTGCGGAATTGCAGGCCGGAGTCGAGCTTGTTGAAGTGCCAGGCGATGCAGGCGGCCATGGAGACGGCGCGTTCAAAGCTCTCGGTGTAGGCAGCCGACGCTTGTTCGGCGGATTCTTGATCCGAGCTCGTGGGCGCGGGGCCGACGTAGGGATCGAAGACGAGCAGGACGCGGCGTTCATCTTCGCGCGCGAATTCGCGGACCATCAAGTGGCCGGTGCGTGCGGTAACCTTCCAATCGACAAAACGGGCGCTGTCTGTGGGCGTGTAGGCACGAAGCGAGTGAAGTTCGTGGCCGCGGCCTCGGAACTGCGACGCCATCTCGCCGCTGATGAGCGGGAGGACGTCGTAGAACGGCTCGGCTTCGGTGACGCGCGGGTACACGACGATTTCGAGATTCGAATCGACGATGCGAGTCTTCTCGAAAAAGCCAAAAGGGAAGCGCGTGCGAATGCCAAACGAGTCCTGGCGATAGACGCCGCGATGCGGAAACGTGACTTCGACTTTCTGGCGCGACGAACTCAGGCGCGGAATGTACGGGAAGAAAACGGGTTTCGAGAGAATGTCGCTGCGGCGCGGCGCATTGGAAGCCGAGCCTTTCACCGCGGTGGATTTTGGATCGCCGACGACGCGCAACGAGAACGACGGCAGCATCTGCTTTTCGTTCTGCAGCTCGACTTCGGCGAGCACGGGCTGCTCGGCGAAAATGTGCTCGGGCATGTCGAAGTGGAGATTGACGCCGGTGAGCACGGCGCGCGACAGAACGCCGGAGATCAGGATTCCCGCAAGCGCACAGGCGAGAATCATGAAGAGCATGTTGTTGCCGGTGTTGACGGCGGCCAGCACGAGAATGAAAACGGCGCCTAGGTAAATGATGCCTTCGCGCGTGAGCTTGTAATCGACTTGATAGACGAGCCAGCGGAGGCTGGTGCGTTTCGCGAGGCGCGGGACGATCGTGATGGCGACCCACCCGGCGAGACCGAGCGCGACGGCGGTGGTGATGGCGGCGAGAACGATGCGGCCCTGCTGCGCAACGGCTGCGGAGAAAAGCGCGATGACCAGCGCCGCGGAAAGAACGGCGATGGCGAGCGCGAAATTGCGCCAGCCGCCGCGGTCGCGCTGTTCCCAAAGGCGATGAAGAGTGGAGGTGGCTTCGGCCATCAGGCGCGGCTCCGAGGGCGCGGCACTAAACCGGAACGCGAGTGGATTCGACGATCTCGCCGAGGATGGCTTCGGCCTGCTCGGATTTTTTCTGCGTGGAAACGTAGCGCGAGCTGACCACGACGCGGTGCGCGAATACCGGCACGATGAGTTTTTTGAAATCGTCGGGCAAGCAGAAGTCGCGGCCTTCGACGAAAGCGCGAGCTTGCGCGGCGCGGTGAAGCATCACGGCTCCGCGCGGGCTGACGCCGAGGCTGAGCAGTTCGGTTTGGCGCGTGCGGTCCACGATTTCGAGCGCGTAGTCGAGAAGGCTGTCGTGTACTTTCACTCGCGACACGGCTTCTTGCATGGCGACGACGTCGGCCGCGTCCATCACCGGAGTGATCGAATCGACGGGAGCGTGGCCGGCGTTGTTGCGCAGAATTTCTTTTTCGCTTTCGCGGCCGGGATAGCCCATGCGGATGCGCATGAGGAAGCGGTCGAGCTGCGATTCGGGCAGCGGATAGGTGCCGTGGTGCTCGATGGGATTTTGAGTAGCGAGCACGAGAAACGGATTCGGAAGCGCGTGCGTGTGGTTATCGACGGTGATCTGCGCTTCGTTCATCGCTTCGAGGAGCGAGGACTGCGTTTTCGGCGTGGTGCGGTTGATTTCATCAGCGACGATAATATTCGCGAAAATCGGACCGGGCTTGAATTCAAATTCGTGCGAGACGGGATTGAAAACGCTGATGCCGATCACGTCGCCGGGCAGCAGGTCGGAGGTGAACTGGATCCGCTGGAACGAACAGCGAAACGAGCGGGCGAGCGCGTGAGCGAGAGTGGTCTTGCCGACGCCGGGAACGTCTTCAATGAGCAGGTGGCCGCGCGCGAAAAGCGTGGTGAGGGCGGCTTTGATGACCTCTTCCTTGCCTTTGACGGCTTTGGAGATGTTGCGGACGAGTTCCGCCAGGCGCGCAGAGGTGGGGGATGAGTTCGCCGGAGTCACAGTGGTGGTTTGCAATTCCCAAGGCCTTCTGCTACAAATTTAAGTTCTGCTACGGTTTACGCGGGCGACTAGCTCAGTTGGTTAGAGCGCTCCCCTCACACGGGAGAGGTCAAAGGTTCAAGTCCTTTGTCGCCCACCACTTCCTTTTCGAGACTCGGATACAAGATAAGTTTGCCATCTCCGCTTGGACGCGGGACGTGGCAATTTGTGTGCGTGTGCTCAGCGAGTAGCTGTACTTTCGACGGGTACTGCGGCGCGAGGTGGGGGCGTGGCTGATTACGGACGAGAGTGGGAGCGGTACCGGTTCTGGCGAAACCTGCTTATCATCGCGATCGTTGGAGTCGCTCCGGTGTTCTGGCTTCCGCGTTTTATCGGGGATCGGGTCCACTCGGGTTATGTTTTCGGAATTGTGGCTCCGGTTTGGTTTCTGTTTTTGCTGTCTGCTGGTGCTGAGACGGGATACTTCGCCTGTCCACGTTGTGGGAAGTGGTTCAGCGTCGGGTTGTTCTATCGATTGGGGCCGTTTGCAAGAAAGTGCGCGCACTGCGGGCTAAAAAGATATTCGAACGGGTGAAGTGAGCATGGCGGACCAGAGCGCAAGGTGGGCGGAATTCCGGAAGCGGCGGCGATTTGCGTTGATCGTGCTGATCGCGTCGGTTCCGTGGCTGGGACTTGCGATCTTGCTGCCGAGGACGATGAAGTTCCACGATCCTTTGGTGGGCGCGCTGATGGCCGTGTGGTTTGCGGTGTGGGTGTACGCGATGGCGCAGTTTTTGCTGAATCGATGCCCGCGATGCGCGAAGTATTTCTCGCAGACGCGGCTGCTGAACCTGGCGTTTGTGAACGATCAGTGCGTGAACTGTGGGCTGCACAAATATTCAAACTGGTGAGCTGAGAGTGGCGGACTACGCGGTGGCGTGGCGGGACTATCGGAAGAGGCGAAACTTGGCGATTGCGGGGCTGATCTGGTTTGTGCTCACGCCCGTCTTGATTTCGCGAGCGCCGGGATTTGCGTCGTTGTCCACGGGCTGGGCGTACATCGTTGTGATGGCGTCGAGCGCAATCGCGATATTTCCGTTTTTGTGGTTGCTGCTGTTCCGGTGCCCGAGATGTGGTGCGGTGTTTACGCACAAGGGGCCGTGGGCTAACAACGTGGTGGCGCGGAAGTGCGGGAACTGTGGGCTCGAGAAGTACGCGGATGAGTGAGGGGCACGGGCGAGTCGGGCGTTACGCAGGTAAACATTCACAGAGAAAGAGCAGAACGGCCTGAGTTCCACGGAGATGCTGCGGCAAATCGGAGGCGCCTCTGTGGAACTCATTTTTTCTCGTCCCTCTCTGTGAATGTTTGCCTGCGAAATGCGGAAACTTGAGAGTGAGATGGGCGTCTAAACCTAGGGTGAGAGGCTGATGACCAACTTTTTGAGATTTTTGCAGGTGCTGGCGCTGGGCGCATGGCTCGGGGCGATTTTTTATTTCAGCGCGGTGGTGGCGCCGTCCGCGTTTGCGGTGCTGCCGGCGAAGGATCTCGCCGGGACGCTGGTGGGGCAATCGCTTTCACGGCTCCATGCGATGGGTCTGATCCTGGCGATCGTGTTTCTGATTGCGGGCGGCGCGATTGCGGGATCGATTCGCGTGTTTTCGAAGCCGGCGATGATTGGAGTAGTGCTCATGGTGCTGCTGACTGCGATTTCGCAGAACCACGTGACGCATCGGTTGAATGAATTGCGCACTGCGATGGGATCGGTGGAGAAGACGGCGGCCGACGATCCGCGGCGGGTGGAGTTTGACCGGTTGCACTCGCTGTCGGTGGGTTTGGAGGGGGCGGTGCTGTTGATTGGGTTGGCGTCGCTGTATTTTACGGTGCGGAGTCCGATTGAATAGACGCGATGTCTATTTGCGCGCGCGGCGTTTTGATTTCGTAGCGCGCGATTTTTTAGTACGTTTCGGAGCGGCATTTTTCTTTTTGCGCTTTTTCACGGGCGGCTTGGTGACTTTGCGTTTGTGGCCGTAGTGCTCTACGGCGCGCCACATGTACCAGCTGGCGATGCTGCGGTAGGGGCGCCAGCGTTCGCCGAACTCGGCGAGTTCGCGCGGCTTGGGGATGAACGGGCGATTGTAGGTGAGCGCGAAACCCTTCTGCACGCCGTAGTCGTGAATCGGGAGCACGTCCGGGCGCCCGAGGCGAAACATCAAAAACATTTCAACGGTCCAGGCGCCGATGCCGCGAACGGAGCTGAGGCGCGTGACCAGTTCTTCGTCGGTGAGCGCGTGAGCGGCTTCGAGAGTGGGGACGACGCCGTCGATCGTTTTCTGCGCGAGGTCGTGCATCGCAGCGGCTTTGGCGTTGGAGAGGCCGGCTTCGCGCAATGCCTTGACTGACGTAGCGAGAATTTCCTGCGGCGTGGGGCACTTGCCGTCTGAGCCGAGAGCGCGGATGCGCGAGAAAATTTTGGCGGCGGCTTTGCCGCTGATGCTCTGGTAGGCGATGGATTCGAGGAGCGACTCGTAAACGGAGTCGCAGGTGTCGAGCAGATAGTTGAATTCGCCGTTTTTGGCGACGAGGCGCGCGAGGCGTTTGTCTTTGGCGGTGAGGTGGGCGTGCGCGGCGACGTGGTCGTAAGGCAGCTTGATATCGGTGGCCATGATGTGCCCGCAGAATATCGCGGGGCGCATTGCGATTGCAAAATGCGTGGTGCCGCACGACGGAATTCAGGCGCGAGCTAACTGAACTTGATGGTTTCTTCGATGCTGGGGACGGGGGCTTGGCGGAGCCAGAAGGGATTTTGCGAGGCTTTGAACCCGACGGTGTCGTCGGCCGGGAGCGCGTCGAGCACGGAGACGCTGGGATGCGCGGGATCGTAGCGGACGCTGATTTGCTTGCGCGTAAAGCGGTCTTTGATGGTTTTGAGTTGCATGTTGCTGCCGCCACTCAGGAGGAACAGGCCGGTGTAGTTGCGGTCGCCGAGGGAATAGCGGTAATTGAAATAGACGGCGGGGATTTTTACGCCGATGCCGCGGCTGACGAAACCGACGGTGGCGCCTTCGACGGTGGCGGGCGCGACGGGCCATGCGCGGCTTTTGCTGCGTTGTGTGGCGTAGCGGAGCCAGGTGGAGAGGATGTAGGCCGCGAAGCTTACGGCGGCGACGACGATTGTGTAGCCCCAATATTTCATCTGTGGTTGGCGAAGACCGTGTGCGCCGCGCGTGACGCAGGCAATGGATTGCGGCCCACGCACAGACTGACAGTCTATGTTACAGCTCGCTGCGCTCGCCCATTCGCATGTTACTATTTTGGGCTTATGAAAACGGGAATTATTGGACTGCCGCAAGTAGGAAAGTCGAGTTTGTTCCGCATTCTCACCAAAGCGAAGGTGGAGGGGCGGAGCACGCCGAACCAGGCGCACATCGGGATCGCAAAAGTGCCCGACCCGCGCGTGCTGGCGCTGGCAGAGATTTACAAGCCGAAGAAGAATACGTTCGCGACGATTGAGTACGTGGACGTCGGCGGCTTGCAGAAGGATCGCGAGAAAAATTCGGCGTCACTGGTGCCGCTGCGCGAGGCGGATGCGCTGGCGAACGTGATCCGTTTGTTCGAGGACCCGGCGATTCCGCATCCCGGCGACAAGCTGGATGCGATGCGCGACATCGAATCGGTGGAAGTGGAGTTGATGCTCTACGACCTCGAACAGATTGGGAAACGCATCGAGCGGGTGGAGAAGGACCTGAAGAAAAAGAAAGAGCCGGCGCTGGAAGCCGAGCTTGCGGTGCTGAACAAGTGCCGCACAGCGCTGGAATCCGAGCAGCCGCTGCGCGAGATCGAATTGAAGCCGGAAGAGGCTAAGCGGCTGAGCAGCTTCGAGCTGCTGTCGCGCAAGCCGATGCTTTTTGTACTGAACCTTGGCGACGACGAAGCGCCGGAGATCGACAAGGCGATCGAGAAGTACAAACTCGAAAAGCTGATGTCGAAGCCGAAGACGCTGATCGTGCCGTTCTGCGGAAAGATCGAAGCGGAACTTTCGGAATTGCCGGATGCGGAAGCGGCAGAGATGCTGGGCGCGTACGGACTGAAATCGTCGGGGCGCGACCGGTTGATTCAAGCCAGCTACCAGCTGCTTGGGCTGATTTCGTTTCTCACCGCTGGTGAGCCGGAATGCCGCGCGTGGACGATCAAGCGCGGGATGAACGCGCAGGAAGCGGCAGGCGCGATTCACAGCGACATCGAGCGCGGGTTCATCAAGGCGGAAGTTGTCAATTGGGAAAACCTGGTGAATGCGGGGAGCATGGGCGCTGCGCGTGAGAAGGCGCAGGTGAGGCTCGAGGGGAAAGAGTACATCGTGCAGGATGGCGATGTGATTTCGTTCCGGCACTCCGGCTAGGCGCGCGGCACAACTGCCGCGGATCGCGGCGGCGCGCGACACCGGCTTCGCGAATTCGATGGACCTCAACTCAAACCGGATTTTGCTCGGAGCGCTGCTTGGCGTGGCGGCAGCCGGCGGCAACGTGCTGGGCGGCGTCCTGGTGGCGCACCGGCGATGGTCGGATCGCTACCTGAAATATTTCATCGCGGTGGGCGCGGGATTCATGCTCGCGACGGCCGTGCTGGAGATGATTCCAGAATCGCTGGCGCTCGCCAGCGATTCAAATGGCGCGCCGCATATGATCGGCGAGACGCCGGTGGTTTTTTTGTGGGTCCTCGCGGGATACTTCCTGGTTCATTTCTTCGAACACACGCTCGCACCGCATTTTCATTTTGGCGAGGAAGACCATCACGACGCCGTTGCGCATTCTCATGCGAGTTACGCGGCGCTGCTCGGGCTCGGAATTCACACTTTTTTTGACGGTGTGGCGATTGGTGCGGGACTGCTCGTCTCAAGCTGGCTCGGCGGCGTGATCTTCGTGGCGATCCTGCTGCATAAGCTGCCGGAGGGATTTACGGTGGCGTCGCTGATGCTGGCGAGCGGGAAGAGCGCGCGGGCGGCGGTGCTTTCTTCGGCCCTGCTTGGCGCGACGACGCTCCTTGGGATGGCGTTTATGTTTGTGGTGCACGGAACCGTAAGCTACGCGTTGCCGCTTTCGGCGGGGGTGACGCTCTATGTGGCGGCTACGGATTTGGTGCCGGAGTCGAATAAGGAGCATGGGGTGGGGATGGGGGCGCTGGTCTTTCTGGGCGTGGCGGTGATGATCGTGGCGAAGCTTCTGTTTCATTTCTAAAGCTGGAACTCTTCGCGGGTTTGGGCGGAACTGAGGTCGAAGAAGGCCTTGGTGGACAGGTCTCGTGGTGTGTGTGGACGCGTCTTTGGCAAGCCTAACCGAATCAGCGGGTTATGCGAGATTGCCTGTAAAAGCGTCAGGCCGTAAAAGGCAACGTCGATCGGGCAACTTTTGGCGTGGGGGAGGGTTCGATAGGTAGGGTCGGACGGGCCCTTGTATGGAACACGCGCAGGCCTTGCAACTTTATGGTGCGATGGGTGTTAGATACAATGCGGAGGCTATGACTCGGTCCGACGTCCAATTGATGCTGGACGTGAAGGCAGGCGACGAAGCGTCCTTCGGCGTTCTGCTGCAGAAGTATCGCTCGCCACTGGTGAATTTCCTGTTCCGAATGGTGCGGGACCGGGCGACGGCCGAGGACTTGGCGCAGGAAGTATTCCTCCGCGTATACAAAGCTCGCGCTCAGTATTCTCCCAGCGCGAAGTTCACGACCTGGCTGTTCCGTATCGCAACAAATTTGGCGTTGAACTCGGTGCGCGATAACCGCCACCACCAAATAGACGTTTCGATCGACGCGCCCGTTGAAGAGGACGAAGCGCCGCCGATGCAGTTGCCATCGCGCGACATGCGCATCGACGAGCACATGGTGGAGCGCGACCGCGCAGAATTTATCCGCCAGAAAATTTCAGCGCTGCCGGAAAAGCAGCGCGTAGCGGTGTTGCTGCACAAGTACGAAGAAATGGATTACGCGGATATCGCGAAAATTTTGGAATGTTCGGAAAGCGCGCTGAAGTCGCTTTTGTTCCGCGCCTACGAAACCCTGCGAGTTCAGTTGGCCCCTCTGGTGTCCCAGCCAGGCGAGGGTGGCAGGGAAGGACGGTCGTAATGAACAACAATTTGAAGAAATGCGAAGACGTATCGAAGCAGCTGATCGCGTACCTGGATCGGCGCGCGAATTCGGCGGACCGCGCTGAGGTGGAAGATCACCTGGCGTCGTGCTCGAGCTGCCGCACACGTGCGGAAGAATTCCGGATGATGTTTGGCGCGCTGGACCAGATCGAGACGATCGAGCCGTCGGCGTCGTTCGACGCGCAGGTGCGTGAACGGATCGCGAAGGAAGCTCGCCCGCGTTGGTTCTCGTGGCTGGTGCCGCAACCGCGCCTCGCGTTTGCGATGGCGCTGCTGCTGGTGCTGAGCGTGTGGATGGCAAAACTGCCGCGCGAGAATTCGACGGCGACGACGGTGCAGAGCGAACAGCAAGACTTCGAAGCAATCAAAGATTTGGATGTGCTGGAAAACTACGACGTGCTGAGCAAGTTCGACGCGCTGGACGAAGTGCCTGAGGATCAGGCGGCGCCGAGCCCGACGACGGTGCAACCGGTGGATCAGCCGGCAACGCAACCGAAGGCGACCGAAGAATAGTTCCACAGGCGACGGAGAATTGAAATGCGTGGCGGGCGGACACTGGGAGCGATTGCGCTAGCCCTGCTGGTGGGGTTCGCGACGCCGTGTGTTCAAGCGCAGCATCATGGCGGCGGCGGAGGCGGCGGAGCGCACGCATCGGCGCCGCATCCGGGCGCTCCGCGGCAAAATTACGGGCGCGCGAACGGCGGCAATCGCGCGAACGCACGAGCGCAGGCGCGAGCGCAACAGGGTGCAGGCGGCGGGGCGCGCGGAGCCGGTGGCGCGAACTCCTATCACGCACCTGCCGGTGCAAACGCCTATCATCCGCCTGCCGGTGCGGAACCGAATCGCGAAGCGAACATGGAGCGTCCGGCGGGAAATCCTCAGCAGGGCGGCGCGGGAGCGTCCGGCGGGAATGAACGCTCGATGCAGAAATTGCCGCCCAAGTGGGCGGACAATCTGAGGGATCGTTCGCCGGAAGAGCAGCAGCGCTTCATGCAGAACAACGAGCGGTTCAAAAGTCTGCCGCCGGCGCAACAGCAACAGATCCGACAGAACCTTCAGAAGTGGAACAGTCTCTCGCCGACCGAGCGCAACGCAATTCGCGACCGGCAGGAAACCTGGAACCGGATGTCGCCGGATCAGCGGAGCTACGTGCAGAAGTCGCTGTTGCCGAAGTGGCAGGGAATGTCGCCGGATCGCAAGGCGCTCGTTACGGGGCGGCTGCACACGCTGCAGCAGATGAATCCCGATCAGCGCGCGGCGGCGTTGAACGATCCGCGATTTATGCAGGGCTTGTCGCCGGATGAGCAGTCTGTGCTGCGTGGGCTTGATTCCGTGCGGAACCCCTAATTTGTAAGGCGTTTTCTCACCTCTCGCAATTTTTCCCAAATTGAAACTCGCGTGGAATTTTGTGCGCGCCCGTGTGCTCGATGGTGGTGGGGTATGCGCGAGCGCTGGCGAAATCGTCGGTCTCAAGATGCGAAAGCAAGCGAGAGATGCAAAAAAGTTTGGGCGCTGTTGACTGATACGAAACAAAAAAACAGGGGCGTGGCAATGCTGTATCCATCGCTACGTAGAAGGGAAACGCGTTCTACAACTAATTGTGGTTTTGCGTGGAGGCGAGCACTAGAGAAGTTTTTCGGCGAAAAAATAATTTTCACAAGAAAAGTTCAAGAGGGCACGAATAGGCCTTGACATGTTTTGCAGCGCATCTACAATCAGGGTCCAAAGTGGCAAGAAGTGGCGCGAAGTGGTTGTAAGTGCAATTCGGTGGTCGGGCGGCCAACGAGTGAAGCGACAAGCGCACACGCACGGCGGGCGGGAATCAGCTCTAAATGCTGCGGGGAAGCCATCAAGCGACAGTGGACGAAAAGGGCCGCATGAAAATTCCGGCCGACTTCCTGGCGGAGCTGCGCAAATCGGGAAACCGATACTACGTGACGAGCGAGAACGGAGTTTACGCGAAAGTTTTTCCGCTCAAGGCGTGGGAAGAGATCGAGAAGAAACTCGCGAAGGTGTCATCGCTCAACGCCGCGAAGCAAAAGTTTTTGGCGCGCACCAGCTACTTCGGCCAGCAGGTGGATGTGGATGGGCAGGGAAGAATCCTGATGCCCCCGGTGCTGCGTGAGGAAGCGGATTTGAAGGGCGAAGTGAATGTGCAAGGGCGGCTGACTTATTTGGAAATTTGGAACAACGCGCGATTCCTGAACGAGATGAAGCAGAACCCGATCACTCCGGAAGACGCGAAGGCTTTGGAGCAGCTGGGAATTTAGTTTGTGAGCGTGCTGCATACGCCGGTCCTGCTGGCAGAGGTTTTGGACTGGTTGAACATTCGGCCGGACGGGACGTACGCAGATGTGACCGTCGGGACCGCGGGCCATATTTTAGAAATTGCAAAGCGGCTGACCACGGGGCGGGTGCTGGGGTTGGATCGCGATCCGCAGGCTTTAGCGATCGCGAAAGACAGGCTGGAGCCGTACAGCGAACGGGTGATTCTGGTGCATCGAGAGTTCTCACAAATCGGCGAAGTGGCGGCGGAGCAGGGAATCGCCGGCTTCGATGGAGTGATCGCCGATCTGGGAATTTCGACGCTCGAACTCGACAGCCCTGAACGCGGATTTTCTTTCCGCTGGGCCGCCGACCTCGACATGAGGATGAACCCGGACAATCCGCTGACGGCGGACGAAATTGTGAATCAGTGGTCAGAGAAAGAGCTGGCCAATCTTCTCTACAACAATGCAGAGGAGAGGGATTCCTACAGAATCGCCAGGGCAATCGTGCGTGCGCGGCCGATCCGCGATACCGAACACCTGGCAACGGTTGTGGCAGGGGGCCGAAAAGCAAGGGGAAGGCAGAGACTGCATCCCGCGACAAAAACGTTTCTGGCGCTGCGGACAGCGGTGAATCGAGAAGAGGAGGAACTCGGGCAGTTTCTTTCGCGGACCCCTGCCACTTTAAATCCGGGAGGACGGATGATCGTCCTCAGCTATCACTCGCTTGAAGATCGAGCGGTGAAGCATTCGTTTCAGGACCTGGCTCGCACGGGCGAGTACACGGTGCTGACGAAAAAAGTAATCGTACCGAGCGAGGCGGAGACGCGGGAAAACCCGCGAGCACGCAGCGCGAAGATGCGAGTGATCGAAAGAGCGGCGACGGCGGAAAGCCAGGCGCCCGAGGTGCGCGGATGACGGAATACTACACAGTAAAACGGATCGATAACTCGCGGCTGGTGCGTCCGATGGCGCCGGCGCGGCTGAAGGATTACTGGCGGCGCGTGGCGGTGGGAGCGGCGATGGCGGCGTGCCTGCTGATGTACACCTGGCAGCATTTTGAGTGCATCCGGCTGCGTTACGAAGTGCAGCAGCTGCAGGCGGATCGCGCGCAAGCTTCGGAACTAAATAAGCGGCTGCATGCGACGGTGTCGTCGCTTGGGTCGGCTGGGCGCGTGGATACGATCGCGCAGAACACTTTGGGATTGACAGTGCATGCACCGGGCGAAGCGGTTGGATCGGAAGGCACGGCGGAGCCGGTGCTGGCGCAAGCGCGATTGGTGTCGGCGCAGCGGCAATAGCGCGCAGCGATTTCGCGTTCGAGGGCGAGAGCGCTTTAAAAGAATCCTGGAAAAGATTTGCGCGGTGGGTAGGAAGCACAGCGGCTCGCGAGTGGCGAGCCGTTTGCGCTTGAGGGACCAGAGCCGCGAAGCATTCATTCGAACGTTAGGCGGAATCGATGGAGCAGCGCAGGCCGCGTCTCCGCTGGTTGTTGATCTGGGCCGTGGCACTGGTTTGGATGGTGGCGGTGGTCGGCCGCCTGGCATATCTCCAGCTCTACTGCTACGGCGATTACTTCGCAAAAGCCCAGCGGCAACAACAGCGCACAGTCGAAACCAGTCCCACCCGGGGAGAGATTTTTGACCGCAAGGGGCGGGAACTGGCGATCAGCATTCCGATGGACTCGGTTTTCGCCGATCCCACAGACATAACGGATCCGGGCATGGTGGCGCGGCTTTTGTCGCGCGCGCTGGATTTGCCGGCTGCGGACATCGAACAGAAAATCCGCGAAGCGAGCAAGCCGGTGCGGCTCGCGAAGAAACTCTCCCCTGAAACCGTCGAGCGCATCGACGAAATGAATTTGAAAGGCGTGTTCTTCCAGAAAGAAAACCGGCGTGTGTATCCGCTGCATGAACTTGCCGCGCACGTGCTGGGGTTTGTCGACACCGACGAGAAGGGTATGGGCGGGATCGAGCATTCGTTTGATAAGTGGATCCGCGGCAAGCCGGGGCACGGCGTGGTGATGAGCGACGGCAAGCAGCGGCACTACGACCCGCACGAGGCGGCGGCCGATCCGGGCGGGAATGTGACGCTGACGATCGACGAGACGCTGCAGACGATCGCGGAAAAAGAACTCGCGACGGGAATGCAGGAAACGCACGCGAAGAACGGCGTGGTGGTGATTCAGGATCCGAACACGGGCGAGCTTCTTGCGGTGGCGAACTATCCGGTGTTTGACCCGAATGATGCGGGGAAATATCCGGACATGGCGCGGATGGATCGCGTGGTGACGGCGGCGTACGAGCCGGGATCGACTTTCAAGATGATCACGCTGGCGGGCGCGATCGAGCGGCACCTGACCAATCCTGCGGAAATGATTGATTGCCAGATGGGCAGCATCATGGTGGCGGGGCGGCTGATTCACGATCACAAACCGTTTGGCGTGCTGAGCGTGACGGACATTCTGGCGAACTCGAGCGACGTGGGAACGATCAAGGTGGCGGAGCGGCTGGGGCCGGAGCGTTTCTACGAGACGATTCACGATTTTGGGTTTGGCGCGCTGACGGGAATTGAGTTGCCGGGCGAGCAGCGTGGATTGCTGCGGCCGGCGCGAAATTGGGGACCAAGCTCGATCGGTTCCGTGGCGATGGGGCAGGAAGTAAGCGGGACGCCGGTGCAGATTATTTCGGCGATCTCGGCGCTGGCGAACGGCGGGACGTACTACCCGCCGAAAATTGTGGAGAAGGTGGAAGGCGGATTCGGCGGTCCGCTGCCGGCGCGCGCGGAGCCGCATCAGGCGACGGATGAGAAGACGGCGGCGACGCTGCGCCAAATGATGGAATCGGTGATTTTGAAAGGAACCGGGAAGCCGGCGAAATTGGATGGTTGGACGGCAGCGGGAAAGTCGGGAACGGCGCAGGAGATCGACACAAACACGGGGCGATATTCGCCGACGGCGTATGTGGCGTCGTTCATTGGATTCGCGCCAGTGAATTCGCCGGCGATCACGGTGCTGGTGATGTTTGACACGCCGCAGGGCGAGCACATGGGCGGCAACGTGGGCGGGCCGGTGTTTAAGCGCGTTACGGAGCAGGCACTGGCGTATCTGGCGGTGCCGCACGATGTGCCGGGTCTTTCGGACGATCAGTTCGCGAGCAACGTGAAGAAGAACGGCGACGCTGCGCACGCGGCCGACGTGGCGGCGGAGAGCGCTAGCGAGGCGAAGTACCAAGCGGCGGTTTCGAAGACGACGAGCGGCGTGGCGGCGCAGAATGCAGTGGAAGGGATTGAGATGCCGAATTTCACCGGGCAGACGGTGCGGAACGTGATTGAAGAGTGCTCGCGGCTGGGCGTAACGCCGAATCTGATTGGCAACGGTCTTGCGGTTGAGCAGTCACCGGATGCGGGCACGGTTGTTCCGCATGGAAGCAGCGTGACGGTGCGGTTTGGGCGCGCGGCGAAATTGGTGCCGGCGTCGGCGAAAACGCCGAGCGCTTCGTCGAGGACTGCGCGTTGAAAATGATGATGGAAGGGGAGACGGAAGTGGGGACCGCGGGGACACGGACGGCTCGCAAAGCTGCGAGGATGATGAGACTGAGCGAAGTGTTGGCGGGAATCGATGTAATGCGCGTTGCTGGGAACGGCGACGCGCGCGTGACGGGAGTGGTGTGCGACAGCCGGGTGGTGACGCCGGGAAGTTTATTTTTTGCGTTGCCGGGCTCGAAGGCGGATGGAAACGAATTTGTGAGCGCGGCGATCGCGGCGGGAGCCACGGTGGTGGCGAGCGCGTTGCCGCGACCGGCAGAGCTGCCGGCGAATGTGGCGTCGCACATTGCTTGGGTTGCGCTTGCGCCGGGAACGGAGCGAAAGGCGCTGGCGCTGGCGGCAGTGAATTTTTACGGGCATCCGGCCGATGCGTTGAAGCTCGTCGGCGTAACGGGAACGAATGGGAAGACGACGATCACCTTCATCGTCGATTCAATTTTGCATGCGGCGGGATATACGACGGGGCGAATCGGGACGACGGGATACCAGACGCCCGCAGGAAGCCGCAAGGCGAAGAACACGACGCCGGAGTCGGTTGATTTGCAGGAAATGTTTTCTGAGATTCGCGACTCGGGCGGGACGCACGCGGTGATGGAAGTGAGTTCTCATGCGCTGGCGATGGATCGCGTGTGGGGCTGCCATTTTGCGGCGGCGATTTTTACGAATTTGACGCGCGACCATCTGAATTTTCACAAGACGTTTGACGATTACTTTGCGGCGAAGCGGATTTTGTTTGAGGGGACGGGCGGCGGCGCGCCGGAATTCGCGATCGTGAATGCGGATGATTTGTACGGGCCGCGCCTTGAGGGCCTTGCGAAGCGGACGCTCACGTACGGGCTATCGGATTCGGCGGATCTGTGCGCGAAGAAGGTCGCGCTGAGTTTTGACGGGCTTGAGTTCACTGCTCATACGCCGGTGGGAAAAATTGACGTGCATGCGCCGCTGGTAGGGCGAATCAACGTTTACAACATTCTGGCGGCGATGGGCGCGGCGATCGCGCTGGACGTGCCGGTGGCAAAGATCGAGGCAGGAATCGCGAACCTGGAGCAGGTGCCGGGACGGTTTCAGCGGATCGATGAAGGGCAGCCGTTTTTGGTGGTGGTGGATTACGCGCATGCCGACGATGCGATGCGGAATTTGATTTCGACGGCGCGCGAGCTGAATCCGTCAGGGCGGATCATTACGCTGTTTGGAGCGGGCGGAGAGCGCGACCGTTCGACGCGGCCTCCGATGGGTGAAGCTGCGGGCGCGTTGAGCGACCTTGTGATTCTGACGAGCGACAATCCGCGCACGGAAGATCCGTTGCGGATCATCAACGATTTGATCGTGGGCCTGCAGAAGGTGAACGGAAATTACAAGATCGAGCCGGACCGCGAGACGGCGATCGAAATGGCGATCGACGAGGCGCGCAAAGGCGACATCGTGTTGCTCGCCGGCAAGGGCCACGAAAACTATCAGATTTATCGCGACCGCACGTTTGAGTTTGACGATCGCGACGTGGCGCGAAAAATTTTGCGGCGCAAAGGCTACACGAAAACGCGGTAGCGATTGAGCGGAAGCCGCTCGCGCGCGCTGCAAAAAAATTCGGAAGTGGCAGTCCAATCGAGCGCTTCCGAAAGTGAGCGTGCGAATGAGACCAAGCCTCGGGGAGAAGAACGATTGCGGTGGACGGCCGGCCAAATCGCGGAAGCTCTGGGTGTCGCGCGCCCGGAGGGGCTTGCCGCTGTGGCCGGGGTGGCCGGCGTCTCGATTGATTCTCGAACGGTCGCGGCCGGGGAATTGTTCGTGGCGATACACGGAGCGAGTCACGACGGACACAGTTTTGTGGCAGGCGCTTTCGATCGCGGCGCGGTGGCGGCAGTGGTGGCGGGGAACCGCGCGGCTGGGCTCGTCTCAGAGATCGGCCCCGAAATCGCAAAGAAACTCTACGTTGTGGTCGACACGCTCGACGGCCTGCACCGGCTGGCCGCCCGCGCCTGCGAGATTTGGCGCGCGGCGAAACCGGGGCGGCGGATTGGCGGCGTGGCCGGGTCCGTGGGAAAGACCACAACAAAAGAAATCTTTGCGGCGCTTTTGGGCGCGCGGATGCGCGTTCTGAAAACGCTAGGAAATTTGAACAACGAGTACGGATTGCCGTTGACGCTGCTGAAGCTGGATGAAGAGCACGATGCGGCGGTGATTGAAATGGGCATGTCGCATCCCGGCGAGCTGGCGCGGCTCACGAAAATCGCGAGGCCGGATGTGGGCGTGATCACGCGGATTGCGGTGGAGCATCTGGAATTTTTTGCGTCGATCGATGAGATTGCGCTGGCCGAGCGCGAACTGATCGAGCATCTGCCGTGGCCGAAGGCGACGGCGGTGCTGAACTCGGGCGACGAGCGCGTGGCGAAGATGAAAGAAGTCGCGCACGGCGACGTGCTGTGGTTTGACGCGACGGGCGGCGCGTCTTCGAAGCGCGAGGCGCGGGTGTTTCGCGCGGAAAATATCGAAGAGCGCGGGCTTGCGGGGACGAGTTTCGATTTTGTGTGGCCAGAGGGGCACAGGCGGCTCGATCTGGCGTTGATCGGGAGGCACAACGTGATGAACGCGGTGGCGGCGCTCGCGGCGGCGAGCGTTTGGGGCATCGGCGCGGCCGAGGCGGCTGAAGTGTTTCCGGAGATGGTTCCGGCGGACAAACGCGGCGAAGTGGTGGCATTTGAAGCGGGATTCACGGTGATCAACGACAGCTACAACTCGAGCCCGACGGCGCTCGATTCTGTGGCGCAACTTCTGGCGGCGACTCCGGGTTTTAAGCGGCGGATTCTCGCAGCGGGCGAAATGCGGGAGCTGGGCGGAAGCTCGGCGGAGTTGCATCGAGATTGCGGGCGCGTGATTGCGGCGCTCGGAAAAATTGATTGGCTGGTGGGAGTGAATGGCGACGCGGCGGAACTGGTTCGCGCGGCCGTCGATGCCGGCTTTCCGAAAGAGCGGACGAAATTTTTCCTGGATTCGAAAGAAGCGGGTGCGTACCTGACGGGATTTGTGGCGCCGGGTGATGTGCTGCTGCTGAAAGGTTCGCGCGGCGTGAAGATGGAAAAAATTCTCGAAGCGATCGATGCATCGCATGCGCGCGTTCCTGCGTCATCGGCGGCGAAATCGAAAACGCCCGTCGAGTCCACGGTGAAGAAAGGCTGAGATGCTCTACTGGCTCCTTTTTTACGCGCTCAAGCCGCACTTCAGCCCGCTGAATGTGTTCCGCTACATCACGGTGCGGACGGCGGTGGCGAGCTTGACGGCGTTTTTGCTGTCGCTGATTTTGGGGCCGTGGGTGATCGACCGGCTACGGAATTTGCAGGTGAAGCAGTACATCCGGGAAGAAGGGCCAAAGGGGCACCAGAAAAAAGCGGGAACGCCGACGATGGGCGGCGTGCTGATTGTGGCGTCGATTGTGATTCCAACGCTGCTGTGGGCGGATTTGCGGAACGCGTACGTGCTGCTGGCCATGGGCGCGACGCTGGCGTTTGGCGCGATCGGATTTGTGGACGATTACAACAAAGTCGTCCGCAAGCGGAATATGGGCCTCACGCCGCGCGGGAAATTTTCGCTGCAGGTGTTGACGTGCGCCGTCGTTGGCATCGTGCTGCTCGCGCTGCAAACGCATGGGCACTACTCGACGACGCTGACCGTGCCGTTTTTGAAGACGCTGCATCCGGACCTGGTGGTCGATCGGCTGCTGGACATCAAATACATCTGGGCGCTGGCGTACGTGCCGATGCTGCTGTTTTTGGTGCTGGTGATTGTGGGCAGCTCGAATGCGGTGAAT
>Ga0206966_1104_pt1 | contig 23733 bp, 25 predicted proteins | sample Alteio_BWOrgHeat_23_FD_152970 | JGI IMG/M metagenome (GOLD analysis project Ga0206966, IMG submission 152970) | Enriched cells from forest soil in Barre Woods Harvard Forest LTER site, Petersham, Massachusetts, United States -... | ecosystem: Environmental > Terrestrial > Soil > Temperate forest >...
TCAGCGCCTTGACGCTGGGGTCCCAGTTCAGGCCATCCACCATCTGTCCCGCCTGATCGGGAGGAATTCCCGGATGCGATTGCACGAACTGGTCTGCGTCGGCTATTTCGTTCGGGAATGTCGACGCAGCCAGAACCTGCGCGACCAGGGAGTCAGGATAGAGTGCGATAGGCGCAACCAGCTGGTCGAGTTGGTCCGGGCTCAGCGGATTGTATGCCTGCTGCGGTGCCGGTCCCTGGGACATGTCCGGAGGCGGAGGTGGCGCATCCTGTGCAAATGCGTCTGCTACTCCGAGGGGGATCATCAGATACATGAGGGTGCAGGCAAGCGCCTGGCGGCCCAACTTCCAAGTAGGTCCGACGATATCCCGCATATCGATATGACGGGTGTGGGCCGCATCCGATCGTGGAGGCGTGTCGGCAAAAAAAGAGGAAACGTGGGTATTTTCTGGATACATTTTCGAGCCTAACCTTTCGGGCACATCACTTCGAGACTACGCTCGGTCGGGATCGCTGCCAATTTACCTGTCGTTCCGGCCACGACGGCAACCCATCGCATCATCTCATACACTGTGACACGCAAAAGTAGTCAGGAGTTGCGTGTCGGCTCATCTTTCCTGAGGCGAATATTCAGAGGAATTTCGAGATAATGCCGTCACTATCCGGGAGCTGGTGGCGGACGCAGCAATTCCTGGGGGTATTTGTCGAGTTCGAAGTTGAGTGTCGCTGACTCTCCAGTGATGGCTGTGATGAAGAGTCGCGTAGGGTGACCAGTGATCGAAAGAGTGTAAGAGTTACGGTGCCACTGTGGCCGAGGTCACCTTAGTTGACTGCTGTTCTAAAAATGGGGACACACGCCATGCTCAGGGCAAACGGGCGTCCATTCGTCCAACGTCCCAAAGAAAGTGACGACAGCGCCTGCCATGGGATGTCCAACGGCGGCGTCGGTGACTTGGAGTGTGACGGGACAAAGGTTCGCGGTGACTCGGATCGATAGACTGGTCTCGCTCTCCGCGTCGAGCTGCGCTGTTGGGGTAGTGGGCCTCCCTTTTGCCGAGGAGGTGAAGTAGCTCGATCCAGCAGTCCAGCCGCGGTCCGCCCGCGTAAGCATCACTTCCGGCGATGAGGCGGAGCATCGCTAGCAGAAGGACGATGAGAATGCGTTTCCAGTCGAGGTTGGCTTGCTTCATCGGTGCTCCGCGCTCCGCCATTTGGCGGACACGAATTCCATTCCGCCATGCACGACCGCGAACGCGAGAGCAAAGAATGGGATCGGAGATTGCTCGACCAAAATGGGGCCAAGCCAAAGGCTGTCAAAACGGGATTGCAATTAGCTTCGGAACACTTTGTTCCTTGCGCTCGGATGCGTGTCTGTATGGGTACTCTAAATCTCAGGGAAAAAGTCGAAGAAGGCGTCGATACTCTGGCGTAGCTGCGCTTCAATTTGTTCGCGGGAGCCTTCGAGAAGGTGCATGGTGACCCGGGCGGTGTTGCCATTCTTCAATTCGATGGGCGCTTCGCCCACCCCTGCCACTTCCTCGGCGGGAAGCAGACGCAGACCATATACAAGAGCCAAATTCGCCATAGAAACATCTTATTCCTGTGATTGCCGGCCGCGTGCCCACAGCAGGTACAATCGAGAACGGCATCTTATGACAGACTCTGCTCGCGACACCATCATCCTCGGCTCCGGCTGCGCCGGACTGACCGCCGCTATTTACGCGGCGCGCGCCAACCTCAAGCCGCTTGTCATCGAGGGGCATGAGCCGGGCGGACAGCTCTCCATTACCACCCTGGTTGAGAACTTCCCGGGCTGGCCGGAGGGCATTCAAGGTCCGCAGCTGATCGAGAACATGAAGCAGCAGGCAGCCCGTTTTGGCGCGGAGTTCCGCGTGGGGCATCTGGCCATAGCGGATCTTTCAAAGCACCCGTTTGTCCTTCAGGTTGGTAGCGAGACTATCCACTCTCGCACTCTCATTATCGCCAGCGGCGCATCGGCGCGCTGGCTCGGCCTGCCTTCAGAGCAGGCGCTCATCGGCCATGGCGTCAGTTCCTGCGCCACCTGCGACGGCTTCTTCTTCTCCGGCAAGGAGATTGCCGTAGTCGGCGGCGGCGATTCAGCCATGGAGGAGGCGCTCTTCCTAACGCGCTTTGCCACCAAAGTCACGCTGCTCCACCGGCGCGAGTACTTCCGCGCCTCGCGCATCATGCTGGAGCGGGCGATGGCGCACCCCAACATTGTTTTTCGGACCAACACTGCGGTTGAGGAGGTCCTTGGCGTCGAGCAGAAGGACGTTACCGGCTTGCGGTTGCGCGACACGGTGACTGGCACCGAGTCTACCCTGCCGGTTAGCGGACTCTTCCTCGGCATCGGCCACATTCCCAACGCCAGCATGCTCAAGGGCCAGATCGACCTTGATGACGACGGGTACATCCAGACCCACAACCAGGTCTTCACTCGCGTTCCAGGCGTCTTCGCTTGCGGAGACGTCCAGGACCGGCGCTACCGGCAGGCGGTCACCGCTGCCGGATCAGGTTGCATGGCGGCTCTCGAGGTTGAGAAGTATCTCGAAGAACACGGCCGCTGATCCCGACCTTCGCGATTCGGGGAACTCAAAGGAGGGGTACCCCTTCCCCAACCCTTCTCCCTCCCCCTTGAAATCGGTACTCATTCATTCCATGAGGTTTAGTTTAGAGTTTGCCGCTAGTTAATTCATAACACTGGACTTACGGGTACCTTATAGAAAATGAAAGACTTAGAATAATGGATCTCGGTGTTGTTCCTAAACGGATCGCCCGAAAAAGCAAAGACCCGAGCCGCGATTCAGCCGGGTCTTCTGTATTTCAAGTGTACCGGATTGGTGATAATTCTCGGTCAGGTCAGTAACCGTCCCTCAGAAATACTGAGCGTGACCTGCTTGAGTAACTTGCAAAGTGTGCGTAAGCCGATTGTGAAATACGTTACCAGTCCCCGCTGACAGGACCTGAGTGATCCCCGAGCACGTTTTGCTGCTCATCGCCCCAAATCCCTGACTTCTCCCGAAGCTAATACGGGGTGTCCTTGAGTGGGCCACACCCGGCTCAGTGAGGTTTGAAGGTTTTTCCAGTTTCGATCAAAGTCTTTAGCCGGGAAAGAATGCGCGGCCAGCCATCGGCACAGGAAGCATAGGTTAGCTGATCGTCCGGGTCCCAATGATCGTGAGTGACGACGACTTTCGTGGCCTCCGATTCAGGAGTGAGCTCCAGGGTGACGCGTGAGCTCTTTCCAAATTGGCCCATTGCGAAGGTATACCTGAGGAGCTTGGGCGGCTCCACTTCCAGGATTTCGCCGCGAACATAGGTCGTGAGCTTGCCGTCGCTCCCCGGGCCGGCGAAGTTCATGGGGCCGCCGGGCCTGAGATCAATCTGAAGTTCGGCGCCCATGAAGATGACGCGGTTCGATTCTGGAGAGACAAACCCTTCCCAAACCTTTTCAGGTGCTGCTGCGAAGTAAAAGACAAAGTGTAACGGAGTGTGTACATCCATTTCATCCATGAGCTTCCCTCCCGGAGCCGGCAGGACCGGCACTGCGGCATACAGTTAGATATACAACTGTTTTGACAGGTTGTTACGCGATAGCGGCCTGCGATGTGTATCGAACTCCAAATGACGACAAAGCAGCGTCTCGGTTTTCGGATAGTACTCCGTCCTCCAAGTATTTTCGGGGGAGAGGACACCTCAGGGCCGGGGATAAAGCAGGCCGAATCAGGATTCAGGGTGTAGGGTGTAGGGAAACCGACGTCCGAAAATCCGACACTTTTGGGGCACAGTTGATTAATGATTGACAGGCGGTTGAATTATGGCCGGAACCACATTGCTCGGTTTCTGAGGCAGGTAGCTCCGTTCGAAAGTGTGGTTGACCTGGGCGCAGGTGATGGCGAGGATCTTGCGCTGGCTGAGGAGGTATGTCCGGCGGCGGAGCGGTTCGCGGTCGAGGCCTATGCTCCGAATGTAGAGAAGCTTAAGGTCCATAACAAGGTTTTTGCACTGGATCTGGAGAAGGATCCGCTGCCGTTTGCGGATGAAACCATCGGCGTGGTTCTCTGCAATCAGGTACTGGAGCACGTGAAGGAGATCTTCTGGATTTTCCACCAGGTCAGCAGAGCTTTACGTGTGGGCGGGCATCTCGTGATTGGTGTGCCGAACCTCGCTTCCTATCACAATCGGTTCCTGTTGCTGTGCGGAAGACAGCCGACGGTCATTCAGAATCACTCGGCCCACGTGCGCGGATATACGAAACACGACGTACTTCGCATGTTTGAGATGGTGTTTCCGGGCGGTTATGAGTTGCGGGGATTTGGCGGCGCAAATTTTTATCCGCTTCCGCCGTTCTTGGCGAGGCCGATGGCGCGCCTGTTGCCCAATGGCGCTTGGGGCATCTTTCTACTGCTCGAAAAGAAGCGGCATTATGCGGAGGAGTTCCTGGCGTATCCGGTGGCAAAGGGGCTGGAGACGAATTTTTATGTGGCAGACGCGCGTGAGCGATACTCTCCGCCAGAATAGGGATGCCTCGATGCAAGGTTGCTTTGCAAGGCTAAAGGTTTGCCCGGAAGTCTTCCCGATACCAACAATCCATAACATGAAAAGGTCAATATAGGGAATTTTTTCACGAACTGAAAGCCGGTGCCTGCCAGAGGCAGGTTTCTATTTCTGATTTGTCGGACACTGGTTTTAATTCAGGTCTTGACAGCGATTTCTTCGCAAATCACGGTGCGGCTAATTTCAGAACACTCGGTGAATTATGAACTTAAAGAGTGTGCTTATCATGGCGGCAGTTTCGATAGCCGCTTTTGGTCAAACAAATTCGTCGTCCTTACCCAAATCCAGCGAACCGACCACAGCTTCTGCAACGCTGAACGCGAAGGAATTTCCTGGGGACGATATCGGTGCGCAGGTGAATTCGGCTGCGGCTTCATGTGCGAGGGGCAGCGTTTGCCACATTGTCATTCCGCCGAGTGGCCAGCTCTCGTTGACCACTCCGATCGTTATGGTCAATGCGGAGACGTTGGAATGCTCGCGTTCCGGGTATGTGCGAACCAACGGTGAAAGCGCGTCTGCCACCCAGTTGAATTACACGGGGACAGGCATCGCGGTGACGATGAACGGACGTGGGGATACTCTGCTTGGCTGCGGTCTGCGGCTGGGATCGTCGGCGGCGGGCGGGGTGCTGATGGGAGGTTATAGCGATCACGCTAACCAGATCACGGTGAATGGGGGTGGGAGAGAAACAACGCTTGTTCAGATCTCAGGCCGGGATACGGAGGACGCACACCTGGATGATTCGCGGCTGGTGAATTTCGTGGGAATCGGGGTGCAGGTTGATCATGCAAACGACACTTTTCTGAACCATGTGACGGCTTATGGCTCTCCTCATAATGATTCGAGCAGAATACTTGTCATCGATTCGGCAGCAGGCGGAACGAACATCAACGACTTTCTGGGCGGCAACGCCGGACTGCACGGGCTGGTGGTGCAGAACACTCTTACGGGCGGCGCTCCGACGTGGATTTTCGCCAACAATTTTCAAGCGGACTGCTCGACGGGATCGGGCTGGCTTTTCGATTCGACGCTGGGTTCGTCGATGATCGGAGCGACGTTTCTCAATTCCTGGTCCAGCGGCTCGGGAGCATGCGGCGCAACGGTGGTTCCAGGCGTGGCAGGTATCGAGATCGCTGGAGGAGTGAATATTCATATTGGAGGCGGGTCGAAGATTCGCTCCAATTCCGGCGATGGAATTCTCGTTGACGGAAAGGGTGTGAACAACCTGCAGATCGAGGGGGACCTGATCACCGGCAACGGCTACTGCAAGCAGTGCGGCGCGGCCGTGTACAGTGGCGTTCACATTACTGCTCCGGCGCACACGGTGCAGATCGTAGGCGACACCATCGGCAATACCTTCAATGACAACGAGAACCAGCTTTATGGCGTGAATGTGGAAGCGGGAGTGGCGGGGCTGATTATCGCGAACAATCTTTGCGACGACAATCGCGGAGGGTGCTTAAATCCAACAATCAGGAGAGTGGAGTCGAAGCTGCATTTTGCGGAATCGGGAAATGTATCCACGACTGATAAATAATCTCGAGATGAGAGACGTTGGGGTAGCGGCGGGCGGTTCGCACGACGGCATTGCAATGCACGATTGGATCATTCTTGACCGATGTCTTCGTTCCATACTTCCGGTTTGGCTTTTATGTAGTCAGCCAGGAGTTGTATGCATTCGGGGTTGGCTAGGTCATGGACCGCGATGCCGTTCTCGCGGAGCCAATGGATGCCTCCCTCGAAGGTTTGGCTCTCGCCAATGATGACGGTTCGGAATCCAAACTGGCGAATGAGGCCGGTGCAGTACCAGCAGGGAGCGAGCGTGGTGACCATGATGAGGTCACGATAAGAGCGCTGGCGGCCGGCGTTGCGGAAGGCGTCAGTCTCTCCATGGGCGGAGGGGTCGTTGTGCTGGACGCGGCGGTTGTGTCCCAAACCGAGGAGGATGCCGTCGTCGCGGAAGATAGCAGCTCCGATGGGGATGCCTCCTTCGGCGACGCCGAGGCGGGCTTCAGCGATGGCGACCGCGAGCATGGCGTGGGGATTCATAAGAATAGGGTATAGGCAACCTGCTCAGTGAATCGGGGTGGCAGTGACCTCTACCTGCATCCGGCCTTTGTTTTCAAGGTTGTCTGAGGAGAAGACGACAGTGGGCTTTCCGATCGGGACGGCTGTGATCAAACTCCAGAAATTCTGGCGGATGATGGGAGCTGAGGTTTCGCCGGCACTGGACGGGTTGGCAAGGCTGCGAACATCCCCACTGATCTGCAGGGCCAGTCCTTGCGCGGTCTCCCGTAGTAAGGCGGAGTCAATATTGACACCGACATCGGTGTAGTTGATCTCTCCTTTTTCGTTGGTTCGTACAGGGATCTTTGTGCCTATGCGCAGAGAAGAATTCTTGCCGTCGGTCGAGACGCTGGTGTGATAGGTGCGGCTGTTGACCACCCTGCCGTCATCGCCGAGCTCTTTGAGGACGAATTCGAGACGGTAGTAATGGACATCGACAGGCTGGGTCCTGGCTTCGGGAATTGTTGGCTCTTGAGCTTTGGCATCCTGCGGCATAACGGGCGCGACGAAGAATGCAAGGTTGAGCAGGAACAGGGCAGAGCTGATGAAGGCGGACTCGCGCATTGTGTGCTCCTTAATTGCCGCCGTTATCCGGCGGGTTGAGGGGTGGAATCTGGATGACTGCGATACGGAGCGGCTCGACAGGCTGTGTCTGATTTCTGGCGAACGGTTGTGTGTTATCTCCTAGATTGCGATTCGCCAGGGCAACGAGGGCCTGCTCTTCGGATGTAAGAGGCGTGGGCATAGGAAAGACTTCAAGTCGAGGCAGCGGTTGCTGGGGATTTGCGACATACAGGGTTTTCACGGTTCGCGGCGAATTCGAGCGTACTACGGTCGGTTGTATTGAAATGGCCGGATCAGGCGTCGTCAGCACGTGCACAGAAGGCCGGGGAGAAAGCTGCGCAACGGGCGGTAACGCAGTGCGATGCGTAAGGTTGTGTAGTGTGAAGAAAGCCACGATCAACACCAGAGCAGCGAGTGCGAGAACGGCCCAAGGCAGCCATCTTACGGGACGCCGGCGGCTGTCGATGCCGTGGGCCGAAGCGACTATCCGGCTGGTCAAACCAGGGGAGAGTCCGGGATCGGCATAGGTAGCGAGCGCCGCGTCGAGCAGGATGTCGAGATCGTCCCGATCTTTCATTGCATCATCTCGCATAGCGTTTCTCCGCCAGCCCGGCCAGCTTTTGTTTCAGCATCTGCCGCGCGCGCATGATGCGGGTGCGGACAGTGCCCTCGGGAATACCGAGGATCAGGGCGATCTCGCGCGAGTTCATCTCATCGATGGCGGAGAGGGCCAGCAGCTGACGAAGTTCTTCGGGGAGTGCATCGATCATGCAGTGAACGGAGGCGTGCCGGTTGGCGGCGATGACCTCCTGCTCTGGGGTAGGCGCCCGTCGAGAGTGGTTCGGATTCCGGCTCGGCATAGGCTGGCTGCTTTTTGGGAAGCCGGTCGGCGGCCATCCGCCAGGCAACGCGCGCGAGAAATGCTCGCTCGTCTTCTATCTTTTGCCATGCCTGGCTGCGATAGAGCTTCAAGAAGGTCTCCTGTACGGCGTCCTCGGCATCGTGGCTGTTGCGCAGGATGGCGTAGGCCACGCGAAAGACGAAATGCGACTGGCGCTTGACGAGCCCTGCGAATTCCTCGTCCTCGTTACTGGTCAACCGTGCGGGCTCCCTGGTCAAGCTTGCCCCGATGACATTCACACGCAAAGACGGTGCCTAGAGCCGAAGTGTTCGTCTTTTTGGAAACAGGGAGATGCGAGGCAACTATTTGCGGTTGACTTGTGGGCGGGCGGCAAGCAGACTGGAGCTTCCACTCGATAGCCAAATTGACCCGATTCATAGGAGCCCTGGATTTGCCGCCAGAGACTGTACCGCTATTCATTACTCCTGCTGAAGAGGCGGGGCCGGGATCGGGCTACGGGTTGCGCAGACAGGTGTTGGGTCCGTGGGAGACGCTGGCACAGTCGGTTTCGGCGATTGCGCCGACGGCCACGCCAGCGATGACGATTCCGCTCGTGTTTTCACTGGCGGGAAACGGCACGTGGCTGGTGTACATCTTCGCAACGCTGGCGGTGACGCTGGTGGGACTAGTGATCGGGTGCTTCGCACGGAGATCGGCCTCACCAGGATCTCTGTTTGTATATACGACCCATTCACTGCCGGGATGGGCTGCGAGTGTGGCGGGATGGGCTCTGCTGCTGGCCTATGTAGCGACTGCGGCGTCGGTAGCGGCGGGATTCTTCAGCTATGCCAATGTGCTGCTGAATGCGTTCCTGGGAGTTAGGTTATCTCCGGCGCTGCTAATTGCTGTGGCCGTGGTGGCGTCGGGAGCAATGGCGTACAGGGATATCAAGGTGTCAGCCGAGACGATGCTGTGGATGGAAGCGGCATCGGTTACATGCATCGTGGCGATTCTGGCGCTGACGCTGTGGGAGCACGGGCTGCACCTTGACCGGGATCAGCTGCGACTGAAGGGCGTAACGGGATCGGGAGTCAGGCTGGGACTGGTGCTGGCGCTGTTCAGCTTTGTGGGATTTGAGTCGGCGACCACGCTGGGAGCAGAGGCGCGGGAGCCGCTGAAGACGATTCCGAGAGCGGTGCTACAGTGCGCACTGGGCTGCGGCGCGTTCTTTGTGCTGAGCGCGTATACACAGGTGCTGGGCTTTCGCGGCGCAGCGCAGAGGCTGGATCAGGTGGCGGCTCCGCTGCACGTGATGGCGGAGCTGGTAGGCGCGAACGCGCTAGGGACATTAGTGGATGTCGGTGCGATGGTCAGCCTGTTTGCATGCACCCTGGCGTGCATCACAGCTGCCTCGCGGGTACTGATGCTGATGTCGCACAGAGGGTTGGCGCCGCAGGGCTTGTCCTCAACGCATGCGAAGAACGAGACTCCGCACAGGGCTGTCGTCGTCACCGCGCTTGCGTCGTTGCTGCCTGCGGTGGTGCTGGCAATGAAAGGCGTGGGCAGCCTGGACATCTACGGATGGATGGGGGCACTGGCGACGTATGGGTTCATCACGGTATATGCGCTGGTGTGCATTGCCCTGCCGCTGCACCTGCGGCGGGTGGAGTGTATTTCGGCCGGAGTGATCGTGTTGTCGGGAGCCGGGACGGTGGCGATGGTGTTGGCGCTGGTTGGGAGCGTGTATCCGGTGCCTACGGGGCCTTATGCATTGTTGCCGTATGTGTATCTTGCGTATCTGGCGGCGGGGTTGGGGTGGTATGGGGTAAGGCATGGCATAGGCCGCAGGGCATAGGGGGCCGGGTTCCGGTTTCGTTCAGTGCAGTCTCTGGGGTGTTGAGCGGCGAGACTTTGGCATTTCGAATTACTGTTGCCGGCAAGAGAAGGTAGAACCTATTCTGCAATCATCCCAATCGTCCCCAGCCATGTCTCCATCAGCTGCGGCCATGCGGTAATCGGAAGATTTGTGCGCCGCAGCCCAAAGGCGTGGCCGCCCTGCGCATACAAATGCATCTCCACGGGAACCCCAGCCTTCGTCAGCGCAATGTAGTAAGCGAGCGAGTCGTGTACGTCGTCTACGTGGTCATCCTCAGCCTGCAGCAAAAACGTAGGCGGCGTCTGGCGGGTGACTGGAATCTCGGGATTTAGACTGAGCTCTTTGTCGGCAGTCGCCGGATGAGGAACCACAAAGTTGTTGGTGCCTTGCTTCGCATCCCACTCCGCCGCGGAAAGTGACAGATGTCCCGGATAGATAGCCACTGCAAAGTCCGGCCGGCAGCTTTCTTTGTCAGCGGCATCGACAGCCGGATACAAACGCTTCGCGAAGTGAGTGCTGATCGCTGCCGACAGATGCCCGCCTGCCGAGAACCCAAGCACCCCGATCTTATGCGGATCAACGTGCCACTCCGCCGCCTGAAAGCGCACCAGCCCCACCGTTCTCTGCGCATCTTCCAACGCCATCGGCGATTCCGGATACGGCCCTGATTTCGGATACGGCCCCACATCCGTTACACGGTATTTCAATAGCCCACACGTGATACCCCTGGGCGTTAGCCAAGCACAGACCTCCGTGCCTTCAAGATCGATGGCCAGCCCCTGATAACCTCCACCAGGGAAGACGATAACCGCTGTGCCTGTATTGTTTCCCATTGGCGAATAGACTGTCATCGTAGGCTGCGTGACGTTGCTTATCCCGACCACCGGCTTCCCGGCAATCAGGAACTTCGGATCAGTCTCCACCAACTCCGGTCCCGCGACAGGCCGTGGATCGGTTACCGCCCCTGGCCATATCGGCACTTGCGTATGTCCTGGCGATGGCTGCCACACAGGCTTCTGCGCGCTCAGACTGCCAAACGCAAACACAACACAGATAGCAAAGATTGTTACCTTGAACATCGAAGGCTTCATCACGATCCCCACGGCTTCATACCCAATCGCTACCCGGCTGAGCCGAGTGTAGGGCGATCGAAGGAGGATTATTCCTCTCGCTGCAGTGGGAATCGATTCAGTTAACAGACATTAACCTCGTTTCAAAGCCGGACTAACAGAACACAAGCTAAGACGTCTTCTCCGAATGACGACCCCGCCTTAGCTGTGCCAAGGCGGGTACCCGTGTTGTGGCTCTACGCGGTTTATCTCGCCTGTTGCTGTGCCAGATCTCGTATCTGGAAGACATAGTCGACGAGCAGACCGATGCCGATAGCCAGCGGAATGATGCCCGAGGCGGAGACAGCGAGAACGTCGTGGTCTCCGACGATCCAGGTCAGCGCGAAACCGAAGAGTGCCAGGCCGACCCCGACGGAGGTGCAGACGATGCCGCCGGTACGCAGTCCGCGGGCTCGCCTGTGCTGATCGACGACCGGGATCGGTTCCGGAGACGGCTCGGGGATGGGAAGGCCTTTGGCGATGGCGGCCATGCGCTCCTCGCTTTGCAGCCTGCGAGTGTGATAACCGGAAATGGTGTTGACGATGATGATGCCCAGAACCATCGCGAATGCGGCGACGGGAATGATGAAGGGACTAGATGCCCAGTGTTCCATGTGATCCTCCTGATTTTACGGGAGCCTTAGACCGAGGGCGTCGAGAAAAGTTTCAGGAGACAGAGTGAAACTTTAGGAGGAAACTACGGTCTGAGTCATCTTGCACGGGGAACTTCAATTCGAAGATGTGATTCGCGAGCACCAGGGGTTCGTCTTTCGCACTCTCGTGCGACTGACGGGCAGCCGCGAACATGTGGAGGACCTGGCGCAGGAGGTGTTTGTGCGCCTGTATCGAGGCATGGAAAGTTTTCGCGGCGATGCGAAGATGACCACCTATCTCTACCGCATCACTTTGAACGTGGCGCAGGACGAGTGGAAACGGCGGAAGAAGGAGCAGGGCCATACGTCGTTCGACGATCCGGATGCGGGCTGGGAAGCTCGGCTGCCGGGTGGGGACGGCGATGCAGAACAGATTCTGAATCGCAAGCAGATGATGGCTGGTCTCGAACGCGCACTGGGCGAGTTGAGCGAGGTGGAGCGCCAGGTGATTGTGATGTTCCATCAGGAAGAATCGACGTACGAGCAGATTGCGGCGGTGCTGAGTCTGCCGCTGAATACGGTGCGGACGCATCTGCACAGAGGGCGGAAGAAATTGAAGGAACGGCTTCGGGAAGGACGGGTCGTATGCACGACAACGGTGTGAATTGCGAGGCTTTGCAACGGACGCTGCGCGGGGAGCGGGCGCTGACAGCGGAGGAATTTGCGCACCTTGAGGAATGCGATGTCTGCCTGGATGTGTCATTGACGGTGATGCTCGACATAAAGCCTGAAGTTGAGATTCCGCGGGACTTCGCGGCGCGGGTTGTGGCGAGTTTGCCCGCGAAGACTGCGGCTCGGTCGCGATCGCCGCGTCACGCCGGACTGATTACGGCAATGGCGGCGATTGCGATATTGTTGGTGGTCTGCTTCGCGGGTGCCAAACCGGCGGACAACTGGACCGGCCTGGTTTTTATGCTCCTGGTGGCAACCGAGGTAGCGGGAATTGCACTCTGGCTGGCGCCGAAGCATTCGGGATGGTGAGGCAGCGAATTAGGGCTCGAATGCGAGCTAGGTTGCAACGAGCCGTTTGGGCCTGAGTAGCAATCCTGCTGTGATACCCAGCGTGAAGGCCTGTGTAAAGATCTCAATGATATGGATGAAACGCTGTGCACCAGTCATGAGCTCATTGGGCACCAGCAGCAGTGAAAGACCGCCTGCGACCCACAGCAACAGTCCCGCACAAATCGCCGTCTGCCACCGTCCTAACCGCAACGTGTAAATGGCGGGAACGATGGCCAGCGTCATTAGCAATCCGCGTGCGAATTGAATTCCCCAGAACCAGTTACCCAGTCCTGCGACGGCCGCTACTGCATCCGGGTAATACCTCTTCGTGAACAACTGGTAGGTAAGCCCACCGAAGACGAGATAGTAGACGAGATAAGCGATCCCACAGAGCGCGACCATCGCGGCCGCCTTCGCCACTGGCGACCGTAATACTGGCTCCGTTGACGGGTTCGTCAATTTCAATACCCGCCAGAGAATAACCAACGCGATTGCTGCAATCAGATGGCTCACCGCGTCGGAGATCACGTTACGAGCCCAATGCTCCTGGATGGCGGGTGACTTAATGAAGAGCAGGGCTTCCGACCACATGGTGACCACAGAGACTAGCAACAGCACAGGGAAGATGACGCCGAATTGTCCGAGCGCGGTCTTCGGACCGAAAAGTGCGACGGGCACGAATGCTGCCGCCATCACAACGCCCGACGTCCACCACCAAAACGCGTGGCCAGCCCCCATTGCGGGAGACATGAATGCGACCCCACCCAATAGACAGTAGAGAATAACCCGGAGGATCATAATCAGGTCCTTTCGTAGTTTTTGTCGTAGCTCTTGATCGCGTTGCGTGCCCAGTTCAGTTGGCACTCGTACGCATTGATTCCGCTTTCGAGGGCAAGTCGGCCGGAGAGAGGCATAGCTTCTCCGTGCTCCTGGAGATACCCGCGGAGACTGGGTATGTAGGCTGCGAGTTCAGCTTTCAGTGCCGTGAGAAAGCGCAGGGACTCGGGGCCGCCGAGTGATTCATCCATAAAGCTGAATCGCAACATCAACTCGCCTGTGCCACGGACGACGTCATCGCGGACGATTGGCTGTTTCTGCCAGCGCTTCAGTTCAGTGGATCCGGCTGGGGTGAGATGGAAGAGGCGACGGCGGCGAAGGCCGGAGCGCTCCTGGATCCGGCTTCGGACGAGTCCCTGCTGTTCCAACCGGCGGAGCGCAGGGTAGATTGATCCCGGACTGTCGCTGAAGGAGGTCATCGGGGTGGCCAGAAAAATCTTGCGCAGGTCATAACCTGAGCGGTCCTCCTGCTGCAGGAGTCCCAGAAGAGCGTATCCGAGCACCGAGATCTCGCTTCGTTTCATACGCAACATATTAGTACGTAACGTACTATAGGGGAAGCAAAATCAATAATATTTTCAATGGGAAATATGAACCTGCTTTTTCTTGCACTGTTTTTGTGAGCCGCATAGTTTAATGAGCTATGCACGCTCCGGCACGTCGACTCGGCATTTGCGCGTATGCGCTCTTCTCACTCTTACTTCTTGGACCTCTGGAATCGGGCTGCAAATCGCAGACGACCTCACAGGGTTCGGGACAGAACCAACCCAAGACCGCAGCGGAAATTAACGCGCAGGCGGCTCCGCCTACGCCGGCTCCGGTTTCGTCGGTAGTATCGGCGCGGTTGCACGAGATCGCGGCGGCGGGCAAGCTGGCCTCGATGGATCGTCCGGATTTCTCTGACTACCGGATGCATTTTCAGCATGCGTATGAGACGTCGAACTTCGCGCCGCTTTGGCTGAACGGCAACCAACCGACTCCACAGGCGACGGCAATCATTGTGTTGCTGCAAAACAGCCTGCATAAGGGGCTGAACCCGGATGACTATGACGCGGGGCGCTGGCAGGCGCGCGTCGACGGGTTGAAAACGGCGAACGACCCGGCATTGGCTGAGTTCGATGCGGCGATGACGGTCGGGCTGATGCGGTACATCTCCGATCTGCATATCGGGCGGGTGAATCCGACGCATTTTAATTTCGGGATCGATATCGAAACGAAGAAGTACGACATGCCGCAGTTCGTAACGCAGGACGTGCAGCATGCCGTGGACGCGCAGGCGGTTCTGGACCAGGTGGAGCCGACCTACGACGGCTACAAGCGAACAGGAGTCGCATTGCAGCATTATCTCGAGCTTGCTGCGAAGGGAGATGGGCCTCCGGTGCCGGATGTGGCAAAGTCGCTGGCGGTAGGGGATGCGTATCCGGGAACGGCGCAGCTGGCTGCGCGGCTGCAACTGCTGGGTGATCTTCCAGCGAATGCGACGGTCAACACCGACGCGCATATCTACGATGCGAGCCTGTCAGGAGGGGTGAAGACCTTTCAGGAGCGGCATGGGCTGACTCCGGACGGCAAGCTGGGCAAGGATACGGTGCAGCAGCTCAATGTGCCGCTGGCGACGCGCGTGGTGCAGCTGAACAATGCGCTGGAGCGCTGGCGCTGGCTGCCTCCGCAGTTTCCTCAGCCTCCTGTGGTGGCGAATATACCGGAGTTCGTGGTGCGCGGCTTTGACGCTGACCATAAGGTCGCGTTCAGCTCGAATGTGGTCGTAGGCAAGGCGATGCGCACGCAGACGCCCGTGTTTGCCAAGGACATGAAGTATATTGTCTTCCGGCCGTACTGGAACATTACGCCGAGCATCACTCGGGGTGAGATCGTTCCGCATCTTACCAAAGACAGAAGTTATCTCGCGCGCAAGAACATGGAGATTACGGATTCAGGCGGGAAGGTGATCACCGATGGCGCAGTGAGCGATGCGGTGCTGGCGCAACTGCGCGCGGGGAAACTGATGGTGCGGCAGAAGCCGGGGAAGGATAATTCACTCGGGCTGGTGAAGTTTATCTTTCCAAATGAGAACAATGTGTACCTGCACAGCACTCCAGCGCAGGAATTATTTTCGCGATCGCGGCGGGATTTCAGCCACGGGTGCGTAAGAGTGGAGAAGCCGGCAGAGCTGGCCGCATATCTCCTACGCGATCAGCCGCCGTGGACGCTGGAAAAGGTTCAGCAGGCGATGCAGGCGGGGCCGGATAACCAGCAGGTGAATTTGAAGACGCCGGTTCCGGTAGTGATCTTCTACCTCACAGCTGTAGTCGAGGAGGACGGGTCAGTGCATTTCTTCGACGACATCTACGGGCACGACAAGAGCCTGAACGCGGTGCTGGCCAAGGGGCCTCCGTACCCAGGGTAACTGGCTGTTACGGGCGGGCCCGCCTTCGGCGCCATCCTGGTATCAACCTTTCGGGCACTCCCGTTGGGAGTGGATTTGGGGTTCGATCGGCTAGCTAGCTACCAGTGGCGGACGCGGCCGACGTCGACGTGGACGAAGTCTGATTGTGCGTAGTAGCCGACGCCGCCGCGCTGCATGGCGAGCGCGGTATCGCGCACCTGGGCGGTGGGAACGCCGGGGATGCGGATGTCGATGGCTTTGGCTTCCATGTGTTGGCTGTGTTCGGCGACTCCGTGGCCGTGTTGGCGGAGGTAGTTGTTGCTCCACGGGGTGCGGTATCCGCAAACGATATCGATCACGCCATTGGGGTGGCCAAGCTTGGTCATCAGGTCATGAAGGAGGTCGAACTCTTTCACGTCATAGTCCTTTACGTCGCCGGTGCGGTGATCGCGCAGGAAGTGGTCGAGCTCAGCGACGGCCTCAGGCAGGTAGTGGTCGCCGATGCGGTAGACGATGTCGAGGTGTTCGCCGGTGTGAAGGTGGTAGAGATGCAGACGGTAGGCGGGTGCGGTTGACGAGGTGTCCGCGGCGGTCGCGGTGAGGCCGGTAGTGGCGAGGAGCGCGAGAACTGCGGCGGCGAGAATGGACTTCCGAAACAGCATGGTTTAGGCACAACCTTTGAGATTGATTCAGCAGAAGAACCGGCTGTTCTTAGTATAGCGGGCAGTCCGCTGCAGGATCGCCAAGATATGGTTCAGTTTGATTTTCCGTGCCTTCAGAGGCAATGGGCAAGTGATTATTGCAGGGGACAATCACAACAGTAAGGGCAGCCGCAGGCTGCCCTTTATTTCGCTGAAACTGTTGTACTTACCTACACCGAAACCGGCTGCTCCACGTTGACGTTGACAGGCGTGAGCCAGCCGTAACGGTCGGGGCGGAGTCCGTTGGCGATGCCGATGAATTCGTCGGCTAGCTGGCGGGTGATGGGTCCCGGGTTACCGTCGGCGATGGTGATGCGGTCGACGGAGCGGATGGGCGTGACCTCCGCAGCTGTTCCGGTGAAGAAGACTTCGTCGGCGATGTAGAGCAACTCGCGGGGCATGGCCTGTTCAACGACTGGCATGCCGAAGTGCCGGGCCAGCGTGAGGATCGAATCGCGGGTGATGCCCGAGAGAACGGAGTTGGCCAGCGGCGTGGTGTAGATGACGCCGTTGCGCACGATAAACAGGTTCTCCCCAGAGCCTTCCGAGAGGTATCCGTTGACGTCGAGGGCGATGCCTTCGACGTATCCATTGACGTCGGCTTCCATTCGAATGAGCTGCGAGTTGAGATAGTTTCCGCCCGCCTTGGCAAGTGAAGGCGTAGTGTTCGGGGCGGAACGGTTCCAAGAGGAGATGCAGACGTCGGCAGCGTCGCCCGGGACATACTTACCCCACGGAAAGTTTGCAATGTAGACGTCGACCGGCGAGTGCTTGGGATTGACGCCGATCTCACCGTATCCGCGAAAGGCGATGGGGCGGATGTAGCAGGGGGCGATCCCGTTTGCCTCGATGACTTCGACGACCGCAGTAGAAAGCTGGTCGAGTGAATAGGCCATTGGCATCCGATAAATTTTGGCCGAATCGAGCAGGCGCTGCATATGCTCTGGCAGCCGGAAGACGGCGGCACCGGAGGGCTGCCCGTAGCAACGGAGGCCTTCGAAGACAGATGAGCCGTAGTGAACGACGTGGCTCATAACGTGGATCTGAGCCTTGTCCCAAGGAATCAAGTTGCCGTTGTGCCAGATTTTGGCGGTGGGCTGAATAGGCATACTTTTGCCTGCTCCTTTTCTTCTGAACAACTGATTATAGAACGACTGCGCGGCCGGATTGGGAGCGAGGAATTGGGAAAGTGGAACTTGGAGAACTTCTGTAACTTTCCCTCAGATTTTGTCCGGTATCACCCGTTATGGGGCCGGGATCGCGCGTTGATTAGAGGCTATCTTCGATGCGGAAGTAGTCGTGCAGAGCCTGGGGAAGATGATGCGTGCTGCGCGGGAAGATGGCGTCTCCGGCGAGACCGCTGGTGCGAAGGATAGGATCAGCGAGGTAGCCGACGAACTGGCGGGCATCGCGGCGCTTGAGACGCATGGCCAAGTCGACGGCGGCTTCGACTGATTGCAGCTTTGAAACCTCAAGCAGCACGACACCATCCAGGTGCTGCCGCATGGGGGGACGGCATTGCTGCCAGATGGGCTCGAGGTCTTGATATCCCGGGGCAAGATGCACACGGAAGCCTTCTTGCTGAAGGTTGCGATGCAGTAACTCTCCGCCGCGTGGGCTATCGCTTGCCAGGAGGATGGGAGGAATTGAAGCCGAAAAATTGTAAGAGTCAACTTGCTGAATGTCCATGGGATGCTTGCTCTCTCAATGTGAACGCACGCCAAGAGGTCGAAACGCGGGCAGAAGCTCTCGACGCAGCTTCATGAGTGCATGCGAATGACCAAAGTCGGGAGATGCAGTAAATCATTCATCCTTGAGCCCTTAAGCGTAAGTGCTAGAAACTTGCCCTTCGCAGGGTAGTCGTCTACCTACCGATGCAGCGTGAATTTTTGACTCGAAATCCGGGAAAAAAGACCCGCACTTCCCACGGAGGAGCTTTTCCGGCTGATTATGTCCATGATCTAGAGAGGCATGCAGGCTTTCAGAAAGACGACAGTCTTTGCATGAATTGCCGCGATGGATTGACGGCCGGAATACAGGATGAGGTAAGGTCAGGGTTATGCATGGGGTTATTGACAGCGCGATCTGGGCGGCGATCTTTGGACCCGCAAGTGCGGTTGCGCATGAACTGCACTCGACCTACGTACGGTTTTCGGTGCTGGCTCTAAGTTCGATCTTTTTCCTGGTCGATCCCTTTGCCGCGATTCCTTCGTTTATTGCGATCACCGCTGGGGCGGATGCTGCGCGGCGCAGGCGTATGGCTGTCAAGGCGTCGCTGACGTGCTTTATCGTGCTGACGGCGTTTGCGATTGCAGGGCGGCTAATCTTCAGGATGTTCGGCATCACATTGCCGGCCTTTGAGATTGCAGGTGGGATCATTCTGCTGCTGATCGGCATCGATATGATCGAGGCGAGGCGCTCGCCTACGCAGGAGTCGTCGAATGATGCCGAGGAGGCAGCCGCGAAGGAAGATGCGGGTATCGTGCCGTTGGGGATTCCCATGCTGGCTGGGCCGGGCGCGATTTCAAGCGTGATGGTGCTGGTGGGGGCGTCGCCGAATAAATGGCAGATGGTCGCAATTCTACTGGCGATCAGCATTACGGCTCTGGCCAGTTATGGCGTCCTCAATGGTGCGGACCGCCTGCGTCGATTGCTGGGCGAGACGGGCATTCGCATCCTGGTGCGCATTATGGGCCTGCTTCTGGTGGCGCTGGCGGTACAGTTCTTTGTGAATGGGCTGACGGACCTGGGCGTGATTGCTAAATACGTTTAGGGTTAACGGATAGTCCAATCGAGGTAATGAAGAGCAATTAGAATCTCAGGCGATAGAAAGGCTCATCGTCCAGTCCTGTCATGCTCTCGACAGTGGATTATTTGGTTCCCGATTCGAGCGCCTGTTTCAAATGCTTCGCACAGGCCTCCGCCGTGCTCTTTTGCCCGTGGGCGGAGTTCTCTTTGTTTGCGTTGTAGGCATAAGCGACCTGCGAGGTCTTCAGGTCGATCACCTGAATGCTGGCCTGTTCATCCGAATGCCACGAGCCCATGAGAAGTTTTTTTGCTGTGCCGGCCTTCTGCGACCCCGAGGTACCTCGGATCTCAAGGTCCGCCTGCTCCTTCGTGTCCACGATTGTGACCGGAACCTGTTTATTCGTGATCGCCTCCTTCAAGGCGGCATCAAACTTGTCCGGCATCGAATCAACAAAGACTTTGGCGCCTGGTTTGAATGCTGCAGTCTGCTGAGCATGCAGCGATTCTCCCGCAATCAGAATGAGCGCCAGTGCCAACAGCTTTCTGTGCATAGTCACCACCTATTCGTTCGGACCAATCTGTTCCTTGAGGTGTTTCGCGCAGGCCTCCGAGGTGCTCTGCTTGCCGCGCGCCGAATTTCCTTTGTTTACGTTGTAGGCGTAGACAATATTTCCTGTCTTCAGATTCTCCACCTTGATACTTGCTTGTTCGGCCGATTGCTGTGAGCCAAGAATCAGCATCTTCGCCCATCCAGCCCTCTCCGATTCCGACACGCCGGCGATTTCGTAGTCTGCCTTAGACGGATCAGTCACAATCACGATTGGTACTTTCTTCTCCTGGATCGCCGCAGCAAGATAGATATCGTAGCCACCCTCAATCGCCGCTATATAGAACCTCGATCCGGGCGGAATTTTCTTCGTTTCCATCACTGGCCCGCTGGGGTGAATCGGTGAGTTGGCGGGTGTGCTTGTGTTTTCTTGTATGGGTTGTGAGGGGGCGGTTGTCTGTAGAGCCAGGCAGGGTAGAGAAAATAGAAGCCCAAAGGTCAAGGCGAATGAAAGCTTTCTCATTCGAAACTCCATGGGGAAAATTGTCCCATTCTACACCGGTGTCGAACTCTCACGATTGCAAGGTTCTGAACGGCATTCTGAACGGCATGCTGTTTATGCGAAAGGCGCTGAACGTGGGCATGCACAGCGGAAATCTCTTCGGCCCTAGTTCTGGCCTAGCAGGTATTTCTGGATGAACATGACCTCTGCGTCGAAGAGGAAGTCCTGGTTCCTTTTCTTGGCGTAGCCGTGGCCTTCATCGTTAGCCATGAGGAACCAGGTGGGCGTGCCCTGCGCATTGAGCTTGTCGAGGATCTGGCGTGATTCGGTCCAGGGGACGCGCGGGTCGTTTTTGCCGACCACTGCGAAGATGGGTTTGTGCATGGAGTCGAGGTGATTCATGGGCGCGATCTTTTCGAGATAGGCGCGCATAGCGGGGTCGCGCTCGTCTCCATATTCGACGCGGCGTAGATCGCGGCGGTAGGCCTCAGTATGCTCGAGGAAGGTGACGAGGTTCGACATGCCTACGATGGGCAGGGCGCAGCAGATCTTATCGTTGTAGAAGGCGGCAATGGCCCAGGTCATGTGTCCGCCGTAGCTGCCGCCCATGATCATGATGCGGCCATTATCGAGATCGTTTTGTGTGGCTATCCAGTCGAGGAGAGTGCCAATGTCCTTATAGGTGTCGTCGCGGTGGAAGCCGTTGTCGAGCTTGGTGAATTCTTTGCCATAGCCAGTAGACCCGCGCACATTGGGCTCAATGATGGCGACGCCCAGTTCGTTAAGGATGTAGTTATCGCGTCCCATGAAGTCTGGACGAGACTGACCTTCCGGGCCGCCATGGATGTCGACGATGACTGGACGTTTGCCTGGAAACTTGACAGGGTCGGGCTTGTAAAGAAAGCCAGTAATGGTTCGACCGTCGAAGCTCTTCCAGCTGATGAGCTCGGGATCGCGGAAGTTGGCTGTGTTGAGGCCGCCGGTTTCGCTCTCGGTCCAGCGGTCGACTATGCCGGTCTTGACGTTCACTGAGTAGACGTCAAGCGGGGATTTGGCTGAGGTGAGCGAAAAGCCCACGTCCTCGCTGTTGGGATGGAAGTTCAGACCGCCGATGACGCCGGCGGGCAGGTTCCCGACGGGATGGTATTCGTAGTTGTTGCCGGTTTGAAGAATGTAGAACTTGCTCAGGCCATTTTCATTTGTAATGAAGGCGATGTTCTTGCCGTCTTCGCTAAGGGCGAATTCTTCGACGTCCCACGGGATGCTGGTCGTTGAGATAGCGCGGCGTCATGGTGGCGAGGTCAAAGTAGGCGAGGCGCTGGAAGTCGGAATCGCGGTCGGTGGTGAGGTAGATGCCTTCTCCGTCTTTGCTGAAGACTGCGGGACCATAGAAGATCTGGGAGCCAGTCTGCTGCGTAGGCGTGATCTGTTTTTTGTCTCCGGTCGCGCTGTCGACGATATAAAGATTGCTCTGGTTAATGGAAAGCTCTTCGAGAAGCAGCAGGTGGCTGCCATCAGGAGACCAGTCAGTTGGGCCCCACCCACCGCCCTTGAGCTGGACGAGCATGTGGTCGGTCTTCGGCTGGTGGATGTCCATCGTATAGAGATCTGTGTCCTGCCCGTTGCGGCGGGTGGAAGTGTAGGCAATGCGGCTGCCTTTGTGTTCAAACAGTGAATCGCTGTTGCGCGATTTGCCGTCGGTCATGAGGGTGATGTCGCCACTGGCCATGTCGTAACGGTAAAGCTGGTACCACTCGCCGCCGCCGATGTCCTTGGCAAAAACAAAGGAGTTACCGGTGACGGGCTCGAAGGTGGCTCCGAGAACGCGATCGGGGAAGAAGGTTAGCTGCTGGCGTGCGCCGCCCGGCATCTTGACAACATGAACCTGGCGGGTGTCGGCGAATCTTGTGGCAATAAGCATCTCGCGCTTGATCGGGTTCCAGCTGAGGAGCGCGGCAGAGCGCGAATCACCATAGCGCGCGGTCTGTTCGGCGATCGAGGTGGGGATAGGCGGGATAGTCTCAAGCACGAGATTGTCACCCGGCTTGATAACTGCCTTTTGCGGAGCGCTTGTCTGGGCAGAGGCGGAAAGGTTGACGAGGGCGAGGAAGATTGGGACAAGGTGTTTCTTCACGGGAGGCTCCTGAGCTGGCGAAGCGACGGTGCAGGAATGATAGGTGAGAAAGTGGGGGTTCTCAAGAATTGTTGTGTGGGAGAGCGGATGGGTGTGGTCGTATAGCCTTTTCAACAGATTCAGCCTGTTTTCAACACTTGCCAGGCGGAATGGAAATGATAGTATTCAAACTGTTGCCGCGAAAATGGTTTCGATCGGATGCGGAGCGGTAGAAAGTATTTCAGACCGGTTGCAAGAGCGATGCCGGCGTGTTACATTAGAAGAGTTACGAAAGAGAAGCAGTTGCAAGTTGGTTTCGCTGTGCGGGCTCTTGAGTCTGCCGTAGTTTAAGCGAGCCGGGTGTTCGACAGGCGCTGGGCGTCTCATTTGAGCGAACAATCCATTGCAAGTGGAGGAGCTGGACTCCTCATGTTTGTATGCAGGCATAAAGCCTGCCTTTGGCGGCAAATGGCTGCGCGAATAGCGATCTTTCAAAGTTTGGTGTTGCAAGGGAGTGCAAGAAAATATTTAGATTTTTTCTTGACCTGCCCCGCGAATTTCGATAGTCTTGAAAAGTTCGCGCAAAAATGCAGCGCAACAAGTTCGAGGGCCGCAGCTATGCTGCGATTCCCGATCCAAGCGGCCCGCTTAGGCGGTTACCGGCGCGGATCTTTGACAATCAGGTTGAACATGCCAGTCGTGAGAATGGAAGAAGATCTTGGTTTGATCATTCTCACAATGTTAGTCCCTTGCAGCCTTTCGAGCGCTGTAAGGGCGGTTACTCCAGCGACCTCCGTCGTCTGGTTGTAGCCATCAGGTTTCAAACGAGAGTTTGATCCTGGCTCAGAATCAACGCTGGCGGCGTGCCTAACACATGCAAGTCGAACGAGAAAGTGGAGCAATCCATGAGTAAAGTGGCGCACGGGTGAGTAACACGTGACTAACCTACCCTTGAGTGGGGAATAACCTAGGGAAACCTGGGCTAATACCGCATAACACCTACGGGTCAAAGGAGCAATTCGCTTAAGGAGGGGGTCGCGGCAGATTAGCTAGTTGGCGGGGTAATGGCCCACCAAGGCAGTGATCTGTATCCGGCCTGAGAGGGCGCACGGACACACTGGAACTGAAACACGGCCCAGACTCCTACGGGAGGCAGCAGTGGGGAATTTTGCGCAATGGGGGAAACCCTGACGCAGCAACGCCGCGTGGA
>Ga0206966_1105_pt1 | contig 23503 bp, 21 predicted proteins | sample Alteio_BWOrgHeat_23_FD_152970 | JGI IMG/M metagenome (GOLD analysis project Ga0206966, IMG submission 152970) | Enriched cells from forest soil in Barre Woods Harvard Forest LTER site, Petersham, Massachusetts, United States -... | ecosystem: Environmental > Terrestrial > Soil > Temperate forest >...
AGAACCCCTTACCCGTCTTCTTCCCGTACCAGCCTGCCATGACCAGCCTCTTCAGCAGCGGCGGCGACGCGAAGCGACGCTCTTTGAATTCGTCGTACATCACATGCGTGATGTAGTACGTCGTATCCAGTCCCACAAAATCAAGCAGCGTGAACGGCCCCATGGGATAGCCGCAGCCCAGCTTCATGGCATTGTCAATATCATCAATCGAGCCCACACCCTCTTCATAAGCCCGCACCGCATCGAGCAAATACGGCACCAGAAGGCGGTTTACGATGAATCCGGTTTTATCGCTGGTGCGCACTGGAATTTTCCCCAGCTTTTTCCCGAATTCGTAAGCTGTTTGATAAACATCATCCGCGGTTGCAATGGTGCGAACCACTTCCACTAACTTCATCAGCGGCACCGGATTGAAAAAGTGCAAGCCGACGAACCGTTCCGGGCGCTTAGTAGAAGTCAACAGTTCGGTGATCGAAATAGACGAAGTGTTCGAGGCGAAGATGGCGTCTTTTTTTACGATATTATCGAGAGACGCATACATCTTCTTCTTGTCTTCGATATTCTCGATAATGGCTTCAATGATGATGTCGCAATCGGCGAGGTCCTGCTTGTTAGTGGTGCCTTTGAGCCGGGCGCGGATCGCGTCTTTCTGTTGCGCGGTGATGCCGCCCTTTTCGGGCGGACGCTCGACAAACTTAGCCAGCGATTTCTCAATCCCAGCAAAACCCTTGTCTAGAAACTTCTGCTCGACTTCGAGAACGGTCACGTCAAATCCCGCAGTCGCGCACACTTGCGCAATGCCAGAGCCCATCAAGCCACAACCGAGAACCCCAATCTTCTTAATCTCCATGATTGCTTCCTTCATGTCTATAAAATGCTGTCATTCTGAGCGCTACGAAGAACCTACGCATTTTGCCGGGCAAAGAAAAATACATAGGTCCTTCGCTGCGCTCAGGATGACAGTGGGTTTGCGTTCGAAAACGGGCCCTTAATTCATACTCTCGACAATCATTGCAATCCCCTGCCCGCCACCGATACACGCAGTCGCCAGGCCATATTTTTTCTTCCGGCGCAGCAACTCGTAGAGCAACGTAATCACCAGCCGTGTCCCTGTTGCTCCCAACGGGTGCCCCAGTGCAATCGCACCGCCGTTTACATTGACTTTTTCCCGATCCAGCCCCAATTCTTTTTCCACTGCCAAATACTGCGCCGCGAACGCTTCGTTCACTTCGATCAGGTCAATGTAGTCCAACGTGAGGCCGGCCTTCTGCAATGCGATCTTCGTCGCTGGCACCGGACCCCGGCCCATCAACTTGGGCTCTACTCCGGCGATGCCCCAGCTCACGATGCGCCCCAGCGGCTTGAGATTGCGCTTCTGCGCGCTCTCGAGCGACATCACCACCACCGCAGATCCTCCATCCACGATTCCACTGGCATTGCCGGCGGTAACGCTGCCGCTCTTGCCGAACGCAGCTTTCAGCTTGGCCAAACCCTCGAGCGTCGTTTGAGGGCGGCGATGATCGTCTTCGGTAAACATTTCCCCGGTCGGATCGCCTTTGCGATCTTTCAGGGGCACGGGGACTAGTTCTTCCTGCAAGCGACCGGCTTTGTAGGCCTCGTTCGCAGCTTGCTGTGAGCGCAGCGCGAATTCGTCTTGCGCCTGGCGGGTGATGCCCTGTTGCTCTCCGTAAAGTTCAGCAGTGTTGGCCATGTAGAGACCACAATACGAATCAAGCAACGCGACCATCAGAGAATCTTCCAGCTTGCCACCCGGCGCTAGGGTAAAGCCATCTCGCCCACGAATGACGAAAGGCGCTTGCGACATGGCCTCCATGCCACCCGCCAGCACCACGTTCGCTTCGCCTAGCTGCACCATCTGGGCCGCGTTTACGATGGACTGCATCCCCGAACCACACAGACGATTCACCGTCAGCGCCGGTGTCTCAATGGGCAGTCCGGCCCGCAGTCCAACATGGCGGGCGCCGTAAAGTGCGTCCCCGGAAGTCTGCTGCGCATTGCCAAATACAGCGTGGTCGAATTCTTGCGGATCGATCCCGGAACGCTCAATCGCGCCTTTACCCGCAATGGCCCCCAATTCTTGGGCGGTGAAATCTTTCAGCTTGCCACAATAACGTCCAAAGGGCGTACGCGCCCCGCTGACAATCGCAATTTCCCCAGGTTTCAACATTGGCTTCCTAGTCTTGGCTTCGCAGTTTGCCTTCCGGCATCGGAAGAGTTGTGAATGGACCAACCAAACTTGTTAGTCTATCAGCCGAGGATTCAGAGCAGCAAACTACTCGTCGAACGGGTAGTAGGTCAGTTTGATTTCCGACGACAACATCTCCTACCAGCCTACTTTCTGTCCTTTGTTCTGTTCATCCAGCCACTTCTGCAGTGGTGCGAAGTAATCCAGAATGGCAGTGGCATCCATCTGACGCTGACCGGTTAGAACCTCTAACTCATCCGGCCAAGGTTTGCTGGTGCCCATTTCCAGCATCTTGTTGAATTTCGCACCTGCTATCTTCGAGCCAAAAAAAGTGCAGCGGTGCAGTGGTCCGGTGTAGCCAGAGGCCTGACACAAGGCCCGATAAAACTGGAATTGCAGGATATCCGCCAGGAAATACCGCATGTACGGTACATTCCCTGGAACGTGATACTTGGCCCCGGGATCGAAATCGTACTCGCTGCGCGCCACGGGCGGCGCGACTCCCTGATATTTCAGGCGCAGGTCCCACCAGGCTTTGTTGTAGTCGGATGGCTTGATCTCGCCGGAAAATACTTTCCACCGCCACTGATCAATCGTTAAACCGAAGGGCAGAAATGCAACCTTGTCGAGGGCTCGTCGCAGTAGCAGCGGGATGTCGCTCTCAGCACTAGGTACTTTGTCCAGCATCCCGAGCTCTTGCAAATATTCCGGGGTGATGGCCAGCGCGACGGTATCGCCGATGGCTTCATGAAATCCATCATTGGCGCCGTTTTCAAACAAGACCGGCTGGGCCTTGTAAGCGCGCTGATAAAAGTTATGCCCAAGTTCATGGTGGATGGTGATGAAGTCAACGTCGCGAACCTGGATGCACATCTTGACGCGGAGGTCATCCTGACTATCAATGTCCCAGGCGCTGGCGTGACAAACTACATCACGATCGCGCGGCTTGGTGAAAAGCGAACGCTGCCAGAAAGTTTCGGGAAGCGGAGCAAAGCCGAGCGACTTATAGAAATTCTCGCCGTAGCGGACCATTCCCTTCGCATCCAGGTTTTTGGCCTTGAGCAACTCAGTAAGGTCGTAACCGCGGCTGTTCTCCGGCAAACCGAGGAGGGGGAAGATGTTGCCCCAATCCTGGGCCCATGGATTGCCCAGCAAGTGCGCGGGAATCGGCCCGTCGGGCGGGACTACCTGCGGCCCATACTTCTGCACCAGACGGGCGCGAACGTAAGTATGCAGGGAAATGTAAAGCGGACGAACCTGTTGCCACAGCCTTTCCAGTTCAGCGCTGAACTGCTCCGGCGTCATGTCGTAGCCGGCCCGCCAAAGCGCGCCGGTGTCTTTGAAGCCGAGTTCGGTCGCTCCTTGATTGGAAAGTTGGACAAATCGTGAGTAGCGTTCCCGCATGGGTGCTCCCACGCGGTGCCATCCCAGCCAGACGTCTTTCAGTTCGTCGGGGTCAGTGCTTTCGGCCATAATTTTTTCGATAGCGGTAATATCGAGGCAATCATCGGGCTTGCGGCAGTACTTCCCTTTGCCATAGTCGGAGTCCAACGACACCGCAGTCTGCGTCATCTCTTTGCGCAAAGGTGGGTCCTTGGGAGCGGGTGCGGTAAGTCCAAGCCGTAACAGTTTGAATTTGCGGGCCAGATCGGCCGGCATCTGCAGGCCATCAAAACGCCGGGACTGCTCAATCAACTCCGTCATTGCCGCGGTCATCTGGTCCTGGGCATCGGCCGCCAGCGCTTCCGTGTCATCGGTGATGAAGTTCTCCTGCACCCAGGATGCGTGGTTTGTTTTTACACCTAGCTCGTTGATGCGAGCCTCCGCAGCCTTGATAAACTGTTCCGCCTCGGCAATCGTCGGCTTAGGTGCAGCCTGGATCTGAATCACAAACAGCAATGACATTAGAATTAACGTTGCGCGAAATTTCATCACATCCTCCGCTTGAGCATTATCCATGATGAAGGCGAGGTGCCGTCAAGCAGACCGCTAAGGCCTGGGTAAGGACTACTTCACTGGGGCCGGCGATAATAAAGTTCTTCCATTGCCTGGTGGACATTTTCCGACAGGCTTTCCATCTGGTCCAGCGAACATCCAGCCGTTGGGATGGGCCCGCCCACCCGCATCTCCAGCGGGCGAGACTTGATGTGATAGGTATTCATGGGCAGCAGTTCGTAAGTCCCGACCAGCGCGATCGGCACGATATCGGCTTGCGCCTTGATCGCCAGATAGAATGCTCCCGGCATGAAAGGTTTGATCTGGCCATCAGGCGTTCGACCACCCTCGGGGAAAATCACCAGCGGCATGCCTCCTTGGAGACTTTTTACGGCGGAACGAATATGGGCGATCGAGCGGCTGGGCTTCTGCTGGTCAATGCAAACCTGTCCCGACCGTCTTAGATGCCATCCCACAATCGGATAAGACAGCAGTTCTTTTTTGAACAGGATGCGGAACTGGAAAGGCAAATAAACATAGAGCACTGGAATGTCGAGAGCGGAGGCGTGGGTCACCGCATATACGTGGGGCTTCGAAGTATCAATCTTATCGAGGCCAGTGACTTTCACCGGAGAAAGAATGGTCTTCATGATCAATCGGGACCACAGACGCGCAAAGCCATGCAGGATTCGGCTCTTATCGCCGAACAACGACGCTGGAATAGAAAAGACCCCTAGGACCACCGTGTACAGCCAGATGAGCGGGTCGAAGATAAGAAAAGAACGCAGGAGGCTGAGCCAGCCGTACTGCTTTTCTTCGGCATTGAGGTTGTTTCCACAGGCCGTCGCTTGCACACGCGATGATTGGCCCTGCGCGTCGTCCGTGGTTGGCGTGTGTACTCGCTCCATTTGCACAGTCAGGCCTTTACTCCGAGGATCCGCATGGCCTCTCCTACAATGTATATGGAACCGGTAATAACTACTACGCCTTCTGGCCCCGCCAGCGAGCGAACTCGGGCAAGCGCCGCAGCCACATCTTCGGCGTCTTCGATAGTGGTTGAAGTACGCGATGCTGCCTCGCGGATTTCCTGGGGCGTTGCTGCTCGGGGATTGTCGGCATGAGTGGCAATCACCCGCTCGGCCAGCGGAAACAGGATTTCTGCCATCTCGCCAATGGCTTTGTCCTTCATCGCACCGAAAACAAATATCACCCGCCGGTCTTCGTAGCAGGCGGATAAAGTCGAGCGCAATGCCCACGCTCCCGCCGGATTGTGCGCAGCGTCGAAAACATATTCCGGTTCGGTACCGTGGGACAGGACCACCTGGAAGCGGCCCGGCCAGCGCGTTTCGCGAATACCACGCTCAATGGCTTCGGGAGTAACTGCGAATCCTTGCTTGCTGAGTTCCTCAGCCGCGGCGATGGCCAGCGCAATATTCCGCAACTGGTGGCGGCCCACCAGCGGCGTTTCCACGGTGATCTGCTGACCCATCACGTGCAACGGATAACGGGAGATACAATGTGCGCCGCTTTTCTTTTCATTGGTTCGCTGCACTAAAAACTCAGCGCTAGCAGGGGAAACCGGCGGCACATAGGGCACAGCGCTCACGCCCTTCGCATCGAGATCGAGAATAGTGTTCCCGATCACATCGTTCGCTTGTGGCTGTTGAGGAAGCGTGACGACCACGCCCCCGCGCCGGATGATCCCAGCCTTTTCGCGGGCGATCTCGGCCACGGTATCACCCAGAAATTTCTGGTGGTCGAGCGCAATATCGGTGATCACGCTGACGCACGGCTCAACCACGTTGGTGGCGTCCAAGCGTCCGCCCATACCGACTTCCAACACTGCGATCTCGACCTGATGTTGAGCGAAGTGTTCAAAGGCAATGGCTGTCATCATTTCAAAAAAACTCGGATGCCACGGCAACGCATTCGCCTTAAGCAACCGCTCCGCTGCACGGTCTACCGCCTCATACAGCGTCGCAAACTCGTAATCACTGATTTCAACGCCATTAATGCGAATCCGCTCATTAATCCGCAGTAGGTGCGGTGATGTGTATAGCCCAGTCCTCAGCCCGGATACTCGCAGTATCGAGGCCAGCGTGGCAGCCGTGGACCCTTTGCCGTTCGTACCCGCGATCAGGACCGAGGGAAACTTCCGCTCCGAGTGGCCCAGTTCTCCCAGCAGCGTGCGCATGTGGGCCAAATCAAATTTGTGCGAAGACGTATTCGCTAGCTCATGGCCCAACGCGTACAGGTGTTCGACTGCGGTTTGGTAGGACATGAGTCAGCACTCAGCTTTCAATCCTTCAGATTGTCAGTGTGCACTTAGCGATTCGGGGTTTGCCATGATTCCGCAGTCAACGCGCAAAGATGCGGGTTGAATGAGGCTCGAGGCCGTTTGTCTGAGAGCTGAGGGCTGACACCCGAAAACTCTGGGTCACGCCGCAGCCATGAACTCAAGCGCACGTCCAATATATGATTTCAGCTGTTTACGGGGAACAACGGCGTCCAGCATACCGTGCTCGAGTAGAAATTCGCTGCGTTGAAATCCGGGGGGAAGTTTTTGCCGGATAGTCTGCTCAATGACGCGCGGACCGGCAAAGCCAATCAGGGCCCCCGGTTCAGCGATGTTCAAGTCACCGAGCATGGCAAATGAAGCCGTAACTCCACCAGTCGTTGGATCGGTCAACAGAGAGATGTAGGGCACGTGGGTTTCGTCCAGACGGGCCAGGGCGGCGGAGATCTTAGCCAATTGCATCAGGCTAATGACCCCTTCCATCATCCGCGCCCCACCCGAAGCGGAAACGATAATGAGGGGAGACCCGGTTTGAATGGACTGCTCGATCGCCCGGGTGATGGCTTCGCCGACCACCACCCCCATGCTGCCGCCGATGAATGAGTACTCCATCGCACTGATGATCACGGGACGGCCATCCAATCGGCCGCGAGCGTTGATGATGGCATCCTTCAAGCCAGTCTCGGACTGTGCGGTCTGCAATCGAGCCGCATAGGTCTTCAGGTCAGCGAATTTCAACGGATCCGTGGTCACCAGGTTGGCGTCGAAGACTTCGTACTGGTTGTCATCGAGCAGTTGGGACAGGCGGGTGCGGGCATCAATGCGAAAATGCTTGTCACACTTGGGACAAACGTTCAGGTTTTCTTCCAGGTCTTTCTTCCAGATAATCTGGCGGCAGGCTTCGCACTTTACCCACAGGCCTTCCGTGCGGACCTTTTTCTCGCCCGTAGCGTCCAACTCTCCGGATTCTCGTTTGAACCAAGCCATAGAAGAAATTTTAGTAATTGCGAAATTTTGTAATTGCGCAATTTACGTAATTATCAAATTACTCAATCAAACCACTCAATCAAACCACGGTGAACGTCCTACATGAGTAGAAACGATGATTGTACCTGTTAGCAGCCGAGGATGGGGGCTGTCCAGGCAAGTGACGCCAGTCGTGAACCGCTAAGGCAGTTTGACGACCTGCCTGATCTCGGCTCTTTCTTCGGCGGCCGACGGCGGTTGTTCTCCCAACAGCTTGGCCGTAATTCGCAGCGCATCAATTTCCTGTTTAACGCGGATGATTTGCTGTTCCTTCATGCGCAGAACTTCAGAGATATTTTTCAATGGGGGGACTCCTTTTTGAACACTCAGCGCCGACTTGCAGTAATTGACTCTAAATCCTGGTGTTAAAGGCAAGAACGTCACGAAGGTGCATGCTCAAAACCAAGCACCGATTTAATGTCCTAAGTGATACGGGTGCCCCTTCAAGATAGTCCATGCACGGTAGAGCTGTTCCAGCAATACCACCCGCGCCAGCTCGTGGGCAAGCGTCATCTTTCCCAGCGAGAGTACCAGAATGGCTGCCCGGCGGGTTTCATCGCTAAACCCGTTCGCCGGACCGACAGCGAATAGCAGTGACACGTTGCGGTCTTGGTGCTCACCCAGAAACTCGGCGAATTCTTCCGACGAGAACTGTCTCCCTCGGCTGTCGAGCATGATCAGCGCTGGCTTTGTGCCCCGGGCCTTGCGGCTGCATAGCTTCAGCAAGGCACCTTCATCTTTCAGTACGACTGCTTCCGTGTCCGCATAGCACCCCAAGCGCTTCAAATACTCGCCGGTCAGGGACTGGATGGCCGCGTTCTTGTTTTTTCCGATCCAAGCGATTTTGAGCTTCACACCAGGATTTAACCACAGACGGCACAGAAGAATCGCCCCAGCCAGACGTTTCCACCTTGCTTCTGTATCCCCGAGCCTGCCTTGAGCGAAACCGAAGGCCCCTCTGTGGTTGAGCTCTGTTTGCTATGCGCGCTTCTTGGCCGCGCCGCGCACACGTTTTGCCGGCATCAACTCAGAGGGCTCCAAATGCTTGGCGGACTTCCAAAGGCGTTCCAGATCATAGAACTTGCGGGCATTCTCGGAAAACACGTGCACCACGAAGTCAACGTAGTCCAGCAGCACCCACTCGGCATGCTTATAACCTTCGACACGGGTGACGCGCATTCCGGAGCTGTCCAGCCGGTCTTCTACCTCGTCGGCTATGGCCTGGATTTGGCGAGGGTTAGTGCCGCTGCATACCACGAAGTAGTCGGTGAATGCGCCCGAGCCTTGCTCCAATTCCAGAATTTTGATTTCCTCGGCCTTCTTGTCCTGACAAGCGGAAACGGCGGCGGAGATTTGCTGCTTCAGATCGTTTTTTTTCATGCAGAATAGTTGGCGGCTGCTTTCATTCTACCCGAGAACCAGCAAGGGCTGCGGGGCCATCCGAGAAACGATCACACCTAGCCTTTCCGGTACAGGCCTACCTTCTTAATGTATTCCGCCACTGCAGGATCCACGAACCGAGTGAGTGGACGCTGAGCGGCAACCGCTTCCCGAATCGCCGTGGCGGAAATATTCTTCTCAAGACCTTCCAGCACATGCACCGTCACGCCGGGTAGGACCAGGTCGCCACTGGCAGGTTGCCTGGCGAACGGCTTGGTCACTGCGGGTTTAGGACGTAGTTTCTCGGGCAACGCGTTGGCCAAATCCGCCAAGGAATACCTCGGGCGGCTGGCCACAATGAATTCACATTCCTGGAAAAGCGCCTCGGCCTCGTGCCAAGTGGCAATTTCGTTGAAGGCATCAATACCCATAAGGAAGAAAATACGGTCGCTTTTCTTAAGCGCTAGCTTCAGGCGACGAATGGTATCAATGCTGTAGTTCGCGGCCGGTTTGGAGAGGTTCACCTGCCCCTTCTTGTCAGCAACAGCAGCAACCGGAGGTGCCTCCAGAAGCGACGGAACGAAGGCTTTCTCTTCCCGGGTGGCCAGCGCCACCATGGCATAACGATCAAGGTAGCAGGCCAGCCCCTGCTTTTGTTTGTGGGGAGGAATGTTGACTGGCGCAAAATAAACCCGGCCCAGACTGAATCGCTCCAGCGCTGCCCCAGCAAGGGCAGTGTGGCCGAGGTGGATGGGATCAAAGGTCCCGCCAAAAAGCCCAATGTTCATAAGTTCGAGTCCCCACTGACGTACGTATCGCTCGTGCATTAGTTTACCCGGTGTCCGGTAAAGGCGGAGCGAAACCGATGCGGTACTGCGCTCGGGCCTCATCGCTTGGAGTCCTGGATTACAATGAAACGGAAGCTTTCCGATAGAGGGCTTGGGACAGTTCCGGCCGGGCAAATCATACTCGAAAGGGGCCGTGAGTGACGCCGTTCTCAGCACCGTGGCCACACGTATCGGTGGTGTCGGTCACCGATATTCTGCTGGTCGCGGTCATCATTTATGGGTTTCTTGCGCTGATCAAGGGCACACGTGCCTCGCTAATGCTGGTGGGAGTAGCCGGGCTGGGGCTGGCCTTTTACCTTTTCCGCTTGGGCAACCTGGTGGCCCTCAATTGGCTGATCAGTACCCTGCTGCCTTACACGGTTTTCGCGTTGATTGTGGTTTTCTCAGCGGAGATCAGGCAGGCTCTAGCACGTCTGGGGCGCGGGCTAACGCTAAGCCGAGCCAGTGGTTCCGCGGCGGACACGTATGACGACATCGTGTTGGCGGCGGATTTGTTTTCCCAGAACCAGACTGGCGCCCTCATCGTGATCGAACGAGAGATTGGACTACGCACTTATATAGAAAGCGGCGTGCCCCTGGATGCCCACATTTCCTATGATCTGCTGGCCACCATTTTCCGGCCGAGCGCTCCGCTGCACGACGGCGCAGTGATCGTGCAGGAGGACCGTATCGCGGCGGCTGCTTGCTTTCTGCCCTTGTCCATGAATCCAGTGCTTTCCACGCAGATGGGGACTAGGCATCGCGCCGGTATCGGTGTCACCGAGGAAACCGATGCCATCGCGGTGATTGTCTCCGAAGAAACTGGGAGCATTGGTCTGGCGGTTGGAGGAAAAATCGAGCGCGACCTCAGCGTCGCCCAGTTGCGCGATCGCTTGGGCGAGTTGCTCCGCCGTTATGTGCCGCCGTCCACTTTACCCACGCCGATCATGAATGACAGCGAGCCAGGGCATGCGGAGGAGGGTCCGCGGACTGCACTCCCACGCCCAGCGGAGTCGCGTTTGAACTCAGGAACAGGCCATTAGCCGATGAGAAAATCCCTCCATCATTATGTTTTTCACAACCTAGGGTTGAAGCTGATTTCGCTTACTCTGGCCGCAGGCTTATGGTTGGCGGTGGCACGCGACCCGGTGGCCGAGGTCGCGGTGGAAGTGCCTCTGGAATTTCACAACGTTCCACAAAACCTTGAAATCAACTCCGAAAATGTACCCAAGGCACAAATCCGCCTGCGCGGCCCGCAACGAGTGATTCACAGTCTGCAGCCATCCGACGTGGACGCCGAGATTGATTTGAACGGGGTAAAACCTGGCGAGCGCACGTTTGATTTGACCGCGCGACAGATCCACCAGCCTTCTGAGCTAGAGGTGATCCAGGTCGTACCCAGCCAGTTCCATCTCGTGTTCGACACACGGCTCAGCCGGCAGGTTCCGGTGCAAGCCCGCGTTGCAGGCTCATTTGCGCCTGGGTATGAGATAGGGCAAATTGTTGTGGATCCTCCGACCATTAACATCACCGGGCCTAAGAAGCGGGTAGAAGCAGTGGAATCGGCAATCACCGACCCGCTGGATGTGAACGGAGCCATGGGCCGGGTCAGTTTTGTGCGTCACGCCTACGTTTCCGATCCGCTGGTCCAGGTGGCAAGCGCCGACCCGGTGCGGATCACGGTGATCATGCAGAAAGGGCCAAAAACCAGCAGCACCATTCCATCCAAATCAGAATGACAAGCCAGACACGACAACTCTTTGGAACCGACGGCATTCGCGGCGTGGCCGGGGAGTTTCCTTTGACGACGGACAGCACACGCCTCATAGGTCGCGCCCTCGGGCATGACTTGATGCGCTCCCATGCGCATCCACGCGTGGTGATCGGCCAAGACACCCGACAGTCCAGCTCGTGGATCGCCGACCAGGTCACGCACGGACTAGTTTCGACCAATTGCGAAGTCCATAGCGCAGGCGTGATTACGACGCCGGGTGTGGCTTTCCTGGCTCGCTCGAAGAAGTTTGGAGCAGGGGTGGTGATTTCTGCCTCGCACAATCCCTGGACCGACAATGGAATCAAAGTGTTTTCCGGCGACGGCTACAAATTGCCTGACTCGCATGAACTCGCCATTGAGCAGGAAATCTTTGCCCTTCTACAGGGCCCTGCGCAGGGTGGCACAATATCTGCAAAGGTTGCGCCGAGCCTCCCTGGTGAGCCGGAACTGCGACACGCTTACATTGATTGGCTGGCGCAAAGTGTAAAAACCGACCTGAGCCACTTGAGGGTTCTGGTGGATTGCGCGAACGGCGCGGCCACCGCGGAGGCTCCGGAACTGTTACGGGCTTGTGGGATTCAAGCCAGCTTTCTGGGTACGTCCCCGGACGGAAAGAACATCAACGAAAATTGTGGCGCGCTCCATCCCGAAACCGTTGCGCGAGCAGTCCTGGAGAAAAAAGGACAGTTTGATCTGGGTATTACTTTTGATGGAGATGCTGATCGTGCGCTTTTTTGCGATGCCGGCGGACGGATTGTTAATGGCGATGCAGTTCTTCTGCTGGCGGCGCGTGACATGCAGTCCCGCGGCGTGTTGGCCCATTCGACGATCGTGGCCACCACCATGTCAAACATGGGTCTGGAAATTGCCTTGCGTAAAGCAGGCATTCGGATGTTGCGTGCCAATGTCGGCGACAAGTACGTGCTTGAGGAGATGCTAAAGACCGGAGCCATCCTGGGCGGGGAGCAGTCCGGGCACATCATCTTTCGCGACGGCGACGCTACCACCGGCGACGGGTTGCTGACCGCCTTGCGGATGATGGAGATCATGGCCCGCACAGGCAAATCTTTGGCTGATCTGGCCGGCGATCTGAAGGTCTTTCCTCAAACCATTCAAAACATCCGCGTGCGCGAAAAAACTCCGTTCGTTCAGGTGCCTGAAATCCAGCAGACCATTGCCGCCGCTGAGCGTGAACTCAATGGCAGTGGCCGCGTGGTGGTCCGCTACTCGGGCACGGAAGCGTTGGCACGGGTGATGGTAGAAGCAGAATCCGAAGCAAAAATGAATGCCCTGGCCGGCAACATTGCGGACGCTATCAAGAATGCGTTGGGAGCTTGAGGACCTTGTTGTCAAATGCCGCTGCGCTTTGGAACCTTCTGCTGCTGTTAGTGGTGATCGGAACTCTTGGTTGGTTTTTCTACTGGTTCGGCTTGCGAAGGCTCATCCGGGCCAGAAGAATCGCGACTTCCCGTGACCGAAGAATGTTGAGAGAGGCGGCGGAGCGGGAAGTGGGCCGGGGCGAGGACGTTGGATCTGTCCACTAATTAACTACAGAGAACACAGGGGGCTACCCCAGGTCTCGCCAGTTCGGCCCAACAGCAATCTCAACCAGCAAAGGCACACCCAAAGAATGCACCTGCTCCATCTGCTCGCGCACCAGAGTTTTCATCACACCGACTTCCGCTTCGGGCACTTCAAACACAAGCTCATCGTGGACTTGCAGGGTCATCCTCGACTTCAATCCCTGCTCGCGTAACGCCGCAGCGATACGAATCATAGCAATCTTGATCAAGTCAGCCGCGGTGCCTTGCAAGGGCGTATTGACCGCGGTACGCTCGGCGAATCCACGCAGGTTGGGGTTCTTGCTGTTGATATCCGGGATGGGCCGGACCCGGCCAAACAACGTATGTACCTTTTGTTCGCTGCGAGCGTCTTCCAACGTTCGATCAATGAACGCCCTAACGCCGCTGTATTTCTCGAAGTAAGCTTCAATGAACCTTTTCGCTTCGGCGGGAGCAATACCTAGGCTCTGCGACAACCCGAATGCAGAAAGTCCGTACACAATCCCGAAGTTCACAACCTTGGCCTGACGGCGGTGGTCGGGCGTGACCAGGAGCGGCGGTACGCCGAACACCTGCGAAGCAGTGAGAGTGTGGATGTCGTCGTCCCGGCGGTAGGCTTCGACCAGCAGCGGGTCTTTGGAAAAATGTGCCAGCAGGCGCAGCTCAATCTGCGAATAGTCCGCTGACAACAATAGGTTGCCAGGCTCGGCAGTGAAAGCGGCGCGTATCTCGCGCCCTAGTTCAGTGCGGACGGGAATGTTTTGCAGGTTGGGGTTGGCTGACGACAGTCTTCCGGTTGCCGTGCCGGTCTGGCCGAAGGTGGTGTGCAGACGGCCGGTTGCGGGATTCAGCAGGGCCGGCAAGGCGTCTACATAAGTGGATTTCAGTTTGGTGAGCTGCCGGTATTCCAGCACCAGCCGGGGGACCGCATGGTCCTCAGCCAATTGCTCAAGCACGTTCACTGCAGTGGAGATTATTTTTCCCTTGCCATGTTTCACCGGCTTGGGCAGACCCAGTTTGTTAAATAAAACATCGCCCAGTTGCTTGGGAGAACTAATGTTGAACTCTGCGCCGCAGTGTTCGTAAATCTGCGCAGCTTTCGCCGCGATTTCACCCTCCAGGCGCGATGACATCTCCGTCAAAACACCGCGATCAATCTTTACTCCAGCCTGCTCCATGCGAGCAAGAACAGGCACGAGCGGCAGATCAACCTCCTCATAGAGCTTAAGCAGCCCGGCCTCTTCTACTTCCTTTCTTAAAATAGAAGCCAGCTGCCCTGTGATATCTGCAGCTTCTGGGAGAGTCCCGCTGACCTTTCGATTGAAGCGCCGCAGAGCGACTTCCGGCAAACGATGCGAAGTGTATGTCGGGTCGAGCAAGTAGGAATACAGCATGGGATCATGCAGCACGCCCTGAACCTCGATTCCTTGCGCCGCCAGGGTATGAGTGGCAGCCTTAAGGTCATGAATGGCCTTGGGCACGTCAACATCGGCCAATGCTGCCTTCAGCTTCGCCATTGCTGCTTCTGCGGTGGAACTCACAGTAAGTGCTGCGCCTGGTGCTAAAGAGATTGCAAGATTTCGCGGAGGGTCAAACAATCCCGGCTCGTCCGTAAGCGCCAGCATGTCTGTTTCTGTTTCGTCTTCCTCTGCCTCCGACTCGTCCACCACATCGGCAGCGGCTTCAACTGCGACCGCCAGCGCATTCTTCGCCGAAACCCCGGCCAGCACCGTTTCCACGTCCGCGGCAGATTTGGCCTCGGTGTAATGCGCCTCGCTTACTTCGACGACTGGCAGTAATTCCTTAAGCAGTGAAGTAAACTCCAGTTCAGTGAACAGTTCCCGCAGAGCTTCTACCTGGGGTCGCCCGGTCTTCATGGCGTTTACATCCAGTTCGATAGGAACATGGCAATCAATAGTGACCAGCTTCTTGCTGAGCAGAATGTTGTCGCGATTATTCTGTAGCGATTCCCGGTACGTCCTCTTCTCGACTTCGGCCGCGTGATCCAGGGTCTGTTCCACGGTGCCAAAACGCTGGATCAGTTCGACCGATCCTTTGTCCCCAATCCCTGGGGCCCCCGGAATGTTGTCCACAGAATCTCCGCGCAGGGCCATGACATCCACTACACGCTCGGGCGGTACGCCAAGAATTTCTTCCACCTTGGCGGCATCGCAAATCAAATTGTCCTTGGGGGGATTCAAGACGCTGACTTTGTCGTTCACCAATTGCATCATGTCTTTGTCGCTGGAGACCACATACACGGAATGGCCCTGCTCTACGGCTAGCCGCGTCAGCGTGCCGATGACGTCATCGGCTTCGTAGCCTGCGGCTTCCAGGATGGGGATGTCGTAGGCTTCGAGTGCTCTCCGGATGTAAGGTAGCTGCTGCACCAGATCGCCGGGCATTTCTTTGCGGTTGGCTTTGTAACCGTGGTACTTCACTTCCTGAAAGGTCTGGGTTTTCAGGTCGAAGCGGCGCACACTGGTTAGGCCTTCGGCCTGCTGATCGCGGAAAGTGGGTGCAGCAACATCGAAAACTGCAGCCAGATATTTTGGTGAGAAATCGTCGCGCAGTTTTCGCAACATGTTGACGAAGACGTAGATTGCTGCGGTAGGTAAGCCTGTTTTGGTGGACATCCCACGCTGTCGCGCCATGGCATGATAAGCGCGAAAAATAGAGGACATCGCATCAATCAGGAAAATGCGATCGGGGTCGCTGGGGGATTTCGCGGAAAAAACCGGATCCAGCGCGCCGCCAGCTTTCCCCGCGGGATCCGAGATTTTATTTCGGGGAGACAACGGGCTAGTTTAACAGCACCCCGCGCCAGTGCATGTCACACGGCGACGTACTCTATTCAAAACTGATGGAGAAGTCGGCCTTCACAGACTTGGTCTTCGGATGGCCGCCTGTATTGCCAAAAACCAGGTGGTACTCCACGGGCTGTTCATAAGTCGGCGCCAGCAGCCAGTTCACTACCTGATTGTGGGCAGGATCGATTTGCATAGTAACGTCCCAGGGGCGGCCGTGGCTAAAGTCATCGAATTGCTTCGCAGTTAACAACATCAGGTCAACTTCCGTCGGGCCCGTCGTCGCACCCTTCACGAAAGCGCGATAGCTGCCTTTCACCCGAGGATTTTCCTGATGGGCGGGGACCACAAAAGCGATTTGGGTATGGCCGATGACAGAAAATTCTGTCTGCAGTAAGCGTCTTGCATCCGCCTTAGTGTAAACATTCCGATCCACCTGCGGCGCGGGGCCATGCCTTACTGGTGCTGCTGACGCGCCTAGGTTGGCTTGTTTCTGCATCTCAAGCAGCGGGCTCATCAAGGTAACAACGGACCCGAGGTCTTCATGGGTGTCGGTAGAGGAAGCGCTCTTGTTTTCCGGGTCCTGGCCCGGATCAACGTAAGCGTGTTGAATCTTGTCCGGGGAATCGACTTCCACTTCCCGGCTTTTCTTTGTTGTCTGTTGGGAGCAGGCGCAAGCGAGAAGTAAGGTAGCAGTGATGAGACAGGCAGAATTACGTTTCACACCCTCGGCCCTCCCGGCGTCGTGTACTCATCTTGCTACAGTCGCCGGGCCAAAGCCCAGATCACCGAAGTCACCGTCTCGGCTTTCCGTATTCCGTGTTGTAGTGCAGTTTGATTTCGCCGCAGGTACCGTGTTCCGCCGAATACACCACGCAACTGTCGAAAGGGCGTGAGTACACGTGCAAGCTCACCGCGCGCTGGCCAAATTCCAGCGGATTGAGCACCCGATGCACCGGCTCTTCCGGGTCCACGGCGCAAGGACACGCCGCATTGATCTCCACTGTATGGGACGCCTTAAGTTGGCACGTGCCCGCCTCGACGTTCTGCGAGATCACGTGGTAGTTTTCCACCTGCAATCTCCCGATCGGCGCGGCCATCCAGCAATTCTGGTCGCGGTGATTGTGCACCGAACTCGCCTGGCCGACCTCCCAACAGATGGCGATCAGCTCATAGAGCGAGGTCTTGTCAATCAAGTTGCGGGTGTAGTGTTGCCGGTCCCAGGTCAGGTAGGGGGCAAGCGTATCGGGAGCGACTGGTGTATTCTGCAGAAAACGGACCACGGAACCAGTGCTCGCGAAGGCAGACTCCGGAAGCTTGCGCAACTCGTTCACAAAATCCTGGATCGAAACTTGCTTAGACAGCGCCTGTGTACCCATGTTCAGCTCCTTCTGGAGGCTTAGTATAACGCTTAAATCGGCCCGACTTCCTCGTCCGACTGATCGTTTATTTCGACGAACATGCAGTCCCCGTAAGAGTAAAAACGGTATTTCTGCTCTACGGCATGCTGGTAAGCGGACATTACACGTGCTTTTCCACCTAGGGCGCAAACCAGCATGAGCAGCGAGGATTGCGGAAGATGGAAATTGGTGAGCATCGCACCCACCACACGGAACGTATGCCCGGGATAGATAAAAATGTCCGCCTCGCCACTCGCCGCGCACACTCCCCCATCATCCGACTGCGCCGCCACATGCTCAAGAGTACGCACGGTCGTAGTACCTACCGCAACCACACGCCGGTCAGACACTAGGGCTTCGTTGATCTGCGCCGCCGCCTGGGCAGAGATATTGTAGGACTCGCGATGCAGTTGGTGATCCTCTACCTTCTCTACGCGTACTGGTTGGAACGTTCCCAAGCCTACATGCAGCGTGATCTCCGCCGTCTCAATTCCGCGGCTGCGTATTTGCTCTAGGACCTCGGGCGTGAAGTGCAGGCCTGCCGTAGGAGCGGCCACCGATCCACGCTCGCGCGCATAAACTGTCTGGTAGCGTTCGCGGTCGATTACTTGGTCAGGGCGATCAATGTACGGGGGCAGTGGTACGTGTCCCAGGCGCTCGATCACACCAAAAAAATCAGGTACGGGGAGAAACTGTATGTGCCGCACACCGAAATCGCCTCGTGCGATCACCATAGCTTGCAAATCATCTTTGTCTCCGAAGAACAGTCGTTCGCCCACGCCGATACGGCGTCCGGGGTTAACCAGGCACTCCCATTCATTCGGGTCCTGCGACAACTGGCGAATGAGCAGGACTTCGACCCGGCCCTGCAGATAGTCTTTGGCGGTAGCGTTGTTCGCGTTGGGCCTCGACGCTTTCTCTCCGCTTTTTCTGCCGTAAAGCCGCGCTGGAAAAACCCTAGTATTGTTGAACACCAGCAAGTCCTCAGGCCGCAATAAGCTAGGAAAGTTGTGGAAACTGCAGTCATGCAGATCTCCCGGGCCCAGATGGAGAAGGCGGGACGCTGCCCGATCCGCCAGCGGCCCCTGAGCAATGAGTTCCTCAGGAAGACGAAAGTTAAATTCAGAGACCAGCACGCCGCTTGATTATAAGTTCTGCCCCACTTCTCGAACGACTCCAAGATCCTCTTCATTCGGCCGCCGAGGAGCCCGCGATATCTACATCATGAACTCAGACGGACCGCAGGTCCGAAGACTGACCGGCGTGTGTCAGACACTAATTCGTGCTCAAGCTCTGGAACCGTGCCGTAAAATGGCAACGCGGCAGATGAGTCCTTTGAGGAGTTATTGTGCTCGACTTTACCAAGTTTTGCGTCTTGAGTTTCGACTGCTATGGCACCCTGATCAATTGGGAAGATGGTATTTTCTCCGCGTTGCGGCCGATTCTTACTGCGCACGGCAAGACCGTGGCAGATTCCGCCGTGCTTGAACTTTACGGCGAATTGGAAGCGGAGGCGGAACACCCGCCATTCCGGCCTTATCGCGAAGTTCTCAACTCCGTTGTTCGTGGCTTCGGGGAGCGGTTGGGATTTACAACAACGGAAGCCGAGGTCCGCTCCCTGCCCAATTCGCTGAAAAACTGGCTGCCATTTGCTGACACGGTCGAGGCGTTGCAACAGCTAAAGAACCGTTATCAGCTCGCCATCATCTCCAACGTGGATGACGATCTCTTCGCCTTCACGCAGACCCATCTCGGAGTGGCGTTCGACCACGTCATCACGGCGCAGCAGGCCGGTTGTTACAAACCGTGCAAGAAAATCTTTGATCTCGCCGAAAGCAGGCTCGGCATCAGTCGCGAACAATGGCTCCACATCGGCCAGAGTATCTATCACGATGTGCTCCCCGCACAATCGCTCGGAATCGCGACAGTCTGGGTGAATCGCGCTTCGCCCCGTCAGGGCCTAGGCGCTGTCAAAGCGGCCTTGGGGAAGCCCGACTTGGAGGTCCCCAACCTCCAGACGCTCGCCCAGGCCGCAACCTAAGCGTCCGCTTTTCAGACGGCCCTTGGCAGGGAACCAGCGAAAGAATTGACGGATTTCCCTGCGCGTCGCAAGATGACAGGTTGGCGGCTTTCTTTTGATGAGAGCGTATGCGAATTAAGTTCTGGGGAGTTCGCGGCTCCACACCGGCTCCCCAGCCGGAGAACATGCGCTACGGGGGCAATACTTCCTGCGTGGAAGTGCGTTTCCGTGACAATCTCTACATCTTCGATTGTGGCACCGGTTTTCGCGTCCTGGGGCAGGCCCTGCGCCATGAGTTCCAGGACCGCCCGATTTCAGCACACATTTTCGTTTCTCATTTTCATTGGGACCACATCCAGGGACTTCCCTTTTTCGGCCCACTCTACGACAACCGCGAAAACCACTTTCAGTTTCACTGTTCCAGCCGCACCCGCAACCTGAAGCGTGTGCTCGAAGACCAAATGGCGACACCGTATTTTCCAGTTGGCTTGACCGAAATGCAGGCACGTCAGAATTTCTACGATCTGGAAGAAGGCCGCATCGACTTGGGCGAGGTGAGCTTGCAGACCCTGTGGCTAAACCATCCCCAGGGCTGCATGGGTTTTCGCGTCGAAAGCAAAGACGGCGTTGTGGTCTATGCCACGGACAATGAGCCTGGAGACGCACTATTCGATAAAAATGTTCGCAAGCTGGCTGCGGGCGCCGACATCCTCATCTACGATTCCCAGTATCTGCCCGAAGAGTACGAACACCACCGCGGTTGGGGGCATAGCCACTGGCGTGAAGCCATCAATGTGGTGACCGAAAGCGGCGCCAAGGAACTCATCCTGTTTCATCACGATCCCGAACACGATGACGCCTGCCTGGACAAAGTCATCCGGGAAGCCCGCAATTACTATCCTCGCATCCGCGCCGCCGCCGAGGGCATGCAGATCGAGTTAAAGTAAGCGCTCCCAACAGCGCATACGTCCTGGCTGTGGTCCGCCCTTTATAATGAAGAGCCGCAATTTCACTGAAAGGGTCCTGGTCAATCTCTTGCTCCTTTCTGACTTCAAAGAATTTTCGCGCCTGGCGCGCGAGTTTACTTTGGTCCCAGTGGTCAAGTCAGTGGCTGCCGATTTGCTGACCCCGGTGTCGGCGTTTCTTGCTATCGCCGCGAATGAGCCGCACGCGTTTCTGCTGGAATCAGTCGAGCGGGGCGAGCAGATTGGACGTTACACATTTCTCGGCGTCCGCCCTTATATGCAGGTAAGCGCCTCTGGTGATCACGTAGTGATCCAACGAGGCAGTGGACCACGGGCAAAGCGCGACGAACAAAGGGGCAGCGTCCTGCAAGTTGTGAGGGAGTTGCTGCGGCAACACAGAACGGCCAGCTTCGCAGGCCTGCCTCCGTTTGCTGCTGGCGCCGTCGGCTATTTTGCCTATGACACAGTCCGCCTACTAGAAAACATTGGCCAGCACGCGAAGGACGACCTCTCCCTTCCCGATTGCGTGCTGATGTTCTTCGACCGTGTGCTAGCGTTCGACCACCTAAGGCATCAAATTCACATCATCGTCACCGCGGATGTTGTCCACGAGACTCCGCGAAGCGCCTATGATCGCGCCCTGGCTGACATAGCCGCGCTCGAAAAGAAACTGGCACGCGGTTTATCTCCAACGCATTGGCGCAATCCTTCGCCGTCGCGGAGCACTGTGCTGGTGCACGCCGGCACCAGTCGGAAACGGTTCATGCAGTCCGTCGAACGGGCCAAAGAATACATTGCTGCAGGCGACATTTTTCAAGTGGTGCTGTCCGAGCGCCTCGATTTTGAGCCAGAAGTCGCGCCTTTTGATATTTACCGCGCTTTACGCACGGTGAACCCTTCGCCGTACATGTACTTCTTGCGCATGGGGGACACGCACGTGCTAGGCTCGTCGCCCGAAATGCTGGTTCGGGTGACCGGGCGCAAGCTGGAATATCGTCCCATCGCTGGGACCCATCCTCGGGGGCGTGATGAAGCTGAAGATGCACGACTCGAAAAAGAAATGCTGGGGGACGAGAAAGAGCGTGCGGAACACGTCATGCTGGTGGATCTGGGACGCAACGATTTAGGCCGCGTGAGCGAGTACGGTTCGGTGAAGGTGCTCGATCTTATGTATGTGGAACGCTATTCGCATGTAATGCATATCGTCTCTGCTCTCGAAGGAAAATTACGCGAAGGCCTGGATGCACTCGATGCCTTCGCCGCCTGCTTCCCGGCGGGGACCCTGACCGGCGCGCCCAAAGTTCGCGCCATGCAGATTATCGAAGAACTGGAACCGATCCGCCGCAGCGTTTATGGAGGCTCGGTGCTGTACGCAGACTTCGCCGGCAATCTCGACTCCTGCATTGCGATCCGCACCATGGTCATGAAGGGCAAGCACGCCTATCTGCAAGCGGGCGCGGGAATCGTCGCCGATTCCGATCCTGCGAAAGAGTTTCAGGAGTGCTTGAACAAGGCCCAGGCCGTACTCCGCGCGGTGGAGGCGGCGAGAGGCGCTGGTTAACGGAGCTGTATGCGTACCGAACTAAGTCGCTGGTTTTGAGGGACTGAAATGGACAGTTAGTTGTGAAGCTCTGCCAGAGCCATGGCTTCTGATCCGCTACTGTTAGAATCAAAAAGCAATGGCCTTGCCGTTCGTCCGCGATCTCTTCGCGGAAGTGGAAAGATTGCCTTCCTTTTTGCGTGTAGCCTCCCACCTTCGCGAGGGCACGGGGCGGATGCGTGTTTCCGGCCTTACTCCTACGGCCAAAGCGTTGCTTTTTGTACTGTTGCAGAAGGCTGCAGGACGTCCTTTGATCGTGTTAGTTGCCGACAACCGTGCCGCTGACGATCTCGTGCCCGTGCTGCAAGCCTTCCACGAACTGACCGGAGGGAACCAGCCCGATTCTATAGTCTCGCTGCCCACCCGCGATGTGTTGCCCTTCCAAAACCTTTCCCCACATCCTGAGATCCAGGAAGAGCGGGCGGTTGCGTTGTGGAAGATTGCCACTCGTGCGGTTTCGATTGTGGTGTCACCCATCGCCGCAACCGCGCTCCGTTTGCGCCCGGCGGAGTATTATGCCGACTTAGCTCGACTAGTACGCAGGGGCGACACTCTGGATCTTGATCCACTCCTGCGCCACCTCAACACCGTCGGCTATACCTCCACTGATGTTGCCGAGATGCCCGGAGAATATGCACAGCGCGGCGGCATTCTCGATGTGTATCCACCCGAAGCCGATCGCCCGCTGCGGATCGAGTTCTTTGGCGACGAGGTCGAATCCATCCGCAAATTCGATCCCGCAACCCAACGCTCCTCCACTCCGGTGGATGAAGCGCTGCTGCTGCCCCTGACGGAAACGCCGGTCAGTGACGATTTGCTGGGCGCGATCCATGCACGTTTGTCAGGAAAGCGCATTACCGGTGCTGAAGAAGTAGTGGAGCAGGCGGTGCGCGCTGGTGGTGTGAATGTTTTTCCCGGATGGGAGTTCTATGCAGCCGTGGCGGGTGCGGACCAGACCCTCTTCGACCTGCTTCCGCACGCTGTGGCCTTGGCAGACGAGCCAGATACTCTGAAGCAGGAATTCGACCATACTTGGGCGCGTATTGAGGAGGCGCACGAACGCAGCGGTGTCGGCAACCTGGTGCGGCCCACCGATCTGTATCTTTCGCCGGATGATTGGTGGTTGAAATTGGCCAGACTGCCTGGGGCTGCAGTGGAACACCTGGGAATCGCGCGCCCAGAAGAGGCCGAGACGGTAAGCTTTCATTCGCAGCCGTCACCGCGCTTTCACGGCTCGGTTCCGGCGCTGCTGGAGGAATCGAAGAAGCAGGTCTGCGAACAGAACCGGGTCCTGATCGCGGTTCCCAACATCGGCGAGGTTGAGCGTTTAGCCGACGTCTTCAGTGAATACGGACTCTCCTTTCGTTTGGGCAGCCGCACCCGCGGCGGCGAGAGCTACGCGGATGAGACGGCTTACTTCGCTGGTGAAGTACTCACCAGCACGCTGGTGAAGGCCTATCTGCCCGATGGTGTTATCTTTCCTGAAGCGCACCTCGCTATTCTCGGATCGCGCGATTTATTTGACGAATCGGAGTCGGTAGTTTCCCGCCCGCAGCGCTCCAAGTCCAAAGTCTCTGCCTTTCTTTCGGACTTCCGTGATCTGCAAGTGGGCGACTACGTAGTCCACGTGGAGCATGGCATCGGGCAATATCAGGGGCTGAAAGAAATTAATCAGGGCGACGGTAATGCCGAGTTCATGTTGTTG
>Ga0206966_1107_pt1 | contig 23324 bp, 17 predicted proteins | sample Alteio_BWOrgHeat_23_FD_152970 | JGI IMG/M metagenome (GOLD analysis project Ga0206966, IMG submission 152970) | Enriched cells from forest soil in Barre Woods Harvard Forest LTER site, Petersham, Massachusetts, United States -... | ecosystem: Environmental > Terrestrial > Soil > Temperate forest >...
TATCCCGACGCAGTGCTTCGATCCTACAGCTCTAGCGCTCTATAAAAATTACGTTGCGCCGTCAGGCACCGGGACAATTTTCCCCATCGTAAATAACAACGAGGGATCGAATCAATTCACGATTCGCTTCGATCACAAGATCACCCCGGCGCAACAGTTTTCGGCCTACTACTATTTCAACGACGACAGCCTTACAAACGCGTTCTCAAACTTCCAGGAAGCCGGCGCGAACATCGGCGGTTTCCCGGTTCTCACCAAGACGCGCAACCAGCAAGTAAACTTGAGCCACACCTGGACGATCGGCTCGACCGCCGTAAACGAATTCCGCTTCAACTACTACCGTGAAGGCCAAGGCGACCTGAACCACCCGGTGAACACGCTCGCCAGCGTTCAGGATGCATGCGGAACCCTCGTCCCCGCATCCAATTGCTTCACGGATCCTCTGAATCCTTCAGCCGGCATCACCACCGACCTTCCTGGCCACACCGGTGTCCCTTTCATTTCCGTCGCGGGTGGCTTTTCGATGGGCAATAACTTCGAAGGCGAACTGCCGCAAGCGGGTAATACGTACCAGTGGTCAGACAACTACACCAAGACGATGGGCGCGCACACGATGAAGTTCGGCGGCGAGGTGCGGCGCTCTCAGTTCAATCAATTCCTCTACTACAACATCAACGGCGACTATTCGTTCCTGAATAGCGGCCCGGAGAACGAGATCTCGTCGGACACAAACTTCCCGGCGTACCCGAACTACTTCCTGGGCGTGCCAACCACGTATTCGCAAGGCGCGGCGCAAGGTGAAAACGATCGCGGCACTTCGCTCGCCTTCTTCGCGCAAGATAGCTTTAAGATCAAGCCGAACCTGACGTTGAACTACGGCCTGCGCTGGGAATTGAACACGCCGTTCTACGACAAAGGAAATCGCCTCCAGACTTTCCGCCCGGGCCAGATCACGTCGCAATATCCGTGCGTGCTGAATCCGAACAACAGCTCGAGCGCAGCCCTGATCGCCGATTACGGCAGCGCCGACTGCAGCCCAACGGGACCTGCGAATGCGGTTTTCCCAACGGGCATTGTGTTCCCCGGCGATAAAGGCGTTCCGCGCGGATTGACGTCAACGTATTGGAAGGGATTCGCTCCGCGTATCGGAATCGCGTGGGCGCCGGGATGGACGGACGGCTTCCTAGGCAAAATTGCCGGCGGTCCGGGCCAACTCAGCATCCGCGCAGGATTCGGCCTCTTCTACAACCCGATCGAGCAGCTCGTGCTCGAGCAATTCAGCGCCGAGCCGCCATTCGGTGGCAGCGCGGCGCTGTCCGATACGCTGTTCAATCTGCCTTTCGAATATCAGTCCGGCGGAAACGCACCGAACCCGTTCGGCGGCGTTATCCAGCAGACCCCGAAAACGCCGTGCGCCTACGATCCGGGCGGTCCCGCCGGTTGCGTGGACTGGTCGTCGTTCCGTCCCGCGCTGCTGTTCGGTGAATTCGCTCCGCACCTGAAGTCGCAGTACTCCGAGCAGTACAACTTGACGATTCAGCGCCAGGTGACGAAGGACATGGTTTTCACGATCGGCTACGTGGGCACTGAGTCGCACCACCTGCTCTCGTCGCACGACCTCGACTTCGGCAACGCCGATTCGTGCCTTGAACTCTCCGCGATTTCGGCCGCCAATCCGAACAACGTACTCACCGCGAGTCCCGCGAACGGCGGCGTGCAGACGTCGTGCGGCTCCTTTGGCTCAGACTCGAGCTACTACGTCGCACCGGGCACGGTGATCCCAGGCTACACTCCGCCGCAACAGCCGTTTAAGACTGCCTACACTTCTTGCACCGGTCTCGTGCTTCCTTACAACGCGGGTTCGGGCGGAGGCTGCCTCCCGTCTGGCACAGTCGTCGGTGCAAATGGCGTCACGCTTGTTGGGCTGCGTCCGTATTCCTCGCCACAATGCCAGCCGCTCAATGGAGTGGGTTGCCCGGCCGATGGGGTCCCGGTCTTCAGCAATATTTTCGCCGAAGACACCATCGGCAACTCAGCCTACAACGCGCTGCAGATTTCGCTCGATAAGAGCTACTCGCACGGCCTGCTGTTCCAGTTCTCCTACACCTTCAGCAAGGCTATCGACCAGGGCGCGTCGTTCGAAAACGAACTCAACCCGCTGAACTACAACGCGACTCGCGGCCTCTCGCTGCTCGACGCGAAGAACCGGTTCGTCTTCAGCCCGGTGTGGAACCTTCCGGTTCCGAAGTACAGCGGCTTCCGAGGGACGGCGCTCGATGGCTGGGGCACGTCGGCGATCATCACTTGGCAAAGCGGTTTCCCGATTCGTTTATGGGACCCGAACGACGACGAGCTGCAGAGCAGCTTTTTCTTTGAAGATGCCAACACTCCCGAGCAGGTCGGCCCGGTTCAGCGCGTGAATCCGATCAAGAATGGTGGCCAGTATTTCACCACGGACAATATCACCGATCCCGCACCAGGCACGTTTGGCAACATGCCGCACTCGTATTGCTGCGGACCCGCTTTGAACAACACCGACCTCGTGATCATGAAGAAGACGCCGATCAACGAGCGCTTCAATACCGAGTTCCGCGCCGAGTTCTACAACACGTGGAATCACCTGCAGTACAAGAACCCCGACGGCGAACTCGGCGATTCGACGTTTGGCCAGATCCTGAACTTGCGGGAACAGCCGCGCGTCATGCAGTTCGCTTTTAAAATTCTGTTCTAGCGTTTCACAGGAGTGAAACACAAGAGCGAGGGAGCTTCGACACGGGAGCCCCTCGCTTTCTTGCGTAGCGAAAATCTATGGATACACGGGGCCACGGGACATCTATGAAACTCTTTGTACTGGGAGCGGGGCTGATGGGCCGCGCGGTGGTGTACGACCTCGCGGGTGCGCGGGAGGTACGCGAGATCGTCGTAGCGGATTTTGATAAGGCAAGAGCCGCCGAAGTGGCCAGAAAATTCGGAAAAGGGAAGGCGCGCCCTGTTTTCGCCGACGTGCGCGACACCAAGCATCTTGCGAAATTACTGAAGAGCTCGTCGATCGTTCTGAACTGTACGCAGTACAACTGGAATCTGGACGTCATGCGCGCCGCCCTCGCCGCCAACATTCATTACATGGATCTCGGCGGCCTGTATCACATGACGAAGAAGCAGTTCGCGCTCGACAAAGATTTTCGTCGTATCGGCAAGCTCGCCATTCCCGGCATGGGCGGCGCTCCCGGCATCACCAACGTGATGGCCCGCGCCCTCGCGAATCCAATGGATCGCGTCGATGCCATCAAAGTTTTCAACGCCGGCGCCGATGTTCAGAAATACGACGGCCCCATCGCTTACTCTTTCTCCATCGCGACCATCCTCGACGAACTCACTATGGCCCCGATTCACTTCGTCGGCGGAAAATATGCCGCAAAGCCGATGCTGTCCGAGCCCGAGCCTGGCACTTTTCCGGCGCCCATCGGCCACATCCAGCTGCGCCACTCGATTCATTCCGAACTCGGCACGCTCGCGGAAAGCTTCCGCAAGAAAGGCGTCAAGGAAGTCTTCTTCAAGATTAATTACGACCCGCAGCTGGTCGCGCTGGTCCGCAATTTGGCCGAAGCCGGATTTACCTCTGCTGTCCCGATCGATGTGCGCGGTGTGAAAGTTGCGCCGAAGGATGTGCTGCTCGCGCTGATGCAGCAGAAGGTGCCTCGCAAGCCGCCTCTCGATGTGGAGGCGCTCCGTGTTGTCGTCACCGGACGCGCCGGCAAAAAACGCGTCGGCTCCGCTATGGAAATGTGGGCAGACAACACCAAGCGCCCGCTGCTTTCCGCCGTCGCGCGCGACACTGGATTTCCCCTGGCCATCGCCGCGGTGATGCACGGCCGCGGCGAAATTCCCGGCGCCGGAGTTCAAGCGCCCGAAGAAGTTGTGCCGCCCGAGCCTTTCTTCCGCGAATTGAAGAAGCGAGGATTTACGTTTAAGCGTTGGAATGTGAAACCATAGTTAGCGGGTACCAGCAGCAAATCTCAGGGCCGTGCGTCGGCCACAGGAACAGCGTTCGGAGGCAGTTATGCACGCAGGACTCCAGAAAGAAATCGAAAATTACGAGAAGCGCACGCCGCGTTCCAAAGACGCGCACAAGCGCGCCGAGGCTCGTTTGCCTCTCGGCGTCGCCAGCAATTATCGCGCTTACGATCCCTATCCGATTTTCGTCCGCGATGGAAAAGGCGGCCGCATCCACGATATCGACGGCAACGAGTACCTCGATTTCAATCTTTGCTTTGGCGCGATCATGGCCGGCCACTGTCATCCCGCCGTTGTGAAAGCGGTTCAGCAAAAGCTCGGCACCGGCACGATGTTCGGCATGCCGCACGATCTCGAATGGGAACTCGCAGAGGAAATTTGTAAGCGCTTTCCAGTGGAAATGGTTCGCTTCAGCAATTCCGGCACCGAATGCACGATGCACGCCGTGCGTCTGGCTCGCGCTGCCACCGGCCGCGACAAAATCATCAAGATGGAGGGCGGCTACCACGGATTGCATGACTCCGTTCTCGTCTCGCTCAAGCCGAAAGAGAGCGAAGTCGGCGGCACCGATTTCCCCAACTCCGTTCCCGGCGGCCAGGGCGTTCCGAAAGCGACCGTCGCCAACACGCTCATCGCGCAGTTCAATGATTTTGACGGCGTGAAGCGTCTCTTCGACAAGTACCCCAACGAAATCGCGGCAATCATCGTCGAGCCGATCATGATGAACGTCGGCATCCTGATGCCCGAAGCCGGCTATCACAAAGCGTTGCTCGAACTCGCTCACGCCAACGGCGCTCTGCTGATCTTCGACGAAGTGAAGACCGGCGCGAAGCTCGCCTACGGCGGCGCGTGCCAGTTCTTCGACATCAAGCCCGATATCGTCTGCCTCGCGAAATCCATCGGCGGTGGTTTCTCGCTCGCCGCGTTCGCGTCAACGAAAAAGGTGATGGGCCAGATCTCCGATCACAAAGTCTTCCACGGCGGCACCTACAACACCAACCCCGTCGCCATGGCGGCCGGCCTTGCGACTTTCCGCGAGGTTCTTACCCCGGCCGCGTACGAGCACGTCACCTCGCTCAATAAAAAGCTGCTCGATGGCTATAAATCGCAGCTCGATAAAACCGGACTCAAGGCCTATGTCGTCGGCGCAGGCTGCAATGGCTCGCTGATGTTCTGCGAGAAGCCAATCAAGAATTACCGCGACTGGCTGAAGATCGATAGCGACCTGTGGCGCCACTACTGGTTCGCGATGGTGAATCGCGGCGTGATGGCTCAGCCATATTGGTGGGACGAGCAGTGGACCATTTCCGTCGCGCACACCGAGGCGGACATCGATCAGCATCTCGCTGCGTTCGCCGAAGTCGCGCCGCAGCTGGCCGCCGCACAGAAAGAGCCGCGCGAAATTTCCACCGCGGCCCACTAAAGCTGCTCGATGTTGGAAGGAAGCGTCCGGCTTCAGGTCCTGGCTGTGGCCGGCCCGCTTCGCAGTTCTGTAATCGCTCCTGAATTCCACGGAGGCAATTCTGTCCGGCACCGACAACTCGACCGCCCCTGCCGTCCACCTGAAGCGCGCGCTCGGCATGTGGGACCTCGTGTTGCTCTTCGTCGTCGCCGTCGCGAATCTCAACGTCGTGCCCGTAATCGCCGCCGACGGCCCGGTCACGATCTGGCTCTGGACTCTCGCGCTGCTCTTTTTCTTCTGGCCGCAGGGCATCGCCGTCGTCGAGCTCTCCAATCGCTACCCGCAGGAAGGCGGCATTTACCTCTGGACCAAAAAATTCTTCGGTGACTTCCACGGTTTCATTTCCGGCTGGTGCTACTGGACCAACAACATCTTCTATATCCCCACGCTTCTCGTGATCGTCGTAGGCATTTCCGTGTACGTGGGTGGCGCGCGCGCGCAACACCTCGGCGCTAACTCCGCGTACGTCTCCGCTGCATCCGTGATTTTGCTGTGGGTGATGATCGCGCTGAATATTCGCGGCCTCAGCGTAGGGAAGTGGATCAACAATCTTGGCGGCATTGGCACCGCCATCACCAGCATCGTTCTCGTCGGCCTTGCGGTCGGCGTTCTTCGCATCCACGGCGGCAGCATTCACCCAAGCGACTTCAGTATTCGCGGTGCGGACTGGCATCTCATCAATTCGTTTGGTTTTATTTGCTTCGGCCTCGTGGGCCTCGAACTCGCGTCCGTGATGGGCGATGAAATTCGCGACCCGCAGCGCAACGTGCCGCGCGCGGTGCTATGGGGCGGCCTGCTTTCTGGAATTCTATACATCGCCGCCACGCTTTCTCTTTTACTCGCGGTTCCAAAATCCGAAATCGGCGCGGTCACTGGAATTTTGCAAGCCGTGCAGAGCATGGCGGGAAAGCTTTCTGTCATGTGGCTCGTCCCGCTCGTTGCGCTGGTCCTAACGTTCGCGATCGCGGGCACCACATCCGCGTGGCTCTCCGGCTCGGCGCGCATTCCGTTCGTCGCCGGTCTCGACAGCTATTTGCCCAGTGGCCTCGGCAAGATCCATCCGAAATTCGATACGCCGTACATCGCGCTGATCGTGCAGGGCGTGATGACCACGCTATTTTTGCTCATGAGCTTCGTCGGTTCGTCCGTCGAGCAGGCGTACAAGCTGCTGCTCTCGCTCGCCGTTGTTCTACAGCTCGTCCCATTCCTTTATATGTACGGCGCCATCATCCTCATCGCGGCCCGCAAGGCAATGCCCGCCGGCCATTACAGCCGCGCGACACTCTGGCTCTCCGGTTTATCCGGCTTCATCACCACGGCCATCGGCATGTGCGTCGCATTCGTTCCGCCGTCCGATCAACCCACATGGCTCTTCGAGACAAAAATGGCGCTCGGATGTCTCGGGCTGCTCGGAGTCGGCGCTTTCTTCTTCGTCATCAACTCGCGCCGCGCTCCCACACTGGCGGCGATGCCGCCTGCTGACGCTCGCACACAAGGGGAAGCACGATGAAGCGGTACAAGTTGTTCATCAACGGAGAATTCGCAGAGGGCCACAGCGGCAAGTTTCTTCCAGTTTACGACCCGTCCACGGAATCGGTGATCGCCGAAGTTCCCGATGGTGATGAGTCGGACGTCAATCGCGCCGTCGCCGCCGCACGCGCTGCATTTGACTCCGGCCCGTGGTCGCAATCCACCGCGCAGGAGCGCGGCCGCATTCTGTTTCGCCTCGCCGAACGCATCCGCAAAGAAACGCCGCAGCTCGCCGAACTCGAATCTCGCAACTCCGGCAAGCCCATCGTCGAAGCCGAGTACGACCTCGGCGACGCCGCCACCTGTTTCGAGTACTACGCCGGCATGGCCACGAAAGTCGTCGGCCACGTGAATCCCGTTCCCGATAACGCGCTCAGCCTCTCGCTCAAAGAGCCCGTTGGTGTCGCTGGCCAAATTATTCCGTGGAATTATCCCCTGCTTATGGCCGCGTGGAAACTTGCGCCCGCCATCGCCGCCGGCGCCACGTGCGTGCTCAAGCCCGCCGAGCAAACGCCGCTCACCGTTCTCGAATTCGCGTCGTACCTCAACGAAGCGGGCCTGCCTCCCGGCGTCGTCAACATCATCACCGGCCTCGGCGAAACCACCGGCGCGCCCCTCGTCCGCCATCCCGACGTGAACAAAATCGCGTTCACCGGCAGCGCCGCAGTAGGCAAAGCCATCGTGAAAGCCGCAGCAGACACGGTGAAGCGCGTCACGCTCGAACTCGGCGGCAAGTCCCCGAACATTTTTTTCGCCGACGCCGACTTCGAAGCCGCCATCGATGGCGCGCTCTTCGGCGTTTTCATCAACCAAGGTGAAGTCTGCTCGGCGGGCAGCCGCATCCTCGTAGAGAAATCCATCTACTCGAAATTCGTCGAGGCGATGGCCGCCAAAGCGAAAACCATCAAGCTCGGCGCTCCGCTCGAACGCGAAACCAAAATGGGCCCGCTCGTTAGCAAAGAGCAGTACGACCGCGTGCGTTCTTACATCGACGTCGGGAAAGGCGAGGCGAAACTCGCCTCAGGCGGCAGCACACGCCCAGCCGCCTTCACCAAGGGCTACTACGTCGAGCCCACAATTTTCTACGACGTCGATAATTCCGCGCGCATCTCACGTGAGGAAATTTTCGGCCCCGTCGCCACCGTTATTCCGTTTAAAGACGAAGCCGACGCGATCAAAATCGCGAACGATTCGCCCTACGGTCTCGCCGCAGCCGTATGGTCCCGCGATATTTTCCGCGTATTCCGCGCCGTGAAAGCCCTCCGCGCCGGAATCGTTTGGGTGAATCACATGCAACCCACCTACGTGGAAGCGCCGTGGGGCGGTTTCAAGCAATCCGGTTTCGGGCGCGAACTCGGCCCCTGGGGAATCGAAGAGTATCTAGAAACCAAGCAAGTGCACATCAATCTCAATGAGCAGCCGATCGGCTGGTACTAAATATGCCCACAATACAGATTCACACCGCCATTCCGGGTCCCAAGTCGCAGGAACTCATGCGTCGCCGCGAAGCCGCGGTGCCGCGCGGAGTCTCTCACGCCACGCCGATCTTCGCCGCGCGCGCCGAAGGTGCCGTGCTCGAAGACGTCGATGGAAATCGATTTCTCGATTTCGCCGGCGGCATCGGGGTGCTCAACGTCGGCCATCGCGCGCCGCGCGTCGTCGCTGCGTTGCTCGATCAGATCGACCAGTTCCTGCACACCTGCTTTAGCGTTTCGCCCTACGCGAAGTACATCGAACTGGCCGAAAAGCTGAACTCGCTCACGCCCGGCAATTTCCCGAAGAAAACGATCCTGGTGAATAGCGGCGCCGAAGCCATCGAAAACGCCGTGAAGATCGCGCGCGCCTACACCAAGCGCCCCGCGATCATCTGTTTCGAAGACGCGTTTCACGGCCGTACGATGATGGCGATGTCACTCACCAGCAAAACGCATCCGTACAAAGCCGGCTTCGAGCCGTTTTCCACTGAGGTTTATCGCATCCCGTACGCGTACTGTTTCCGCTGCTCGTACTCGCTGAAATTTCCATCGTGCAATGTTTTCTGCGGGCACCACCTCGAAGACACCTTCAAACGCGTCGTCGCGTCCGAAGCAGTCGCTGCCATCGTCGTCGAGCCCGTGCTCGGCGAAGGTGGCTTCGTCGCACCGCCGCGCGAGTTCTACCAGGTGATCCAGCAGATTTGCCGCAAGCACGGCATCCTCTTCGTTGCCGACGAAGTGCAAACGGGTTTCGGCCGCACCGGCTCGATGTTTGCGTCCGAGCACTACGGAATCGTTCCCGACCTCCTGATCAGCGCGAAATCCGTCGCCGCAGGCTTGCCGCTCGCAGCCGTCACCGGTCGTGCGGAAGTGATGGATGCGCCGGGAGTCGGTGGACTCGGCGGCACCTACGGCGGCAATCCGCTCTCGTGCGCCGCGGCGCTCGCTTCAATCGAAACAATGGAGAAGGAAAATCTCTCCGCACGTGCCATTAAACTCGGCGATGCGTTCGAATCCCGCGCACGCGGATGGAAGAAAAAGTGGCCGCTGATCGGCGAAGCACGCGGTCTGGGCGCGATGCGCGCTCTCGAACTCGTAAAGTCTCAAGAAACGCGCGAGCCTGCGAAAGAAGAAACCGAGCAGATTCTGAAATTCTGCCGCGACAAGGGCCTGATCGTCCTCTCGGCGGGCAGCTACGGCAACGTGATTCGCTTGCTCGTACCACTCGTTGTCACAGACGATCAATTCGACGAAGGCCTGAACATTCTCGAAGCCGCGCTTGCGCACGTCGCCGAATCGCACGCCGTCGCCGAGCCGCGCCTCGCATAAGCATCAGCGAGCGTCACAGTTTTCATACAGCACGCGAAGCACTCATCTGAGGTCGTCATCGTGTCGATTGTTGCGAAGCTCCCCGTAAAAGACTGGCCATATCTCATCGACGGCAAGTGGGTGTCGGAAGGCGAGCGCATCGAAGTGAAAGCACCCTTCGACGGCTCAATCGTGGGCCGCACGTGGCGCGCCACGCAAGCTCATGCAGACGCCGCAGTCGCAGCGTCTGTTCGCGGCTTCCAACTCACGCGCAAGCTCCCGGGCTACGAGAAACAGCGCATCCTTCACGCCATCTCGGACGCGATCCGCACCCGCCGTGAAGAATTCGCCACGCTCATCGCCGAGGAAGCAGGGAAGCCGATCAAGACCGCTCGCGGCGAAGTCGATCGCGGAATTTTCACTTTCGCCGTAGCCGCCGAAGAAGCCATGCGCATCGGCGGCGAATGGCTGCCGCTCGATTGGCAAGCGTCAACCGCGGACCGCGCGGGAATCGTTCGCCGCTTTCCGCTCGGCCCCATCCTCGCCATCACGCCGTTCAATTTCCCGCTGAATCTCGTCGCGCACAAGGTCGCGCCGGCCATCGCCGCCGGCTGCTCGATCGTCCTGAAACCCGCGCCGCAAACGCCTCTCACATCGCTGCTCCTTGCGGAAGTGATCGCCAAATCTGGCTTCCCGGAGGGCGGGTTCAACGTAGTCCCGCTCGCGAACGCCGAAGCGGAAACGCTCGTTGCAAACGACGGTCTGAAAATGCTCTCCTTCACCGGCAGCGTTCCCGTCGGTTGGGCCCTCAAAGAAAAATCCGGCAAGAAGAAGGTCACGCTCGAGCTGGGCGGAAACGCCGCGGTGATCGTCCACTCGGATACGAATGTCGAAGAGGCTGCTGACCGCTGCGTCGCGGGCGGTTTCGCCTACGCGGGCCAGAGCTGCATCTCGGTGCAGCGCATCCTGGTTCAAAGCTCGGTTCGCGATCGGTTTACAGCGCGTCTATTAGAGGGCGTTGCAAAACTCAAAACCGGCGACCCTCTCGACGATGCCACCGACGTCGGCCCGATGATCAGCGAAGACGCTGCCAAACGCGCCGAGGCCTGGATCAAAGAAGCTCTGAATGCAGGCGCGAAGCTCGTGACGGGCGGCCATCGCAGCGGTGCGATCCTTGAGCCCACGGTTCTAGCCCACACCAATACAAAAATGAAAGTGAGCTGCCAGGAAGTGTTCGCGCCGGTCGTGAACGTGGATCACTACGAATCGTTCGAAAGCGCGATAAAAATGGTCAACGACTCGGCCTTCGGTCTTCAGGCCGCCGTATTCACCGAAAGCAAAACCAACATCTTCAAAGCCTTCGCTGAGCTCGAAGTCGGAGGCGTGATCGCGGACGATATGTCGTCATTCCGCATCGACCACATGCCCTACGGCGGAGTGAAAGATTCCGGCATCGGTCGCGAAGGTTTGCGCTACGCGATCGAAGAGATGACCGAACCGCGCATCCTCGTCATGCGTCTGCCCTCCTAATTCAAGCCGCCGCTGGCCCATGCCCGGCGCCATTCCGCGCCGGAAACATCAGCGACGCCACCACCGTCACCAGCAAAATCCCCGCGATCACGCTCAGTGAAATCACCGCCGGCACCGGACGCCACTCGCTCGCAATCATCTTCGATCCCACAAACACCAAAATTGCCGCCAGCCCCTGATGCAGGAATCGGAATCGCGGCAGCAGATCTGCCAGCGCAAAATAGAGCGCGCGCAGCCCCAGAATCGCGAACGCGTTCGACGAATACACGATGAACGGGTTCCGCGTGATCGCGAGAACCGCCGGTACCGAGTCCACCGCGAAAATCAGATCCATCGCCTCCACGGCAATCAGCGCCAGAAACATCTGCGTCGCGTAGCGCTTGCCGTCGCGCTTCACGAAAAACCTCGTCCCCTCCGGATCATCCTCCACGCGCATCACGCGCCGCGCAGTGCGCACCAGCCAGTTGCCTTGCGGGTCGATCTTGCGCTCGCTCGAAAAAAACATCCGTAACCCGGTCAGCAGCAGGAACGCGCCGAACACATACAGCACCGAATGAAACACAGCCAGCAACTCCACGCCCGCCAGTACAAACACCGCGCGCATCACCAGCGCACCCGCAACGCCGTAAAAAAGCACCGTGTGCTGCGCCTCCGCCTTCACCCGAAATGCCTGAAAGATCAAAAGAAAAACGAAAATGTTGTCCACGCTCAGCGATTTTTCCACCAGATAACCGGTAAGAAATTCCACGCCCGCCGCGCGCCCCAACGAGTAGTAAATCCACACATTGAAGGCCAGTGACACCGCGATCCAGCACGCGCTCTCGATCAGCGCCTCGCGCACCTGCACCCGATGCGCCTTGCGGTGAAATACACCCAGGTCAATGGCGAGTGACGCCGCCGTCACCACCAGAAATACCACCCAGAAATGTATCGGAGTTCCCAGCATGTCCCACTCGCAAAAAGGTCGCGAAACCCAGCGGCTGAAGGAGTGTAACCGCCACAGTTCTATTTCGGAACACCTCATTACGCCCGTAAGACATAGTCCTTGCGGACCTTGCGCCAATACCCGATAATTCACACTTGGACTGCGCCCACGCCGGATTTCCGGCGGGTTCTGCATGAATTGCCCTCACTGCACAACAGTTAACCCGGATTTCGCAGAATCTTGCTCGCACTGCGGCACCCCCATGCCGATGGGCGACGACGTCACCATTCAGGCCGTCGATGCTACGGTCATCTCTCCCGGCAGTGATTTTGGACCGCGCTATCGCATCGAGCAACTGCTCGGTCAGGGCGGCATGGGCCGCGTATATAAGGCCTATGACAAAGAACTCGATCGTAACGTCGCCATCAAGGTCGTCCGCGAAGGCGCCATCAGCCAGGGCGACGCGCTAAAGCGCTTCAAACAGGAACTCGTTCTTGCCAGCAAGATCTCGCATCGCAACATTTTGCGCATTCACGACATGGGTTTGGTCGGCACGCTGCGCTTTATTTCCATGGCGTACGTGGAGGGTTCGGATCTTCAGCACATCATCAAAGACAATCCGAAGATGCCGCTCGAGCGCGTGCTCAATTTCTCGAAACAGATCGCCGAAGCGCTCGCGGCCGCGCACGCCGAAGGCGTCGTTCACCGCGACCTGAAACCGCAAAACGTCCTCGTCGATAAAAACGATCAGATTTATATCTGCGATTTCGGCCTCGCGAAGTCCTTTGAAGAAGGCGCGATCGGCATGACGCGCACTGGCGCGTTTCTCGGCACGCCGCGTTACATGTCGCCAGAACAAGTGGAAGGGAAGCCGGCCGACAACCGCGCCGACCTCTACGCGTTCGGTTTGATCATGTACGAAATGGTCGTCGGCGACGTGCCGTTCACCGGCGATTCCACGCTGAAGGTGATGTACCAGCGCATTCAGGAAAAGCCGAAAAGCCCGAAGGCGATCAAGCCCGACCTGCCGAACTGGATCGTGCGCATCATCATGCGCTGCCTGGAGCGCGATCCCGCCGATCGTTACCAGAACGCCTACGAAATTATTTCGGATATCCAGGGTTCCACGTCCACCAGCGGCAGTAGCGGTTCGCGCGCGGGCATTTCGCGCATCGGCGCCGACACACAGTCCGTCGTGATTCAGCTCCCGCGTTTCACGGAACGCAAATGGATTCCGATCACCGCTGGAGTGGTACTACTTCTCGCAATCCTGTTCGCGATTCCTCCGATTCGCCATCTCATTCCGGGCTTCAAGCCCAGCGGCATCAGCGGCTCGAGTGAAAGCGGCGGGGGCGGTGTAGCTGGCATTCCGCCGATCATCAGCGGTAAATACGTCGCCGTGTTGCCTTTCAAGGTTCTGGGCGACGAACAAGCTCTCGGCTACATCGCCGAAGGCCTCAACGAATCGCTTACCGCGAAACTTTTCCAGATCAAAGACCTGAAGCTCGCACCCGACTCCCAGATGTCCAAGATTTCTTCGAAGGACACGCCGCAGGAGATTGGCCGCCGCCTCGGCTCAAACCTCCTGGTCACCGGCACCGTGCAAGGCACGCCCGAAAAAATGTCGGTGATTGTCACACTCGAAAACGTGGCGGATGGAAAGCGAGTGTGGACCAATCAGTTCACCGGCGTCCCGAGCGAGATTCTTACGCTCGAAGATCAGATCTCCGGATCAATTGTCACCGCGCTCGACGTGAAAGCCACGAACGAAGAGCTTGCTCTTTCGAACTCGCATCCTACTGACAACGCGGATGCGTACGACTATTACCTCCGCGGCAAGAACGCGCTTCGCGGCCAGCAGGATGAGAAGAACGAAGAAGCCGCAGTCGGACTATTCCAGCAGGCGATCGCGAAGGACCCATCGTTTGGCCTTGCATATTCAGGTCTAGCGAACGCGAGCCTCGCGATCTACGCCGTGAAGAAAGACCCGCTGTGGTCCGATCGAGCTACGTCGGCCGCACAACAGGCGCTTCGACTTAACGACAACGCCGCAGAAGTCCACTTCACGATGGGCAGAGTTTATTTGGCGACCGGGAAAACGCAGGAGGCGGTTGCCGAAATTCAACGCGCGCTGAAGCTTGAGCCCAATTCCGATGAAGGCTATCTCACGCTCGGGGGCTCCTATCTGGCGATGGGCCGCGGCGAAGACGCAATCGCCGCCTATCAAAAGGCGATCCAGCTTAACGAATACTATTGGCTCAATTACAACCGGCTCGGCGAGGCCTATCAGCGCCTCGGGCAGTACGACAAAGCCTTGGCGGCCTTTCAAAAGATCACTCAGCTTGAGCCGGACAACGCTGCCGGCTACGACAACGTAGGCTACGTCCTGCTACAGCAAGGTAAATACGCGGAGAGCATTCCCTATTTCCAGAAAGCGATCGGGCTTGTGCCGAGCTATGCAACGACGCACTCGAATCTCGCCACGGCGTACTTTGACCTTAAGCGATATGACGAAGCGATTAAGGAATACCAGAAGGCCGTCGAACTGAATCCGAATAACGATCTCCTGGTGGGCAATCTGGGAGACGCTTATCGGATGGCGGGCCAGAAAGATAAGGCGGACGCTGCTTACGACGACGCGATCAAACTTGCGTACAAGGGCTTGCAAGTGAATCCGCACAGCTCCGAAGCGATGACCAGCCTTGCGATCTACTACGCTCACAAGGGTGACGCTAAACAGTCGGTCACGTTCATCGACCGTGCGCGTGCCATCGACAAGGAAAGCCTCGACATTCTGTACGCGGATGTCGAAGTGAAAGCCCTTGCTGGCAGGCCCGACGACGCGCTGAAATCCCTCAAGCTGGCCCTGCAGAAGGGAACTGCGTTCAGCGATGCCGCAAATGATCCCGACCTAGCCAGCCTAAAGTCCCGCCCGGAGTGGGCTCAGCTCGAAAAGCAGTACGGCGCCAAAGCTCAGTAAGCCAACGCGGCCCGTTCGACGGTCCCACGAAGCGGAACCAGTCGCTCCCGTCGATCGCTGCTCTGAATGTGTTGGTCAGCGCACACAGGACTGCCCTCCTAAACGAAATGTTCTTCACGACGCTCTGGCAGGCACAGCCCCTATCGGAGTGCGGCGGGTCCTAACGCCGCTTTCGCCCAACCCAACATGACCGCGCGACGATCTCGCGCCCAGCGACCGCCGCGTCACGCTCCGTGAGTATCATGGGCAATCCTGCCGGTGTAGCGCGCAGCCGCCCGCGGCTGGTGTTGATTGCCCAACCGGCCTTCGGCCCGCCGTATTTTTGTGGAGCCGCTGAATGCGTGAAATTCGGCCTTAGGACCCACCGCACTCCCACACGCGCTTGTGCCGCAGCGCGGCCGTGCACGTGAGTGCACCGCGCCGCGACGAGAATGCCCGGTCGCACCAGCAAAGGCATTCCTCGTCGCGTCACGCCCGGCAACTAGCATAGGCTTTCCCGCCTGTGTGCCTTTGCCTTCGTCCGCCCAAAAAAAAACGGGCCGATCAAAGATCGGCCCGTCTCAAATCTTGCTAACCGCAACAGCGAAGTTAGTTCTTTACGGTCTTGAAGCGGCTGCCGACAAACATCATCGCCAGCAATCCCAATCCGAGAAGAGCCGTAACACCCGGTTCCGGCGCTACCACCGAAAAGGTGGTGCCGATCGGCCAATCGCCACTGCCGTCGCCCGAGAACGAGAATTCAACGTCGCAGCCCGCCATCACGCCCGGCGTGCCACCCGTGTTGCCGGATGCAGTCGAACCGCAAAGTGGGAGGTAGGCAGTCTCGCCCGGCTGATTCGTGAGCAGCTCCTGCTGAACGACCGGTCCAGACAGGCCGCCCGCAGCGCCGATTGCGGCCGCAGTCGTGATGAAGTTCTGCGCGCCCTGCGAGTACTCAACGCCTGCGAACACTAGCGTCGCCGCGCCCTGAATCACCTGGCAGCTCGAATCAAGGAACAGATCCGAGGTCGCCGTGATGCCGCTGCAGCTCGATTCGCCGCCCAGCGTAATGCTGATCTCTGTCCAGTTTGCGCCGCTCATGTTCTTGAGCGTGCAATCTTCCTCACCCGCTTGCGCCGAGTAGCTACAAACGCCAGTCGGGTCAACCGATCCGAACGGAGCCAGACTGAACACATTGCTGGTCTCGTACGGCGTGCCGGGGTCGCCCGGCGTGTGCGTTGCACCGCGCGGATCGCCGTCGGCCTTTGCAACTCCCGAAGACATCCCCATCGCCAGGATCGCAACGGCCATTCCACCAAGAATTCTGGTAAATCTCATTCGCGCACCTCCGCGCAGGTATAGCTGTTCTGTGCTACTGCAAGTGCATGCCCAAACTACCTTAGTACGACGCTTCTAAGTCCTTTAGTTCTATCGCATATTCTTGCCAAAAAACAAGTTCTTTCTCAATATGCAACACTTTTCACTTCCATCCCCTATCCTTTCCCTTTGGTCCCTTCCCCATGCGGCCCAGCAGCCTAGCCGGCGCTCCCCAGACCAATGCCACTCCGGCCTGCACTCGCTAGCGCGAAACCGCCCAACCTCATTCTTTTCGGCCCGGCGCGAATTTAAGTTAGAGTGTCGCCGCATCTAGTTCGCCGGCCATGGGGAAGTGTACCGCCGAGCCTCAAAACAATGTTCCATTTCAGCCGCCCAGACTATCGCCACGCCATCCGCACCGCCATCGCCGGCACCGCCGCGATGTTTTTTGCGAAATACCTCCGCCTCCCTGAAGCCTACTGGGCCGCCATCAGCGCGATCATCGTCCTGCAGGCCAACCTGGGCGCCGCTCTGCGCGAGTCCACCAACCGCATCGCCGCCACCGCCATCGGCGCCACAGTCGCCATCCCGTTTCTGGCCTACTTCGGCACAAATCTCATCGGGTTCGCCCTCGCCGTGTTCATCACCGTCGTCCTTTGCTCACTGCTCAATCTGCAGTCAGGCATGCGCCTCGGTGCCGTCACCGTCGGCGTCATCCTGCTGATCGAACACCACAGCAAGCCCTGGACGCCCGCGCTCCATCGCTTCCTCGAAGTCTCGTTCGGCATCGTCGTCGCACTCATCGTTGCGAATCTCGTTTTCCCCACCACGGCCACCGCCAAGCTTCGCGATACCGTTGGCCGCGGCTACGCCACAATGGCCACGCTCCTCACCGCGATCCTTAATAAATATCGCGGCACTCCCGACGCCGAAATCGGCGCGCTGCGCGCCAAGATGCAATCGCTGCTTCGCGCCGCCGAAGAACTTCGCGCTCAAAGCAAATACGAATCCACTCTGGTCTCCGCCGATTACGAGCTGATCGACCGCATGATGGAATGCCAAACCATCATGTTCTACGAAGTCAGCACCCTCGACCTTGCCGCCCGCCGCGGCGGCGAGAATAATTTCTACCGCGAGCTGCTGCCCGAAATCGATTCGCTCGTCACCGGCATCGAAACCACGCTCAACCGATTCGCAAACGTGCTCACGATCAAAGGCACCGCCTATCAGCGTTTCGATTTCACCTTCGCTCTCGCCGCGCTCAGCGACAAAAATCTAGCCGTGCGCGAACTCCGCCTCTCCCAGAAATTCGAACTCGAGGAAATCCTCCACTTCCACACGCTGCTCGTCGGACTCGAAAATCTCGCCACCGAAGCCGACAGCGCACAAGCTGCTGTCGCCGCCATCGCTTCAGGCACGCAACGCCGCTCGAAACGCCTCACTCCTCCCGCTTCCACTCGAACCAATCGTTAAAATCGATAAGCGCCCCGCACCTCACCCAGCTGAGTTTCCGCTTGCGCGCGTTCGCACTCCTCGCCGAATATGTTCGCGCCATGAACGCAACGACATCGCGGCGACCCACGCAATTCGCAGCGCTCGCACTTCTCGCCTCTGCATTAGTCTTCGCACCAGTGACGTCTCACGCGCAAGCGACTCCGCACTGGGTCGGCTCGTGGGCCGCGTCGCAACAACTCGTCGAATGGGCCAACTCGCTGCCGCCAGCCAGCATGCGCGACGGTACGCTCCGCCAGATCGTTCACCTCTCCATCGGCGGCCCGCAAATCCGCCTGCACATTTCTAATCGCTACAGCGACGCGCCTCTCCACATCGACTCCGTTCACATTGCTCGTAGCGCCGACCCAGCCAGCGCGCGCATCGATCCCAGCACAGACACCGTCGTCACATTCTTCGGTTCGCGCGACGTCACCATTCCTCCCAACTCCGCCTACATCTCCGATCCCATCGCGCTCACCGTCGCGCCCGCCGCCGATCTCGTCTTCTCAATTCATCTCGATGATCAGCCGCCTCTCGAAACCGGCCACCCCGGCTCGCGCACCACTTCTTACATCGAGCCCGGCAATCACGTCGCCGATACTGACTTTGCGAATCCCACCAAAATCGATCACTGGTATTTCATCTCTGGCATAGACGTCGCCACCAACGCTCGCGCCATCGTCACGCTCGGCGATTCCATCACCGACGGCCGCGGTTCAACCACCAATGGCAACGATCGCTGGCCCGACCTTCTCGCCAAGCGTCTTCTCGCAAACGCGCCGGCCACCTCAAACGTCGGCGTCCTCAATCAGGGCATCGGCGGCAATCGCATTCTGCTCAACGGCGTCGGCCCCAGCGCCGTCGCGCGTTTCAATGACGATGTCATCGCCCAACCCGGAGTCCTCTACTTGATTGTGCTTGAAGGAGTGAACGACATCGGCGTCTTCTCGCGTCTCGAAGATCCGCCGCAAGCCGACCACGACGCTCTGGTCGCGCGCATCGAATCCGGCTACCAGCAAATCGTCGAGCGCGCCCACCAGCAGGGAATCAAAGTTTACGGCGCCACCATCACGCCGTTCGCGGGCTCCGACTATTACCATCCCGGCCCGCGCACCGAAGCCGACCGCCAGAAAATCAACGAATGGATTCGCGCCCGCGGAAATTTCGATGCCGTCATCGATTTCGACGCTACGCTGCGCGACCCGCAAAATCCGTCGCACCTGCTGCCCGCCTACGATTGTGGCGATCATCTGCACCCATCGCCCGCAGGCTACGCCGCGATGGCCAATTCAATTCCACTCGAACTCTTTGCCGCCGGCGCTTCCACCGCACGCGGCATTAGGTGAGCGCAGCGAACTGTAGTTTAGACTTTCGAGTCTGAGCGGGACCAACTCTCAGTTGGTCCCGGGTTGAGCCATGTAAAATCCAGGCAACCACTCAACTTCTCGTCACCGTCACACAAGTCCGCAGTGCTCGTAGCCTTAGTGGTTCGCCGCCTTCGGAAATTCCTCCACATGAATCTCACCCTTCCGCCCGAGATACACCACACGCTCACCCGTGAGATATGCCCAGTACGCCTCAACGCCCGCCGCCGTCGCCCGCTTCACAAATTCCGGATACCGAATCTCGTCGCGCTGCGCCCCGCGAATCGCCGCCACCAAGCCTTCCTTCGAAAACGCTTCCGCCACCGGCGACGCAGGCAACGACATCTTCATCGTGTACGTCTCGCCCTTCACGCCGTAACTCGACTTCTCCATCCGCGCGTAATCCACCAGATACGACTCCACTCCCGCCGCCAGCAGCGCCTTCACGCACTCCGGAAAAGTCTTCCGCCCCGCCTCAGTCTCGCGCAGCGTCTCTTCGATTACCTGGATATCCATCTGCGTCTCCCGTTATCTCACCCTTAAATGTCTGCGGCCCATCATCGCATGGACATTTTCTCCCAAGCCGCACGTATATATAGTCGGGACGGGGGATCTCAATGACCGTGCTGCCTGCACCCATCAAAATGTCTATCGCGCCGTGGCTCAACGTCCGCGACGGTAAACGCGCCATCGAGTTCTACAAATCTGCTTTCGGCGCGGTCGAGGTCTATCACATCGAAGATCCCGACGGGAATCCCGTCTCGCGCCTGTCCGTCGGCGGCGCGGAGTTTTGGCTGAGCGACGAATCGCCCGACCACAAGAATTTCAGCCCCGAAACCATCGGCGGCTGCTCGGTCCGGCTCATCCTCACCGTTCCCGATCCGGACGCAACTTTTGCCAGTGCGATTGCCGCTGGTGCAAAACAAATCTCCCCCGTCGGCGAAGGTCACGGCTGGCGCATGGGACGCATCGTCGATCCCTTCGGTCATCACTGGGAAATCGGCCGCCTCGTTCACCCCGAACCCGAAAGCTCAAAGCCAAAAGGCGGGTCAATCGATGGTTAAAAACTCCTCCGTCCCTGCGGGCGTGATGCTCGCGCACGTCCACTATCGCAGTGTCCTCGAAGCCGTAGGCTGGCTCGGCGAAGCTTTCGGCTTTGAAGAATATTTCCGCTACGCTAATCCCGCCGCGCCCAGCGGCTCGCTGGTTCACCTCGGCGACGCGTGGCTCATGATTCGCGCTGCCGCCGCAAATGAAAAAACTCCCGGAGAACTCGGCTTCGGCACGCAAAGCCTCTCAATTTTTGTGGAAGATGTGGAAGGGCACTACCGGCGCACGAAATCTGCCGGCGCAAGAATTACCGAAGAACCGCACGAAACCGAATATGGCGAATTTCAATTCGCCGCGCTCGACTACGAAGGCCACCACTGGATCTTTGCGCGCCACGCTCGTGACGCTGCACCCGATTCGTGGCGAGCCACCGTCATCAATCCTCTCCGCGTCGGATAGCCGACCCGGCTGTCCTCCGACGATCACGTGACTCGCTTCTGGCAACAGTCGCTGTCGTAGCGCCAATAGAACGAGCAGAGAGCAGCGAGTGGCACAGGCTGGAGTTGGCCTGTGTGCCTTTCTTCTTTCTTATCCTTCCACCATCGCCTTCAGCCGCCCAAGCGCCCCATCCCATTGCTTCGCAATCACATCGAGATAGTGCCGCGCCTCCGCGAGCCGCGCCTGTTCGATCCTCCACAGCCGCTCTCGCCCGCGCCGCTCACTCCTAAGAATTCGCGCACGCTCCATCACGCCCAAATGTTTCGTAATTGCCTGGCGCGTCAGAGATCCGCCTGCCGCCAGTCTCGAAATCGAAAGTGGCCCTTCGTAGCACAAGCGCCGCACAATCGCGAGCCGCGTCGGATCGCCCAACGCCGCGAACACAAAGTGGGACAGGCTCTCAGCCTGTCTGCGCCCCGCTCTCAGCGGGTCGTGTCTTTCGCCGCGCGCACCACGCGCGCTACTTCGTCTGCGCGACATACTTCTCCAGCACTGTCATCATAATTTCCCATCCGCCCGAATTCGCCTCGAAGGCCGTCGCGCGTCGCGACACAGGAATCTTCTCGAATCCCGACTCCGTCACAGTCACCATGACTCCGCCCGGAACATCTTCAAGCCGAAATTCGATTAGCGTCGTCGGCTCCTGCGAGTAATCCATGTCCTCTTGAATGGCATGCGGGTGCCAGCGCAGCGCCAGCCGCTGTTCCGGCTCAACCGCCTCCACCCACAAATCCATCTGCTTTCCGTTGTGCACCTTCTGCAGTTCCGCCACTTCGGGATCCGCCACCGTGCCCACAATCACGCCGCTCACCTTCTTGCCCGCCACAAACGGCCCGTCGAGCTTCACGCCAAACCACGTTCCAAATTCCTTCGCATCCGCCACCGCCTTCCACACGCGGCTCCGCGGCGCGCGAATCATCACTTGCTTCACAATCCGGTCAATCGCCATACGCAACCTCCAGGTTGCACAATATCAGCGCCGACTGCCATCCGCAACTCCAAGCGAGAGGGATCGCCTCTCGGCCTGTCTGGACCCCGCTCTCAGCGGGGTGTGCCTTAGTCGCGCGCAGCGCGATGTAGCTTAAACTTTCGAGTCTGAGCGGGACCAACTCTCAGTTGGTCCCGGCTTCAGCCATGCACACTCCAGGCACCATTCCAACTTCTTGTCACACACACAACAATGGAGAAAGTCAGTGGCACAGGCTGGACTTCGCCTGTGTTCCTTTGCTTCTGCCTTTGCCCAGCCTTCTACGCCATCCAGAGGCCGATTCATCGGCGGAAGGGTCGCTCCGCGCCTATTCGGCCCTCACGCATCCAACCGGCCGCTGTGCCAAAATGTTTTTGCGGAGAGTCAAACTAGAATGAATCCGAACCACCACACCAAACCACAAATCGAAATCGCCCAACAATCACCGACGATTTATCTCGTCACCATCACCGAATCCACCTCAAAATCAACTCACGTGGTCACCATCACCGCTACCGAACGCGCGAAGTACACCCCGACAGCGACACCCGAAGCTCTTCTCCGCGCCTCGTTCGAATTCCTCCTCGAACGCGAACCCAAAGAATCGATCATGCGCCAGTTCAGCCTATCCACAATCGAATCCTACTTTCCCGACTATCCAACCGAAATCCGCGCGCGACTCTAGTCTCCCGCACGCTGAGCCGCCACTCCTACCTCCACCTGCTTCACCGCGCTGAAAAGCACATTCAACGTCTCACTCATCGTCGGGTGCGTCATGATCGCGTCGCGCAGCGCCGTGTACGGAAGTCCGGCCATCATCGCAACCTGCACCGACGCCATCACCTCACCCGCTTCCGGCCCCACCATCGTGAATCCCAAAATCTTGTCGCCCGTCAGTTCGATCAACGCCTTCGCAAACCCGCGCGTCTCCGCAATTGTGCGCGTCCGCAGTACAGCCATCATCGGTATCCGCGCCACGCGCACCGGAATACCATTCTGTTCCGCTTCGAGTTCCGAAAGCCCGATGTGCGCTACCTGCGGATCGGTGAACAAACACGACGGCACGAACCGTCCGCGCGTCGTTCTCGACCCACCCGCCAAATTCGTGCTCACCACGCGAAAATCGTCCATCGAGATGTGCGTGAATTGCGGACTTCCCGCGCACTCGCCCAGCGCCCACACATTCGGCGCCGTCGTTTCAAGGCGATCGTTCACGCGAATGTATCCGTTTGCTTCGAGCGTCACTCCGGCCGCATCGAGACCCATGCCGCGTGTATTCGGTATGCGTCCCGTCGCCACTAGAATGTCGCTCGCTTCAATCGCGCGCGCTCCAGACGGCGCCTCAACGCGAATCTTCACACCGCTGCCCGATTGTCCCTCGACGCTTTTGATGTCGGCGGACGTGATGACGTCCACGCCCTCGTCCTTCAT
>Ga0206966_1095_pt4 | contig 23043 bp, 18 predicted proteins | sample Alteio_BWOrgHeat_23_FD_152970 | JGI IMG/M metagenome (GOLD analysis project Ga0206966, IMG submission 152970) | Enriched cells from forest soil in Barre Woods Harvard Forest LTER site, Petersham, Massachusetts, United States -... | ecosystem: Environmental > Terrestrial > Soil > Temperate forest >...
GTTGCCGATGTGCTGCAAGAGCCTAGCAAAGAATCCGATCCACGTAGCATCGCGATGCAAGCGGATTGAAGGACCCTCGAATAGTCGGTGAAAATTGAGAAAAGTTCTGGAAAATTTTGCGTCGGTAATCACGCTCGACTGAAAACTCAAAAGCGCAGCATCACCTTGATTTAGCTCGGATGCAAAATCCGTCACCAATGACCAGGGCATGTGTACGCATCGGAAACTACGACCACGGTCGTGATCGTGATGGGTATGGACCTCGCCTGGCGCCACCAAAACAACGCTACCAGGACCGGCAAAATAGTTGGTCCCCCGAAAGTGAAACACGCCTGCCCCGGACGTAATCGCACTGATGAAAAACTCCTCGTGCCAGTGGCGAGGATAGGGATGCTGGAAGGATGTGCCCACTTCCAGTTCGACCGACTCAAAATCCGCTGGCCGCCATATTTTGAGCTTTCCTGAACTACTAGTCACACTCACAACCTCCGTTCCTTCGATAAGTCTTTAAGTGACGATAGTTAGACTAACCTCAGCAGAAAATGATTAGAGTGATTGCAAGCTATTTGAGACGGCAGGAACTCGAGGCCAAAGGCACTAGAAGCAAGATTAAGAATGTTGGAGATAGGGATAAAACGGGCCGGAAGCAGCGCCTCCAGCCCGTTTATTTAGCGAGTTAAAACGCCTTTAGTCTGCTCGCGTTGGGTAGCCACTGCAGCGCGAACGCCAGCGCCATAAGCGGGATCGGCACAATCAAACAGTCCAATTTGTCGCTCCACGATGACATCCGGAACACCCTGCATGGTGTCGGCGATGTTGCATAGATGGAGTACCTCTATGTGATTTAAAACGGATGATTTAACGGTAAAGCATTGCCCCGCAATGTTTACACTCGATTGCTTTCAACATGGGCGATTGCTGATTCCTAAAATTATTATAAAAATCCGGGGTCGGGTTGTGAGCCCATCGCCGATAAAAAGCGAGAGTGGGTGGCTGTGACTGCAGCGCTCATCGCAGCGCCCAGAAAAGTGTGCCATTGACACAGCCTTCGCTCTTATCCTGGGCTGGCCCCGGTCTGCGAATTCGAACCGTGGAAATGAGGGATCAATCGTGGGTCGCCTCAATGGAAAACGACACTGCGATACTCAGAGGATGCGGTACGGCCCGTAAGCCTGCTTACTTCGGCGCCCCAGCTTTTTCGGGCGAGGTCTTGACAGCAGCAACGATCTCGTCGAGGTTGGTTTGGAATTCCGGCAGCCGTGGATTGCCTTTGCTGGTTGCGAGTTCAACAGCTTTCCGGAGGTTCTGCACAGCGAGATCAAACCTGTTTTGGTTTACATACGCTTCGGCCAAACTGTTGTAGGCTTGCGGCGAGTCCGGATACAACTCGACATTGCGCTTGAAAGCCTGGACCGCCTGCTCTAGCTGCTGCCTCGCTAATAGCCGATAGCCCAGGTTATCGATTGCTTTTTCTGCAGAAATCGGGAAACCGTAGCGCTCTGAGAGTTCACGATAGTGCTGTTCGACTTCGGCGAGACCGCCGTTGGGGAGGCCGGTTTCGGGATTACGTGTCACTTGAAAGCCGGTAAATATTTTGCGCAGTCCAGCATAGTGCGAAACAAGAACTATTGAAACGTGGTCCTCATCCATGTAACGAGCCGAATCCCAAACAAAGCCTTTGGGAGCGCCGGCTTTCAGCTTCTTCACGAGTTCTTCAAAAGCATCGCTTTGGCGGCCAGGTTCATCCCCGAGCGACAGAAAAAGCGTTTTCTTCAGTTCCTTTTGCGAAGCGAAGAATTGTTCGGCTTGACGCAGCAAATGCTTGTCGTCCCACCACAGGCTGGGACTTACCGCGATGTAGGCGTTGAACAGCTCGGGACGCGTAATCAGCGTATGCACCACCATCAGCCCACCGAGCGAGTGTCCGGCAAAGACACGGAAGGGCTGCGTGGAATAACGTTTCTCAATTTCGGGAATCAGTTCGGTCTGGATGAAATCCAGAAACTTGTCACCACCGCCGCTGGTCGGAATCTTGTTTTCCACGACGCCCTTGGCGTCCTTGATATCGGCGTGGGTGGGTGTCAGGTCGCGATCGCGATCGTTATTCTGTATGCCGACGACGATCATAGGCGGCATACGGTTGGTGCTCACTAGAAAATCAACGATAGTGCTGATCTCATTGATTTGCTCCTTGCCGTCGAGCAAATAGAGAACCGAATACCTGTTATTTTCCAGGCGGGAGACCTCGGGCATGCGTACCCAGATCACACGGTCCTCATTCAAAACGTTCGAATGAACTGCAAGGCGCTGCGGCGCCGGCGGCGCGATATCTTGGGCTACGCCCAACAACGAAGCGAGACACACGACCAGGGCAATGCCCAGATTGCGAGGGAACATTCTGACCTCCGGAGCCAGACAGAATGGCATGATGAACGATAGTTGGCAAGCTACAGCGTGCCTCCCACAAATGCCTTGTGAAAAACCGGCAAGAATTTTTCGCCTGCTAAGGTCTGGGCCCACCTCTATAATCTTGTCGACGTTGTCAAGAGACACGTAGAGTGTCTAAGATCCGTCGCGCCAGCGGCTCAGTGATCCCTGAGGGTTTTGCCGTTGTTCTGGTGTTGCGGTTTGCTTGTGCTCATGGCGACCAACGCTCACCTGCCAGAATCCAGTGGTGGAAGCTCGTTCCACCGGAGAATGATTGCAGCGTGAGATTCCAGGGCCTGGTCCTCAACCTTTCTCTGGCAACGCTGCGGCACTCCTCGCAGCGCACGGAAAAAGTGTGCCTTGACAAAGCCTTCGCTCTTAATCCAGGGGCCAGCCCCCACGAGCGCCAATGGCGTATACACTTGCTATAGCTAGGATCTACTTCACCGTTCGCCTATCGGTAGCGCAAAATAAAATACCGATCCATGTCCTGGTTGGCTGATCACGCCGATTTTGCCGCCGTGTGCTTCAACGATTGCCTTGGCTATGGCCAGCCCCATGCCTGTGCCTTGGACCTGCAAGCGCTGATCACGGCCGCGATAGAATTTTTCGAATATTAAGGACTGTTCGAAGTCGTCGATGCCCGGACCTCGGTCGGAGACGCTGGTCATCATCATCCGATTGCCCACTTCTCCAGTGATGTGAATCGGGGATTCAGGTGCAGAGTATTTGGCTGCGTTTTCCAGCAACTGGGTTAGAACTTCCGTGATACGGCCCACATCCATTCGGACCAGCGGCAAGTTGCTGGGCAGTCGGACATCGACGGGATGATGTCCGAGTGCCGGCTTCGCTTTCTCAAGTGCCGCTTCGACGGCTTCCTGAATGGAATGCGTCCCCCATTGAAGCTCGAACTGATTGGCGTCAAGTTGCGCCATCTTGGCAGCTTCGCCCACTAGACGATTTAGGCGGTCACTTTCCTCGTTGATTATGGTGAGGAGTTCGAGGCGTTGAGCGGCATCGAGCGCTGGGTTGGAGAGCAGCGAAGTGGCGGCTGCCTTGATGGCGGTCAGCGGCGTGCGGAATTCGTGGGTGACGGAGTCAAGCAAGGCGGAACGGAGTTGTTCGCTTTCGCGGGCAGCTTCTGCGCGGCCGAGTTTTTCTACAGCGCCGGCACGCTCAATGGCGATTGCAATCAAGCTGCTCATTGCTTCTAGCGTCTCTCGGGAAAGCACCGCGCCGGAAACCCCCATACTGCCTACCACACGGACGCCCATCCGCAGAGGCATGAACATCGCGTGTTTTTCGGGATCGGTCATGGGTTCGCCGCGCATGCAGACCAACTGGAGGTCGTGAAGCTCCAAGTCGTGGATGGCGGAGCTGGAACGATAGACATCCGGGCGATTGGGTAACGCGATGGCCGCAGCTTTGACCCCGAGGCTCTCCACGATATATCGCGGGATTGCATTTAAGAGTTCGACTACGTTATCGCTAGACAGAAGTTGCTGGCTGAATTTGTAAAGACGTTCAGCTTCGCCTCGTCGCTCATTCGCTCTTTGCGCCTCGCGGCGAGCTCGCTCTGCCAGCTGACTTGCGATGATTGCAGTAATCAGAAAAGCAAACAGTGCAACCCAGTTTTGAGGATCAGCAATGGTCAACGTGCCGACCGGCGGGAGAAAGTAGTAGTTGAAAGCCAGGGTGGCAACTAACGCCATGAAGACGGCAGGCTGCAGCCCCCAGTTGGCCGACACGATCAGTACGCCGATGAGAAACGTGAGCGCAACAGTGGTAGGGTTTACCGTGATTACTCTGTGGTAGCAGAAAACAATCACCAACACAGCGGCTGCGGTCGCAGCATAGCGCAGGGCCGTCTTGAGCAATGGTTGGTTCACGCCGCCGATTGTAGCTGATCTTGTGCGAGGCTATAGAGGGTCATCGACAATTCCGATCTGCTCGACGACAATAACCGCGATGCCCAAAACTCCTGAGCAATGGTTGGAAGAGGCCAGTCCGACGAAGAAAGGGGGAGTGTTCAAACTTTTTCTAGGCTACGCGCCGGGTGTAGGCAAAACGTTCAGCATGCTGAGTGAAGCCATCCGCCGCCATAGCCGTGGCGAAGACGTGGTTATCGCAATGATCGAATCCCATGAGCGCAAAGCGACTGCTGAACTGGCGGCGCAGCTCGAAACCGTCCCCCGAAAAAGTCTGGAGTACAAGGGCACGGTGTTCGAGGAAATGGATGTCGATGCCATCCTGGCCCGAAAGCCGAATGTTGCGTTAGTCGACGAGTTGGCGCACACCAATGTGGAGGGTAGCAAACACGGAAAGCGCTATCAGGATGTGCTCGAGCTGCTCGACGCTGGCATTAATGTGCTTTCGACCATGAACATTCAGCACCTGGAGAGTGTTACTCCCACAGTGCAGAGCCTTACCGGGATCACGGTGCGGGAGACGGTGCCGGACTGGGTGCTGAAGAGAGTGGACGAAGTGGTCATGTCCGACCTTACTCCCGAGGCATTGCAAAACCGCATGCGTCGTGGGGACATTTATCCGCTGGACCGGGTGGGACGTGCTCTGGGAAACTTCTTTCGTCCGGGGAATCTCATCGCCCTAAGGGAGCTAGCTCTTCGTCAGGTCGCGCAAGCCGTAGATCAGAGTTTGGAGTCCTATCGTGAAAAAGATGAAGCCAGCGGGACCGTTGCGGTGCGGGAACGAATAGCGGTTTGCATCAGTTCCAATCCGGCGGCACAGTACTTGATCGCGCGTGGCGCCCGCATGGCCCAAGCCATGGGCGGCGAGCTCCACGTCGTGTATGTGGATCTATGCCAGGACGACGACCCGGCCAATCAGAAAACGCTCGCGGCGAATCTCCAGTTCGCTGAAAACGTCGGTGCCCAGATGACCAAGTTGAAGGGCAGCAGCGTGGCCGAGGTTGTTGCAGACTTCGTTCGTGAGAAACACGTCACGCAAGTTGTGTTCGGACGTTCGGCAACTGGGGGATGGAGAAAATATCTGTACCTCACGGCCATTAACAAGTTCCTGCGAGATGCGCCTGCGGTGGACGTACACATTGTTACGCAGGAACCGTCATGATCTTTCATGAATGAACATCGCCGCATTCTCGTCGTAGACGATGAGCCTCAGATCACGCGTGTTCTGCGCACTAGTCTCTCCAGCCAAGGCTACGACATTCGCGTGGCCAACGACGGCGAAACCGCGCTCGAGATCATGAAGGATTGGACTCCAGATTTGGTGATCACCGATCTTTCGATGCCGAACATGGATGGGTTGGAGTTGTGCTGGCGATTGCGAGTGGGAACCAAGATTCCCATCATCGTGCTTTCCGTTAGGGGTGAGGAAAAGACCAAAGTCCGGGCGCTGGATGCGGGCGCCGATGACTATGTGACTAAGCCGTTCGGGATCGAGGAACTGCTGGCGCGGGTACGCGCCAATCTGCGCCGCGCCCCAGCGGCTGCAAGTGGGCAGGCCACATTGATTGAGATCGGTGATTTCCGGATCGATCTGGCGGCCCACAAAGTCACAGTCCGCCGCAGCGACGTGCATCTCACACCCAAGGAATTTGATCTGCTGACCTATTTGGCGCGCCATCCTGGCAAGGTGGTCACGCATCGCACTCTCCTGAGTGCAATCTGGGGCGGCCAAAGTACGGAGCAAGTCGAGTATCTACGCGTGTTCGTTGGTCAACTGCGAAAGAAGCTGGAGCCGGAAGCCTCGTCAACGCGCTACATCGTTACCGAACCCTGGGTTGGATACCGATTCGAGCCTGGCGAATAAGTCGGCCCTGTGGCTTAACCATCCTTACAAATTCTTTACGAACTACTTATCCCACTTTTACCCAGGAGGGTTTTCAATTGAAACAATCATCTCAGCACCGTGGAGAACTGATGGCAATGAATCTTAGACAACGAACGCTCGAAACTAGCAAGAGGGCGGTCTTCATCGTGGTGGCATCAATGACGCTGACGCTGCCTCTTTATAGTCAACAAGCAGCTTTGGTGAATGATGCTCCGACGGGTGCTTCGGCATCTACCAGCCAACCGGAGAGCGTAGCGAGTCAGCAAACTCAGCAGGAGATCGTCCAAGAGCTTGCCGCCATGAAAAAACGCATCGCGCAGCTCGAAGCCGCACTGGCCAGCCAGAAAACTCAAGAACAACAAACTATGGTTCCGGAAGCAGTTCCGGCAAGAGCCCTCCAACCGACGGCTGTGGCAACGCCATCGGGAGAGGTGGCATTATCCGCGCCGAATACTTCTCCTGACGCGAAACCAGCCAAAGCGGAGCCGTTTGCCTTCGCCGACTGGACTTGGTTGAACGGCAATGCGCGCACCAAAACACCGGCCTTCGATTCGAAATTCTTTACGCCAGAAATCAGGGCCGACATTGACTATGTTTACGATTTCAATCATCCCAAAGACAACACGATTGGTGGGTCGAGCGAGATCTTTCGATCGAACGAAGTTCATGTAACACAACTGGGCGTAGGTGGCGACTTCCACTATGACAACGTGCGCGCCCGCTTGATGACCCAATTCGGCCTGTATTCGGTTACGACTCCGCGCAACGATGCCAGCCCCGCACGTGGACAATGGGACCTTGCCAATGCCTACCGTTACGTTTCAGAAGCGTACGGCGGATACCACTTCAACGCTTTGCATGGGATCAACGTTGACGCGGGAATCTTCATGTCCTACGTCGGCCTCTTCAGCTACTACAACTTCGACAACTGGGCCTATCAGCCGTCGTATGTTTCGTCCAACACCCCGTGGTTTTTCAATGGCGTTCGGGTGCAGATTTTTCCAACTGAACATTTGAAAATCGAACCCTGGTTCGTAAACGGATGGCAGGCGTACGGACGATTCAACAATCGGCCTGGCGTCGGAGGCCAGATCTTGTGGCGTCCGAATGGCTGGTTTTCAATTCTTGGCAATCAATACGCCCTAGGTGAGGATACGTTGAACACCCCGGGCCGTGTCCGCTATCACACCGACGACAGCGTCGAGGTCAAGTATTACGACCAACCACAGAAATTCTTAAGCAAAGCCGCTTTTTCACTGACTGGCGATCTGGGATGTGAGCATGGCGGCGGCGTGAGCTGCTACGGGAATTCCGCGAAGGGACCGAAGCAGGACTTCCTGGGCTTCATGTTTTACAACCGGCTCTGGTTCGACAAAGACCGCTACGGTCTCACCCTAGGTGGCGGCAAAATTAACAATCCCGGACGCTACCTGGTACTGCTGCCGCCCATCAATGGCATGACGGCTTCTTCTGCGGCCGTTAACTCGCCCTACTTCACGGAGAACCCGGGCGATCCGTACAAGGCTTGGGATGCCTCCGCTACGTTCGATTACATGCCCAGCCAGTACATTACGTTCCGCTGGGAGTTCGACCACCGCGCGGCGAATGTCCCGTATTTCTCCGGGAAAAACGGCATCACGCCGCCGGGTGGCAACACTGGGGATCCCACGAAGCCAGTGGCGGGATGGGCTCCGGATCTGGTGAAGGATGAGAACCGGCTCGATCTGGCCATATTGGTCAAATTCTGATCGTGGCGCGGATGTTGGGGGAAGGGATTTCCTATGCGAGACGTAATTTTCATAGCGGTTACAGTGGCGTTTTTTCTGCTTGCCATCGGCTACGTACGATTCTGCGATCGGATTCGCTGAGGTGAAACGTCATGAATCTTGAATCGATCCTGATGATGACCGTCAGCGTTTTGTTGATGGTCTACCTGCTTTACGCGCTACTAATGCCGGAGAAGTTCTGATGACGGTGAATGGTTGGCTTCAGATACTGGTATTCCTGGTGCTGATATTCGCGGTCACCAAGCCGCTGGGCGTTTTCATGGCCCGAGTGTTCAACCGCGAGCGCACCTTCCTTGATCAGGTGGCCCGACCCATCGAGCGGTTGCTCTACCGCGCGACCGGGGTCGACGAAAACCACGAGATGCGCTGGACGGAGTATGCCGTCGCCATGCTGATGTTTAGCAACGTCTCCATGCTGCTGCTGTATTTGATTGAGCGGGTGCAGCAGTGGTTGCCGTGGAATCCGCAAAAGTTCGGAGCAGTTGCTCAAGACCTGGCCTTTAATACCGCCTCGTCCTTCACTACCAACACCAACTGGCAGAATTATTCGGGTGAGGCCGCGATGAGCTATCTCACTCAGATGGCCGGACTCGCGTATCACAACTTTGCGTCGGCGGCCGTCGGCATCGCGCTGGCCATCGCCTTCGTTCGCGGCATTGCGCGGCGGGAAAAAGAAACCATCGGCAACGTCTGGGTGGACATGACGCGCGCCACTCTCTGGCTGCTGCTGCCGATGTGCATCGTGTACGCTCTGGCTCTTGTTTCCCAAGGAGTCGTGCAGAACCTGAAGCCTTACGACACGGTGAAGTTAGTTGAGCCCCAGCAAGTACAGAAGACCGGAGCCGATGGAAAGCCGATGGTCGGCCAGGACGGCAAGCCGGTGATGGATACAGTAACCGATCAGACCATCGCGCAAGGTCCGGTCGCTTCGCAGGAAGCCATTAAGATGTTGGGCACCAATGGTGGCGGCTTCTTTAACGCAAACAGCGCCCATCCGTTCGAGAATCCCACACCGCTCAGCAACTATCTCCAGATGCTTTCTATTTTCGTCATCCCTGCGGGCTTGACGTACACCCTCGGCCGCATGACTGGCTCGCAACGCCATGGATGGGCGGTGTGGGCGGCCATGGCTTTCCTATTCCTCGCCGGAGTCACAACCGCCTATTGGGCGGAGGCGCGAGGCAATCCGCTGCTGAAGGGCGCGGATCAGCGGGTAAGTTCGTCGCAGTCCGGCGGCAACATGGAAGGCAAGGAAGTCCGGTTTGGTATCGCCGACTCCGCTCTCTTCGCAACCGTCACGACCGACGCCAGTTGTGGAGCAATCAACAGTTGGCACGATTCGTTCACGCCGCTCGGCGGAATGGTTCCGTTGGCCAATATCATGCTCAGCGAAACCGTTTTCGGAGGCGTGGGCGCGGGACTCTACGGGATTCTGATCTACGTTGTCCTAGCCGTTTTCATCGCGGGACTGATGGTGGGCCGCACACCCGAGTATTTGGGCAAGAAGATCGAAGCCTATGACGTAAAAATGGCGATGCTGGTCACATTAGTTTTTCCTCTCGTAATTTTGGCGCTTACTGGGATCTCGTCGGTGCAGAGCTTTGGCACATCCAGCATCAACAATCCTGGTCCTCACGGCTTGACCCAGATCCTGTACGCCTTCACATCGATGGCAGGCAATAACGGCTCAGCCTTCGGGGGGCTGAATGGAAACACTCTCTGGTACGGCACCGCGGGCGCAATGACCATGCTGGTGGGCCGGTTCTTCATGATCATTCCGATGCTGGCTATCGCCGGCAATTTGGCGAAAAAGAAATATGTTCCGCCTTCGCCAGGCACGTTTCCGGTGACCACGCCGCTGTTCAGCGTGCTGCTGGTTGGCGTGATTCTCATCGTGGGCGCGCTGACTTTTTTCCCAGCACTGAGCCTGGGGCCCATACTCGAGCACTTGTTGATGTCGGTCGGCAAGACTTTCTGAGGAGATATGGCAGAGAAGAAGAAATCGAAATCCATTTGGGACATGAGGATCGTGCGCCGCGCGCTTTGGGATTCGCTGGTGAAGCTGGATCCGCGGAACATGATGAAGAACCCGGTGATGTTTGTGGTCGAAGTTGGCAGCGTAGCTACGACTATTTTGTTGATCCGCGATGTACTCAGGCATCGGGGAGCGTTTGGCTTCAACCTCCAGATCACGCTCTGGCTGTGGTTTACAGTCCTGTTCGCGAATTTTGCCGAGGCTATGGCGGAGGGCAGAGGAAAGGCGCAAGCCGACTCTCTGCGCAAAGCCCGAGCCGAGACCATTGCCAATCGTTTGTTGCCGGATGGAAAGGTCGAACAGATTGCCAGTTCCAAGTTGCGCTCCGGCGATTTGGTGAAAGTTGTCGCCAGCGAGTTTATCCCTAGTGACGGCGAGATTCTTGAGGGTGTCGCTTCAGTCGACGAATCCGCGATCACCGGGGAGTCCGCTCCTGTAATCCGTGAAGCAGGCGGCGACCGCTCAGCTGTAACGGGCGGCACGCGGGTGCTTTCTGATTGGCTGAAGATCAAGATCACCTCCAATCCCGGCGAGACCTTCCTGGATCGCATGATCGCTCTAGTAGAAGGAGCCGAACGGCAGAAGACGCCGAACGAAATCGCACTGAACATCCTTCTAGCCGGCTTGACGATTATTTTCCTGCTCGCGGTCGTGACTCTTCAGCCATTCGCGATTTACTCCGGTTCGCCCCAAACTGTATTCGTGCTGGTGTCGTTGCTGGTCTGTCTGATTCCGACAACGATTGGCGGACTTCTCTCCGCCATCGGAATCGCCGGCATGGACCGTCTCGTGCAACACAACGTGTTGGCCATGTCCGGCCGAGCGGTCGAGGCCGCCGGTGATGTCAACACGCTTCTGCTCGACAAAACAGGGACCATCACTCTGGGCAACCGGCAAGCCTCGGAATTTGTTCCAGCGCCTGGGATCACCGAAGCCCAAATGGCGGACGCCGCACAACTTTCTTCGTTGGCGGATGAAACTCCGGAAGGCCGCTCCATCGTCGTACTGGCTAAGGAACGGTACAGTCTTCGGGGCAGAGAACTAGCTTCGCAGGAAGCCACATTCATTCCGTTTACTGCACAGACCCGCATGTCGGGCGTGGACATGGATGGACGCGAGATTCGAAAGGGCGCCGTGGATGCCATCACAAAATATCTCAATCAACACGGAACCGTTCTTCCCAAAGATGTTCAAGCTGCTGTCGAGACCATTGCACGCTCGGGCGGAACCCCGCTCGTTGTATCCGAAAATCGTCGTGCACTTGGGGTGATCCATCTCAAGGACATCGTGAAAGGTGGCATGCGCGAGCGCTTCGATCAGCTTCGCGCCATGGGAATCAAGACTGTGATGATCACGGGAGACAATCCGCTGACCGCAGCCGCGATCGCGAGGGAAGCCGGCGTCGACGATTTCCTGGCGGAAGCAACTCCCAAGGACAAAATGGACTTGATCCGTAGTGAACAGAAGCAGGGTAAACTCGTGGCCATGACCGGCGATGGCACGAACGACGCCCCGGCACTAGCGCAGGCCGACGTTGGCGTGGCCATGAACACCGGTACGCAGGCGGCAAAAGAAGCCGGGAACATGGTCGATCTCGATTCCAATCCGACTAAGCTCATCGAGATCGTCGAAATCGGCAAACAACTGCTGATGACGCGCGGCGCCTTGACCACCTTCTCGATCGCCAACGACGTCGCGAAATACTTCGCGATTATCCCGGCAATGTTTGCCGCCACCTTTCCAGTGCTGAATACGCTAAACATCATGCAGCTCAAGACTCCCCAATCGGCAATTTTGTCAGCGGTAATTTTTAACGCGCTAATCATTGTTGCCTTAATTCCTCTGGCACTGCGCGGCGTGAAGTATCGGCCCATGGGAGCTGCCGTTCTGCTGCGCCGCAATCTCTGGATTTACGGCGTTGGCGGCATCATTGTGCCCTTCGTCGGGATCAAGTTGATCGATATGCTCATTACCCGCGTGGGGATGGCCTGAGAGGATTGTCATGAAAAAAAATTTACTGATTTCGATACTGATGACGATTGCAACTACGGTTCTGCTCGGAATCATTTATCCATTGGTTGTCACTGGGCTGGCGCAATTGTTCTTCAAAGACAAAGCCAATGGCCAACTGATTGTGCAAAACGGCAAAGTCGTGGGTTCGCGGATCATTGGCCAGGCATTCGTCGGCCCCAGCTATTTCCACTCCCGGCCTTCCGCGGCGGGAAGTGGATATGATGCCGCCAATTCGAACGGCTCCCAACTCGGTCCCACCAACCAGCACTTGATTGACCGGGTCAAGACGGCCGTAGCCAGCAACCAAGCAGACAACCCCAGCCAGCCGGTGCCCGTGGATTTAGTAACGGCGTCGGCTTCCGGCCTTGATCCCGATATTTCTCCGGCGTCAGCTGAGTTTCAAGTTCCGCGCATTGCACGCGAACGCGGTCTTTCTGAAGCAGATGTCCGCGCACTCGTTCGTGCGCATACACAGTTTCCGCAACTCGGTGTACTTGGCGAATCGCGCGTCAACGTGCTCGAACTGAACCTTAGTCTCGATGCCTGGGTTCCTAGGACAGGGTTGCACCCCTAGCAGCTTAGACGAGGTCTCCTCGACGTGCCATCCAGAGGCGTGCGTAAAATCACAACTGTCAGTGACCCCAATCATAACCTCCAACCTCTGGCCCGCCGCACACTTGGGGGTGTGCAGGAGGGTTTTATGACTCAAGAAGAGTGTGACATGCTGGAAATGCTGAAGTTCGAGCTAAAGTTCGTGGAAGACGGCGGGTATGGCCGCTCTACTCGGACACCCTGGATGGCAACGCGGACATTCCAGGACTCGCCCATCTGCTTAAACTTCGACGATCCCACTCGGCCCCATTCATGCAGCGGCTGTATGCTGATGCAATTCGTTCCGCAGGAACGGAAGAACGAAGACGTGCCTTGCTGGTTCATCCCGTTAAGCGAAAATGGAGAGACTGCCGACTACTATTCTCGTTGCGGCACACAGCTAGAGCTTGAGGAAGCCCTCGCCAGCTGGTTGCGCAATCAGATCCGCAGGATCGAAGAGGGACGCCTTGCCAAAATGCAGATCCCATCGGAGGAAGACGTCGAAGTTGGCAGGCTTGCTGGAACTTAACCTTCGGGAAGAAAATCCAGAATCCACCGGCCTTAACAAAGGGTTGCTTACGGATGGACCATTCTTTCCAGCGCGGGCACGTCGCGAATAATCAAGGTGGAACCCTTTACGTGCAGTAGTTGTTTCTTTTTGAAGTCTGAAAACAACCGGCTCACGGTCTCTCGTGTTGTGCCAATCATTTCTGCGATTTCCTCATGAGTCAGGGTCAGCCTTACTTGCATCGTACCGTCCCCTTTTCCTGGCCCCCATGAAAGTAGCAGCTTGGCAAATTTTTCGGCGGGGGAACTAGCAAGACCCAGTGTGCGGATCTCCTCGTAGGCGGTGTAGTAGTTCTGGCTAAGCTGCTCGGCAATTCTTACCGCGACCTCACCGTATTCCCGCATGAATTGCAACAAGGCATCACGGGTGATGAAGTTGGCCTGACCCGGTTCGATCATTTCCGCTGTGACTTCGTAAGGGCGGTTGGAAATGGTCGCGTTCAAGCCGAGAACATCGCCAGCTTCCGAGAGCTTGGTGATAATGGTCTTTCCTTCACTGGAAGAAGTCGAGAGCTTCGCCTTCCCCACGCACAGCACAAACACACCGCGCGGCTGTTGCCCTTCAATAAACAACATCGCTGACTTGGGATAGATCGCAGTGGATTTGATCTGGTTTAGTTTTTGGACGGCTGACGGGGGCAAATTGCAAAATAAGTGTTCTTCCCGAACCGGGCAAGTAACGCAGTTATCGAGGATATTCAGGCCGTAGGGAGCACGCATGGAAAGGTTGCCCGTTCGCGGAATTGTATCACTGGATTGTGATTGCCATCACCAAAAACCGTGATCTGGCACACGGCACATCGGGAGCTAGGGGCGCAGAATCTGGTCTGAACCTGAGGTATGCATCTGGAGCATCTCGCCAGCAACGATGAGGTTCCCGGTTGATAGTGGACAAAGTGTTTAGGAATATCCGGCGCCTGTTGGGGCGGGCCCGCGGATTGCTTGGCCTCTGAGGAGGAACTTAGAATGGAGACTGTCCAACGATATTGCGTCGCTGCCTGGTGGAGCTCCGGGAAAGCCGGACTGGCAAGATCCACCTCGGCGCCGAATGCAATTCACTTTACAGCCCCTCCGGCCTTTGGCGGAGTGGAAGGCAGGTGGACCCCAGAGGATCTGCTGCTCTGCGCCATTGCCAGTTGCTTTACGACTACTTTTCACGCTTTGGCGGAGAACTCAAAATTTGAGTACGCGGATTTGGAAGTGGAAGTTGAGGCCATGGTAAGTAAAACTGATTCCGGTTATTCATTCAGCGAAATTATGGTCCGTCCGAAACTGACAATTTGCCGCGAAGAGGAGAAGACTCACGCACTCCGTTTATTGCAAAAATCCAAAACAGTATGCTTGATATCGCGCACCTTGTCAGTCGAGCAAAAATTTACGCCATGCGTGCAGTTCGCGAACTGCTCAGGGAAGTCAGGGAAGTTTTGCCGAGGGCCTGAGGAAGAACCCGCGCATTGGATACGCGACATGAAATAGCACGAGTGCGACTCAGAGAGAAGGTACCTGCGTTGAGATGACAAACACAGGTCCGGCAATTCGAGCTTATCCAGCGCAATACGTTTCTCCCTGGACCATGAAAGACGGCACTCAGATCACTATCCGCCCAATTCGCGCGGAGGATGAACCGCTGATGGTCAACTTTCACAAAACGCTCTCTGACCGGACCGTGTACTTGCGCTATTTCTCTTCTTTGAGCCTCTCTCGGCGAACTGGCCACGAGAGGCTGTTTCGCATTTGCACTTGCGACCATCAAACCGAGATCGTACTGGTGGCGGAACATAAGAATCTCCAAACTGGTGAGCCTCATATCTTGGGTGTTGCGCGGCTCAACAAGCTGCCTGCGAACAACGAAGCGAAAGTGGCAGGCTTGGTTTCAGACCAATACCAGCATCGAGGTCTTGGCACCGAATTGTTGCGTCAACTCATCAAGATCGCACGAGAAGAAAAACGGAGCCGCCTAACGGCCGAGATGCTGCGCGATAATTTCCCTATTCAGATCATTTTCAAGCGGCTTGGCTTTCGTTTGCGACTGCTGGGCGATTTCGCTTCGGTGCAAGCGATTCTGGAACTGTAAGTTTCATCGCTTCCTAGTTCCCTGATTCCTAAGGCCCGGGAGTCCTGTGGTTCCATCCCCACTGACCGGCCCCAGAGACGAAAGAACGCCTGCCTTAGGGATTTCCCAAAACCACTTTGTATCCAATAGGAGAGAGCTATGCAATTGCATTCCCACCTTCATTTCAAGGGCCAATCCGAGATGATGTATAAGTTCTACGAGAAGTGCTGGGTGGGCTACCTCAGAAAGTGGCTAGATATGGTCAAGCCGTTGGCTAAAAACTATACTGACTATGTCGATTTAGCTGTCCTACGTTCGACGTGTAAGTAGAGCCTAAGGTTGGCCGGTTGAACTGTCCGGGAGATCCGGAACGAATATTGGGGATGTCGCAGTTGACACCATGTCAATTCTACTGGCGTGTGCCGGGGGCGATTCACCCTGCTGCGGCGGGCCACCGTGCCTACATTTGATTTAAACTAATCCGCTGTACGTTAGTACTCATTGCGACCTTCGTGTCGCGGAGATCACGAGGTTTATACATGGCAATGGCGACCACTCGCGCCAATCCGCTCTCTTATCTATCGGACCAGCTCAACGAACTCAAAGTCAAAGGCACGCATTTCCAACTGCGAGTTCTGGACGACGAGCAGGCCGCGACTTGTACTTTTGATGGGAAGAAGGTCATTAACCTGGCTTCCAACAACTATCTAGGGCTTACTACGCACTCCAAACTGCGCGAGGCTGCGCTTGAGGCCACAAGAAAGTACGGTGTCGGATCGGGTGCGGTGCGCACCATCGCCGGCACAATGAAGATCCACATGGAACTGGAAAAGAAGATCGCCCGCTTCAAGAATGTGGAAGCCTGTGTAGTGTTTCAATCGGGGTTCGCGGCCAATGCGGGGACGGTGTCGGCGGTACTAGGCAAAGATGACTTCATTATTTCCGACCAGTTGAACCACGCTTCGATTATTGACGGCGCGCGCTTATCGAAAGCCAAAATTCTGGTTTTCGAGCATAAGAACATGGCGCAAGCTGAAGAACGATTGGCCAGCGTGCAGCACGAGGCAGGAAAGAAGTTGCTGATCACGGACGGCGTGTTTTCCATGGACGGCGACATTGGCCCGCTGCCGGCACTGTGCGATCTGGCGGAAAAGTACGGCGCCATCATGATGGTGGATGATGCCCACGCCTCGGGCGTGTTGGGCCGCAACGGACGTGGCACCATCGACCATTTTAAGATGCACGGCCGCGTGGATATTCAGGTAGGTACGCTGTCAAAGGCCATTGGCGCTCTGGGCGGATACGTTTGCGGTACTCGCGACTTGATTGATCTTTTGTATCACCGGGCCCGGCCGTTTCTGTTTTCGACTTCGCACCCGCCATCCGTGGCAGCAACGTGCATTGCAGCGTTCGATGTTCTCGAAAACGAACCCGAGCGTATGGAAAAACTTTGGGACAACACGCGCTTCTGGAAAAAAGAGCTGGGCATTTTAGGCTTTGACATCGGCGGCAAGACGACTCCCGCCAGTGAAACGCCAATCACGCCCATCATCATTGGCGACGGCAAGCTCACCATGGATTTTTCTCGTGAACTATTCAAAGAAGGCGTGCTGGGTAGTGGCATCGCTTTTCCTACGGTCCCCGAAGGCAAGGCGCGCATCCGCACCATTATGACCGCTACGCACACAAAAGAAAATTTGCAGCAAGCATTGGAAGTGCTGAAACGAGTGGGGAAGAGAATGAGGGTTCTATGAAAAACAGTCTGAAAGTATCAAAGCTGGCCCTGCCGGTTGTGCTGGTAATGTATCTGATCACTGTGGCTGGCGCGGAGGCACAAACCGGCCTTCGCAGCTTTGATCAGGTCGCAATCGCGCCCGACGGAAAGCACGTTGCTTGGGTGGAAACGCCGGCGAATCAATCTGCAGGTTCTGCGATTTACGTGCTGGATTTGGAATCTCCAGGAATAAAACCTAGGCGAATTTTCATAGCCAGTGACGGCCGCTCAGAAAGTGACGACACTATCGCGTGGTCTCCCGACAGTCACCACCTGGCTTTTCTTTCCGATGCGGAAAGCGGCGGACAATGGAACTTTTATGTGGCCGACGTGAGCGGTGGAGGGGTCCAAAAGTTGACTAGCCTCAAGGGAGCGCTTGCGGACCCTGCATGGGCCCCCGATGGAAAGACGCTGGCATTTCTGTTTACCGAGGATGCTCCACGGGCCAATCCGCTGCTGGCCATACTGCCCGAGACAGGAGTGATAGACGCCAAAGTGTTTGAGCAGCGGCTCGCAGTTGTGGATGTTGCGACGGGAGTGGTTCGCCAGCTTTCGCCCGCGGACATGTATGTGTATCAGTTCGACTGGTCACCCGACGGAAAGAACTTCGCAGCGATTGCTGCACACGGGGCGGGCGATGCCAACTGGTATGTTGCCAGCATTTACACGCTGAGCGCAGGGACCGGCGAGCTAAAGCTGGCTTACAAACCTCCCTTACAAATTGCCGTGCCCCGCTGGTCGCCCGATGGCAAGAACATTGCTTTCATCGGTGGTTTGATGAGCGACGAAAGTTCGATTGGCGGAGACATTTTTATGGTTCCCGCTGGCGGGGGAGAGGCGCGCAACGTAACACCCGGAATTGCAGCATCGCCGTCGTGGTTGTACTGGGAAGGCGCCAGCAAGATGCTTTTCACGGAAAACGTGGATGGGCAGGCGGGAGTTGCTCAACTTGATCTTGCGACTGGCCAAATCACGTCCCTATGGACCGGACGGGAGAGCCCGACTGTGCAATCTGAGGGAGGGCCAGCCATCTCCCTCTCAGCCAACCACCAAATTTCTGCTGCCATCCTGGGTTCCTCTGCACATCCGCCGGAGATATGGGCAGGCGCGATCGGGGATTGGAAGCAGGTTACACATAGTAATGATGAAATTCGCCCAGCCTGGGGGCCTGCGAAAAGTCTGCATTGGTCGAACGGGGACACGAAAGTACAAGGCTGGCTCATGTATCCTGCGAACTATGATCCCAGCAAGCGTTATCCCATGGTGGTAGTGGTACACGGTGGCCCGGCCGTGGCGGAGCGGGTGGAATGGCCAAGTATGTTCTTCAACACCTATCAGCTCTCGGCACACGGATACTTTGTGCTTTTTCCCAATCCGCGCGGTAGTTACGGGCAAGGTGAAAAGTTTACTGCAGCCAATGTGAAGGACATGGGCTACGGAGATTTCCAGGACATCCTGAAGGGCGTGGATGAGGTAGTGCGCACCTTGCCCGTGGACAACGATCGTGTCGGCATTACCGGATGGAGCTACGGCGGCTACATGACAATGTGGGCCGTAACTCAGACCCACCGTTTCCGCGCTGCGGTATCTGGTGCCGGTCTGGCAAACTACCAGAGCTACTACGGACAAAACGACATTGACGAATGGATGCCTCCGTACTTCGGCGCGAATGTGTACGACGACCCTGCGGTTTACGCCAAAAGCTCACCGATTACGTTCATCAAGAATGTGAAGACGCCGACCCTGATGCTGGTAGGGCAATACGACGGCGAATGTCCGGTGCCGCAATCCCGCGAGTTTTGGCATGCCCTGAAGACGCTGGGAGTTGAGACGCAGCTGGCGATCTATCCCGGCGAAGGTCACGAATTCCTGCAGCCGGACCATCGCCGCGATGTGATTGAGCGGATGACCGCATGGTTTGACCGGTATTTGAAGCCGGGAAGTGCGGCGGGCGTCCAATAGGAATTAAGTTTCTGGCTCATACTGAGACTAACCAATCAGGCATTTTCTCGTCCAAGAGTAGATCGAAGCTGACCGATCAATGATTGCCGCTTCGTCATAACCGGATAAAAAGGGGGCCAATCCCATGACGAAACTACTTCTTTTTCTGTTACTAATACCCAGTTTGTATGCGCAACAGCCGTCAAACACAGAGAGCAGGGCATCCACTCCCCAAGTCCAAATGCAGGAAGGTTTTGTCACCACAAGTGATGGCGTTCACCTTTTCTATCAGGTAGTCGGGAACGGCCCGGAAACCGTTGTGATACCGGGACGGCAGTTCCTCATTCACACACTTCAACGCCTCGCTCCCGGTCGCCGGCTAATTTTTTACGACACGCGCAGCCGGGGAAAATCGGACGCCATTCACGATGCGAAACGCGAAACCATCATGGACGACGTGCGCGACATGGAAGCCGTCCGCTTGCATTTCGGGGCGAAACAAATCACGCCGGTCGGCTATTCCTATATGGGTCTTCTCGTAATGTTGTATGCGAGAGACCATCCAGAACATGTCGAGCGCGTTGTGCAGTTGGGGCCTGTCCCCATCAAGTGGGACACGAAGTATCCTCCGGGCCTGTCTGAAGACTACAATGCAGCTCTCGATCCCGCGGGCGCCAAGAAGCTAGACGATCTTCAAAAGAAAGGTTTCGATCGAAGCCATCCCAAGGAATATTGCGAACTGGATTGGAATGTAAACAGATTTGCACTCGTGGGTGATCCCGCGCACGTAGATCGTTTGGGGGTGCCGCCGACCGGCTTGTGCGACTTCGAGAATGAATGGCCCGTCAATTTTAATCCACACATTGACGCATCTTTCGCTTCCATACAGGCCATCGTTTTAAGTAAGACTGATCTCGCGAAGATTTCCATGCCAGTCCTTACGATCCATGGAACGAAAGATCGCAACGCTCCGTATGGCGGGGGCAGAGAATGGGCGATGACGCTTCCGAATGCACGGCTTTTGACTGTGCATGGCGGGGCGCATCAATCCTTCGATGAGTATCCGGAGATTGTCATTCCTGCGATTGACCAATTCTTGAAAGGAAGCTGGCCCGCCAATGCGGAAAAAGTTACGGCGCTTGTGCCTACTTCCAAGTAGCCCAGAGACCCGTGTTTTTGACGCTGCCTTTACTGATTCGTGGGGCAGTGTAAACTTTTGCCATGGCCTCATCCTCCTCCGGAGCTGCCTCAGGAACCAGGCATTTGTTCAACGAGCAGGAAACGCCCCCTGCGAGATACCTGGTCGCTTTCAGTGATGGCGGCGCGCGCGGGAACCCCGGGCCGTCTGGCTATGGCGTAGTCATTCAGAATGAAACTGGGAAGAAAGTTGCTGCTCTCAGCGAGTATCTGGGCCATCGGACCAACAATTTTGCGGAGTATCAGGGCCTGATCGCCGCTCTCGAGTATGCGGTTGCCAACGGCCATAAGGCGCTCAAAGTGATTAGCGACTCTGAGCTATTGGTGCGGCAAATCAAAGGCATCTACAAGGTAAAAAATGCTGCCTTGCAAGAGCTCCACGGGCGCGCCAAAGAATTGATCGCCCAACTCGGCTGGTTTTCTATCGGCCACGTTCTCCGCGGACACAATGAAGAAGCCGACCGCTTGGCCAACGCCGCCATGGACAAAGGCATGGGGCGTGTAGCGCGGACGCCCTCGCCCGCGACTTCATTGGGGAACATTTCTGAGGCACGACAAGAGTTCAACGGAATCGTTCGCGAGGGAAAGATCGAACTGCTTGACGGCCAACTGCCCAACGGAACTCAAGTCCAGGTGCGAGTCAAGAAATAGCGCAATCGCGATTCGGCACTATTCCGAGTTGAGCATCTCAATCAAGGCTTCCCCGATGGTTGCCCTCCAACTTATATGCTCATGCCCGCTGAAATGTTCGGCATATTTCACCTTGATGCCTTTGGCTAGCAATACATCGCGCAGATGCCGGTTGGCGGTGAGCATGCTCGGGTCGCGGTTCGGGATCGCCGCGGTTTCGAGCAAGCCAATTTCAATGTAGAACCGGATCGGCAACGGAGGTTCGATTGCGATGTGCCGGGCTAGCCACTCCGGTTCTTCACCAATTGGCGAGCGATAGTAAGACCCCGATTGCGATATGACTTTGCTGAAGACTGCCGGAAAATCATGGGCTGCACACGCCGCAGCCAGGCCAGTCAGGCTGTCGCCCACGATCACCGTGTCTTTGTCTTCGAATCGAAGACTTTGTTGACCCTTGAGCCAGGGTAAAAACTCCTCGACTAACGAATCACTCCATAGTCTATAGCAATTCATTTCCTGGTCGCGGGCGTCTCCCGGACCGTTTCCGATCAGTGCGGCCATGATCGGCGGAATAGCTTTTGCGGCGATTAGATTGTCCAGAATGGTCGGCAGCGGAACTTGAGTGGTGTAAGAGTCCCCGTCCATGATGAGCACCAGCGGATAGGTCTTGTCAGGCGCAAAGATAGGAGGCTTATAAATCCAGATTGGCCGCTGATTATGAAGCAGCCGGCTCTCGAACGAGAGTTGACTGAGTGTGCCTTTAGGAACAGACTCCTGGGATTCAGTCCATTTAGTGGAGGGAGCGCCGGAGAGTTCAAGAACAGAGGCCACGATTCCAAACCCCACGTTGAAGGTCTTCGGATTCCGAGGGTCCGTTTTCCAGGGCTTCATCCGCTCGAAAAAATGCACCTCTTTTTCAAACGGCACCAGACTGTCGTTGACTGCGAACCGGTAGGTCATGCGCGCATCGTTGCGCATGCGGTAGGTCTTGTACCAAACATCCGTCCCATCGAGTTGCTGCATTCGGGCATCTTCCAAGCTGATCAGGGCCAAGGGGCTTATCACGACCACATTCTTGGTGGCCGTATCGCCTTGCCAAACGAATGTGACGAACGAATAGTTGGCATCCGCAGGGTCGGCCTCGATGATCGGTGAATGCTGGGTGGAACTGGAGGACCAGAAATTATCTACTGCGGTACTTTTTCCCGAGGAAACCTCTTTTTCCAACTCGCGGATAACCGTGCTAGCCGAAGGCGCGGAAGAGGTAGTTTGGGCCGTGACGAATCTTGCGAGAAGCAGAGCAAGCACCAGTAATCTGCGGCGCATGCCTGTTGGACGGGCAATCCTTCAGATCGTTAGCCCGCTGGAGAATCGTCCACTACAGTATTCGTCAACGTTCCCCGCACCCTCTATGCTGACGGCGCCAACACGAGAATGCCGTCGACCGCGTAAAACTTTACTACTTCACTTGCGCTCTGAAGGCCGCACCTGCTTGGCCGGTGGGATGGGGTATTCGCCATCATCATCGTAGTACTTCCACACGTAGCGACCTTTAGCGTTGGGCACGGGCTTTTCTCTGCGGGAACTGAACCGTGGCTCGCCGGCCGCTGCTAGGAGCGGGCTGTTGGTGGTGTACATGGCTTCGTTCAGCAGGCCACCGGATGGCGCCTGGGCCACGGCGAATACGCCGAAAGGGTTCCCATTCGCATATGCTACTGCCAGGTAGTCGGCCACCATCTGCCCATTTTGCGAGCCGGGCAGCCAACTCAGATCCATCGGTCCCGCCAGCTTTTTTCCCGCGGTCCAGGTGTTGCCACCATCCTGTGAGGTCGTAAATCCTACGTCCAGCCGGCAAGCAGGCTTGTGGAGAACGCTGCAGTTGGCCACAGGGTAATAATAGTAAGTCAGGGCGAGATGGGCGGTTTTCCCAGAGGTGGCATGATCGACGCCCAGCCCCGGGATAAAGTGATCCACCGTGCTCTTGAAGGGATCAATCGGGATGCGCAAGGGCGCGGTCCACGTGGTTCCATTGGTGGAGGTGCTCATAACAATGTCGTCGGTGCTGCAGCCGCTATGAGCGGAGCAATCTGGCCACACCACATAAATCTTGCCTGCTCCGTCAATGGCGGCGGACGGTAGGCCGGGACTGCGCAGGTCACCATTCTGACCACGGAAATTTTGGTTGGCTATAAGTGAACTACTGGTCCAACTCTTG
>Ga0206966_1109_pt1 | contig 23041 bp, 12 predicted proteins | sample Alteio_BWOrgHeat_23_FD_152970 | JGI IMG/M metagenome (GOLD analysis project Ga0206966, IMG submission 152970) | Enriched cells from forest soil in Barre Woods Harvard Forest LTER site, Petersham, Massachusetts, United States -... | ecosystem: Environmental > Terrestrial > Soil > Temperate forest >...
GCAATTTGCGTTTGATTCGGACAATGCGCATCGCCCGCACAATTTCAAGCGCAACACAGTGGCGTTCACGGGAACCCACGACAACAACACGACGGAAGGTTGGTGGGCCGGTCTGCACGCCGCGGCCGAGCGCGATTTAGCCGCGCGAGGCCAATTGCATCAGGCGCAGGCGTATCTTCAGTCGAATGGCCACGCGATCCACTGGGCGATGATCCGCACGGCGATGAACTCGATCGCGCAGCTCGCGATTGTTCCGCTGCAGGATGTGCTCGGACTTGGCAGTGAGGCGCGCATGAATGTTCCCGGGACGGCAGACGGCAATTGGACGTGGAGATTTCAGTCTAAGCAACTCACGCCCGCGCTCGCGGATCGTCTGGCGGCACTTACTGTTGCAGCGGGGAGACATCGTGCTGAGAGCGCGTCGGAAAGACACGCGCAAACGGCAGCGTGAAATTATATTCAGAGCGATTCTTGACGGAGGTTGCCATGAGTACTGCAGATGAAGACCTGATTCACGCGAAAGAACATTTGCGGCAGATGGGGCACGACGTCGGCGAGACTCACATCGTCTATCAAGGCGCGGTGGGAACGATTCGCGTAACGATGGACGGCGCTCTTTTCACGCGAGACGAAATTCTTCAGATCGCGGAAGAGGAACACGAGGAACCGCGCCAGCCGAATTGATTTCTATGGCGGCTGCGAAGACGAGAGGTCAGGTTCCCGCGCGAGCAACGACAGGTGCGACCGGAATTGATGCTTCGACCGTAGTGCCGGGGTCGTTTCGCACGAGTTTGAGAGTGCCACCGAACTCTTTCACCCGCTGCTTCATTCCTGCGATTCCAACGCCGAGTCCCTGAGGCTGCAACTCTGAAACCAAGGGTTCGATTCCCTTCCCGTCGTCGCAGATCCGCGTGCGCACCTCGCTGTCGCGCAGCGTAACCGTCACTTCAGCGCGATGCGCTTCCGAGTGCCGGAAGACGTTGGTGAGCGCCTCTTGCACGATGCGGAAAACCGTGACTTCGACTTCCGGCGCCAAGCGTGGAAATTCCGGCGGGTCCAGACAAATCGAGATGTCGATTCCGCTGCGTTTGGTGAGGCCTTCGACGTACCACTCGAGCGCGGACGGCAAACCGATTTCGTCGAGCAACGGTGGGTGCAGCAAATACGAAATGCTGCGCACTTGCTGTATCGCGTGATCCACCAGCGAACTCATTTCGAGCGCCGACTTCTTTGAGCTAGGTGTGAGTCCGGTGTCCGCGCAGATCGAATCGGACATCATCTTCACGGCGGAGAGTTCTTGACCGAGGCTGTCGTGGAGTTCACGCGCGATCCGGCGGCGCTCTTCGTCCTGCATATTGATAAGTTTCTGAGACAGCACGCGCAACTCGTCGTTCAACGCGCCGAGCTGTCGCGTGCGCCGGTGCAATTCCGCGAAGACCGAGACTTTCGCACGCAAAAGCTCCGGGACGACCGGCACGGAAATGTAATCGACCGCTCCCTGGGCGTAACCGCGTAGGCGGTCGATGTCCGACATGTGAATCGCGGAGATAAAAATGATCGCTGTGTTTTGATAGCGCGGGTGTTGGCGAATCATTTCGGCGAGTTCGAAGCCGTCGAGCTCCGGCATGCTGACGTCCATCAGCACGACGGCGATGTCTGACTTGAGCAAATGCTCGAGCGCTTCGCGGCCGGAAGTCGCCTTGATCAAGTTGTCGCCTAAATCGCTGAGGATCGCCTCATAGCTCATCAGCTTCGAGGGCTGGTCATCGACCATCAGGATGTTGACCTTGTGCGTGTTACTCACGAATTCAAACATCTCCTGCGTTTTGCCTGCATAAACTTGGCGGTTTGCAACGTTCTCAACGGTGCAACCACATTCGCAACGCCGAAAGGAGTTGATCGGTATTTACCGGCTTTGCCAGATATTCCGAAGCACCGGCCTCGAGACACTTTTCACGGTCGCCCTTCATGGCTTTCGCCGTAAGCGCGATGATCGGCAGGCGCCGGAAATTCGCATTCTGCCGAATCACCTGCATGGTTTCGTAACCGTCCATTTCCGGCATCATGATGTCCATCAGAACGATCGCAACGTCCGGCGTGTTTTCGAGCGTTGAGATCGCCTCGTGCCCCGTGCCTGCGGACAGCACCGTCATGCCGCGGCGCTCCAGCACACTGCTCAACGCAAAAATGTTGCGCACGTCGTCATCGACGACAAGGACTTTGCGGCCCACAAGTGCTTCGTCGGAACGGTGCAAACGATCGAGCATACGCTGCTTTTCGACGGGCAGATCCCCGACGACGCGGTGGAGAAACAGAGCAGTCTCATCGAGCAGGCGCTCCGGAGACTCGACGCCCTTCACCACGACGGAGCGCGCGAAAATGTGCAGTCTGGCGTCTTCCTCCGGCGAGAGTTCCTTGCCGGTGAAGACGACAACGGGCAAATCAGCGGCGGCGGCACTGTCGCCGAGCTTTTCGAGTACTTCGAAGCCCGTCATGTCCGGTAGACGCAGGTCGAGGACGGCGCAATCGAACGGTTCATTCTCGATGGCTTCGAGCGCCTCCATGCCGGTGGCGGCGATCGAAACGTCGATGTCCTTGTCGCCGAGTAGCTCGCGAATGCTGAGTTGTTCGGCGGGATTATCTTCCACGACGAGCAATTTTTTGCGGCGCGGCGTCACATATTCGCGAACGCGTGTGAGGGCCGCGTGAAGGCCTTCAGCGGTCGTTGGTTTTGTAACGAATGAGAAGGCTCCGCGCGATAATCCGTGCCGGCGGTCTTCATCAAGTGTCAACATCTGCACCGGGATATGCCGCGTGGCGGGATCCTGTTTCAGGTGATTCAGTACGGTCCAGCCCAGCATGTCCGGCAAGAACACGTCGAGCGATACTGCCGACGGATGAAATTCGCGCGCGAGTGAAAGCGCTTCCGCTCCGCGCGTCGCGACCAGCACTTTGAAACCCTTGTCGCGCGAAAGATCGCGCAACACACGCGCATAGTGCGGATCGTCTTCCACGATTAGCAGCGAAGCATCGCCGGGCTGCAACGAATCGCGATCGTCCTCGATGCGTTCGATCGGCTCCGTCGCGATTGATTTCTGCTTCGCGTGCGCTGTGGGGGTCATTCTGTCCGAAGGGCTCGCGGCCGCGGTAGGGCCAACGTACGTCTGCGGTAGATAGAGCGTGAAGGTGCTGCCCTTCCCGGGCGTACTCTGCAGCTGAATTTCACCGCCCAGCAAGCTCGCGAGTTCGCGGCTGATCGCAAGGCCCAATCCGGTACCGCCGTATTTGCGGCTGGTGCCTGCGTCGGCCTGTTGGAAAGCTTCAAAGATGATGCGCTGCTTTTCCGGGGGAATGCCGATGCCAGTGTCCCGCACTTGAAAACTCACGACTCCGGCAGCACCGGAAAGAATCGGATGATCCGTACTCCAGCCGGATTGCGCAGCCGATACCGTGAGCGAAACGCCGCCCTGATCCGTGAACTTAAACGCATTCGACAAGAGGTTCTTCAGCACCTGTTGCAAGCGCTTCGTATCGGTGACCAGGCTGCGCGGCAATAGTGGATCGACCTTGATGTCGAAATTGACGCGGCGGTTCTCCGCCTCGTGGCGGAACGGGCGCGCGATCATATCGATCAAGCTGCCGAAGAATACTTCCTCGGCTTCCACCGACACGGTGCCTGACTCGATCTTCGAAAGGTCGAGAATGTCCGTGATCAGGTTGAGCAGGTCGGTGCCCGCACCGTGAATCGTGCGTGCGAACTCGACTTGCTTCGGGGTCAGGTTGCTTTCGTGATTGTCGCTGAGCTGTTGGCCGAGAACGAGAATGCTATTCAGCGGCGTGCGCAGCTCGTGAGACATGTTCGCAAGGAATTCGGATTTGTACTTTGAGGTGAGCGCCAGCTCTTTGGCTTTTTCTTCCAGTGCGCCGCGCGCCTGCTCGATTTCCTGGTTCTTGCGTTCGACTTCTGCGTTCTGCTCGGCGAGCTGCTGCGCTTTTTGCGCAAGCTGCTCATTGGTCTGCTGCAGCTCTTTCTGTTGCGTCTGCAATTCAATCGCGAGCTGTTGCGACTGGGAGAGCAACCCTTCAGTCTGCATCGTGGCTTCAATACTGTTGAGCACGATGCCGATGCTGGAGGTGAGTTGCTCGAGGAATGCGATTTGCGAGGGCGTGAAACTACTGAGTGAAGCCAATTCGATCACGGCTTTGACGCGATCTTCGAAAAGCACCGGAAGCACGATCACGTTGCGCGGCGCCGCGAAAAACAGGCCCGACTTGATTGGCATCGCGTCGAGCGGCAGTTCGGTGATAAGGATGCGCTTGCGTTCGGCCGCGCACTGGCCGATCAACCCCGACCCGACGCGCAGTCGGCGCCGGTGGCCTTCGTCGGAATCATCTGCAAACGCTGCGAGCAGGACGAGCGTACCGGAATCGTCGCTCTCCATCTGATAAATCACGCCCTGCTGCGCGTTTACGAGCGGCGCAAGCTCGGACAGCAGCAAGCGTCCCACCGTCGCGAGGTCGCGCTGCCCTTGAAGCATTCCGGTGAATCGTGCGAGGTTCGTCTTCAACCAGTCCTGTTCGTTGTTGCGGTCGGTCGTCAGGCGCAGGTTGTCGATCATTGTGTTGATGTTGTCTTTCAGGTCGGCGACTTCGCCGCGCGCTTCCACTTGAATGGAGCGCGTCAAGTCGCCCTTCGTGACCGCCGTTGCCACTTCCGCGATCGCGCGGACTTGGTTCGTCAAGTTGTCTGCCAATAGGTTCACGTTGCCGGTGAGGTCCTTCCACGTGCCGGATGCGCCGGGCACGTTGGCCTGGCCACCGAGGCGACCTTCCACGCCGACTTCGCGCGCAACGGTAGTCACCTGGTCCGCGAACGTGGCGAGCGTGTCCGTCATGTTGTTGATCGTTTCGGCGAGCGCGGCGACTTCACCTTTCGCGTTCACGGTTAGCTTTTGCGTCAATTGGCCATTCGCGACGGCGGTCACGACTTTCACAATGCCACGAACTTGTTCGGTGAGGTTCGCGGCCATCACGTTCACGTTGTCCGTGAGGTCGCGCCACGTGCCCGCGACGCCGGGAACCTGCGCCTGGCCGCCGAGCTTTCCACCGGTGCCGACTTCACGCGCCACGCGAGTGACTTCCGCGGCGAACGCGTTCAATTGGTCCACCATCGTGTTGATCGTGTCTTTCAGTTCGAGAATTTCGCCCTTCACGTCCACCGTGATTTTGCGCGAAAGGTCGCCGCGCGCGACGGCCGTAGTGACCTCCGCGATGTTGCGGACTTGGTCGGTGAGGTTGCGCGCCATCGCGTTCACCGAATCGGTCAAGTCCTTCCACGTGCCAGCGACTCCAGGCACGACTGCCTGGCCGCCGAGACGACCCTCGGTGCCGACTTCGCGCGCCACGCGCGTCACTTCCGACGCGAACGAGCGAAGCTGCTCGACCATCGTGTTCAGCGTTTCTTTCAACTGCAGAATTTCGCCGCGCACGTCCACGGTGATTTTCTTCGAAAGGTCACCGGTCGCGATCGCGGTCGCGACTTCCGCGATGTTGCGGACTTGGCCGGTCAGGTTGCTGGCCATGAAGTTCACGTTGTCGGTGAGGTCCTTCCATGTGCCGGCGACGCCGGGAACCTGCGCTTGGCCGCCGAGTTTACCGTCGGTGCCAACTTCGCGTGCTACACGCGTCACTTCGCCCGCGAAGCCGTTGAGCTGGTCCACCATCGTATTGATCGTGTTCTTCAGCTCGAGAATTTCACCCTTCACGTCCACGGTGATCTTGCGTGAGAGGTCGCCACGCGCGACGGCTGTGGTGACTTCAGCGATGTTGCGCACCTGACCGGTGAGGTTGCCGGCCATCGAGTTCACAGAATCGGTCAAGTCCTTCCACGTCCCGCCGACGCCGGGTACGTTGGCTTGTCCGCCGAGGCGTCCTTCGGTGCCGACTTCGCGAGCGACGCGCGTCACTTCGCCGGCGAACGCGTTCAGCTGGTCCACCATCGTGTTGATGGTTTCCTTCAGCAGCAAAATTTCGCCGCTGACGTTTACCGTAATTTTCTTCGAGAGGTTGCCGGTCGCGATGGCGGTCGAGACTTCCGCGATGTTGCGGACCTGGTTTGTGAGGTTCGAGGCCATCGAGTTTACAGAGTCCGTGAGGTCTTTCCACGTGCCCGCGACGCCCGGCACTTGCGCCTGGCCGCCGAGTTTCCCTTCCGTGCCGACTTCGCGCGCCACGCGAGTAACTTCGCCGGCGAACGCGTTCAGCTGGTCCACCATCGTGTTGATCGTGTCTTTCAGCTCGAGAATTTCGCCCTTCACGTCTACCGTGATTTTGCGTGAGAGGTCGCCGCGCGCCACGGCGGTCGCCACTTCCGCGATGTTTCTCACCTGGCCCGTCAGGTTGCTGGCCATGAAGTTCACGTTGTCTGTGAGGTCTTTCCATGTGCCCGCGACGCCGGACACTTGCGCCTGGCCGCCGAGTTTGCCGTCGGTGCCCACTTCGCGCGCCACGCGTGTCACCTCGCCGGCGAACGCGTTCAGCTGGTCCACCATCGTGTTGATCGTATTCTTTAGCTCGAGAATTTCGCCTTTCACGTCTACCGTGATTTTGCGTGAGAGGTCGCCGCGCGCGACGGCCGTGGTGACTTCGGCGATGTTGCGCACTTGGCCAGTGAGGTTTCCGGCCATCGAATTCACCGAGTCGGTCAAGTCTTTCCACGTGCCCGCAACGCCCGGAACGTTGGCTTGTCCGCCGAGCCGTCCTTCGGTGCCGACTTCGCGCGCCACGCGCGTCACTTCGCCTGCGAATCGATTGAGTTGGTCCACCATCGTGTTAATGGTTTCTTTGAGGAAAAGAATTTCTCCGCTGACGTTCACGGTGATTTTCTTCGAGAGATTGCCCGACGCGATCGCGGTAGAAACTTCGGCTATGTTGCGAACTTGGTCGGTGAGGTTGCTCGCCATGAAGTTGACGTTGTCGGTGAGGTCCTTCCACGTACCTGCGACGCCCGGCACTTGCGCTTGGCCGCCAAGCTTGCCGTCGGTGCCCACTTCGCGCGCCACGCGTGTCACCTCGCCGGCGAATGCGTTCAGCTGGTCCACCATCGTGTTGATGGTATCTTTCAGTTCGAGAATTTCGCCCTTCACGTCCACGGTGATTTTGCGTGAGAGGTCGCCGCGGGCCACGGCCGTCGTGACTTCCGCGATGTTTCGAACCTGCGCGGTGAGGTTTCCGGCCATCGCGTTTACAGAGTCGGTCAAGTCCTTCCACGTGCCCGCGACGCCTGGTACCACGGCTTGGCCGCCGAGGCGGCCTTCGGTGCCGACCTCACGCGCCACGCGCGTTACTTCCGACGCGAACGAACGTAGCTGATCCACCATGGTGTTAATGGCTTCTTTCAGCTGCAGAATTTCGCCGCGCACATCGACCGTTATTTTGCGGGAAAGGTCGCCGCTTGCGACGGCCGTCGCGACTTCCGCTATGTTGCGCACCTGGTTCGTCAGGTTCGAGGCCATTGAGTTCACGGAGTCCGTGAGGTCTTTCCACGTGCCCGCGACGCCCGGCACTTGCGCTTGGCCGCCGAGTTTTCCGTCGGTGCCGACTTCGCGCGCGACGCGCGTCACTTCGGCGGTGAATACGCTCAGCTGCTGAATCATCGTGTTGACGATTTTCGCGGAACGCAAAAATTCGCCTTCGAGCGGGCGTCCATCCACGTCTAGCCGGACGATTTGAGTGAGGTTGCCTTGCGCTACCGCAGCGATCGCGCCGGTCACTTCGGCGGTGGGACGCAACAAGTCTTCGACGAGATTGTTTACGGAGACTTCCATCTCGCCCCATGCGCCACGATGCGCACGAAAACGCACGCGCTCGCGCGTCTTGCCCTCTTTTCCCACCACTTGACCGACGCGTTTCAGATCGTTTGCGATGTGTTCGTTGGCCGCGGCGATGTCGTTGAATGTGTCGGCGATCTTTCCCGCGAGACCGGTCCACGAGCCCGGGAGGCGCGTCGAGAAATCGCCGTCGCGCATCGTCTGGAGCGTGCTCAAAATCAATTTGAGTTCGTCGCTGCCGAGCTCGGCCGTCTGGCGGTGGCCGTTTTTCTTCAGGCCGAGCTTCAGCGACTCGGCTCCGGGATCGGGTCGCGTTTCTTCGACTGTTTTTTTCATTTCGCGCTCAAGGTCATTTCGCGAGGCCGCCTTCGATTCCATTCGTGGCGACGGAGGGAAGTTCTTCGGAATTCCAGCTGAAGGGCTTGCCGTGGCTCAGGTTATCGATCGCGCTCAAAAGGCAGCGAGCGACCTGCGACTTCGTCACATACCCACCGGCCCCGGCCTTCACAGCAGCGTCAAGCATGAATGTGGAATCGTGCTGGCTCAGAATCAGCACTTTGCAGCGAGGAGATTGGTCGCGAATGATGCGCATCGCTTGCAGGCCATCCACGCGCGGCATGCTCACGTCCATCACGATAATGTCTGGATCGAGATCCTTGGTCTTCTCGATGGCGTCGAGACCATCGGTAGCCTCGCCGCAAATTTCAAAATCCGGTCGAGTCTCGAGCACCGTGCGCAATCCACGGCGGAAAATTTCGTGATCGTCAACGATCAGAATTCGCAGACGAGGTTCTTCCATGCGGGTACTCCATAGCCCTGTGATTTCGTGCAGATTCTCTGCCCAAGACAGAACATGCCGATTCCGCCATACTCGGCTTTTCTACCTATATAGGGGATACAGCGAAAACCCTAGATTCCCTGGCGCGTGTCAGTATTTGCTAAAACCGCACTCGGAGGAGAGTTTGGGCTGGACGACTGAGGGTCAATTCAAGCCATGCGGGGATTTTTGGTGGACGTGAGGGGGATCGAACCCCTGACCTCGTCGTTGCGAACGACGCGCTCTCCCAGCTGAGCTACACGCCCACTGCGTTAACAATTCTAGCAAATAGTTGAAGCCGCGCAAATCCTCTTCGGCGCATATTTGCGTGCGGAGTGATCACAGATATCGAGATTTGTTAGGTCGCGGCCGCTTGCGCTCGCGGGCGCTTGCGCTAGATTGCTTTCTGCCACAGCCGTTTTGGCGGTTCGAATTTTTGCGGTTCCATCTGCGCTCGCGCTTGTTTCACAAATGTGACGAAGCGGTGCGCAAGAGTGAAGATGCGATCGGCCTGGCGCAGGCGAATCGCTTCCTTGGGAATTAGATCGCCACCGACGCCCAGCGCCGCCGCTCCCGCGAGAACGAATTTCGAAGCGGTCTGCTGGTTCACGCCTCCTGCTGCGATCAGCGGCAAGCTTGGAAACGGCCCTTTCAGTGCGCGTATGTAGCCGTCTCCGCCTACCTGGGCGCACGGAAACACTTTCACGAAATCCGCGCCGGCTTTCCACGCAGCAATCACTTCGGTGGGCGTGAGCGCGCCGGGCATAATCACGAGATTTTCGCGCCCGGCGAATTCCACAATTTTTGCGTCGAGCCCCGGGCTTGTGAGGAAGGCTGCGCCGGCATCGCGGCACTCGCGCGCGATCTCCATGTCAAACACGTCGCCCGCGCCGACGATCATCTGCGGCGCGTGTTTTACTAAGCGCGCGATCACTTCGGTGGCGCCCGGAACCGTCATCGTGATTTCAACGATCGGGATGCCGCCGCGAGAAACGGCTTCGGAGGCGAAAATCGCGTCTTCGGCCGAGGAGACGCGCACGGCGGGAATAATTCCAACTGCCTCAATGCGAGCTCGAACTTCGTCCTTGGTCACGGTTCCCTTCCGCGAATCGGCGAGGTGGCCGGCCCGATTCTACGGGGATTCTAGCGGAATCGCCGATGAATGCACGGACAAAAATCGGGTGCGCCAGGCGCTGCGGGCGCAGTAATAGTACGGCCCAAGGCTACGACTCGAAGGAGCCTTCGAGCTCGGGCAATTTGTCGCCATCGCGCGCCACCCAGACGTACATCGCAGGCAGCAGGAATATGCCCATGATTAGCGCGGAGATCAGGCCGCCAACAATGACGATCGCGAAGGGCCGCTGCGAGTCCGACCCAATCGCGCGCGAGAGTGCTGCGGGCAACAGACCGAGAATCGCGACGAGCATCGTCATCATGATCGGGCGGAGGCGCAGCACAGCGCCCTCGATCGCCGAATCTTCGATGGAATGGCCGCGCACGCGGAGCTGGTTGATGTATTCCAGCATGATCACGCCCGTTTCCACCGACACGCCAAACAGCGCGAGAAACCCGATGCCGGACGAAACGCTCAGATGCGTTCCCGTAATGAGCAGTGCGAGAAATCCGCCGATCGGTGCAATCGCGACGTTGGCGAGAATCAAGCCAGCCCACTTTCCCGAGCTGAACATCGTGTAGAGAATGATGAAAATTACGAGCAGCGTGATTGGCACTACGATCATCAGCCGCCGCTGCGAGCGCTTCTGGCTTTCGTATTCGCCCGCCCAGTCGATGTGGTAGCCAACTGGCAATTTCACGCGCTCTTTCACCAGCTTCATTGCCTCTTCTACTGTGCTGCCCAGGTCGCGACCGCGGACGCCGTACTTGATCGCAACGTATCGCGAGTTTTCTTCCCGGTAAATTTCGGAAGCGCCATCTTTCACTTCGATGTGCGCGAGCTGCGCGAGCGAAACGCGCTCGCCCGTCGGCGCGAGCAGCCGCACATTTTCAATGGCTTCTTTCGTGTCGCGGTAGTTTGCTTGGTAACGGACGACGGTGTCGTAGCGCTGTTCGCCTTGAAGCACTTGGCTCACGGCCTTACCGCCAACCGCCGTCTCCACCGCATCTTGAATGTCTGTCACATTCAGACAGTAGCGCGCCGCCTGAGGGCGATCGATCGTGATATTCAAATTCGGTTGGCCGAGCACACGGAACAGGCCAAGGTCCTCCACACCGCGAACGCCGCGCATGACGTTCACAATCTCGTCGCCCTTTTCTTCCAGTACCTGCAAATCGTCGCCGTAAAGCTTGATCGCCAGTTCGCCCTTCACGCCGCTTACGGCTTCTTCCATGTTGTCCGCGATCGGCTGCGAAAAATTCCAAAGAATCCCGGGCATCTTGCTCAGCTCGAAATCCATGGACTGAATCAGCGCGTCTTTGTCTTGGTGGAAAATCGGGCGCCACTTGTCCTTCGGCTTGAGGTCGACAAAATATTCGGTATTGAAGAAGCCGGTCGTGTCCGTGCCATCGTCGGGGCGGCCCACCTGGCTGGTTACGACGTTCACTTCAGGAAACGATGCGAGTGTGACGCGCGCTTGGTTCGCAACGCGTACGCCCTCGGTGGGCCCAGTGCTCGGCGCGAGCGTGCCGCGAACCCACACTGCGCCTTCATCGAGGTGCGGCAAAAACTCCGAGCCAATCACGCCGCTAACCATGAAGAAAACTGCAAGCGCAAACGCCGCCGCGCCGGAAAGTAACGTAATCTTCCGATGTTCGATCGCCCACCGAACCGCGGTTCGATATTTCACGGTCAAGAACGCCATCACCGGGTTGTGCCACTCGTTTACTCCGCGACGGAACACAATCAGCGCGAGCACCGGCGCAATCACCACCGCGAATATCAACGCACCGAGTAGCGCGAACGAAACCGTCCAGGCCATCGGCTTAAACAAACGGCCTTCCACGCTTTGCAGCGTGAAGATCGGCAGGTACGCCGCAATGATGATCGCGCGCGCGTAGAACACCGGACGAATCACTTCCATCACGGCGTCGCGGACCCTTTCGAGCGGCGTCTTCTGCGCGTTCGACGGCAGCCCGAAATGCCGCACGATATTTTCAATGATTACGACCGTGCCATCGACCACCATTCCGAAATCGAGCGCGCCCAGCGACAACAGGTTCGCGGGAATCTTATTCAAGTCGAGGCAGATTGAGGCGAACAACAATGAGAACGGAATCGTGAGCGCCACAATCAGCGCGCCGCGCGTATTTCCGAGGAAGAAGAACAGAATGATCGACACCAGAAACACGCCTGTGATCAGGTTCTCCATCACAGTGCCAGTAGTGAGGTGAAGCAAATTACTGCGGTCGAGAAACGGAACAATTTTCACACCGGGCGGCAGGATGTGGTCGTTCAGTTCCTCCACCTTCTTATGAATCGCCGCGAGCGTCTCATCGGCGTTCGCGCCTTTGCGCAGCAGCACAATGCCTTCCACCACGTCAGGATCGTCGATAATCTTTCCGTCGCTGCGGCGAATAGCCTTTCCGATTTGGCCGAGTCGGATGCGCGAGCCTTGCGTTACGGTCGCGATGTCTTTCACGCGAATCACGGCGCCGTTCTTTACCGACACGGGCGTCTGCTCGATGTCATCTATACTCGTAAAGAGACCGACCACGCGCACGTTGATCTGCTGCAGCCCCGCCTCAACAAAGCTGCCGCCGGCGTTGGCGTTGTTCGCCGCGAGTTGCTGCTCCACCTGCGCAAGACTCAACCCATGGGAAACCAGCGCGTCTGGATTCAGCCGCACCTGATACTCGCGCGTTATTCCGCCAAAGCTCGAAACGTCCACAACGTTCGTGACGGACTTGAATTGCTTTTCGAGCGTCCAGTCTTCGATCGACTTCAAATCCATCAAGTCGTACTTCGGGTTTGTGCTGGTCAGCGTGTACCAGTAAATCTGGCCGACAGGACTCCAGTCCGTTCCCATCTGCGGCTGCAAATTGTTCGGCAACGTCACCTGTGAGAGGCGCTCAAGCACCTTCACGCGATTCCAGTCGTTGTCCGAGCTGTCGTCGAAAATCAGCATCACGCTCGAAAGCCCGAACAGCGAATCCGAGCGCAGATGCGCCAGGTGCGGCAGACCGTTCATCTGGATTTCAATGGGAATCGTGACTTGCTGTTCGACTTCTTCGGCGGCGCGACCTGGCCACTGCGTGATGATCTGGACGTAGTTATTCGCGACGTCGGGATAAGCTTCAACCGGCAGGTTGTGGAAGGAAATTCCACCCCAGACCAGAAGCAAAAGCGCCAGGGCAATCACCATGAAGCGATTGTTCAGCGCAAAATCAATGAGCCTCTGCATTACCGATTTTGCCCTGTGGCGCTCAAGGTTTGGCTATTGCTCCACGGTATTCTGAAGAACCAGCGCGTTGCTTACCACTTGGTCGCCCGCTTTCACGCCGGAGATGATTTCCTGCATGTTGTCCGGCAACGAGCGGCCGGCTGTAACTGCCACGCGCTTGAATTTCTTGTCGCCTGCCGGCTCGTAAACCCAGTCGCGGTCGTGCAGGTGCAAAATCGCGGTTGCGGGGATGGAGGCGTGCGCCTCGCTCTTCTGCCCAACGAACGTCGCCGACACGAACATCCCAATTTTCAAGAAGCCTGGGTTTTGCACTTCGACGCGCACCTTTGCGGAACGCAAATTCGGATCGAGCACCGCGCCGATATTGCTTACGCGGCCTTTCAGCACTTTGTCGGCATAGCCGTTCACCCGAATGTCTGCCGTGTCGCCGACTTTGATCGCGGGAAGATCGTTTTCGTAAACGTCGCAGACGATCCACACATCGGAGAGATCGGAAATTGTAAACGGGTTCGCGGAGCCGAGGCCGGCGATGCCTGCCGCATTGGTTACTTGCTGGTCGGTGATTACGCCGCTGATCGGCGCAACGATGTTTACCACCGGCGACGGGCTACTCGGATCGGCTCCCATCACACGCAGGTGATCGGTCGCGGTGTCGACGTCAACCTGCGCCTTCGCGGCCGTATCCTGCGCCACTTGCAAATCGTTCAGCGCGATTGCGCCGTGATCGTAGAGGCCTTTGGCGCGATCAAGTTGCTTAGACGCGAGCGCTTCGTCCGCAACCGCCTTTTTGTAGTCGGAAAATGCCGACGCGATATCCGCACTCTGCACGCGCAACAGCACCTGGCCCTTTTTCACCGTGTCACCCAAGCGCGCTTTGATCTCGACGACGCGGCCCGTCGCGATGGAAATCACCGGCACGGTGCGTGCCACGTCCGGACTGACGACCCCGTTGGCAACGAGTTGGGATGGGGCTTGGAAGGCAGTCGCGGTGGCCAGTGGAAATTGCTTGGGATCGTCCACCTGCACCAGGTTGGCATTCGCGACGTTTTCCACTTGCGCCGGTGGCGGCGCGCCCGCGGAAGGATCGCTCGCGGATTTCTCGCCACAGCCGGCAGCGCCAAAAGCCGCGCACAGGGCCAGCGCAACGGCCACGCGCTCCGTCCCCAAAAATCTCATCGCACTCCTCATCTTGCTGGAAGATCTCCTAACTGAGCCGGAAGCACATGAAGCTTACAGACAGACGGCACCAGAACCGTGAGATCCGGTTCCGAACGCGGCGCCGACTTGGCAGGCGCGGAGCAATTTCCGGGAGCGCGTATCCGATGAAGGATTATAAACGAACCAGGGGCAAATCACGGAGAATGCACTGTTAACGTGTTGGGATGACGATAAGATTGAACTGCGCGCATCCGCTAGTGCGAGTCCGCTACGGCTTGTGTTGCGAGCTTTAAGAAATCCGCCCCTTGAGACGGACTGGCAAGAGTGGCCTGCGCGAAATCCTTCGCACCTCCTCCCTTCCCAGGGCAATTTTCCAGAATCTTGCGTAGCGCAACGCCCATGTGATGCGGCCCACCTTTGGTTTGCGCGAGAGTCACGTGCCCCGCCGAGCCTGCCAGAACGGCGACGACGGGAGAATTCGATTCCCCTCGCGCGACCGTCTTGGCCGCGAGCAGCGCCAGATAGGACGGCGACGAATCATCAATACTGCTCGTAACGACTTTCACTCCGTTCCCGTTCTGAGCCGCACTCTCGGTCAAGAGTTTCGCGGCCTCAAGATCGGCGAGCCGGTCTTCGAGCTTCTTCAGGGCCGATTGCCGCTCGCGGCGCTCCTCGTTGAGCTTCGCAACGCTTGCCGGCACCTCCGGCCGCCCGCACGTAAGGATCGTCGCCGCTTCTGTGAGCATCGCGAAATCGCGCTTCGCCGTGGCGAGCGCGCGGCCCCCTGCGACAAACTCCACACGAATCGAGTCGCGCCGCCTTTCCATTTTTCGGATCAGGATCAGCCCAGCCTGGCCCGTGCGCGCGAGGTGCGTGCCGCCGCAGGGCTGAAAATCGAATCCTTCCACGCGAATCGCCCGCAGCACTCCTCCACGTTCAACGGATTTACGCACGCCCTCCGCCGCGAGTTCTTCCGCGGTGCCGAAGCGAATCTCCACGATGCGATCTTCGAAAACGATCGCGTTCGTGCGCCGCTCCGCTTCGTCAAGTTGCTGCTGGGTGAGCGACTGCGTTTTCAGATCGATCGTGCAAATTTCTTCGCCAAGGTGAAACGAACCGGTTTGCAGGTGAAAGAGTTCGATAAACGCAGCCGAAAGCAAATGCTGCCCGGTGTGCTGCTGCATGTGATCGAAGCGGCGCGCCCAGTCGATGCTACCCTTCACGGGCCCAGCCGGTAGTTCGGCGGAGGTGTAGTGAACCACATGCTCTTCGGCGTCGGCGACTTCAACCACCTGCACGCCGCCGAGGGTGCCCAAGTCGTGTGGCTGCCCACCCGAGGTCGGGTAGAACCCGGTGCGATCGAGCGAGACCTTCCAGCGGTCGCCGTCCGGCTCGCAGCGGACCACATTCGCGTCGAAGTTCTTCAGGAATGAGTCGTGGTAGTACAGGCGTTCGGTCACGGCGACGTCCTTGATTGATTTGGGACGCCGAGAGTACCACAGCACGCTCCGCCTCTCGACGAACGCACGAGGCGGCCTAGGCGCCGAGGCTTCCGGCCGACCGACCCTACCGCTTTTTCTTCTTGCGGGCCGCGCCAGCTGTCTTCTTTTTACCTATAGAGGGATACTTCTTCTTCACCGCCGCTCGAACTTTGGCTTCTACCGAACCGCCCTTGGCCGCCGCCCGGGACAGCGCATCTCTTGCGTGCGCCTTGTCTTCGATCGGAAACTTGCGCGTTTTCGGAAAAACAAATGACTTTGCGGCAAGCTTTTTGCGCTTCTTCGTTGTGAGTTTAGCCACGGTAGCCTCCTCTGGCTCAGAATCCGGAATCGCTCCCACTCCTTTCGATTCGCCGCCACGCACACCCGGCTCATCCCAAATCCGGTCCTGAACTCCATCAATCAGCAGGACATCCACGGGCATGTCACGCGATGTCCCTTCGTGTCGGATTATGCCATTTGCTTGAAATCGCTCGAAACGCGAAACTCCGCTCACCTATTTGTGCAGGTCCCTGCGGTCTTCCTGGTCCGCGTGGTGGCAGTCAGCCCTGTTTCCATCTAAATCGCCCGGCCATCGGGCGGAGGACTTCCTTGATGCTTCGTGTACCCGCGCTGGTGCGTTCGTTTGTGCGAGAGGCCGTTGGGTTTGCCGGAGTCGCTGTTCTAGTACTCGCTGCCGCGATGTCAAATCCTGGCTCGGCGTCGGCGCAAGCTCGGAGCAACACCACGGCAAAGACGTCCGCGTCGGCGCCGACGTCGGCCACAAACGCGAAGGCGGCGCTGCAAACCAGCCGCAAAAAAGCGGCTCAGAATTTTGCGAATCGCCTGAACGCGCACAAGGAATCGTCGAGCGCCAATTTCTCGCCCGTCGGCGACGGTCTCTCCTTCGGAGATCCCTTCTACGGCGGCACCACTGACGGTGTACTGATCGAAAGCTTGGTTCCTCTCGTCTCCCAGTCGCCCCTGCTTCGACGCCTTTCCGACTGCACCCTGGAAGCTGGAATCTCAGACACCAACACTTTTCAGACTTCGCAGCGTATTGAGAAGTACGAAGACCGGTTGCACCAGGTAGCGCTGCTCACGACGCCCGTCGATGTCTATCCCAAAGGCTGCACCGACCCCGTGACGGGAGTGCCGTCTCAGCCCGGCGTCGTTTACGGCAAGGACAGCGGCGGGAATTTCTACGCGGCGGTCGCGGAGCCTAACGCCACGACCTTCGAATACACGAACCAGCTGACGCTTGTTCACACGCAGGGCAATCCGGTCAGCTCGCAAACGTCTTTGATGTCCACCGTGACGCTCAATCCCAATTCTGCCGTCACCGTCGCAGGCGATTTGGTGGTGGGCGATCTCAACGGCGACAAGAATCTCGACATCGTGGTGCCGCTGCTCGATCGAAGCAATGGCTCGGGCGGCACCAGCAGCAACAACGCGCTTGCGATTCTGCTGAACACCGGCAACGGCGCGGTCGGCACGCCCAGCTACCTCTCACTGAATGTGTTTCCCGTGAGCGTCACCCTCGCCGATCTAAATAAAGACGGCTTTCTCGACATCATCGTGATCGGAACGCCGGCCACGAACGGCGGCCAGCAAGGAATGGAAATTTTCCTCGGTAAGGGAGACGGCACATTTCAGTCGCCCATCGAAGGCCCAACGGGATTTCCCAGCGTCGATGCGGAAACCTCGCAGCTTCCGCTGAATGCCCTGGTTCACGTGATCGCGCGCGATTTCAATGGCGACGGCAATCTCGACATCATCGCCTCCACCGGAGACATTCTGCTCGGCAAAGGCGACGGGACATTCACCGTGGCTCCCACCACGCTCGGAATTGTCGGCAACGCCGGCGCCGGAATCACCACGGCCGACTTCAATCACGACGGAAAGCCCGACCTGGCAGTGGCTGTGTACCCCGGCACAATCAATATTTTCTTCGGCAACGGAGACGGCAGCTTCAAACCGGGCAACGTCTACGCCGCGCCTTACGACACCACCGACCTCACCGCTTCCGAAATCGACGGCGACGGCAACTACGACATCGTCGTCGGCGTGTGCAGTGGCGGCCTCTATTTGCCCGATGGACTTTCCACGCTCACTGGATATTTCCTGCTCGGCCGTTCCGACGGCACGTTTGCCGGGCCGCTCGCATATCAACCCAGCGCAGCCGACATCGCCGCCGGCGATTCGCAAGCTTATAACTCAGGCGTCTTCGTTGCGGACGTAACCGGCGACGGCAAGCCGGATCTCGTGAGCTTCGAATCCGGCAACGGCCACTGGTTCGCGGTGACTCGTCCATACAATGGCCTATCCGATGGCGACGTTCTCTACGGCGCGCAAATCAATAGCACTCCCAATTTCGCTTTGCCCGCGCAAAACTCGCTGAGCCTCACCGACGTGGACGGCGACGGAAAACCCGATTTGGTTTTCCTGACCGACGAATTGACGGATTCCGGATCGACGCTGGTCACCCTTCTCGGCGATGGCGACGGAACCTTCAACACGGAAGTGAACACGAGCATTCCCAGCGGCGGAGCGTACAACAGCCCTAGCGTGTTCGCGACAATGATCGTCGGCAAGTTCAATGCCGATACCAAGCCCGACGCCGTCTTTTTCTCCGCGGATGTGAACGACTCGAACGCCACTCTTCAATTCGCGGCTGGCAACGGCGACGGCACATTCGCTGCGCCGGTTGCGATCGATTCGAAGCTCATCACCCCCGAGTACATCATCGCTGCGGACTTCAACGGCGATGGGAAGCTCGACCTGGTGGTCGCAGATTCCGGCACGCCCAATAGCGACTTCGACTTCTTGAACCCAATCATCAAAGTTTACATCGGCAACGGAGACGGCACGTTCAAGACTCCTATGGTGTTCGCTCTCGACGTGAATCAATACGGTTCTGTTGACGGTGAACTCGGTCTTGCCGTCGCGGATCTTCGCGGCAACGGCCATCTCGATATCGTCGCTGGAGGAGACGAGCAGACTGGGCCGGACACGGACGAGCTCGACCCTGATGAGGGCTTCTATCAAGTGTTTCTGGGCAATGGCGACGGTACGTTTCAGAAGCAGACCGTCGTGACGCCCGGTCTCGGCCTCAATGGCCAGATCGTCTCGGCCGACATCAATCGCGACGGCAAAGTCGATTTGTTGGTATCGCTCGACACCGACTTGATTCTTTTTGAAGGAAACGGCGACGGCACATTCGGCTCGCCGAGTTTGATTCAAGTGCCGGGCGAGCCGCTTGAAATCACGATGGCGGACCTCAACGGCGACGGGTTTCCAGACATCGTTACGATCGGCGGAGGAATTTCCCCGGCGCTGAATGTGCCGGCGGTTCCGTTGCTCGGCACCACGGTCGATACTTCAACCGCGCTTACGTCGTCCGCGTCGCAAGCAGCGCCGGGAGCTTCGCTCACATTCACGGCGACCGTGACGCCAGCATCCGGCACGAAGACTCCGACTGGCACGGTCGGTTTCTTTGACGGCAGCACGGAACTCGGCACCGGCACGGTGAATGCCTCCGGCGTCGCAACGTACACTACGACGACGCTCGCGCTCGGCGCACACTCGATCGTTGCGACGTACAACGGCGACGCAAACTTCACCATTTCGTCGTCGGACACGCTGACCATCACAATTTACAACACTGCCGTGCCGACCACCACGCTGTCTCCGACCTCGCTCACATTTTCGAGCCAGGGTCTAAACACGCAGAGCACGGCGCAGAGCATCACGCTTTCCGATACTAACGCCACGGCGCTCACGATCAGCGGCATTTCGTTCACCGGCGCTAACGCAGGCGATTTCGCACAAACCAACACCTGTGGCAGCGGCATCCCGGGCAATACGAGCTGCGCGATCAGCGTCACGTTCAAGCCCGCGGCAAGCGGCACTCGCTCCGCCACGCTCTCGATCGCGGACAATGCGACGGGCAGCCCGCAAACGGTCACACTCACTGGCTCAGGCGCTGCGGCAACGATGACGATCACCGTTGCTCCCACCACGCTCACGTTCGCGAGCCAGACCGTAAACACCACCAGCACCGCACAGACCGCGACGATCACGAACACCGGCTCGGCCGCCGTGACGATCTCCAGCATCGCCCCGACCGGCACGAATGCAGGCGACTTCAGCGTGTCGAACACCTGTAACGGCAGCGTCGCCGTCTCGTCGATGTGCTCTGTCAGCGTCACGTTCAAGCCGACGGCCTCGGGTCCGCGCTCTGCATCCGTCATGATCACCGACAACGCGACCGGCAGCCCGCAGACCATCACGGTCACCGGCACGGGTGCAGCTGCGGGCACCCCGACCGCTTCCCTCTCGCCGACCAGCTTGGCCTTCGCGAGCCAGGCTCTCAACACGGCGAGCACAGCTCAAAACATCACGCTCACGAACTCCAGCAGCACAGCGCTTACCATCAACGGAATCACTTTCGCTGGAACGAACGCTTCGGATTTCTCGGAGACGGATACTTGCGGCAAGGGCATCGGCGCGACCACTACTTGCACCATTAGCGTGGTCTTCAAGCCGGCAGCCAGCGGCGCACGCTCCGCTTCCCTGTCAGTCGCGGACAATGCAACTGGCAGCCCGCAAACCGTAACACTGGCCGGAACCGGCGCCGCCGCAGCCACTCCGACCGCGTCGCTCTCACCGAACACGCTCACGTTTGCGAGCCAGCTCGTCGCAAGCTCGAGCACGTCGCAATTAATCACCGTCACCAACTCCAGCAGCACGGCGCTCACCGTGAGCGGCATCACCTTCACGGGCGCGAATGCGTCGGATTTCACTGAGACAGACACGTGCGTCAAGGGCGTCGCGGCGAATTCCACGTGCGCCATCTCTGTGACGTTCAAACCCGGCGCCACCGGCGCGCGCGCTGCGACTCTCTCGATCGCAGACAACGCGACAGGTAGCCCGCAGACCGAGGCTCTCTCCGGCAACGGCCTCGACTTCTCTGACACCGCAACACCGACTGGTGCCACCACCGCAACCGTCGCTCCGGGCGGCATGGCGACGTATTCGCTCGAAGCCTCGATGCTCGGCGGACTTGCAACCGACAAACTGAGCGTGACCGTCTCCTGTGTGTCGAGCACGGCGACGATCACTTGCAGCGGCCCAGGGTCGGCGGTCTCCGTCACGCCCTCGACGCCGGGCACGTTCACCATCACGGCGACGACGGAAGCTCCGACGTCCACCGCGAAAAAAGGGGCGGCGATTCCGGGATCGACCGGCACGCCGCAACCGCCGGTCAAAATCGCGATCTTCGCGATCGCCGTGCTGCTCCTGATGCTTGGGACGGCGCTCTTCCGCGGCGGGCGTCAGGCGCGGCTTGCACTTCCTCTCGCGGGCGTCGCGATTCTGATCGCGATGATCGCCGCAGGATGCGCGGGCAACGGTTCAGGTGGCAGCAGCGGAACCGGCGGCACCACGCCGGGAAGCTACACGCTCACCGTAACCACGACGTCTGGCACAGTGAGCCACACGCTTCCGCTCACGCTCAACGTCACTCAGCAGTCGCAGCAGTAGCGGCACGCACAGCACCGGCGTTACGGTCCAATGTGGGAGGCGGCCCAAACCGCCTCCCGCGTTAGACTGTGATGTGCCGATTCGCCTTCTCGCCATGGACATCGATGGCACCCTGCTCAGCGCGCAGGGTCATCTTTCCGCCGCCAACGCCGACGCAGTCAGCGAGGCAGCCGCGCGCGGCATCGAAATCGTTCTCGTCACCGGCCGTCGGTTCCACTTCGCACTGCCGATCGCCGAGATGCTACCGTGCGATCTGCACCTCATCGTAAATAACGGTGCGCTCACGAAATCGCTCGGCGGCGAAACGCTTGCGCGGCATCTGTTGCCCGTCGATACGGCGCTGCTTGCGCTCGCGGCCACGCGGGAATTTCGCGACTGCGCCTCCGTGATGTTTGACCGGCCGGCCGAGCGCCAGCTGATTCTCGAAAAAATCGACTGGTCGCACCCTTTGCGCGCCGCCTATTTCCGCAAGAACAGCATGTTTCTCTCCGAGGAAGCGCCGCTCGAAAAGTGCCTCAACGGCGAAGACCCGATTCAAGTTGGCTTCACAGGCAATTGCGCCCCGATGCGCCGCGCGATGCAGCAGCTCGCCGCGCACGCCGAATCGCACCGCTACGCGCTCTCGCTCACCGAATACGCCGAGCGCGATCTAAGTATTCTGGATGTGCTTCGGGCGGGCGTAACCAAAGGCATGGCGCTCGAGGAATGGGCCACGCTGCGCGGCTTTGCGCGCGAACAGGTGATGGCCGTCGGCGACAATTTCAACGATCTTGAGATGCTTGAGTACGCGGGCACACCGGTAGTGATGGGAAACGCGGTGGACGAACTAAAAGCGAAGGGCTGGCCTATCACGGGTCCAAACGAACAATCCGGCCTGGCCGATGCGATCCGCCGCTACGCACTCGACTGAGCTATAATTGCATTAGCGCGCAGCTGCGAATGGCTGCGCTTCGGTTTCGGATGAAGCATAAAACGCGGATTTCACAATTTGTAGCCTTGGTTTTGGTGTGCGCAGCGAGCGCGTTTGCCTCGCCCGCTGTCCGTGCCGACTACGCTGTGCTCCGTTCCGGCGCCCGCCTGCACATCACCGGCTACGAACACGTCGGCGACCACGTCGTCCTCACCGTGCAAGGGGGCTCGGTCGAAATCGCAGCGGACGAACTCGTGAGCGTCGAGCCGGAAGATCAATTCGCGGCCATCGTCGCGAAACCTTCGGATTCCACCGCTCCCTTCGGCGACCTGATTCACGCCGCAGCGCAAAAACACGGTGTGGACGAAAAGCTCATCACTCGCGTGATCGCCGAGGAATCGAATTTCAATCCCAAAGCCGTTTCGCGTAAACGCGCCCAAGGGCTGATGCAGCTTCTCCCCACCACCGCCGCAAAATATTCCGTCGGCAACGTCTTCGATCCCGCGCAGAATATCGACGGCGGAACGCACTACCTGAAAGATCTTCTCGCGAAATACAGCGGCGATGTGAAGCTCGCGCTCGCCGCATACAACGCCGGGCCGGACATGGTAACGCGCTACGGCGGCGTGCCACCGTTCCCCGAAACGCAAAAGTACGTCCGCGCGATCACCGAAAAGCTCTCGCGCGACAGCGCAACTCCGACGCTCGCTGCGATCACCCTGAAAAATTAATTTTCTGCTGAATTGGCGCTACTGGTTCGGCGGCGATGTGGGCTGTTGTGTGGGCTGAGGATTCGAACTGGGATTCGAGCCGCTGTTGCCGAACGTCGAACCGAAGCCGGATGAGCCGCTCGCGCCATTCGGGCCTGTGCTGTTCGTCCCGGCCATGCCGGTTCCGATCCCGCTGCTCTGCATGTTGTTCATCTGATTCTGCAGCGCGGCCGCCGC
>Ga0206966_1108_pt1 | contig 22952 bp, 25 predicted proteins | sample Alteio_BWOrgHeat_23_FD_152970 | JGI IMG/M metagenome (GOLD analysis project Ga0206966, IMG submission 152970) | Enriched cells from forest soil in Barre Woods Harvard Forest LTER site, Petersham, Massachusetts, United States -... | ecosystem: Environmental > Terrestrial > Soil > Temperate forest >...
ACTCTGAGCCAGACAAAAGGTCGAGAGTATAGCTACTGCGAGAAATGAAGCGCTGGTTCTGTGCATACTAGTCTCCTGAAAAACGGAACTGAACGTCCAATTGCCGTACAAACTAAACGCGAGAGGTTAAGATGCACGCTGGGGTCCACCTGCTGGCAAAGAAAAATGCCTGAAGTAAGTGGTCGGGGCGCAATGGCTTGCGCGTCTCAGAATCACAGCGTAACGGGATTGACCGCGTAAAATCGCGCCGGGTTCAGCAGAAGTTGACAGGACAGGGTTTCCCCTAATTGCTTTCTCAGTTATTCCACTCAAAGCAAATGGGTGATTCACCGGCTTGTTTGTTTTTCGCAGCCGGTTATGCTGCAACCAATATCGGGTCTCCTTCGCAAGAAAGTCAGTCCTTGGGGGAGGACTGACTCTGGGAGCGGAATATTCGCGGAGGCGACCCGAGTTGTACGCAGTCTGGCCGAACCGTCGGCTGCGTTGGGTCTCGCCCTGGCCTTCCAAGGGGCAACCGGAAACAGCGAGCCCTAAAAAGAACCCCGCTACTTCGTTTTTTCTACTTGGCACTGGTTCGGTTCGATCCCCAAAGGGCAAGCTCCATTGCAGAATTGAGGGTGCAGGCAGATCGGGGCGATGCGCGAGCACGAGACACGACAGCGAAGGTCGAAGGTGCTGGTGTCCTTTTTTGCTGGCCCGATGCCGCGCGTCCGTAAGTAACGCAGAATCACTTTCGGGAGAGGGTCTGGAAATGCCAATGCGAACGGGACGTGTTGAGAAGAGAATCCCCCAGGAAATGCCAGTGCAAATTTCCAGGGCGCAAAGCTCGGGCTTGAGCAAGCTCATTGAGAAGACGACCACAGAAAACATTAGCTCACATGGTGTCCGGATCCTGACCCGACGCGCTTTGCAGTCCCAGGAATGGCTGTTGGTCACTCCTCTCGTCGGCGGTGAGACGCCGAGGCCAGCCCGAGTGGTTTACTGTCAGCCGCTCACAGGCGAACTCTTCGGAGTAGGTTTGCAGTTTCAGCAGCAAAAAAACGCAGCTTGAACACAGTCGGTCCGCCCAGCCGTCATGGGTCACGAGATGGCAGGGAATGGATGTCAGATGAGAAACTCGAAATTAATCACGATCCCGGGAGGTGTTCTAGTCATAGTCCTGGCCGCCAGCAGCATCGCCCAAGTCAGCGGCGGAGGCAGCCAACCGGCACGTACTACAAGCCACAACATGCACTCGCCCGGAGAAACCAGGGAAACGGTCACGCAGCAAAAGATGGGAGATACCCAACCATGCGGCTCGATGGCTCCAAGTCCTTACGCCCGGCAGCTGTTAGTGGCGAGCACGACTATGCGGCACAAAGTGACCCTATCTTGGAATCCGAGTACGCCAGTGACGAATTCACTACGCGATGCAATCATCGGCTATTACGTGTATCGGAGGACAACGGAGGACCCCAGTTACGACGACAGGAATCAAATGAATTCAGCGCCCCTCCTCGGTACGAAGTGCGTCGACGTGCTCGTCCAGGCTGGACAGACATACTTCTACGTGACCCAGGCCATTAGCGCGAGCGGAGCAGTGAGCCGCCCATCGAATGAGGCCAAGGCCGTGATTCCTGATCCATGAAGTCCTGACCGACCAGGTGAGAGCCTCTTCGCTGCTCTTGAAGGTGGTGGATTCACGACGCGAGAAGCATTGTGAGTTCCGCTCCAATTCCGGCAGGAGTTACTCCGCTACTATCCACGTCGATTTGTTGATAGAGGGGTTGTGGAAGGTCGCGCTTTCTTTGATTGCCCGAAGAGCTTCATGGTCAAACGTTCCGGTGAGATCCGCGAGCACCAGCTTCGAAACCGCGTGGCTGGATGGTAACCTTTTCAGGAGCCGCCCGAGCAATCCTTTCGACCTCGACCGAACAGTTTGAAAAGGGAGGGTAAAACTCAAAGACGGAAACCATCGCCAGGCACCATTCTCTAGATTGGCCGTTGCCGGCGTGTAGTGCTGATAGTATTTGTGGTCATCATTATTCTTTGAGCCATTCAGCACTACGCCGAGGAGCTTCGACGATGGCAGCACTTGCAGGCCGCGCTGTAATTGCCGCCTCACGGTCGTTCCTGGCCGCGCCACCAGAAGAATGCCATCGCTCAATCGCATCCAGACACTGGTATCCGCAAGGGGCAGGACGGGGGGAGAATCAATCACAATCCAATCGAACCAAGCCGATAGTCGATCCAACAGCTTTGAAAGCCTCCCCGATTGCATCAATTCGAGAGGATTCCCTGGCGGGCGGCCTGCGGGCAGAAACCAGAATCCGGCACCTTCGAGATGGTAGATGTTAGCAATCGGCGTAGGATCACCTTGCGGCCATTCGCTGAGGCCAGCAAGGTGGCTCAAGCCCAATTGTGAGCCTAACGATGGACGCCGTAAATCGCCGTCTACGAGGAGTATCTTCTGCTGGCGCTTCCGGGCAAGACTTGAGGCTAAGTTTCCGGAGACCGTACTTTTGCCTTCTTCCGGGATCGTACTGGTGATCAACAGCCTCTTGATTGAGCGGCCCTGCTGCAGCTGCCTCAACTGAACGCCTAAGAAGCGGAATTTTTCTGCGCCCAAGCTTTCCTGAGCAGTTAGAGACACCAGCCGACTGCGCGGTGACGGCAATACTGCGACCGGCCGGAATTGACCGAAGTCGCTCGATCCCATGGCGTTAACTTCGCGGGTGGCTCCAAGCTCCACAGCCAGTAGAAGTTCTGTGGGCAACACGGGCGTGTGTTCCGAAGCAACGCCCAAATGTTTCGCCTCGGATCTCTGTAGTGCCTCAAATATACTGCTCATGCTGAATAGCTCCGATTACGTGAGGTACGAGTGCTTTGATACTTCGGTCGATCACTAGCTCGCGGCCTTGTGCGTGCTCCGTTCCAGAACCGGCCAAGGTCTTACAACGCCGCCGGTGGGGAAACAGGAACGATGTATCGGGACCAACTTCGAAGGGATTCCGCGCCGGGTTGTAAAGAAACGTATACATTGGTTCGGAACCCTATCCCCGCAGGTAGCTGAGCGCGAATCCCCCTAACACCGCAACGAACATCAACCCCGTTGTGGCCCAGGCCATTGTGGTGTTCTGTCGTTGGGCGTCCTCTTCTTCAGGATTGAGGATGTCCGGAACTTCCACAAGAACAGACACCGGCAGAAGCTCCTTTACCGCCTTCTCCGTGTGCAGCCGGTCATCAACGAACTCGGCTCCGCCGACTACCACGCCGGCCAAGGCTAATCCCACGCCCAATCCAATGCCACACAGTTTGAGATGATTTGGGAAGTCGGGTTTCACCGGCAGGCTGGGAGGATCAATGACGCGAAAATGTTCACCCTGCTGGCGCAGCTCCAAGCTGGTGGCCATTGCCGATTGGTTCTTCTTCTTGAGAAGATCGTCGTAGTTTGCTTTGGATTGGTCATAACCGCGGCTCAAGTCCGCAAACCGCTGTTCAACCATGGGCTCCTGGCTGAGACGTGACTGGTACTGATTGACTCTTGCTTGCAGCGCCGTGATTTTGCGTTCCCGGTGCTTGATCTCGACGTGGTTTGCTCGCAGCTGGCCTTCGAGCTGAACCATCGGGGACGTATCCCACAGGTCGGCATCTTCCCGGGACCCGGTACCCGCGTTCGGGTCGATTCTTGCTCCGGCGCTATTCGACTCGTCAGTGGGGACCGGCCGCCGCATCTTCTCAATCTCGACTATCTGCTCCTTCAGCTTACGAACATCGGGATGGCGATCGGTGTAGCGGGATAAGCTCAATCGATCAGTCATTCATGGGATCACCCAACATGCCGGTATAGAAACGTTCCTGCCGTCGGAAGAATGGCGGGGGGTACAAGCGCAAAAACCCTCTTCGCAGCTTCAGCTCTCCACGGGTTTGGATTCACCGGTGCGGCGAGCGGATATCTGCAATAGGTCAAGGTGCGACGCTGTCCGCCCCAACGCTCCTTGAAAGTGATCAGGCCGGAGTTAGCGCAGTCGGAGCGCCCCATATCCAATTCGGCGAACGCACAACTCTTGGCTTCCTCAATCGTTTTCCAGAGGAGAGCCGCCATTCCACCCAAGTTCATGTAGTTTGCATCGGAGGCTCCATATTTGTAGACCATTGACTTCTTGTAGGACAGCGTAATGATGGCTGCTAACGGGCGTCCATTCTTTGAGGCAATGCGAACCTTCATCGCCTCCCCCAAACATTCCGCCAAATTGCGAAACCACGAGATGGGCTGCGGTGGGAGATGATGACGCCGACGAGTAAGCAGCAGCAGACGATAGAAGTGCTGTAGGTGCGTTTCAGATCGGCCTTCGCTATAGTCTAGTTTCTCTCGTTGGGCCCGTCTTATCTTTCTCTGAACGCAGTTCTTATGGAAATTCCGAAAAAGAGTAGGGAGTTCCAAGTCGAGCGGAAGTTTGTGCCAATAATAGATGTCACTGGAGCAAAATCGGACCGGGATCGGAAAGTCGGTATCGGTGGGTCTTATTTCCACGTATTTGCAAGTCTTGCCGTCGACTTCCTTCTGTAGCTGTGCCAGCAAAGATCCGAGTTCATCCGATCCGTTCATTAAGAGAGCAGCATGATCAGAAAAAGGAAGAGAAACCAATCGTCGCCCAGTGAACCAACTTTTTATCCGACAGAATACTTGGCCGTTAACCATTTCTCCTCGTGGGGAAGAAGTCGTATACACAACCGGTTGGTAGCCATAGGTACGACGCAGAGCATCGAGCCAGCCGGGAGTGTGAAAAATGGATGCATCGGGATGGCGATCAAGAAATCGACGCCAACGTGTATCTGTGCACGGATCTAGTTGGTACAACTCCATTGACGCCCAGCCCTTTCTTGGGTCAATTTAGGACGGCCCATTTACTTCCTGCTTCTTGAGCCTCGGCGTTACGTGCCTGGTTGGCGTCTTCCGATAAAGCGGCACTGAATGGCAGGCGCACAATTGACGCTTCGATGCCTTTCTGTTGGGTTCTTGGCGAACGAGTTCACCTTACCAAGGGTTGAACTCGGCACCTTAGCGCTTCGAAGTGCACCAAAGAAGCGGTTCTCATGCCCGATAAAACGTGCTTAAGACTTCTTCAATTCAAATATTCCGGCCCGTCGCGGGTCAGTTCATTTTTGATCGCTCTTGCTGGCTCAACGAGGTCCGCATCGTCCTCATTGACGTCAGCATTGTTGGATCTAGCGGGACGTTCTGTAGCTCGTCGGATGTACCTGCGTACACCCCATCGTTAGATTCACCATACTGTCCAGTGCAGGTGCAGCGGTGTACTTGGCCAAATCACATGCACGCCGGCGATCAAGGTCGGGAGCCTAAACCCATCGCGCGCCTCCCGCATTCAAACTCGGGCTACCTCCGTGGGCGACGCCTTTCATCCCCTAAAAGTCGCCTTCCACGGAGTCGGCACACGTTTTCCCCGTTCTCTGAACGCGTTGGACATTCCTGCCCGACCGCTGCCAATCGGGTCGCCACCGTGAGGCCAAGTTCCTTCCCTCTGAAGGTAACCTCCCTAGGAGACGGCAGCCGATCGCTAGGTCGCAGCATAGACCGTCAGGGAAAACAAACAAGCCGGTGAATCACGCATTTGGATTGAGTGGAATAACGGAGAAAGCTGTAGGGGAAACGCTCTCGTAAAACGTGTTATGGCTGGACCAGGCCGCGCCGGATGGCGTAGCGAACCAAGCTGGCGGTTTCATGGATATCGAGTTTCTGCATTAGCCGGGTCCGATGAGACTCAGCGGTCTTCATGCTTATTCCAAGGAGTGTGGCAACTTCCTTCGTCGACTTTCCTTCGCCTACAAGTTGAAGAACCTGGCGCTCTCGAGATGTTAGGGGATCCGCTGGAAGGTCCGTTTTCGACAGAAACGCCCCTACAACTACGCTGGATATGCTCGGACTCAGATAAATTCCCCCGCGGCAAACCTCTCGAATGGCATGGACCAAATCAGTGGCCGCTTGACTTTTCAATACGTATCCCTTCACTCCGGCGCGAAGTGCTTCGGTTACATACTGATCTTCGTCGTGGCGTGTCAGCAAGATGGTTTTTGTTGGAGAACCCTTTTGCAGTTCGCGGGCGGCGTCAATCCCGTTCAAGATCGGCATGCTGATGTCAAGGATGGCGATGTCAGGGCGCATCTGGGGGACCAACCGAACGGCCTCCTGACCGTCGGATGCCTCTCCGGCCACCTGGAAGCCTTCTCGTTCCAATAGTGCTTTCAACCCCTGGCGGACAAGCGCGTGATTATCCGCGAGAACTACTCGAATAGGCATGTTCAGGTCTCCACGGGAATCTTGATCAGCAATTCAGTTCCTCCGCCGATCATAGAGTCGATGTGCAGCGTTCCCCCGACGGCATTCAGGCGTTCGCGGATTCCGACCAGGCCAAGCCCACTTCGCTCCTTGCACGAAAGGACAGAGGGGGCGTCAAAGCCCACTCCATCGTCATGAACTAGGCAATGGAGATGCTTATCGACGTTCGTGAGCTGAATCTCCACGTTCTTGGCACGTGCATGTTTGGTGATGTTGGTGAGAGCCTCCTGAACAACCCGATAGAGTGCGATTTCAATGTTCGGGTCACACCGATTTTTCAGGAGACTCTGAACCCGGATCGACAATTCCGCTCTCTTGGAAATACCCTCAGTAAGGAATTCCAGTGCTGGCACCAAACCCAGGTCGTCCAGAACAGTGGGCCGGAGCTCATGAGAGACTCTGCGCAACTGCTTTTCCGCTTGATCGAGAAGCACTCCCACTTCTTGAAGTCGCCCCTGTAGAGAGGGGCTGAGGTCGTGAGCCACGCTCGACATAGCAAGGCGCGCAGCAAACAGCAATTGCCCAGCTTCGTCGTGAACAGCGTGCGCGATGCGCTGGATCTCCTGCTCCAAGGTCTCATTCAGTTGGCGTAGGGCTGAGATTGCATCGCGGTACCCGCGGTGAGCCATTTCGTATGGCGACAGGCTCTCACCGAAAAATTCCTGTGCCTTGTCAAGGTACTGCCCAAGAGACGCCGGGGAACCCACACGCTGTAACACTTGGGCGAGGGCAGCGTGCTGCATCGCTGCCATCTCAAGTACGCCCAAGCCATCGGCGAGGGCAGCGCGTCCGATTTCGTAAGCGCTTCCCAAGGCGCGTTCGCCGCCCTTTGACAGATAGTCCTCAAGATCCCTGGTGTACGCCCTCTGCAGATCGCGGGTCTCATTCTTTTGAATATTCTGACTCGCATTCATGAGTCCGCCCCCAAATATCGTGCAACCAGGATCAGAGCATCGTCGGTTGTCTTGCCGTGATGCGCCAGAATGCTTTCGGCAGCCTTCTGCGGGGGGTGATTCCGGGCCAGTTCCCGAGCAAAATCACTTTGGATGCCATCAGTGGCCAAGATGAGCGTGTCCCCGCGGAATACCCGGAGAACGGCTGCTTGAAGCGAAGGCAATTGCACCCCTACAACGCCCGCACGCAACAACAACGATTCTTCCACGGCTCCCGCCAAACCGCGACGTAGCAGCACCCCTTGAACATTTCCTACGCCCAGCCAGGTTAACAATCCCTCGGACCCATTGAAAGAGGCTACGCTCATGGCCACGCCGCGGGTAGCTCGAAGTCTATCGTGGCACTGCTCGATCAGCTTGATCACCGGCTCCGCGGCGTGGGTCGCCAGAATCGCACCTGCAGCCGCGGCGGCGGACGCAGCCTCTTCTCCATGACCGATTCCGTCCAGGGCGGCGATCAACACACCATGGGGGAACTGCTTCACCACGTGCAAATCGCCAGATCTGGGTTGCCCCGGCAACGCACGAGAGACAGCTCCACACTCGACGATTGATGACGTTAGGGTTTCCATTTGTGGGCCGTCACAGTCGTGCCGCGGTTCTGCTCGGACACGATTTCAAACTCATCCACGAGTCGCTTCACTCCGGGCAAGCCCAAGCCCAAGCTTCCCGATGTCGAAAACCCGTCACGGAGAGCTTGCTGGATATCGGAGATGCCAGGCCCTCGATCATGGGCGACTAGCCGAATGCCCTGCCGGGCCGAGCCGTTAATCGCTGTCAGCCGGATTTCCCCGGACTTGGCATAGGTAACGATATTCCGTGCCAGTTCCGAGATCGCCGTAGCGATCAGAGTGGCGTCTACCGAGGAGAAGCCCACCGCCGCCGCCAGCAAGCGGCCTTTCTGACGGGCCGTGACAACATCTTGGTCCGAGTTGATCGGAACCTGGATTTCGTTTTCCACGAGTTGAAAGCTTTCACGTTGTGCTCTCGGACTTTTGTTGCAAGTGGGCTAAGCCTTCCTCCAAGTCCAGAGCCGTAGCCACGTCCTCCAACTTCAATCCCAATTGCACCATGGCAAAAGCGACTTCCGGCTGGATTCCCACGATCACGGTTTCGGCTCCGCGTAAATGGATCATCTGCGCGATCTCACGCAGGGTCCGGGAGGCGAAAGAATCCATCACGTCCAGCGAAGTTACATCCACGATCACACCCCGCGACCGGCAGCGCACCACCTGTTGAAGTAACGCGGTGCGAAGGTGAAGCAGATCCGCGTCCGTGAGTGCCGCCTGGATGGTGGCAATCAAGAAATCTCCCTGTTTGAGAATCGGGACTTCCACAGCCGGCCTCCGCGCCGTGATTTACGAGGCTTCAGCGAACGGTACAACTTTGTATCCCAATAGGCGCTCGGCTTGCTCGATGCCGCCCTGCAGGTCGCCGACAGTATTCATCTTCCCCAGGTCAACCCCGATGTTCACGATTGTCTGGGCAATTTCGGGTGAAAGACCAGTTACGATGACGGTGGCTCCCAACAGCCGTGACGCCTCCACGGTTTGCACCAAGTGGTTGGCAACGGTGGCGTCCATCGCAGCCACTCCGGTGATGTCGATCACGACCACTTTGGCGCGGTTGGTACGGATGCCGCGCAATAACTGTTCCGTCAACTGGCGGGCTCGCTGCGGGTCAATCACGCCGATGATCGGCAGAATCAGCAACCGCTCGCGTACCTGTAGCACGGGAGTCGAGAGTTCGCGAATGGCTTCCTGCTGCTCGCGGATGATGCGTTCTCGTTCTTGCACGAAGCCGACCGCCACGGTATTCGCGATGCGGTTCGCAGCCGGTTCATACGCATCGAGGATCCGGTTCAGCTTAGTGAAGTCGGTTTGATACTTGGCAAACAGCGAGCGTGCCAGGACGTCACGCAGCAAGAGCACGATCCCGACCACTTCATGCGTTTCTACGCCTCGCGGAATAATGCGCTCGGACAAGTTGCGCGCATAAGCCTGCAAGGCTTCAAAGGTGCCCGTCTCCAAGGCCTCCACGTAATTGTCGTAGACCGATGTGGCCTCGGCGAAAATTTCGTCCTTGGTCATCGCCGTCAACAATTGTGCTTCGGTGATGCGTCGCGCCCACTCTTCGCGCAGCTGGGTTCGGTTGTCGCGCAAGTGCGCAACCAATTCACGGAGCAAGAAGGATGCTGGCTTCGTGCGTTCAGCGCTCTCACTGTATTCGTCCTGGACTTGCGTGCTACTTGGATCCGTATCTATTCGAGCCATAAGCCTTCGCTCCCGTCTGGCGTCGTCATTGGTGAACGCTCAGACTCAATTGAACACTAGTTTCAGATACTATTTTGCATCTCCTACTTAGCCATCGGGTAAACCCCCTATTCTTCGGGCAGGTTAACCCCTAAGGTGCCAGCCTAGTTCTAGTATCAATCGCCGGGTCCGTCAAGGGAAGCAAGAGGGTGAAAACCTGCACTTACAGAACCGGCACCGCCGACTAGGGTCTTTGCCTCAAATGGGATCTAGGGAACTCTCCTTGGGCAATCCAGGTATAGTCCCGATTGCGTGTCACCCCCTGACAACATAGCCTCGTGTTGTCAGCAGCAGCGTGTTTGATGGTCGTGGAATCGACGCTACAGTCCCAGTTGAGCTTTGGCAAAGAGGTGGTTGGATGTCGGTGAAAATCTTAGTCGCGGATGACCACGCAGCTTTTCGCGAGTTCCTCAAGCTTTTCGTCGCCAAGATGCCCGAGGCGTGCATTGCGGGAGAGGCGGCAAACGGCGAGGAAGCGGTCTATCTCGTCGGCCGCCTCAACCCAGACCTGGTTTTGATGGACATTGAGATGCCGCAGATGGACGGACTTGAAGCAACGCGACAGATCAAAGCCCGGAGCGCACTGACAAAAGTAGTGTTGCTCTCTGCGCTGGCGAGCGAAGCGCAGAGCAAAGGTGCGGGGGAATGCGGGGCAGATGGATTTTTGGCCAAAGGTACGAGCGTTCGGGAGATGATGAGCATCCTGCGCAAGGTCACAGGGGATAGCTCTGAGAGTCCGAAGGTTTGTTGAAGCTCGATCCTTTAGCTGAGGAAGGGAAGTCAGTTGGACGTCAGAACCGAAACCACAATCACACCGGCAAGCGTCTGTAGCACGTCGACCATTGATCGCGGCGTTCAAAGTGAGCAATCAGCCGACTACATCCGCGTCCTGATCGTCGGGGTTCGAATGTACACGCAACTACTTGCCGAGGCCCTTAGACAAGATCAGAACTTCGACGCGGTTGAAGCGGGTTGCGAGCAAGCGGCCGCCGCAGCGTCAAATCATCGGCCTCATGTGGCCGTAATCGATGCCGGATCGGACAGAGAACCGTCTAAGGCCTCTGATATCGTGCGACAACTGCGTGTCCTGCATCCGCAGACCCAGGTAATCATCCTGCTTGAGTCTAATCGGCCGCAATTGGTACTGGAAGCATTTCGAGCCGGCGCCAACGGCGTACTCTCTCGCGATGAGTCTCTGGATATTCTCAAGAAGTGCATCTGCAGCGTACATCGGGGTCAAGTCTGGGCCAGCAGTGTTGAGCTCCGTCTGGTTCTCGAAACACTGAGGAGCGCATTGCCGTCGCAACTGGTCGATTTCCGCGGCAAGCCCCTGCTGTCCAAGCGGGAACAGGACGTGGTTCGCGGGATAGCTCTAGGAATGACGAATCGGGAGATTGCCGAGCATTTGAAATTGAGCGTACACACCGTAAAGAACTACGTCTTCAAGATTTTCGACAGGCTTGGAGTGTTCAGCCGCATGGAAGTGGCTCTTTACTCTATGAGCCAAGCGGCAAAGGGCTAACGAGTAAAGGAGGTCTCCTGACGTAGCACTCGGATAATATTCCGTCTTGCGAGAACGGTGAGGAGCATTCGACCGTCGACTGGGTGATGTGGCTGAAGTCTCTTTGTTGCAGAGGTCATGATGAAGTCTCGTTTCACAGATGAATCGCTCAATTGGCGGACGCTTTGCCGAGCCGCCGTGTTAGAGCAGGATCCTGGCAAGCTATCGCAAATTGTCCAGAGGATCAACCATGCTCTCAGAATGCGCCAGCGGATGTTACGCAGCCATGCAGAAGCCAGGCGAGATAACAGTCCTCCCCTTTCTTCTAGGTCAAACCGGGCAGCGTGAGCGAGACAGACATATTTCGCGGCATTTGACGACGCCGAATTATTGTGGACCATTCCGTGGCCGACGCGGGAAGAACGAGGGTAATCGCAGGCGAGCGCGTTTGCCAAAAGTTTGTTACGGGCCGTACCCCTCGTGGGCCATGGTACAGGCACGATTTCTGGAACTGCGGTATTTTCAGCAGCATGTTCGCAGCCAACAGCGCAGGCGTTATCCAGGTCCATTCTAGGTCTGCTAAGCATGCCGGATGCCTCCATTTGGTACCTTTGGGTTCCCTTCGCGCCAGCTAAGTCCTTGAGATTACGCAAAAAGCTGCGCTCATAACCCAAAGGTCGGTGGTTCAAATCCACCCCCCGCAACCAAACTTTCACTTCTTGCCTCTAAGAGTTCAGCCCAGTGCAGTCGGGTTCCCGAATTTCTTCCCACAAAGTGAAGCAGAAAGTAATGAATTGCTGCGACCATGGCCGATTCAGACGTGTTGGCAAACAACTGTCCTAGACGAAGGAATGAAGAGTGCGAGCTATATCAGATGAACTTCCAGCCGCGATCTCAACGACGGGTGTTATGAACCGGTGTAAAGCTGGAATGGGGCCCAATAAAACGGCTTGTGGAAAGCTGTGCTGGAATGTAGCAGGGACAATTTGGCGTCGCGCAGCGCGGAATTGGGTCTCTTCCCTTCTTTCAGCTCACGATAAAGTTCGTCCATGAGTTGGGGCGTCGAAGTGTCGCTGACCTCCCACAGAGCACCGATTACATTGTGGGCGCCCGCGCGAAGGAATGCCCAAGAGAGTCCCACCATACCTTCGCCCGAATAGGCGCGTGCGCCCGCGCCATAGCAAGTCGAAATAGTGACTAGGTCCGCGTGCAAGGGATGGTGAATAATGTCACGAGCATAGAGTTTGAAGGAATCGTCTTCCGCCGTGGCTTTAGACAGCACAATCGCGGAATCGAGCGGGCTGAGGCGGCTAGCGGTTCCGTGCGCGACAAAATGAATATAAGAAAAATCTTCAGGTTTCGCTGCGAGATAAGCGGTGGGGTTTGCCTGAGTATGTGTGAAAACTTGCTGCATGGCTGTGGGAAAATGTTTTCCCACGCTTTCCATCTCAACCGCAGCTTTCGGGAGTTGGGCATAGTCGTTGTTGGGGGCGACTGCGTCGCCGAAGAGAAGCAGCTTCCCGGCCCGCACGTTCGTCGTGCCATGGAAAGCAGCCAATAATCGCAGCGCGCTGGCGGTGGAAATGACAACGTCCTCGATCCAGTAATGTGATTTTGGCGTGGGTACGATCAGCGTCTCGAAATTAAGACCATTCAAACTACCGTCGGGGACGATGATGACTTGCCTATTCTTACGCAACAAAGACCTAGCCGGTGCTACCAGCATTTTGTAGAGTGCAATTCCCTCATCACAGTTTTCGAATACATCTTGCGGTCCAAGGAGCACCTTCCGGTATCGCAAAACAGCCGTGTCGATCGCGGCCGCTGGGGGCAATGGGAAGATGTGGGTTGCCTGCGGCGTGATCGCCCATAGGTAAGACTGTTTCTCGCCCAGCCAATAGAACAGGACGTTCCCAGCAACGCGGCGCGCGATTTGTTGCGCGTCTATTGGATCCGGCGTGGATGAGGCCCCCTTCTTCAGCAGTCCCAGCCCTTCGGTCAGGGTGCGGGCGCGGCTGTAATCGGCGACTTGCAAGGCTTCGTTGGCCTTGCCCGCCTTCACCAGAAAATGAATGTAGTCGCCATAAATATGAGAGGCATTGCTCGAAAACGGCAGCTTCGAGTCGTTGCGCTTGAGCAACGACCGGGCCGCTTCGAAGGTCGCCAAGGCAGCCCGATATTCATGGTCTGCTCTGGCTGAGAGCCCCTCATCTTCATAGAGTCGCGCCAGAGCATGTTCCGCCCGCCACTTCAAGGACAAATTTACGTTCGGATCCCACTCAACTTCGCGGAAGATTCGTTCCGCCTCAGCCGAATCGTGCGACTGGGCGGCAATCAGGCCCTTGACTAGGAGCGGATAGAGTTCATCCAACCGATTGGAATCTGCCCGTGCTATCACGATGGCGTCATCCGAGTACTTGCGCGCGTCTTCCGATTGACCGCTCTCAACTGATACCAGCGCGAGCGCGCGGAGAGCATTGTAGATCCCTTGCTTGCCGCCGATCTTGGTAGCGAGGTCAAGCGCTTTCAGATACGAGTCCTTGGCGCGGACAAGATCGCCAAGATCTGCATAAATGTAGCCGATGTTCGTGATCCAATACAGCTCATCGATGGCGTTTCCCGCTTGACTAGTGTGCTTCTCGGCTTCGAGGGAAAGCTCCAATGATTTTTCCGAGTCGCCAAGGTTGTAATAGGCCCAGCCGAGGTTACCGAGAGCCGATTGGACAATGTCACCGGCACCCAAAGCTGTTGATGCTTGATACGCGGAATCCGTCCAGTCAATAGCTTCGTCAAAGTGCTCTTCTCGTAACGAAGTCAAGCCCAGATTGAGGAGAGCGGTTGCCTTCAGGAATTGTTCATTGTGGACGCGAGCAAATTCCAAGGACTGCTCGAAGAAATGCTTTGCGGCGTCAATCTGGCCATGTTGTATGGCCAGAATGCCGTAAGCCCGGATGACATCGCCACATGTTACTTCGGAGGATACGTGGCACATTTGGATTGCTTGTCCGAGCTTTTCCTCTGCTTCGGAGAACTGGTGTAAACGGGCATGAGCAACACCTTCAATCGCAAGAATCTCGATCATCGAATTTTTGTTGTCGGGTCGAGTCAGCGGAGAGTTAAGGGTCGTCAGCACCTGCGCATACATCCCGCGCCAAAGAAGGGATTCCGCCTCCAAGATTCTAAATTTCCAAGCCCATTCTGGACTCGAATCTCGAAGACGTCGGCATTCTTGATATGCCTCGTCTTGACTTTGTTTCAGATCGCCGTGCAGGAAAATTTTGTAAGTGTGATCAAAAGTGGCCTGCGGGTTTTCGGAGCGACTACAAGATAGCACGCAAGTGAGGACCAGAAGGAAAAGACCAAGAACTTTGGGTCTGTGTTGCCGTTTGCACAGGCTTCTCCGATGTTGACATTCCGGCCGGCGGTGGGGCTCGTGTACGTTCCGACCATGGTCAGATGGAAAGCACGATGCACCGCTAGTTTGATCAAAAATAGCTTGCCCAAGCCAAGTACTTCGACGATCTGCCCGAACGATGTTCCTGGGGTGGCCCGCGCCACGTTGGTGACTAATGAGCATTCCACCTATCCGTTTTCTGGATTGCCTCAGGAGCCAATGGTACTGCCGCTGAGCCGAATCGGGAAACTAAAGTGCGTTGCTAATCCAGTTTTACTGTTGAGAAACCCGGCCAGGAATCCAGTATCCTGAAGGACGGCTTGTCGCTGTCGGGCTTGTGGAAGGTGTGTGCTGAAGTGGTGTCTTCTCCAGATTGAAATAGTACTCAGATCCAGGCCTCTCCTTTCGGATGCTGCTCTCAACTCTTGCGAAAGAATTCGACAGGAGCATCGCCAAGCTCGTATTCCAGAATAACTCGTCTCGCAAGAGCAATTCCGTGCTTTTGAATTATTAATACAAGCTTTTCCGCAGTAATTCAGCTAAAACCATCCGTGGTTAAATCTTATGCTACGGTCTCGTGTCGCCGTTGGACTTCGCGCTTACGGCGATCACCTTTCCACCACCGATGCATCCCAGATGCATATTCAACATGTTCACCGTGAAGTAATTGCTGTCGCCTTGTTCCTGTGGAGAACCACCGCCCGTCTGGTCCGAAGTACCATCGTGATTGGCTTCGATGCCGACTTCGACTTCGGCTAAAGACACGGTCCCAAAGTCTGGGATGAAAATGATATTTCCAAAGGTCTTGACTCCGGGAAGCGGAATTGGGCCGATGCTCTTTACCAGGGAGCATTGCAGTTTAGAGTGGCCGTTTCCCTTCGCTTTGGTTCGCCCATTCGCACGTTTTCTGATGTCGTCAATAGACGCAACCTTGGAGTCATATTCCTTTTCAATCGCTTCAGGAAGGCCTTTGGCACCGGCAATGCCTTGGAGTTGACGTTGTACCCGATCGAGGAATGCGCGATCAGACAAATACGGCTGGTCCTCTTCCGGCTTCTCACCGCAAATGCCCAGATCGAATTCCATCTGCACGGGGTATCCACCCACGCGCAAGTTTTCGAAACGCGTGCCTAAAAACGTCACCTTGGGAACATGGCCGTTCACCAGTGCATGCTCGGTCGAAACCTGTGCTACTACGCGGTCAGCGGTGATGACTTCGAATACATTCAGGCCTTCAATCACCGACGTTGATAGCGTCACCCAGCCAGAATGATCGTTACCCCAAGCGTCCTTTTTCTCAATCTTGCTGCCTGACACACGTGAGTGTCCAGCTTTGTAAGAAATCAGGCCTTCCAAGGACGTCCCATCCACCGACTGGGAAACATGGCCGTCGGCACGGGTCTTCTCTAGTACAACGCGGGCTTGGTGCCGGATGGGTTGTTCGATGGGATGTTTCAGGTTACCACTGAGCAGATGGGCTTCGGCGTGATAGATGTGATACCGCTCTACGTTGGAACCCCGCTCCGCTGGTGGCTTGGGATTTGCGGACATGTCGTGCTCCTCCTCTTGAAATTACGGTTGAACTTGGACGTCAATAGAATAGCTCCCCAGGTTCGTATTTTCGCTATGAGTCGTGGTTCCATTCACTGCCAAGGTGTAAATACCAGACTCCAGACCAGCCCCCGGAACATAAACCGATCGGGTATCGTCCGCAGCCGTGGCGGCGACCGTGCGCGTCCATTGTAGTTTTCCGGATGGGCTGGACAACGACAATGTGTAGGAAGCGAAAGAATTCTCGGGAGGAATGTTCACCAGTAGGTGGAAGCCTTCGCCGGAGCGGGACGAAATCTGAGTGGTACTTGTGCCACGAGTGCTTACATGGATAGATGCCCAAGGTGCGATTTGCGGAGTGGCAGCCGCCTGCTTCAGCAGAGGATAGGTCACGAGATTCTGGTAGCTGATCACGGCCAGCAACGTGGCTAGTAGGGGCAGAGCAAAAGCTGGACGAAACCATGCCAGCATCCCAGGCTTTGCCATGGCCGGGGCCGCAACCGGCGCAGGAAGCGCCACATGAGATTCTGCCAGTGCCGCTTTGCTGTGCTCGACAAACAGGGCGGCTGCTCGCACGTCGAGAGCGCACTCTGTGCAGTCGAATAAGTGCTCCTCGAACTGGTCCCGAAGGTCAGGATTGAGTTCGTTCAGAAGATACTTTTCCGTGGCTTTCTGCCGGACCGCTTCAATATGGTCCATAACTCCATCCTTTCCTTTCTGAATAGTGAGTCGAAGAGGCACATCGTTTCAAAGTTTTTCAACCGCGGCTGTATCCCCAGAACCAGTCGCCACACCCCGTAAATATAAGATTTTAAAGGACTGCTTGGCGCGATAGACGAGCACACGCAAATATTCGCGGTCCACTCCGAAGTCGCGGCACACGTCATCCTTCTCGCGTTCTTCCAGAAAAACCTCTCGCAGCAACCGCCGATCCCTTTCCGGCAATTCTTCAAGAATCTCACGTACTTTTTCTTCCCTCTGCTTGGCAACCAGTGCGCCGAGTATATCCACCGGAGCCACCGGAAGGTCTTTCTCTTCCTCGTCCTCCAATGAACTGCTGCGCGAAGAGGCCCGGTAGGATTCCAGCAACACATTGTTACAAATGGAGTTGACGAATGAGCCCAGACGCTCAGGATTACGGATGCTGCCTTCTTTGCGCAGCGCCACAAAAACACGGGCAAAAGTTTCCTGGCGCACGTCTTCAATGGCCTGCGGAGAGCGCAGACGCGAACGAAGTTTGAGTTGAATCAGATCACTGAAATAATTGACAAAATGCTCCTGCGTGCGAAAGTCTCCGGCGCGAAGACGCTCGACATAGGACTCGTCAAAGGTCTGAAACTGCAAGGAGTTATCCCGCCTGTGCCAAAGTGGGAGTAGTTTAGCACTTCGGCGGACTTCCTCGGAAACACCTCATACTTCAGTGGCTTGGCTGGGGTTTCATCGTTGATTTGCCGATGGTTTACAATGGCTGGGTTTTAGCACTTATTTTCGGAGGAATCCATGAAGCTTACACCGGGGAAGCTGGCGGGCCTGAAGCGCGTATCGAATGAGCGTGGCGTAATCGCGGCGGCGGCTATGGACCAGCGCGGCTCGCTGCAGAAGGCGTTGTCCAAGGAAAAAGGCAGCGAAGTGTCCGATGCCATGATGGAAGAATTTAAGTCGCTGGTGGCGGAGGTCCTGACCCCGCACGCCAGCGCCATATTGCTGGATCCCGAGTGGGGGCTGCCCGCATCCAAGCGCCGCGCCAAGAACGCGGGCTTGCTGCTGGCTTACGAAAAGACCGGATACGATAAAACAGGCCCGGGACGCCTGGGCGACTTGCTCGATCATTGGTCGGCCCGCCGCCTGAAAGAAGCGGGCGCGGACTGCGTCAAAATTTTGCTCTACTACACGCCGTTTGATCCCAAGGAAGTGAACGACAAGAAACATGCCTGGGTCGAGCGCATTGGCGATGAGTGCCGCGCCAACGACATCCCCTACTTCCTGGAGTTCGTAGGCTACGAAGAAGGCGCTGACGAAAAAGGTTTTGACTACGCCAAAAAGAAACCGCAGATCGTGATTGAAAGCATGCACGAGTTCAGCAAAGACCGCTACGGTGTGGACGTGCTTAAAGTCGAGGTCCCAGTGAATATGAAGTACGTGGAAGGCGCGAAAGTTTTTGCTGGCCAGAAGGCCTACAGCAAGAAAGAAGCCGCAGACTTGTTTCTTAAAGCAGCCACCGTTGCCACCCGGCCGTTCATTTATTTGTCAGCCGGCGTGAGCAATGCCGAATTCACCGAAGCTCTCGAACTTGCCGCAGAGTCAGGTGTGAAGTTTAATGGTGTTTTGTGCGGACGCGCCACCTGGAAAGAAGGCATTCCGATCTACGCTAAGCAAGGCGCAGAAGCCTTCCGCAAGTGGCTGCAAGGCGAAGGTGTCAAGAACATCAACAACGTGAACGACCGGTTGAAGGCCGCGACCTCCTGGCACTCGATCTATGGAGTCGAACCAGCCATGGCCAGTGTGTAGAAACATTTTGCTACATCTGCTTGATCACAAAGCGTGCCGGTCGCATCGGCACGCCTTTTGCTTTTGGGGACTACCTGGGTCACTTCACGTAGATAAAATTATTATCACGAGCGAGGTGAAATCACGCTTGCGCGACGAGCCGAAGAGGGATCTGTATTGGAAGGTCACCACATGAAATCACACAAGACCGCTCTCATCACAGGCGCCTCGGGCGGCATCGGATACGAACTCGCCAAGCTTTTTGCCCACGACCATTACAACCTCGTTCTGGTGGCGCGTAGCGCTCCACAACTCACACAATTTGCGGACGAACTTCAGCGCCAGTTCGGCGTAACAGCGAAATCGGTTCCGCTTGATCTCACTGCGGGATCCGCGCCACAATTTCTGTTTGATCAGCTACAGCGCGAAAACATCTCGATTGATGTTCTGGTGAACAACGCGGGCTATGGGATATTGGGTGAATTCTCGAAGATCTCGCTGGAAGAAAGCCTGGGCCAGATTCAGCTCAATATCGCCGCGCTCACCCACATGACCCGCCTGTTTCTGCCCCCGATGCGCGAACGCGGCGCGGGCAGGATCATGAATGTGGCATCCACTGCGGGTTTTCAGCCTGGCCCGCTGATGGCCGTGTATTACGCCAGTAAAGCCTACGTGATCTCGTTCTCGGAGGCATTGGCCAATGAACTGTCAGGGAGCGGCGTCGCGCTGACCTGCCTCTGCCCCGGCCCCACCGACACCGGCTTCCAGGGGCGCGCAGGCACAGAAAATACTGTACTCTTCAAAGTGCTTCGTCCCATGGACGCAAAAACCGTAGCCCGCAACGGCTATCGCGGGTTAATGGCCGGAAAGACCCTAGTCATTTCGGGACTTCGTAACCGGTTGCTAATGGAATCCTTACGAATCAGCCCGCGCAAGCTAGTGACGGCAATCTCGCGGAAGATCCTGGGGAGGGCAGGTTGACCGATACACACAAATCTGCTAATATTACACATTGGAGTTTTTCGTGCGAACCAACATCGAAATTGACGACCGATTGATGCGTCAGGCAATGAAGGCGAGCGGCACCCGCACCAAAAGGGCGACCGTAGAAGCTGCTTTGAAGTTGCTGGCGGAAACCTACGCTCAGGGATCATTCCTCAAGTTTCGCGGTAAGGTGCAGTGGGAAGGCGACCTTGAACAATCCCGCTTGAATCGCATTCCTGACTGAATCGCAATGGTGATCGTAGATACCACGGTCTGGATCGACTATCTACGGGGCATTGAAAACCCTCATACCGAGTGGTTAGTTCGGCAAATGCGACACCGACGCATGGGACTGACAGATTTGATCCTATGCGAGGTGCTTCAAGGCATTCGTGGCCACGCTGAGTTTGCTGAAGTTCGCGAAGAACTGCTCCGGCGTTTCAATGTGTTCGACACAGGGGGGGCCCAAATTGCCGTTGCCGCGGCACAAAACTACCGCACGTTGCGCGATCGCGGCTATACCGTGCGCAAGATGATCGATTGCATTATCGCAACGTTCTGCCTGCGCGCGGGACATGAACTGCTGCACCGCGACCGCGATTTCGATGTTTTCGAGAACACGTTGGGGCTGAAGGTCGTCCATGCCTAGTAGCGTTGGCGTAATGCCCCTCCCAGCTATAACCTCGACTCACGCGCTGATTTGCCTTGCGAGGCAATGCGAATGGCGAGAGAATGGCGCGATGGAGGAATTTCGGCATGCTGACAAGTACACATAAGTGCTGTGGAGTACGGGTAGGGAGCAATCAACTGAGCCCCGCATCAAATCATGTGTATAAGCATGCACGGAGGCTGCGAAAGAACGTTGAGTTACTTACGCCCTGACCGATTCTGAACTGCTCAGTTTGTACGCGGAACTGAGGCCCGTGTCCAGCAAACTCTCTGAACTACGACAACGTCGATGGGCTGCTAAGAGAAAACCTGCTTTACAAGAATAGGAAACCCGAACGCTAGTCGGGGCCGATGCGTGAGGTGATAGATTTGCAGAGACCGTACCGGCTTAGATATCCTCTTGTCCTTTTGTTGTTGGTGCCACTCGGAGTTGCACAAGACCAGACAGATTTACAAAAGGTCCAGAATCTGGCGACATGTCTGAGCGGCCGGTTCCCTACGCTGTGCCGGATGGAATGGTTGAGCGCCGCTGACAAACAGATGGCTGCGCTGGCCGAGCGCCGAGAAAATCTCAAGACATGTCTATCGGGAAAATTTCCAACACTCTGCGATAAAAACCAACTTTCAGCCGAAGAGGAAAAAGAGGTAGCCGTCGCTGAAAAGCGTGAAAACCTCAACACTTGTCTAACAGGACGCTACAAAACCCTTTGCAACAGGCAGATGCTTTCCGAATCCGAACTGTCCCAAGCACTAGATGCAGAGCGAGCAGAGAATCTCCGAACATGTTTGACCGGAAGGTTTCCTTCACTCTGCGATCACTCTCTCCTTACGCCGGCCCAGGATGAACAGATACGAGCCGCCGAGAGACTGACCAACCAACACGCTCAGCAGGAAGGAGCTGGTCGTACAAAGGTTTCCCCCCCGGACCGGCCGGTCAGGATGTGAAAGCGGGCACTGGGTTGAGTCCGTGAGCGATGACGGCGACATCGTGAAGTTAGAAGACGGATCCATATGGGAGGTAGATGCAACCGACACTGTTGACTCCGCACTTTGGCTACCTACAAGCGAGATTGTCGTTTGCGACGGCAGGCTAATCAATACCGACGATAACGAGAAAGTGTCAGCGACTCGGCTACGCTAGAACCCATACTACTCCTCAGAAATCCCCACGCGATCTTGCTAACGACCCACGGCCACCGACTGCACTACTCCCACTCAATCGTCCCTGGCGGCTTCGACGTAATGTCGTACACCACGCGGTTCACGCCTTTCACTTCGTTCACGATCCGGCTGGAAATAGTCTTTAACACCTCATGGGGCAACGGCGTCCAATCGGCGGTCATGCCATCTTCGGAATTGACGGCCCGGACCGCACAAGTATTGGCGTAAGTCCGCATGTCTCCCATCACGCCCACCGACATCACGGGCAGCAGCACCGCGAAGGACTGCCAAATCTTCGTGTACAAACCAGCTTTCTTGATTTCACCAACCACAATATCGTCACACTCACGCAGAATCGACAATCGTTCGGGCGTGACATCACCCAGCACCCGCACCGCCAGCCCGGGCCCAGGGAACGGTTGACGCTGGAGAATCTCTTCCGGCATGCCTAAGTCGCGGCCAATCTTGCGGACTTCGTCTTTGAACAGCTCTTTCAGCGGCTCGATCAGCTTGAGCTTCATCTTCTCCGGCAAGCCGCCGACGTTGTGGTGAGACTTGATGACCTGCGACGGCCCGCGCACCGAGCGCGACTCGATCACATCGGGATAAAGCGTGCCCTGTACCAGCCATTCGACTTTGCCTTCTTTTTGCTCGATGCGGTGGGCCTCTTCGTCAAACACAGCGATGAATTCGTTGCCGATGATTTTCCGTTTCTTCTCCGGATCGGTCACGCCGGCGAGCTTGCTGAGAAAACGCTCTGTCGCGTCCACGGCGATTACATGCAGGCCCAGTTTGTCCCGCAGGCTCTGCTGCACTTTCTCGAATTCGTTCTTGCGCAGCACACCGTTGTTCACGAACACCGAAGTCAAGCGCGAAGACCCCTTCCCTTCCCGCAGGGCACGATCCACCAGCGTGGCTGCCACCGCCGAATCCACTCCGCCGGACAGTGCGCAAAGTGCGCGTCCCGTGCCCACGGTTTGCCGTACATTGGCAACAGTCGCGTCAATAAAATGCTGCGCCGTCCAGGTCGGCTTTGCTCCGCAGATGTTCAGCGCGAAGTTCCGCAGAATATCCGTCCCTGACTGCGTGTGCCGCACCTCGGGGTGAAACTGCACCGCCCACATTTTTTTCTCAGGATTTTCAATCGCGGCGACAGCGTTGGGCGAACTGGCGGTCAGGCGGAACCCAGAGGGCAACTCCACCGCCTCATCTCCATGCGACATCCAGACATTCAGTGTTTTCGGAAGTCCGCTAAACAGGCTTGATTCACTCTTGATTTCTACGTTGGCGTGACCGTACTCACGCTTCTCCGCAGCCTTCACTTTTCCGCCCAGCACATGCGCCATGAGCTGCAAGCCGTAACAGATGCCGAGTACCGGCAGACCCATCTCGAACACACGTCTATCGGTGTTAGGAGCATCTTGATCGTAAACCGAGCACGGACCACCGGACAGAATAATGCCCACCGGCGAGTAGCTACAGATTTCCTCCAGGCTGGCGGTGCAAGGCAGCACTACGGAAAAAACATTTTGCTCACGGATGCGGCGCGCAATCAGCTGGGAATATTGCGCCCCAAAGTCGAGGACGACGATAGATTGGGTTC
>Ga0206966_1110_pt1 | contig 22769 bp, 29 predicted proteins | sample Alteio_BWOrgHeat_23_FD_152970 | JGI IMG/M metagenome (GOLD analysis project Ga0206966, IMG submission 152970) | Enriched cells from forest soil in Barre Woods Harvard Forest LTER site, Petersham, Massachusetts, United States -... | ecosystem: Environmental > Terrestrial > Soil > Temperate forest >...
GCCCAGTGCCGCGGTACGGCACCGTATGATGGCATCGAGCACCTTGCGATGCACCCATGCCAAGTGTGACTTGTGCTTTTCCCAGAATCTGTTGCCCACTGCGCGGACGATGTCGGCCACCTCGAGGGTGGGTCGGCTCATCGCTTCATCAGCCTCCTGGAACGCTTCACTTCATCGGGACGCGAAACCTCGATGGCCTCCAGCGGACTGGCAACCGCCTGCAGATGGCGGCGGGACAGATGCAGGTAGAATGCCGTATCCCCGATCTTGGCATGGCCAAGCAAAACCTGGATGGTGCGCAGGTCAGCACCGGCTTCCAGCATGTGGGTCGCGAAGCTGTGTCGAAGCAAATGAGGCGCAACGCACTTACCGATGCCGGCGCGCTTACCAGCCTGGTTCACAGCCTTCCACACGACCTTCGGAGTAATGGGCACATCTGCCCGCCAGTTGTCCACCGTACCTGGGAACAAATAGGTCCTGGGCTTCATCCAGCGCCAGTACTCGCGCAGAGTCTCCAACAGCTTCGGGCTCAACAAAACATCGCGGTCGCGACCACCCTTGCCCTTGTGGACATGGATGACCATGCGTTCGCTATCGATATCGGAGACCTTGAGGTGGCACAGTTCCGAGCAGCGTATGCCGGTTGCGTACAGAGTCATCACCATGGTGCGGCGCATCAGGTTCTCTGCTGAATCGATCAGCCGCTGAACCTCTTCTGGACTGAGCACAACGGGCAATTGCCTGGGACGCTTGGGAAATGGGATGTGCTCGGGCAGATACGGCCGTCGCAGTGTCTTGACGTAGAGAAAGCGCAGGGCCGCAACATACGATGTGATCGTTCCCGCTTGAAGCTTGCGATCACGAAACAGATGAGCTTGATACTGCCGAATATGATCAGGTCCCAACCGGTCTGGCGAGCGGTGAAAATACCTGGAAAAGTCTTCTACCGCGTGCAGGTAGGTGTAGACCGTGTTCTGTGAGTAGTTGCGACGCTGGAGCTCATCCAGCATCTTCTGCCGAAGATGGGTCACGGAAGCCTCCTTGTGACCCAAACCTTAACGCCCTAAAAGGCTCGGGGACCACCACTGCCGCAGCGTCCGCCGCGCCGGAGGCTTAGTTCAAACGCCGTAGCCTTCTGCGATACGCCATTTCCGAATTACTGGAGCCTGGCCGACTATCGGGAGTCATCGTAGGCAGAACTTAGAACGAGCAGAAAACAAGATAGATATTAGGGCTCTTTGCTCTGCTCCATTTGTTTACTGCAAGATTCTGTCTGCAACCAATTTTTGCTGCCCGTGGATGAGAATGCCGCCGACAAAACAGACGAGGCAGGCAGCATAACGAAAACGACTAGGCCGGATGGGTATTAACGAGTAGTTACTGACGGGTAGCCGGCTGTCGTCAGCCGGTGATACACCCGCAACGGGTTGATCGAAGCTTTGACCTAATTTGGCCGCCCAAGACTCGCAATTTATGTTCTTAGAGACCGGAACGAAAGCGTGCGGGAGAGACCCCGCGATCCGCCTTGAATGTTGCCGCAAAGGTCGAGTAGCTTTCGAAGCCGGACATGGATGCGACCTGCGCGAGAGTCAGTGCCGAATCTTTCATCAAGCCGGTGGCGAGTTGGACGCGGTTGCGTGAGACATATTGCCAAATGGAGCACCCTAGAGAGATCCGGAACGTGCGGCTGAGGTGGTACGGACTGGTGGCCGCTGCCGCGGCTATCGAACAGACGTCGATCTCCTGATCGAGGTGGGCGTGGATGTAGTCGAGTGTGCGTCGAATGCGTCGGTCGCCAATTCCTTCGCGATAGAGTTTTCGACTAACGATGCGGCCATCGTTGACGAGCAGGGCAGCCATACTCAGAAAGATCGACTCGCCTAATACCCTTCCATAAGGATGACCCTGCACTGCGTCGCTGTGCAGCGCGCGTACCAGCCTGCACAGCGTTGGAGACTGCACGCCCAACACTGGGCGAATCTCGGACTTTGCCGCCACCATCGCCTCTTCCCCAGCGGCGGCCGTCAAGGCAGAAGGCGTGAAATAGAGGCAGACAAAGTCAACCGGCCGATTCAACCATCCAGTAAAACTTGCGCCAGCTGGAATGAACGAAATATGGTCCTCGGGCATATTCGTATCCGTGCGTTTGCCGTCCAGCAACCACCCCATCCTCAGGGGAGCATGATCGAGTCGGACAGCAAAATGATGGAAGGGAGCCGATGGAGTGGGGTCGTGCATTGGGCCGATGCAGGATTGTTCCAGAGTACAAAGCCTCCACACACCGCGCCCAGAGATTGTATGGCGAAACGACGGTGGAACCCGGCTGAATTCGGCCATCTCGGGCTTGCTGAGGATCGGCATGCGAAGAAAATAGCACAATCCTGAGACTTCCCGTCTGATTCGTCTACTCGAGCAATCCACCTCTTAGTAAGCTGGCCTGTGCCAAGCCGATTCTGGGCACGGCGAGCGTGATTTCATGCTCCGACCGTATCGTTCGCCTACCTGTACTGAACGGACCTTTTTATTACGGTCACCGGTGATAGTGCCGGCGGATCTTCAAAAGGCAGGTCCGGCCAAAAGGAGGTTCACATGATGGCTCAATCCGCAAAACACGGCGAGTTTGGACTGCTTCTATGCCTTCGTCATCAGGGCCATCACGCGCTCCACTATTTTCGGTTGGCACAGAACGCTGCGCGGCTTGAGCAGGTGCTGGACCTCGAACATCAGCTTATGGAGGGCAGCGTCCTCGTATGCGAGTCTGAGCAGGGCAGCGCTGAACTTGAGGGGCATTGACCAGTCTCCGGGCATTGGCTCATCTCTACATGCAGGCGATGGGCCGCCATCTACTCTGATGCAACCATTCAGCAGACTTAGGGATTTGCAACAAGTCGACTCGGGGGTCAAAAATGGCAACAATAGAAACGGGGCCGAAGCTCAAGACCAGAACGAACTACGAGCGCAAATTTTTCTCTGCAATGGCGGCGCTGATTCTGATCTCGGTATTCGTCGGCTTTGCGCCAACGTTTTTCCTTCGAGGGATTGTCAAAATTCCTCCCCTTCAACGCAGCTTCATGTCCATCGCCCAGCCTTTGCCGCTGCTCGTGGTGATCCATGGCGCCATTTACGCCTCCTGGATTCTATTGTTGTTCACGCAGACTTCCCTGATTGCCGCCCACCGGGTGCGGTTGCATCGGCGATTGGGGCTTGCGGGCTTCGGTTTAGCATGTCTCGTCGTTCTAGGTGGTGTCGCGGTGTCTTCCGAGGCCATAGCGAGACTCTTTCCACCTGCCGATCCACGGATAGCCTTTTTCCTGGCAGTGACGCTTTTTGAGGTGCTGGAATTCGCGCTGCTCGCCTGTTTCGGCTACTTTCAGCGAAGAAATCCCCCGGCCCATAAACGCTTGATGCTGCTCGCAACAATTTGCCTCTTGCCTCAGGCTTTCTTCCGTTGGCCAGTCTGGCCGGGGCACGATTTGAGGGCGTCCACTATCGGCTGTTGGGTGCTGCTCGCGCTGATCGCGTGCTATGACTTCCTGACCATGCGGAAAATACACCTGACAACGTTAGGGGGTGGCGCGGCCATAACTGTGACAAGCCTAGTTGCGGCAAGCCCACTCGTCGCCAACGCCTTTATCCATAACTCGCTTTGGTTTCACTTCGCGCTGAGACTGCAGATGTTCGGCCGCCATTTGTACTAGGAGGCGGTGTTTCCGCGAATTCAAGGAGGACGCGTATGGCTCAGGCGCAAGGCAGCACCCGGACAATCGCGGCGCCCACTTCGTTGGAGACCGCGTTGCTGAACGTTGGGACAAGGCTGAATGGCATACAATTCCGCCGAAGAACAGCAAGGCGAAGGAGTAATCCTTCTTCCCCACGTAGTTGCCAAACTCTAGGTTTAATTATTAGCCGTGCCTGAATCGTAGACAGTGCCGCGATGGCGCGAATTGGAGTTCGAGTTCATGAGCGGATCAATCAAAACCTGCATCGCAGTTTTGTTTGTGGTGCTATCTCATGTAGCAGCTAAAAGCCAACAGGCGGCGCCAGACTTGGTTCTGCTCAACGGAAAGATCTTTACCAGCGATGCTGCGCATCCGTATGTGCAAGCTCTCGCGATTCGTGGGGAGCGCATCACAGCGACCGGTGACTCGGCGAAAATCAGGGCCTTAGCTGGGCCTCACACGAAACAGATCGACCTCGGCGGACGAACAGTGATCCCCGGTATCAACGACGCACACAACCACCTTAGCATCTCTCCTCCCAACCGCATGGACCTGCAGTTCAAAAGCCCTGATCCGGACTGGCCTGAAGTGAAGGCTGCGATTGCCGCCGCCGTGTTGAAGGCGCCGAAGGGGACATTCATTTACGGTCAGATAGCCTGGAAGATTTTTCGCGATCTTGCAGTGAATCGGGACACCCTCGACCAAGTGGCTCCCAACAACCCGGTCATTCTGGGAACGTTTACCGGCCATGCTTGGATCGTGAACAGTGCAGCGATTGCGCGAGTTGGAATTCGAGAGGACCAACCTGATCCGGTTGGCGGACGCTACGAAAGGTCACCTAAGGGCAGGCTCACCGGGGTCATTCGCGAATACGCGGCGTTAAATGCGTCGCGCAGCCTTTCGGACCAGACGAGTGAGGCGGACGCCCTTCGAGAGTTGAGCGATACCTTTTCCGCGGCCGTCAAGTGGGGGATCACGACTATCCAGGACATGTCGAATGCGATGCCGCCCGATCGGTGCGTCGCGCTCCTTGAGAAAATGCCCACTCCAATTCGTGTTCGCGTAATGCGAATGCCCGGAACAACTCCTGCCGGCCGCGACATACAAGAAGGCCGGCCAGTTCCACGGAGTGCAAATCCGCTCATAACGGTCAGCGGCACCAAGTGGCTACTCGACGGCACTCCCCTCGAAGGAACCTTGGCACCCCGCAACGATCCGGCAACCATGGAGTACTTCGTTCTACACGAGCAGTTAACATTCCCGGAAACAGAAATTGCCTCCATGTTGAGGGAGTCGCTGCACGACCATGATCAGTTGCTGCTTCATGTGTCCGCATATCCGCCCGCCGCGGCGATGCTGAGCGCCATGCAGGCCGAGGGTGGAGCGCGGGTGTGGGCCAAACAGCGAGTCCGGTTCGAGCATGGCGACAGCCTGACACCGGATTTGATTCCACGGGTGAAGGAGATGGGAATCGTTGTGGTACAGAACGGGATTCATCTCGCCGGCGTCAATGTGAATCCTGCTATGGGTGGCGTTCTTGAGAGGCTGAAAGCCCAACCGCTGCGATCCTTGCTGGTCGCAGGCATTCCCGTTGCATTAGGTTCGGATGGGCCAACCAATCCCTATCTGAATATTATGTTTGCGTCTCTCGATCCAGATCGGCCATCCGAAGCCATCACGCGGGAACAAGCGGTGATCGCTTACACCCTGACATCCGCATACGCCGAGTTTGCGGAAAAAGACAAAGGCAGTCTGGAACCAGGGAAGCTCGCTGATCTGGCTGCTCTATCGCAAGACATTTTCACGGTTGATGCTTCGGATCTACCAAAGACGGAATCGGTTTTGACGATGGTGGGCGGGAAGACTGTGTATGACGCGAAAGTAATCCCACACCAATAGTCGAGTAACCTTCGGCCGAGGCTCCTGCAGAAGGAGTCTGCGGTACAAGCAAGTCGAAGGCCAAGCCGGTTGGGTGGACGGATGCGGCCGATCATGCAGCCCCTTGGCCACGATGTTCGCTGCGGCAATTTACTTGAGCGAATAGTCGGCTTTGCGTCCAGTTGGTTTCGCGGAAACGGGCCCGGACTCTATTTGCAGCGAAGCCTGTGTTACAGCAAGAATGCTGCCAGTTGAAGGAGTCAGTCGATGTGGACGCATGGACTGAGTCAGATTCGGCCTTGATTCCGGTCTGAAGTATCGACTGGCAGCAGATTATTGCGCTTTACAACAGACTAGTACAAATCCAACCTTCACCATTTGTAGAGTTAAATCGTGCCGTAGCAATTGCAATGCGCGATAATCCGGAGGTCGGTCTGGCGCTTGTCGACGCAGTGTTGGCACAGGGCGAATTGGCAAATTATTACCTGGCGCATTCAGCGCGTGCAGCTATGTGCCGCCAACTTGGCAGGAAAGCTGAGGCTTGGTCCTCTTATGAGAAGACTCTTGCTCTGACCCAACAGGAACCAGAGCGCAAGTTCCTGCAAAAGCGCCTTCGGCAGTTAAACCAAAAACAATAGAGTAGCTGTCGATTTTCGGTCTTCCGAACGACTATCCGGTAACAGAACGATAGGCTGCGGCTCTCTGAGCCACAGGGGATAAGGAGAAGTTTATGAAATACGTCTGTTTGGGATATATCCAGCCGGGGAAATTCGAGAACATGAGCGAAAACGAGCGCCACGCCATGCTGGACGAATGCTTTGACTACGACGACAAGCTGCGGGCGAACGGGAATTTTGCCGCGGGCGAGGCTCTTCAAGCTCCCGACAATGCGATGACCTTGTATTGGAAGAACGGCAAAGTCGCAGTGACCGACGGACCTTATGCCGAGACCAAGGAACAACTGGGTGGAATCCTGTTGCTTGAAGCGCGCGATTTGAATCACGCCATCCAGCTTATCTCGCAGCATCCCGGGGTGAAGTATGGACCCTGGGAGGTACGTCCTGCTGCGGATCTGAACGACATGATTCGGGAGAGCGAACGCCGCCGAAGAAAGGGCATAGGACGATGAGTATTCTTGGAGGCACCGAATCAAGGTTGACGATCACGATGAGCCTCGCGTTGGTTATCACCTTCAGTCCCCCAGTGTTTGCTGCTTCTGGACCTATCTCGGGCAGAGACAACAGCGCCGTGCTTGTGCAGGAGAACCCTCCGAGTTCGCGCAGTAACAATAATAAGGAGACAGGTATGAAGCAAGAAGAAACTATTCGCTCACAAAGAGGGCCCCAAGCTCGTGGCCATGAATACGACCGCTTGGAAGTTTTAATCGGCAAGTGGATCAACGTTGGCAAAACCGAACCGATGGGCGATGAGCCGCCGCTCGATATTACGACCAGCGACATCTACGAATGGATGCCGGGCAAGTATTGGATTTTGCACACCGCATACGGCCGACTCGGCAATGTGGACGTCGGCGGTGTTGAGATCATCGGCTATGATCGCGAAACTGGCAAATACGTGTCGTACTTCTACGACAGTCGCGGAAATGTTTCCGAACATGAAATCATAGTCGACGGTAATTCCATGACCTGGAAGGGCAAGGTTACCGGGTGCACCGCTGTTTTTACCGAAAAAGGTAAAGTCCAGACCGCCCACCACGTCCGGCTGGATGAACATGGCCGGTGGGTGCCTTCGATGGAGGTAGTCCTAACGAAGGTAAATTAAGCGTTGCTTCGAGCTTCTACGGCACGAAAGCCAGTTATTTGAGAATATTCCGCGTAGAGGCGTGCATCGGTCAGTGAATCATATAGTCAGGATTCGTCCCCATACGCCGCAGCCTTCCGCGATATGCCATTTCCGAATTACTGGAGCCTGGCCGACTTTTCAGGGCCTATTTTAAATGTCACAGGCCACGCTGAATTTCTTAACGCCTTAGCGCCACGGGAAAGCATGTGTCTGCAAGAGCAACTCAGGATAAGGGGAAGAGGCGTAGCAGCCAAGCAGCCGGATGACACGCCGGGCCCGATTCACTCCGCGCGCAGCAGTATCGCCGGATCAACCGACAGCGCGCGTAGCGCTGGAATCCACGTAGCCAGTAGCCCCAGCAAGGACATTCCAAGAACAACGCCAGCCAATACCAGCGGATCGCGGGGAGTGGCCTGATACACGATGAAAGCCAGCACCCGGGTCGCCAGGAGTCCGAGGAGCAAGCCTGCTGCCGAACCAAAAGCCAGTAATTTGACGGCGCGTCCCAACGCTGCCTCTAACACTTCCTTACGCTGCGCACCGAGGGCGATGCGGATTCCGATCTCGCGCAGGCGCTTGCTGACAGAGTAGGCGGCCATTCCGAAGATGCCGGTGATGGACAGCATTGCGCCCATGATGCCCATTAAACCCAAAGCGATGGTCGCCATACGTGGACCAAACAGAATGATGTCGAGTCCCTGGTACCGCGTCTGAATGTCAACGGGCAGCCCCGCATCCAGGTCATGCAGGGTTCTCCTTATGGCTTCGGCCAGCTGCTGCGGATCGCGGCTGGAACGCACCACCAGGAAAGTCGAACTCGATGGTGATTGCAGGATCGGGAGAAACATCGCCGGCCATGGATCTTCGGTGAGGCTGTTGTATTTTCCGTCCTCAGCAATGCCTACCACTTGTACGCGGGTTCCATCCCGCATCTTGTAGTAACCGCCGACTGCGTTTGTTGCAGAGCCCAAGACTTTGCGCGCGAACTCTCCATTCACTATCGCTACGCGTGGGGCGCTTTGGTCGTCATGCCATGTGAGAGTTCTCCCCGAAAGCAAAGCTGTGCCGGCCGCATTGAAATATTCAGGAGAGATGTTGAACATCAGGGCGTTAGCTGTAGCATTCGATGGTCTCAGATCAGTCGTTTTGTCGGAAAACACAATCGACTCGTTCGAGCCAGCGGCCAACGGCACGTTGTCGGCCAATCCCACAGACTCTACCCCGGGAATAGTCGCCACAGCATCACGCATGCGCTTTTGCATAGCGGGCACTTTGTCGCCACGGTAACCGGCCATACTCAGATCGGTGCTGGCCACAATTGTGTTCCGCAGATCGAAACCGTAATTGCCGTACAGGGAGCGCACCAATCCGCGCAGGGCCACCATCGAAGACGTGACCAGCACGGCGCAGATGGCAATTTGCGCGACAAGCAACAGGTCCCGGGCGGTAATCCGCCGCCCTACTCCGCCGCTTGACCCGGATTTGACGACCTCATACGGATTGGTGCGGAGTACTTGCCTTACCGGAACGGCGCCAAAGAGCAATCCGCTCGCCAAGGCCAGCAGCAGTGCTACTGAATAAACGCTTGCATCCGGGTTCACAGGCGCATGGATCATGGGCCATTGATGAAATGGCTGCCACGCACTCAGTCCGCGCAGCAGGATTATGCTGCCGAGGAGTCCGACTGCGCCTCCGGCGAGTGAAATGAATACGGCTTCGGTGAAGAGTCCCCGCAGAATGCGCCTTCGGCTGGAACCGAGCGCGAGCCGAAGAGCGACTTCGCGCGAGCGGTCGGCGGCGCGAGCGGCGAAGAGACTGCCCAGGTTAGCGCATGCGGCCAGCAGAATGAGCCCCGCCAGCAGCATCAACCCAGCCAGAAATGCTCGTACCGGACGGCCAAGATAATCGCCATAAAGGCTTGGACGAGCCAAAGTAAAGGTTACATTGCCTTCATCTTTGGGATAAGTCTCTTTCAGATATGCACCAATGTTGTTCAGGTCGGCAATCGCCTGTGCCGGAGTGACTCCCGGCTTCAGATGTCCGACCGCCTCAAATATCCAACGGATCCCGCGCGTGTTCAGGTCATATCCCGGGTCCACCTGCTCATGGTTCACAATCGGCACGAAAAAGTCGGGATAGAAAAACAGCAGAGTCCCATGGAATGCCGGCGGCGTTACACCGAGGATGGTGAAAGGATGCTTGTTCAGCTGAACCACACGGCCTACCACGCCGCGATCATCCTGAAAATGGCTGTGCCAATATGCATAGGTGAGCACGATATACGGGGCGCTGTTCGGGCCGTGCTCATCGGAGCCGTGGTAGACGCGGCCAAGATATGGCCGAATGCGTAATGCATCGAAGTAGTTTCCACTGGTTTCGTTGAGCCAGGTAGCAGACGGATTGTCTCCCGTGTCCAGCCCCGCCAGGGCAAATGTGAAAGCTGCCAGACCATCGAAGCTGTGGTTGCGATCACGGAGATCGAGATAGTCGGGATACGACTGAAACCCATTATCGCTTCCGTGCTGGATTCCGTAGAGGCTCTCCGCCTGAGGCACATACCGCGGGTGCAGGATAAAGGCATTCATGACACTAAACACCACGGCGTTTGCGCCGATGGCCAATGTCAGGGTCAAGACGGCGGTGATTGTGAATCCGGGAGACTTGCGCAGGACGCGAAGGCTGAAGCGAATGTCCTGGAGGAAAATCTCGATGAAATTGCCGCCGAACGCTTCGTAGGATTCCTCTTTGTAGCGTTGGTAGCCTCCGAACTCGATGCGCGCGCGGCGTTCGGCCTCGGTGCGGGGCATGCCGGAGCGCTCAAGATCGTCGGCGCGAAGCTGGATGTGCGAGCGGAGCTCCTGGTCCATTTCGTCGGAGAGCTGGGCGCGATGGAAAAACTTCGCGGCGAGGGGGGGAAGCCAGGCAAGGAATTTCATACTTCCTCCGGTTGGGTGGAGAGGACGGATGCGATGGCGGACGCCAGCCGATTCCAGCTATCGGTCTCCTCACGTAGACGCTTGCGGCCAGCGGCGGTGAGTTCGTAGAACTTGGCGCGGCGATTGTTCTCCGATGTGCCCCAACTCGACTTGAGCAGTCCCTGACGGACAAGGCGAAACAGGCCGGGATAGAGCGCGCCCTGTTCGATCAACAGCGCGTTGTCGGAGATCTGTCCGATGCGCAGAAGGACGCCGTACCCATGCAGCGGGCCGAGTGAGACCGACCTCAGGATGAGGAGATCGAGGGTGCCAGGAAGAAGTTGAGCTGGGTCGGCCACTATCCCTCCTAAGTTGATTAGGTGTATAGTGCCATCACTCCTAAACTGTCAAGGAGAAAACAAGAGCTAGCCACTTGGCCAAATAGTCGCCTTGTCGTACAGTGGCCCCCAAAACCAGCGATCATCCGTTTGACTGAGTTTTCTATTCAGGGGACAACATTGACCATGGCAACGCTCGACTCCTCGATTCAATGATTCAATATCGGGCGTTCTTCTTTGGAGGAAGCGATGTTTCTATGTCAGCCGTTGCTTGAAGTGCTTGCCGGACGCGGCATTGAGGACATCGACGCCTTCCTGAAGGTGGCATCATGGAACGATCTTCCCGATCCTTTTGCGATTCCGTCGATGGAAAGAGCCACCGCTCGTGTACTCGATGCGATCCGGAATCGCGAACGTATCACCATCTTTTGGCGACTACGACTGCGATGGGGTCTTGGAACAGGCTCAATCAACTGAATGTGGAACGCCGGCGCACCGTGAAGGCGCATTTTGAAGAATTCGTGGAAGCGGTCGGAACGAACGTTCCAGTTGTCTTGGTGGTTTACCGCAAGACGAGCCCGAAGGGGATCGCAGGCCTCCTGGCAAGCAAATGTGCCGAGAGGTATTTCGTTCCCAGCATTGTGCTCGTCCCGTCGACAACTCCCGGTCTAGTAGTTGGATCAGGAAGAAGCGTTCCCGGCGTCGATCTGGTCGAAACTCTGCGAGCGATTCGGGACCTGTTTCTACGCTTTGGTGGACACGCACAGGCAGTCGGCTTGACGATGGCTGTCGAGCACATCGGGGAATTCCGGAAACAGTTTGCTCGGTCGCTAGAACAGATGGCGAGCCCAGATAGCCAGACAGTTAACGCCGAAGCTGAACTCAACCTGTCAATCGCCGGGCGCCATTTCGATGAACAGTTGCTTTTGCTCGAACCGTTTGGAGAAGGAAATCGTCCTCCGGCATTCTCCATTCGAATGGCCGAAGTCTTGAGCGTTAGAAACAAATGGGCACGCATACGGCAGGGAAGAAGCAGTGTCGAAGTGCTCTGCTGGGACGTGCCGATCACAGAACAAATGAAAGGGGATTTCATCGTTGAGTTTTACAGCAAAACCCGGATTTTGCGTGGCTTCACGCCTCGATAAAGCCGAGTTTCGGCCAGTTTGACAGAGCTTCCCTTTCATGGGAAAACAAGCCCATTGACGGGAGAGAAGGCCGACATGCAGAGCCCAGCCACACAGATCGATCAAATGATTGTGCAATTGAATGAATTTATTCTCCCTAGCTCGCTCATGCAGAGCTTCGATGCCTACCGAGGAGAAAAGTACAAGGAAGCGATTAAAGCAGTTCCAGAATCGATCCTACGCCAAATATAAATGCAGATCGTGCGCAGCTTAAGTAACCGTGTCCGCGACAAGTGCTGGTTATTTACCCAGTTATGAGAGGCGGCGCGGAGATTTCTGCCGATACGAACCTCCTATCAATAAGGCTGCCTTCACAGCACCGTGGGTAGCAAGTTTTTCGAGGTCGTTCACGGCTGCTTCGGTATCGCCATTCCACAACAATCCAATCGCCGCATCCAATTCAGCAGAGTCCTTACCTCCTGCTAAAGAGAGGTCTGGAGCATGATATTGGGCTGCCGGATTGTATCCTGCTCTGCCTTGCGCTTGGGCAATGTGCATGGTGAGCATCAGTGCGAGAGCCAATGGGAATATCTGCAGTGATCTTTTCGCTACCGGCATCTGAAATATCTTAGGTCAAGTAGCCGAATACCGGCTAACCCGGAAACTACATCGGCAGATCAGGCCAACTTCCCGAGTTGCAGACTGAGACCGGTGTCCACCAAGGATTCCGGTCCTCTTTACTGCCTTCCTGACGCAGTATTGGGATTGCCACGAGAACGAACATGGACAGCGGGAGTGTGGATGCGATCAGCGTGGCCCACAGAATTGGCCGCTGCGCGAACCACGCGACGACACCCTCAGCCAAACCAGTTGCCAGTAGCACCAACGCAGCGCGTATCAACCACGACTTATGAACTTGAAAAACATTCGGTTTCATTTGTGCCCTTAGCATTCAGAATCGCGATTGTTGGCCAGATTCCAATCAACTACTCACAGATATTAATCTAAGAAACCTCTGAGCAACCCGTGAATTTGACGGGCGGCGATGATGCAAGGGAGTTCCGGGGTATTACCGGGTGCAGATCCGTCGCACGTTTCTCGGAACGGGCGGCGGAATACAAATTCGCCCAGACTGCTACCGTCACAGGCTAGCAATCACGGTAACAATCTGGCACCACCCAAGAAGGTCCTCGTCTTTGAAGCCGTTCCTAAAGTGGACGTTTGAGAGATGCGGACGACTGCCCACCATCCAATTGACGCGATTCTTAAAGAAAGAGAGATGGCAGCTTCAAGGCAGTGTTCCGCTGGCGGACTGCATCCAAGGTTATAGTCGTAAAAGGATTAAGCCGTACCATCCATCCATCGGGCTCCAGTAACGGGGCCCTTTTTCTTTTGAGGGAAAACTTGAACACAGAATAGATCGTGATTGTGATTGACGCGGAGATTACCCTATTGCAACAGGCGCGGAACCTGTTGCACGATGAGAAACCACATAAACGGCGTACATTGAGCGCCGAAGCACGAGCGAAGATTGCAGCCAGTCAGAAGAAGAGTTGGGCAAAGCGTAGAAAAACGAAGTAAGGAAGGCGGGACGGGCACTCAGATGTTTGTGCCACAAACATTCAAAGAATGCTTGTGCGGCCTGTTGTGCTAGCGTTTTTTGGCAGCAGAGAAACCTTAAGGGCAGATTCGCGCAAACGTCTGCCCTCTTTTCGTCTTACAGACAAAACAGGCAACACATCGCAAACAAGCCCCAACGGGCGCAGGACGCCCACGATTGCGTGCGGTGCTGCCATTTTCATTTTGCTGCTTGGATAAGCTGGCTGGACAAGGCGCTGAGATTGCGAAGACATTCGACATCTTCTGGCCTACACCGATGTTGCGATTCCATTTTGGGTAGGTCAACACTGCTGTTGCACGAAGCCACCGTCCGAAAACAACGGAGACAAATGGAATCAGAGGTGCCATCAGCATTACGACGGCGCGCATAGTCGGTCTTCTTCTTCTTAAACATGAGGTCCTCCTGTTCCTCCCAGCATGCTCATGGAACGCAACCCCAAAATCTGAGCAATTTTGAACACTCTTTTCCTTGCTACCGGTTTTGCCTTTCATTCGCTATGCTGTTCCCATGCTCCAAGGGCCGACAGCCACGTGCGCCTTCGTGATCCGCTGCAAGGGATGCAGCGAGAGCATCCCCACGATGGTCGAGACGTTGCCTGCATCGTGGATCGCCGTCAAGTGTCCGCTATGTGGTGAGCATAGCGTTATCTGCCGAATGAGATTTTTGAGGGCCGCGTGTCCTATCAGGTGCTTAAGAAACCGGTGCGCTCTGCACAAGGCGGCGCGAGGTAGGCATCATGTGCGAGATGCGCAGAACCATCGCATGCGAGCAGGACGAGCGCCGGACACTTGGGTCGCTTCACATCAACGCTGGTGATTTCCGCGTCTATGGATGTGTTGCAATTTTCAGGGCTGCTGGCTGGTGACGTGAAAGAATCGCGAAATGATGACTCGACCCGCGATCTTCAAATGGCGGCAGACCGAAGCCGGCCTCATACTCTGTGCGGTCCGGTGGTACCTTCGTTATTCTCTCTCGCTGCGCGATGTTGAGGAGCTGCTGGAGGAGCGCGGTCTCTATGTCGACGACACAACCGTCTGGCGCTGGGTGCAGTATTACGGCCCGGAGTTGGAGCAGCTACTGCGAAGGCATCTCAAGCCGACAAACAAGTCGTGGCGAGTGGACGAGACCTACGTTCGCGTGAAGGGTCGCTGGTGCTGCTTGTATCGGGCCATCGATTCTAAGGGTGCCACCATCGATTTCTTGCGGTCAGCGTTCCGTGACGCCGACGCTGCCAAGCGCCTGTTTCGCAAGGCGCTCGGCGATCCATCCCATCGCCAACCTCGAGTGATCAACACCGACCTGGCACCGATATACAGCTCCGCGATCCCCGACAGTAAGAAGGAAGGGACGCTGCGCAACTGCTGTCGACACCGACCGGTGCAGTACTTGAACAACATTCTCGAACAGGATCATCGAGCCATCAAACGTCGAGTAAACGCCAAGCAGGGCTTCCGAGAATTCCGGGCGGCTCAGCGAACGATTCAAGGCTACGAAGCAGTCCACATGATCCGGAAGGGGCAAGTTCGATGGGTGGCAGGAGATGATCTTCTTCGGCAGATTCAGTTCATCGACAGTCTTTTCGATTTGGCAGCTTAAGAACGCACCATAGACGCTCGCCGACAAACTTGTCTGCAGTTGAAACTTGCAACACTACCCTCTCAACCTGATACCCAACCGGGGACAGGCCGTATACCAGTTTGCGATCGGTTATCCGGTCCCTGATCCGCGCGTCACGGTATCAATTGAGTCGCAGCAAATCACATGGTAGGCGTCCCCGTGCATGGCGACAACCATTTCATCGTATGCGGTCCGTTTTCGGATCGAGATGTTGCACAAGGGCTGATTCGACACGGGTTCATTATTCAGATTGGAGCGACAACACCGCCTTCGCTTGAAGAGTGGCGCATCAGCACGAAGGAATTTCGAGAAGATGCAGTTTAGGAGCCTGTCTCAGTCAATCCCGTCAAACTGAGCTGTGTAGCTCAGTTATTATTTTGCGTCTTTGAAACACTGACTCTGAGAAGAGTCGGTATTATCGGCTCCCTCATGATTCTGAACTAAGTCGCCCATCTCACATTTGTCCTGATGAAGACAGTTGCCGGGATTGCTCAGACGAGTGCCACCGCCGAATCGCATGCGGATTAACGATAGGCGCAATGAGTCATTCACCATCGATCGCGCTGATCGGAATTCCCGTGTTCGTCCGGTTCAGCGCGGAGAAAGCAGGAGGCAGCCTCGTAAGCCACCTCTGGCTGGCTATGCAGCAAGAATCGAGCCCGGTCGTTAAAGCGGCTGGGGCCTTAAGGAAAACGTGGCTGACAAGCAGCCACAGAAAGAACAGCTATGAAAACCACCACCATAATCGGCGCAGGATTTCTGGCGGCCCTCCTCGGAGTCACCGCCTCCGCCTACGCAGGGCAGGATCATCCAGACGAAAAACAGGATAATTCCAGACCCCAACAGAACTCGCACGAACAAGCCAAGCCCCAACAGCCGCAGCATCAGCAAACTCAACAAGCTCATCAACAGCCGCAGCAGAATCAAAATCACACGCAACCGCAACAGCATGCCCAGCAGCAACAGAAGACACAGCAGAAGCAGCAGCACGCCCAGCAGCAAGAGAACACACAGCAGAAGCAGCAGCACGCCCAGCAGCAAGAGAAGACGCAGCAGAAACAGAACGAGCAACAGCATGCCCTGCAGCAACAGCAACAGCAACAGCAACAGGCCAAGTCAACAAAACAGGAACACGTGCAGCAAGTCAAGGGTCAGCAGGACCAACAGCGGGAACAGCGGGGTCAGCAGTCCGAGCAAGCACAAGGGCAGTGGGCCCACAATGGTCAGAAAGATAGTCGCGGCCACGAGTACAACGAAAGCAGGTTTGGGCGTGCGCATGATGCCCGCTTTGAAGAGCATGGTGGTCGCTTTTACAATGGGCGTCGGGAGTACTCCTACGGTGGATACTGGTTCTATGCTGGAGCCTATCCGGCGTGGTTTTACCAGCAGGAGGTGTACTTCATTATGGGGACAGATGGCCTATGGTATGCAGTTGCATACGATAACCCTTCTTTAGCCTTCCAAGTCAATATCGAGTAGCCAGGTCAAAGGGAGAATTTCGTCGTTCTGAGTGAATTGCCAGACCGGCGATAGGTAGCCTTCCATTTCAGTAAGGACGAAGTATATCTCGCGATCCTCCAACTCACTGGCCTTCGCGTCGAAACCCAACGCCTAGCAGGTGTACCGAACAGGCCAACTGCCACAGGCGGAAGAGCATCTCAGACTCGCCGACCTGCTTGGTCCGGGCCCGTTAACCAAAGCGTATACGGCAGAAGCACTTTGCCGTATGGGCATCATCCCGCTGAAGCAATGCTCTTTTGCGAAGAAGCTACGATTGCGTTAGAGCGGTTGTGGTGAGGAGTGCCGATGCTTTTGCGCTGAATTGATCGGTACGCCTCGACACCATGGGGCTGGATTGCGATCTTGGCGTTGCCGGGAAAATCGTGGACGGATGCGCGAAAACTAGTTTGTCTTTGCGATGCGCCTCCTCCGTGGCGGCCTTTACCACCACCAACGGCACCGGACAAGGCACAGGCTTGCCGTCGCGCCGCAGAAATTGACTTTTGGCGGTCTGCAGACTTCAGATATGGGTTGGTACTTCCGGCCCTACGTATTTTTACGGTTGCCATGGTCTGTCTCCTTTGGCTTGTCATAGCTAAGGTTCCAGTCAATATGGGCAAGCGCCGGATAAACCTCGCCAGCTTAAACAATCCACGTTCTCGGAACCAGTCAGCGGCGCCGCTTCCACGTGAGGGTCGAAAACGTGTTGCCTGCCTACAACGGTGAAACCGAGTCGATGGAGCCTGCCGGGTACATTCTGCCCATTCGCTGAACCGAGAACTTCGAGCACAAAACCTTCAATCAGTAATTGCCGAACTGGCAACGTTGCTGCGCCGCTGTGTCACCTCTGATCCTATTCACATCAACGTCAACCTTCATCTAGGTCATTGATGACTGCAGTCACCGGCTGCTGCTTACCAGTTCGTAGGCTAGTTCGAGCGAATCCTGTCGAAGGTGATAGGGCGCGCCCTCGAGAGTCGCCGCATATTCGCGTCTTAGCCTATTCAATCATTAAGGGCAACGAGCGTTTCGCGTGCGGAGTATAGTAGAAACCAGTCAACCTAATAAGCAAGTTCCGGCGACACCAGGAGTTTGCAACCTCTAAGTGTAGACGGGATTTCCTCCTCCTACTTGAGATCGGATTGCAGTGGCGCATCCTTCTGAACGGTGTTCCGCCTGCGCCCGCATATGATGAGGAGCCTCGGATGTCTGAGCCAAAAAACGGAAAATTCGACGTCGCCACCTTTCTGTCGAGCGCTGGATTAGGACGGAGGATCGTTCAAGTAAAGCCGAAGCAGGCCTTCTTTTCGCAAGGAGATCCAGCCGACTCCGTCTTCTATCTTCAGAAAGGCAGCGCAAAGCTCACTGTCGTTTCGAAAAGCGGTAAAGAGGCCACAATCACGCTTTGCTCCGCCGGCGACTTCGTCGGCGAGGAGTCGCTCGCAACCGTGGGCGGTCTGCGTATGGCGACTGCCACAGCCATTAGCGCCTGCACAGCACTCAAGGTAGAGAGGGGGGAAATGATCCGCGTGATGCACGAGGAGCATGCATTCTCCGACCTGTTCTTAGCGTTTCTGCTAAGCCGCAGCATGCGAACCCAGGCCGACCTTGTCGATCATCTGTTCAACTCCAGCGAAAAGCGTCTGGCGAGGATTCTTTTGTTGCTGGCGGAGTTTGGCAAGCCAGGTGAACCAGAAACATTGATTCCGCAGATCACGCAGGAAACCCTGGCGGAGATGATCGGCACAACCCGGTCCCGCGTCAGCTTCTTCATGAACCGCTTTCGCAAGCTCGGCTTTATTAGATACAACGGCCGCATTCAGGTTCATAAGTCGCTGCTCAACGTGGTTCTGCACGATTGAGTCAATGCGGATAGGCCGTCTGCCGCAAATTGCAGACAATGCTCGGAGCCCGGATCTGCGACAGTGACGACATCGAGCCGTGCTGAAGACTAGAGTTCACACTCTTGCAGAACGAGCAGGAGGGTCTTTGACAACGGGCGCGGCCTGGTTTCTGCCATTGCGGACTGACTCCGTCAATCGCGACTTTTGCATCTCCCTATTTACGTCAGAGATGATCTTCCGCGCGATCTCCAGCCGATTTTTCTTCTTCATCTTCATAAAAATTAATACGGACGGCGCGCAGAATCTGTTCTCGATGGCTCATAAGGTCGCTCCAACAGAAGATGGCCAATCAGGCATTTGCTGGACCAGGTCCCGAGACCGGCCCCATTTTCGTCACAACCAGCACCTCCAGCAACGTGGCACTCTGGCGAACGCTTCCCGAGATGGTGATGAGGGCCTCTGAAACGAGAGGATGTTCGTCCGCCAGCAAGTCAAGACGATCACTCACATTGTGGAGTTGCTGAGCTTCGTGCAGAATCGCATTCGAAGGCATAGCACACGGCTTTCCTGAGAACCTAAGAAAAGTAGACTTCAGGTGGGCTGACTTAGTTCAGAAAGCCTGAAAGAGGGTTCGCGGGTCTGTCTTTAGAGTTGAACTTCCCTCATGCATACCGCTGCCGCGATAATACACCCTCTTTATGCGTTCATTCTGTGATCGCATGATCTAGCGGCGCCAACGAGAATATCCCCAACCCCCGCCACCGAGCAAAAACAGCACCAGGATAACAATCAATATGGTTTCCATCTTGTAACCTCACTTGTAAGAGGAAGCTGGGAACGGGCTTTGTAACGGTCGTATCACTTCTTCACTACGCATTGGATCTGGGGAGAAAAGATCGTCGTTGCGTGGATCGTTACATTTCCAGGCGCCGCTCTCATCGGAGCCGCGGGATATGCCTTCGCCCACTTTGTTATTCAGCCGTTTATCCGTTAAAGACCCGATACCGAAACGTTGAGCTTTTGCCAGATCCATTCTGGGTTGACGCTTCGATCACCACCCCCTGACAAAGTAATGGTGGCTGTTCATAATGACGACTACCTTCAGCGCCGGGTAGATGAATTCGCGCATTCGTGGTTGATGGGCTCCGGGAATTCTGAACCAGCTGCAATGTTAGTCTTCGATCAAATCTGACCTGAGAAAGAGGAGGATTTGGGATGCGGGAGGAGCGGTTCAAGGCTACGGCGCCGGACCAGGCCTGGAGCACGCACTTCGTTGCGGATCAACTCCAGGACGGAACCCGGTTTCGTTCGTTGACGATCGTAGATGATCTCTTTCATCAAAAGTGACGCCTGTCCGCATCCGGAAGACACCTGGAAGCACATTCACCATTAGATCGATAGAGCGTGGGTTACGAGGCGTCAGCATCCAATCCAGTTCCGCCGCTGCGCCGTTCTCCAGGCCCCCTGACGTCAGAGTCACCCGCGTCCGCCGCTGCTTTCTCGATTTCAGAATTAATTTCGCCCCCGATGAAAATGGCTGCGCCCGTGAAATACAACCACAGCAGAAGCGCAGCCACTGGCTTCATTCCCGCATAGATTCTCTGGGAGGAACTGAAATACTCCTGAGAAATGCGAAGAAACAGTATGGAACCGACCCACCACACGACGGCTACGACCGCTCCCGGTGTACTCCACTGCCATCTGCGATCTTTTAAGTTCGGCCCAAAACGATAAAGCGAAGTGAACGAAAGGAGGAGCAGTAGTAATATCACCAGCCACTGCATGATGTGCCAGGAAACGGGCGGAGCATGCACGCCAAGATGCCGATTGATGGCGACTCCTGCTCGGCTACCATAAAGCATTGCCACAAGCGACATCAGGCCCATAACTGCCAGCGATATCGTCAGCCCGGAGCCAATGGCCAAAATCCTCCACCACTGGCGCTCCTCTTTGACTCCATAGGCGTTGTTCAGGCCAGCCATCATGGCCCAGGTACCGTTAAAAATTGCCCAAGCTGCACTCGGGACCGCCCATAAAGCACCAGTTCCAACAGTAGCTCGGCCGTTCAGTTCACCAGCGGTCTTCGCGAGCAGGGCCGATGCTCCCGGAGGAACAATCTGCTGAATGTAGTCGAGAAGTGTGTTACGTAACTCAGATCCGGTGTTGGAGAGTGAATTCAATAAGACAAGCAGCAACAGGAGAGCTGGGAATATGCCCAAGAAATAATAGAATGCAAGCCGAGCTGCCTGTCCGAAAATTTCATGCTCCCAGCTCCTGCGAAGCGTTCGCTTTGCCAGCTCTCGCCAGGAAAGTCCTCGGAGGCTCCACAGCACGGCCATGGTTAACAGTTGAGCATGAAAATACCAATTCCCGCGATTGTCTTCTATTTCTCACAAAATAATGTAGAAATACTTATTTGTAATCGCTACTAACCTCGGAGGTCAGTCCAGGAACGCCTGTGACCTCTTGAATAGCGGTCGATGGTGCTCGCCAGACCTGCGGAGCTTCCAAAGCCAAAAAACCGACTCGCTCCCCATGCGCAACACCCGCAACTCGTAAGCTGCGAAAGCAGATGATGCCGGCGTACAGCAAGGGAGCGATGTCAACGTCGTCGAGTCCTGCGGGCAATGGAAAGGTGAAGTCTGCGCGCGCGAAGACATACTCGGCCTATCGCACAGATTTTCTATTCCGTGATGGCAGTAGCACCAATCTCCATTCGATGCCGCCCATCCAGGAGACACCGACCCGCGCTCCCAGCGGCGGCTCCGCGGTCGTGCCTTCGACTACCTCTCCTACGATTTGGTGGCGGGGAATGAGCCGTGGTTGAACCGGCGGCAGATCTCCGCAACAATGTGCAGGTCGGTACGACAGACCCCGCAGGCAACGACCCGAAGCAAAACGTGTGGAATGTCCTCGACTTGCAGGAAGGCGCCCGGCGATGTCTGCGCTGCGGTAAAGATGGCGGCTCGCACTTCGACTTATCCTCACGAACTCATATCGGACGAACGACTTGGAGCGCGCAAACCTCCAGACGCTTCCAAACTTTCGCCACAGGTTATGTTACGTGCCAGCGTTGCTCGTTCTTCTTACCTGCCCAGGTTAAGGTTCGGCGAGCCAAGAGATGTTCGCACTCCTGCGGCAGGCTTCCTCTGAAGAGCCTGCGGGGAGAACGCATCTGGCGGCTGGACAATTGCGAAGTGAATCAGATTGGAACAATGCACGCAGCCGGTTTCCCGGATAGGAACGGGGTCGTCGCCGAGCACCTGTGGGAACGTCCTCAGGCACTCCGGGCATGTAACCATCACATACTCCTCCCCGGTTGGATCATGCCCGTTCTTCGGAATCCAGATGGGTGCCATTGTCTCTTACCATCTCCAACAGAGTGCTCGGACTAGTTCCTTTTTCGTAGAAAGCGTCAGCGACGATTCCGGGGGGAACTGAATTGCCTGAGAACGCTCCGCTCATCGCGATCACCTGGATTGCAGGAAACCGCCGCCGGACCACTGAGAGCAGTTCAAACCCTGACATGCCCGGCATGTTGAGGTCGGAGAGAAGGATGTCGGGCATCTCTTTCCGGATTTCGCCGAGCGCAGAAAAACCATCTTCGGCCGACCGGACACTATGTCCAGATGGGGTAAAGATCTGCGATAACGATGATCGAAGCGACACTTCGTCATCCACGATAAGGAGCTTTACTTTTGCAGTGGGCATCATATGCCTTCCTCCGGGCATCAGAGCAACGCCTGAAGCAAAAGTATCCTCTTCATGAATTTCGATTCTGTTCACTTTTGCTCGCGTCAGGCACGCCTGGCGGCCTTGACGGGAGTGAATTACGGCTTCAGCTTTTCGCCCTGGCACGCGGGATGCTGGCACTGGCATGTCAGTTCAGTGACACGTTTCGCGTCGGCGCAGGTCTCACTACAATATTTCTTCGCGCTTTGAGGCACACAGTTGCACGCGGGATGGGCGCATTTCGATGTTGCTGTCATGATTTCTCCTTTTTTGGCTGAACATGCTCGTCTCGTATGAGAAGAAGCTTTGCGTGCGGCCGCTGGACTTAAAACATCGAATATTTCGATAGTCCGTTCTGAAGCCTGGTCGCACACTTGCAACAGCATTGCACCAACTCAGGCAAACGATCTGTGCGGTTTTGCTCACCTCTCTTTGCCTTGCCCGGCCACACTCTACGTGGAGAGAGGACAAGTTCGGCTCACGCTGCCGATCCGGAACACCCCTTGTACGGGGATTGGCCGTTCCCACCTTCCCCCAGCGGTTGAAGTTGCAGTTGCGCGACTCAACTTAACGCTTTGCTCGATGGCAACCTTCGGCAGCAGCTAATGACGGCGAATACGCTCAAGCTGTTTACTGCATTGCTCCTGGAAAACCTCCACATGATTCCCGGGAACTCAC
>Ga0206966_1111_pt1 | contig 22721 bp, 16 predicted proteins | sample Alteio_BWOrgHeat_23_FD_152970 | JGI IMG/M metagenome (GOLD analysis project Ga0206966, IMG submission 152970) | Enriched cells from forest soil in Barre Woods Harvard Forest LTER site, Petersham, Massachusetts, United States -... | ecosystem: Environmental > Terrestrial > Soil > Temperate forest >...
GCTTCGGATAAGGCAGCGGGTTAAGAAGCACTCCATTCACGATAGAGAAAAGGGCAGTGTTGGCGCCGATCCCCAGCGCGAGGGTCAGGATGGTGATGAGCGCAAACCCGGGATTCTTTCGCAAAACGCGCAACCCATAGAGCACATCCTGGGCCAGCGTTTCAAGAAAGGGCAGTCCGCGCCGTTCGCGATACGCCGCCTTGGTTTGTTCGAGGCCCCCCAGTTTGATCATCGCTTGTCGGCGCGCTTCTTCTTCGCTCAGGCCGGAGCGCACGCCGTCCTCGATGTGCATGGCGAGATGGCTCTCGAGCTCGGCGGCGAGCTCTCCTTCAGCCTGTTGAAAGTGGCGGGTGCCACTTAGTCGAAGCCACAATGCCCTCAGTTTGCGCATCCTATCCCCTTCGTCGTCAAACTCACTCCGTCCGCAGCGCCCGCATGGGATCGATGGAAGCGGCTCGCTGTGCAGGTAGATACGCGGCCAAAGTCGCCACCGCCATCAGAACGATCACTGCGAGAGAAAAAATCAACGGGTTGATCGCGCTGACCTCGTAAAGCAGGCTGGCCAGCAGTCGTGTGGACGCAAACGCCCCTGCTAACCCGATCGCAATGCCGATCAGTGCCAGCCGAAGTCCCAGAGCTGTGACCATCCGCAACACGTCCGCGCGCTGCGCTCCCAGCGCCATACGCACGCCGATTTCTTGCGTCCGCTGCGCGACTGTATAGCTCATTACGCCATAAATGCCGATGCAAGCGAGGGCCAGGGCCAACACCGCGAAGCCGGAAAAGAGCGCCGAACTCGCACGCCGCAGGGACACCGTCTGCGAGGCGAGCGAATCCATCGGAATCGCGCGGAAGACCGGCAGATCAGGATCAATACTCCACAGCGCCTCTTCGGCGGCCTTCACCATTGCCGCCGGATCGGTCTCCGTGCGCAGCGTAAATGCGATGATCGGGAATGGATCCTGATCGAAAGGCCGGTAGATGTCGTCATGCGTCGACTGATCCTGGCCAAAAGCCTTCACATCTCCAACGACGCCTACAATCTGCCACAAGTCCGGCTTGTCACCCGTGCCCAGATTGAGGGCCCGGCCGACGGGATCTCCAGTTTTGAAATAGTGGCGCGCGAACGTCTGGTTCACGATCGCCACCTGTGCGCCGCCGGCGCGATCCGCATCGGTGAAGGCGCGCCCTCGAATCAGAGGAATGCCCATCGTGCGCAGATAATTGGGAGTCATTGCGCGATTGTCGGCCTCGGGGGCCTGCCCCTTCGCCGCCTGCGCCTGCCCGGGAAGTAGAAAACCGGTCGTGCCCCAGAAACCGGTAAGGGGCAAGAAGTTCGTCGCCGCGGCGCTTTTTACTCCGGGCAGCACATTCATCCTTCTCACGGCTTCGTCAACCAGGGCGCGCGTTTTCTCTCGATCTTTGAGCGGATACCTGTTGAGCGGAGTAAAGATCTGGATGGAGAGAAGGTGATCCGGCTGGAAGCCCAGGTTGGCGTGAACCACTCGTTCGAAACTCGCAGCCACCAAGCCCGCCGCCGTTAGTAGAACCAGCGACAACGCCACTTCAATCACCACAATCGCGCAGCGTGACCGATTCGACCTGCGGCTCGCCGTGCTCCCACGTGACGACTCTTTCATCGCATCACTCGCTTCAGCCCGTGTCGCTTTGAGCGCAGGAACAACCCCGAAGATGAATCCCGACAGCAGGGTGATCGCAAGCGAAAACAGAAGAACTCCGTGATCGATGGGAATCGCAGTCACTTTGGGAATCTGGCGATTCGCAACGTCGTTTGGGAAAATCGCGACTAGCAGACGCATCCCGGCCAGCGCCAGCAGAATGCCTGCCGCTCCGCCCATCACTGCAAGCAGCAGGCTCTCGGTTACAAACTGACGCAGCAGCCGCAGACGCGTCGCGCCCAACGCCAGCCGCAGCGCAACCTCTTTCTGGCGCTCGGCATTTCGTGCCAGAGCAAGTCCAGCGGTGTTGGCGCATGCAATCAGCAGCACCAGACCAACTGCGCTCATAAGAATCAGCAACGGTTTGCGAACATCGCCATCAAGTTGTTCGCGCAAAGGCACGATCACCACATGGTTACCATCATCCGTGCTCGGATGCGCCGCCATCACCTGCGTCTCGAGTGCATTCATAGCCTTCTGCGCAGCCTCGACGCTTACTCCCGGCTTCAGCCGCCCGAGAATCCGCACATACGGCTCATTGAAATCGTCGAAATCCTTGGGAGCCATCGCCGCCGGCCTCCAGATCTCGACCGTGGGCGGATAGGCGAAGCCGCGCGGCATCACTCCAAGCACGGTGTGCGGCGTCCCCTCCAGTGCGATCGCTTTGCCCACGATGTCGGGATCGGAGTGAAATATCGTGCGCCAAAGATGATCACTGATGAGTGCTACCTTCGGACCTCCGGGCTTATCTTCCTGTTCTGTAAATAGGCGGCCCATCTGCGGCGTTACACCGAGTATCCCGAGATAATTCGCCGATACCGCATAGCCGATCAGAAATTGCGGCGCACCCTGGCCGGTCAGCGTTACTTCGTCGTCATACGACGGAGCCAGGTCTTCGAAGACGCCGCTCTTCTGTTTCCAGATGGCGAAATCGCCTGCCGTGCTGGCCAGCGGCTCACCACCACGTGCGGGACTCGCCGTCCACACCGCCACAATCCGGCTCGTGTCCTTGTACGGCAGCGGAGCAAGTAGTACCGCCTTGACCACTGAGAAGATTGCCGTGTTCGCGCCGATGCCGAGCGTGAGGGTCGCCACACTTACACAGACAAATCCGGGTGACTTGGCCAACACCCGCAGCCCGTACCGGACATCCTGAGCGAATGTCTCAAGTACCGGCAATCCCCGCCGTTCGCGATACGCCGCCTTGGTTTGTTCGAGGCCGCCCAGTTGGATCATCGCCTGTCGGCGCGCTTCCTCTTCGCTCAGGCCGGAGCGCACGCCGTCCTCGATGTGCATGGCGAGATGGCTCTCGAGCTCGGCGGCGAGCTCTCCTTCAGCCTGTTCCGGGTGGGCGATCTCGAATAGCCGAAGCCACAATGCTCTCAGTTTGTGCATCCCATTCCTTCGTGGTCAAAAACTCACTCCGCCCGCAACGCCTGGATCGGGTCCACGCGCGTCGCGCGCCACGCAGGCACAAGGCACGCAGCCGCAGCCGCCAGCAGTAATGTCACAGTCACGGACACATATACAACCGCGTCCAGCGGACGCGTGGCATAGAGCACGGATCGAATCAGCTGCGTTGCGCCGATGCTGCCCGCGATTCCCATCACAAGCCCCACAAAAGCAGGCCTCAGCCCGTCGAGCATCACCAGTCGCACCAACTGGCTTCGGCCAGAGCCCAATGCGATGCGGATGCCGATTTCGGTTGTCCTTTGTGTCACGAGATAAGAGAGCACTCCGTAGAGGCCGACGGCAGCGAGCAGCAATGAGAGCCCTGCAAAAGCCAGCACCAGCGTCGCGCTGAAGCTCGAATTCGCCGTCGACTCACCCACGATCTGATCCATGGTGAGAATCCTCGACACCGGCAGATCAGGATCCATCTGCGCGATCAGCTTTTGGATCGGAATCGCCAGCGCGGTCACATCGTTGCGCGAATGGACGACGAGCGCCGTGTCAACGGCCTGCACGGGATTTCCGGACAGAATCGGAAACCACATCGTCGATTTCACTGGCCGGTCCAGCGCGTAAAGCGTGTCGCCGACCACGCCGATCACTTCATATCGATCGCCTTCGACACTGTCCCAATGGGCCGTCACATGCATCCCGATCGGGTCTTCATTCGAAAAATACTCGCGTACAAATTGCTGGTTGATGACGATATACTTGTCATTCGTCATCCCCCGCTCGTCCTCGGTGAAGACGCGCCCTCTGATCAATGCAATCCCCATCGCCGCAAAGTAACCGGGGTCTGCTGTCCGGAACAGGGCGAATTTGTGCACGCCCGGCGCCAGTGGAGGATGCTCCGGAAACGATATTCCGGTGTCTCCATACTGGCCATCGCCCGGCACGACATTCGTCAATCCCGCCGCCTCAACCCCCGGAAGCGCACGCACCTTCTCGAGCAGCCCAGCATAAAAGGCCACAATTTGCTCCGGCTTTTCGTACTTTGGCCGGCGCAGAAAATACTTCATCGTCAGAACGTTGTCGGTCCGGCAGCCCAGGTCGGCGGAGCGAAGCCGCAGAAAGCTCTTGAAGAGCAGGCCGGCGCAAACCAGCAGAATCACCGTCAAGGCAATCTCCGCCGTCAGTAGCGTCTTGCGCAGCGAGGCGCGTGAGGCGCTTCCCCCGATGGTGCGCGAAGCGTCCTGCAGCGCGGACAGTACGCCCCGCCCGGTAGCCGACATCGCAGGCAGCAGTCCGGACAGGATGCCGGTGAGAAACGTGATGCTGATGGCAAAACCTACCACCACGCCGTCAGGATGCACAGTATCGGCGCGTGGCATATTCACCCATCGCGTCGTCAGCCACCGAGTGGCCCACATCGCCAATAACAGACCGAGCGCTCCGCCCGTTATGCAGATCAGCAGACTTTCGGTGAGTTGCTCGCGGCACAGCCGCATGCGGCTGCTGCCCAGCGCCGTGCGGATGGCAATCTCTTTTCTACGCGCCGCTGCGCGCGCCACCAACAGGTTCGACAAATTCAGGCAGGCGATCAGCAGCAGACATCCCACTGCTGCCATGAGCACGTAAAGCGGGGTCTTGACATCGTGTACTACATCATTCACCAGTGGCTGCAAAGCCACTCCCGGGACAACCGGTCCCGAATTGTTATAGCGAAGAAAGAGCGTGTGTTGGATACCGTTCACCTGCTGCGTCGCCTGCTCGATACTCACGCCCGGCTTGAGCCGTGCGATGACATGGCCCAGGTGATTGAAATGGCTATCAACGTTCTGCGTGCTTTCTTCAAGCCGATAGGGAACCCAAAGCTGAACCACGCGATGGGGATAAGTGAACCACCTCGGCAACACGCCGATCACTGTGTACAGCTGTGAATTCAGGCGGATGGTCTTGCCTACAATCGACGGATCGCCATTGAATCGTCGCCGGAAGAGACTCCAGCTCAGCATAACGGTGCGGTTCGCGCCCGCCCTGTCGTCTTCCGCTGTAAATGAGCGGCCCAGCGCCGGCTGCACGCCGAGCGTCGAAAAGATGTTCCACGAGCCGTACGCCGCGCTCAGAAATTCTGGCAAATCGTCTTTGTCGCCGGAGAGGTTATAGCCCGACCAGCGCCACATGGCCATGTGCTCGAAGCCTTGCGACGCCTTCTGCCATTCGTAGAAGTCCCCCGCCGCCACGACGTTCGTCGAATTCGGGTCTTTCAGGTCGTCCTGTCCGTAGAGCGCGACCAACCGGTCCGGATCGGCGAAGGGCAGCGGCCGCAGCAGCACAGAGCGCACGACAGTAAACAGCGCGGCGTTCGCTCCAATTCCGATCGCGATGATGAGGATCGGGACAATCGCGAATCCGGGATTCTTTCTGAGAACCCGCGCGCCGTACGCAACATCCCGCCCCACTGCCTCAAGCACCGGTAGTCCCCGTCTTTCGCGATGGACGATCTTCGCCTGCTCCAGGCCTCCCAGTTTGATGAGCGCCCGCCGCCGTGCCTCTTCGCGGCTCAGCCCCGCTCGCATGCCGTCTTCGATGTCCATCGCGACGTGACTTTCCAACTCCGCCCCAAAATCCCTATTCGCGCGCTCGGAGCCAAACACACCGCGCAGCCGGAGCCACAGCGCCCGCAGCTTTCTCATCAGGCCTCCTCGGCTGGCGAGAGAAACCGGTCTAGAATGGCCGTCGTCTGTTCCCAGTCTGCCGTTTCCTTCTTGACCTGCTTCCGGCCGGCTGAGGTCAGTTCGTAGTACTTCGCGCGGCGATTGTTCTCGGACGCACCCCAGCTTGACCGGACGTACCCCTCCTGTTCGAGCTTAAGGAGCGCCGGATAGAGCGTTCCGTAATTGAGAGAGAGCAGATCGCCGCTGGTCTGCTCAATGCGGCGGGCAATGCCATAGCCGTGGAGCGGCCCCATCGCTTCCAGCGTTTTCAGAACCATCAGGGCCAGCGTGCCCTGCCAGACGTCTGCCTTGTTGCCCATAACACACTCCTATTGCTTTGCCATAGGACTATCGCACAATGCCCTATAGGAATGCAATAGAAGCGGAGAAATTAATTCCTGTTCATCGTCAATTTCGTGGTGCGGCTTTCGCACTGTCGGGCTGGGAGTGCTAACAAATTTGGCGTGTAACACCGATGGTGACTTGTCAGCTGTAACAAAAACCGTAGATTTGTCACAAAGAGTTTAAAGACAGGTGCTCATCCGCCGACGATTTACTCAGTCAGGTGAGCGTACGACGAGAACGAAACCTGAACCCACGAGGAGATGAAATGATTCCCGAAGAACATGCGCTTCGCCAGCTCTTTCATCAGACGGTTTCCCGCTGCTATGCCGAGCATCTCGGGATTCAGGATGCGGAAGTCACCTCGTACGTGGCCGACCTGCTCACGGAGTTCTGCGTCTTCGAAAATCTCTATAGCATTCGCGACGCGGACGGCAAGCCAGTCAGGGAAGTGGGCCAGATGTTGGCTGCTGCCGATCCTGTGAATGGAACTGCACCCTCATTCGATGCGGAGCGCAAGGTTCGCAAGCATATCGGCGATTACGCCTTGTTTTCGACAGGCATGTATCCGGAAGCGGTGCAACGGTCGCGCTTCGCCAGCGATACAAGTTTTCTTGAGATGGTGCGCACGGGCAAAGAGAGCTATTACATCGTCTCGCAATTCAATCTCTTCGAATACCAGAACGAAGCGCCCTTCTTCGCACGCCTCGCGGAGGAGTTCGAGAGCTACATGTACGGCTTGACCAAAGTAAGGGGAGAACTGGACCGAATGGGCGCGCCGCTGCACGTGATGTAGGCCGTGCTGAAATCCTTTAGTTAGCGCGCCGCTTGTGACTTCTTCACGATCGTGAACAAATCAACGAGATTGCCGTCGGGATCGCGAAAATAAATCGAGCGTGTGCCCCACGGCTGAGTGCTCGGCTCTTTAACCCATGTCTTCACAACATCGTGCAGCCGCGCATATGCGCGGTCGACGTCGTCTGCTTCAAACTCAAGAATCAGGCTATGATTTTCTCCCGGTCGTGCCGAGCCGGGAATGTACTTCTCCTGCGCATTGGCCGCAAACAGGGCCAGCACTCCTCTGCTCGTCCGAAATTCGACGTAATCGTCGCCGCTTTTGTACGGTTCAATTCCGAGGATTTGCGTATAGAAAGACGAAAGCCTGTTGACGTCCGTCGTAATCAGACAGGTATGAATCAGGACGGGTGGGGCGTTCGGAGGCGGGATATTTCTGCTGGCTGTCATGGAGGGAAGCGCCAGCACCAGCGTCACAATCACAAAGCCGGTTCCCAGAAGTATCGCCGAAGCCACGTGTCTCTTCATGGCCGCACTCCATTCCGAGCCTTTTGTCGCTACAGAATGTACTTCGACAGATCCTGATCCTTCACAATATTCGCCACCATCTGGCGTACGTACTCAGGATCGATCACCACGACTTTTTCCGTGCCGTTCGCTGTCGTGCGCTCGCTGATCGGTAGCGGTACTGTGGCTCCGAAGTCGGTAGCCGCGGCCAGCTGGAGCACATTCCCTTCGCTCTGCGGTTGCGCCTTGGTTAGATCGGGCGCGAGGAAACTGATCTCGTCGAGCACGCGCTCCATGATGGTATGCAGACGCCGCGCGCCGATGTTCTCCGTCGTCTCGTTCACCCGAAAGGCAAACTGCGCTATCTCTTCCAGAGCCTCGCGCGTGAACTCGAGCTTTAGGCCTTCAGTTTCAAGCAGCGCAATCGATTGCTTGGTCAACGAGGACTTGGGTTCGGTGAGAATGCGGATGAAGTCTTCTACAGTGAGCGAGTGCAACTCGACCCGGATCGGGAAGCGCCCTTGCAGTTCGGGGATCAGATCGCTGGGCTTCGAAACATGGAAGGCTCCGGCAGCGATGAAGAGAATAAAATCGGTGCTCACCATGCCGTAACGTGTATTGACCGTGGTGCCCTCGACGATAGGCAGAATGTCGCGCTGCACCCCTTCGCGCGAGACATCGGGTCCGTGACCGCCTTCGCGGCCGGCGATCTTGTCGATCTCATCCAGGAACACGATGCCCGAGTTTTCGACGCGATCGACAGCGATGCGCGTCACCTGATCCATATCGACGAGACGGCCCTCTTCTTCCTGCACCAGATACTCGAAGGCTTCGGCGACCTTCATCTTGCGCTTCTTGGTGCGCTGGCCGAAGATGTTGGGCAGGATATCTTTCAGATTGATATCCATCTCCTCGACACCCTGGTTGGAGATGATCTCGAACGACGGCGTGTTGCGCTCGCGCACATCAATCTCCACCGTCCGATCGTCGAGCTTGCCTTCGCGGAACTGCTGACGCAGCTTTTCTCGCGTGCGCTGATGCGATTCGTTGCTCGCCGTGGGAAAACTGAGCGTGTGGCCCTCGACCACATGCGGTCCAGAGCTGGCCGGCGCGGCGGGAGCAGGTGCGGGCGTAGGAGGAGGCAGCAACAAATCAAGTAGCCGTTCCTCGGCGTTGAGTTCGGCCTTGTCTTCCACCTCTTCGAGCTTCTCTTCGCGCACCATGTCGATCGCGATATCGACCAGATCGCGCACCATCGACTCGACATCCCGTCCGACGTAGCCGACCTCAGTAAACTTCGACGCCTCGACCTTCAAAAACGGCGAATTGGTGAGCTTCGCCAGGCGCCGCGCGATCTCCGTCTTGCCCACGCCGGTGGGTCCGATCATGATGATGTTCTTGGGCATGATCTCATCGGCCAGATCGGGTGAAAGCTTCTGCCTGCGCATGCGATTGCGCAACGCAATGGCCACCGCGCGCTTGGCGGCATTCTGGCCAACGACATACTTATCGAGCTCGGCAACAATTTCGCGCGGAGTCAACTCCTCGAGTGCGAGTTCCTGATCTTCTGCGGTTCCGGGTAAATAAATAGCCATGCTGCCTGCTCCTTCCGGGCGGGCGTGTGAGCTGTCGCTTATTAGGCGTGCAGCTCTTCAATCGTGATCTGGTCGTTCGTGTAAATACAGATTTGACCGGCGATGCGCAGTGACTTTTCAGCAATATCGCGTGCCGGCAGGTCGGTATTTTCCATCAAGGCGCGTGCCGAGGCCAACGCGTAAGAGCCGCCGCTGCCGATAGCGGCGATGCCCTCGTCGGGCTCAATCACATCGCCCGAGCCGCTGATGAGGAAGGTCTGCGTCGGGTCCGAGACGATCAGCAGCGCCTCAAGATTGCGCAGCATCTTGTCCGTGCGCCAGTCCTTGGCCAGCTCGACCGCCGACCGGCCCAAGTTTCCCGCGTACTGCTCCAGCTTGCCCTCAAAGCGACTGAAAAGCGAAAACGCGTCAGCCGTGGAACCGGCAAAGCCAGCGAGGATCTTGTCCTGATACAGGCGACGAATTTTCCGCGCCGAATGCTTAATGACAGATTCGCCCAGCGTTACCTGGCCGTCGGCGGCCATAACCACACAGCCGTTGCGGCGCACGCAGAGGACGGTAGTCGAGCGGATGCGCGGGGAACGGGCTTGATCAGCTTGACCGGAGACGAAATTGCCGCCAGATCCGGCGGCTGAGGAAGTTCTTTGTTTCGGCATTCTTTTATCAAGTATAACGCAGCGAGACGGTGCCCTGTCCGCCGGGCAAAAACCTACTGCGGGTTGGCCGCCGGCGGTTTATGAGACGAACTGTGCCCCTCCTCGATCGCGTGCTTAAACTTGAAACCGCCCGGAAGCTCAACGCCGATCTGTGGGTCGGAGCGCGTGCCTGTCACAGTGATGGGTAGTTCCGTGCCGACCCCATGTTTCGAGAAAAGGGGGTCGGCTACGCTGAGCGCCAGAGACTTCCAGCCTGTGACCATCTGCGAAACCCTTGCGTCGAGGCGCGCGACGCCGCGAAAGTCAAATTGCTCGCCGTCAAGCGTGTAGACGCCATCCATGGCGACCTGTACACCGGGCACAGTGAATTTGAGACCGCTGATGGTGATCCTGGACCCGGCGAGGATAAAGTCCCCCTGCATCTCCGAGGTGACATTCGGGCGCACTCCCTCCTTGACCTCCTTTGGCCGGCCCTGCCCTTCGAGACTGAGCTCATCGATCTTTGCCGCCACCTTGTCACTGGCAAAATGCGCGCCTGTGATCTGGAAATGACCGTCAAGGCCAAGCTTCTCGATGACCGACTCCTTGCCGGCGGGTAGATGGAGCTTGGTATGCATCGTCAGAGCGCCCGTCATGAGTGGGGGTTCGGTCTTGACGGCGAGTTTCAGCATGTCTTCGATGCGTCCGGAGTCGACCTTAACGTCGAGGGTGATGTTGTGACCTGGGACGTCGGTCGCGCGGACGACCTCTCCAACGGCGAGGATGTGCGAGTGCCCCAGTCGCGCATCTACCGGTTGCAAACGCGTGTCCCCGTTGGTGCCATCGACGATCGCGTGAAATTTGGTATGAAGCGGCACCGGGCGTCCGGTCATGTCGAGGCGAAAATCGGGCGTATCGGTTTCACCGTCGACCACAATGTTATTGAGTACTCCCTCATATGAGCCCTTCGACGAAAGAATGCCTGCGATGCCTTTCAGTGTGCCCAGGTCGGCGTCCGTGAAGCTGTAGGTCCCCCGGACCGGGGTGTCACCCGGGCTTGCCGTGTTGTAGGGGCCGAAGTAGCCCGAAGAGTCGATCTTTCCCACCGGCTTAGGATTGATGAGGATCGCATGGAACTGCATGGCCTGGTTTACGCCCACTGAGTTCATACGCAATTGGGTGATGTCAAAAACCAGCGGAAGTCTGCCCGGCCTGGCGGTCCCGATGATGAGCGTCGCTTGGTCAATAAGCAGCTCGTCGACCAAAATCTCAATTCTGGCCGAGCCGTGGCCCGGCTTGTTGACTGTGGGCAGGTTGAGCCCGGCACACAACAACTGGAGCCCGCCCATGTGCATCGGCGTGGGCATGAGATCACGCGAGCCGGTCTGAAATGAAACTCTATTGATGAGTTTCGGTAAATTGCCGCGTTCCTCTTTGGGGGGCAGATTAATGACCAGGCCCGAAATATGGACCCGGCCGACATGCATGGGGGTGCGAAAAAGATCGCGCCAACCGGTCCGAAACGAGAATTTATCCACAGAAAAACACGGCTCTTTCGTGCTGAGGTGGTTGGGGTAAAGCTTGAGGCCGCCGCCATTGACTTCGAATCCTCGGAACACCGAGACCTTGAAGCTGGCAAGCTCGACGCGCGAGTCGAAACGCGTGGAAAGCGTCTCGACGACCCGGGCTCGGAGGATAGGTTCCGCACGATGGAAATAGATCGAGATGATGGTAAATGCCGTGGCAAAGAGTAGAAACAGGATAGAAGTAACCCACATCAGGACCCGGCGCCAACGCCTCCTGCGCGGCTGGAGTATGGGCTCAGATGTATCCGCCATGCGTGTACTCCTCCCCCCTGGCTACAGCCCACTATTAAAACAGACATTAAACATAAAGACATTAGAGGCACTTCAAGCCTGATGCGTTGGTTTACTATGCTGACGACGCAGATTGGATGGTTGCCGAGATGCAGAAAGTTGTCGTCGGCCTTGGCGAATTGCTGTGGGACCTGCTCCCGACTGGAGAAAGGCTGGGCGGAGCGCCTGCAAATTTCACCGTAATGGCTGCGCGACTGGGAAATCGCGGCATGATCGCGAGCCGGCTCGGAGACGATGCGCTGGGGGCAAAAGCGCGAGCCGTTCTGCGCGCGTTTCCGGCCGATAGTTCGATGCTGCAGACGGATGCGGAGAACCCCACGGGCACAGTAGGCGTGGAGATTCGCGGCGGCGAGCCGCATTACGTGATCCATGAGCCGGCAGCGTGGGATTTTCTGGAATGGACGCCGGAATGGCGTACGCTGGCTCCGGCTGCGGACGCCGTTTGCTTTGGCACGCTGGCGCAGCGGAATGTCGCATCGCGGGCGACAATTCGTGAATTTTTGGCAGCAACCCGCCCGGAGTGCCTGCGTGTCTTCGATGTTAATCTGCGCCCGCCGTTTTTCAGCGCGGAGATCATTGTCCAGTCGCTGGTCTCTGCGACTATCTTCAAACTGAACGAAGTCGAGGTGCCGGAGGTCTTGAGGGTGCTCGGTATCCCGCCACCTACGGCTGCCGGCGAAGCCGGTCTCCTCGAAGCCGCGCGTTGGCTGCTTCAGAAGTATCCTTTGCGATTGGTTGCCATCACCATGGGCGCTGATGGAAGCCTGCTGGTGACTCGGGATACCTTCCACCGGCATCACGGGATTGCCGCCAAGCTGGCCGACACTGTCGGCGCAGGAGACGCTTTCACCGCGGCACTGATTCACTCTTATCTCAACCGCGCTTCGCTCGCAGAGATGAATGAGGCCGGGAATCGCTGGGGCGGCTGGGTAGCTTCGCGACCGGGTGCGATGCCCGATCTCGACGCCGCGACTCTGACTGCGATCACGCAGCAGATCCAGGCGGTGGGCAGCGAGTTGTAATCACCCTCTGAAAGATGTATCGTCGCGGCAATCAAATGACACACTTTCCAACTCCCCAAGAACGCAGGGCACTGGGACGTGCACGCCGCAAACAGCTTGCCCGTCAGGAACATTCACAATGGAAGCCCGAAAGCCGCCGTCGCAGGCCGGTGGCCCTCCTCCAGGAGTCGATGCGCGGCCGTGTGCCGCAGCTGGTCACGCTGAAGTATGAGCGGATGCTTGAATCCCCGTTTGGATACTTCCGGGGAGCCGTACCGGTCATGGCTGCGGACCTCGGGAGCCTGCCCAACACCGGCATTGTGAGCCAGATCTGCGGAGACGCGCACGTGCGCAACCTGGGTGCATTCGCGGCCCCCGACGGCCGGCTCGTTTTCGACATTAACGACTTCGACGAAACAGTGCGCGCGCCCTTCGAGTGGGACCTGAAGCGGCTTTCGACCAGTCTGGTGCTGGCCGGTCGCGCCACAGGCGCAAAGAGAACCGCCTGCAGGCGGGCAGTTCTCGCATTTGTCGATCGCTACAAGAAATTTATCGACACCTTTGCGCGCATGCCGATTACCGAGATCGCTCGTTATCAGGTCCATCGATTGCAACGCATCAGCCCGGTGTCGAAGGCGCTCCTGAAGGCCGAACGCAGCACGCCGTTGCTCAGCCTTGATCAATTGACAGGACCAGCAAAGGCGCCCGTTGAAAAGCGCGTCTTCAGAGACCAGAAGCCGCTTCTGTATCGGCTGAGCGCTGGCCAGCGCCGCGCCGTTCTCACCTCGCTCGTCGAATACAACCAGACCCTCCAGCCCGAACGGCGGCACTTCCTCGCGCAGTATTACCCCCTCGATGTGGCTTTTAAGGTGGTGGGCACGGGCTCCGTGGGGCTGCGCGATTATGTAGTTTACTTTGAGGGCAATGGGCCGACCGATCCGCTCTTCCTGCAAATCAAGGAGCAGCCGGGATCGGCCTACGCGCCTTACGTCGGTGCGGACCCATTGACGGTTCACCAGGGACAGCGTGTCGTGAACGGGCAGCGCGCCATGCAGTTCCAGTCGGACCCGTTCCTGGGCTGGACGACGATTGCTAACCGCCAGTATGAGGTCCGCCAGTTGAACGATCACAAGGGCAGCATTGAAATCGAAGACCTGGCCGGGGATGGCTTGGTCGAATATGCCGAGATGTGCGGCGAATTGCTGGCGCGTGGCCACGCCCGCTCCGGCGATGCCTGCGTCCTGTCCGGTTATATCGGCAATGGCGAAAACTTCTGCGATGCCATCGTCCGCTTCGCCGAGGGCTACGCCAACCAGACGGAGCAAGACTGGGAAGAGTTGAAGATCGCCCGCAAGCCGCCGGCGCAGAAACGTTCCGAAGCGAAGCCAGCCGCCAGGCGCGTGGTCAAGTCCGCCCCAATCAAGTCCACAAAGACCGTCGCGAAAGAGAACCTGACCGTCAGGGCTCGGTCTAGCGTGCAATAGATCTCGCGGCAGGAATTGTAGGGTGCCCCATCCGGCGCCTGCCTGAGGGGAGCCGAAGGGCGTAGTTTGCGAAAGGGTGGGATAGCACAACCTCTCAATCCACACGTCCCGCTAAAATAGACTCATGTTGCAACTCGCCGACGTGGGCAAACGATTTGGCCCGAAACTCCTCTTCCAGAATGCCAATTGGCTGGTCACTCCCGACGAGCGCACGGCATTGGTGGGAGCAAACGGTACGGGTAAATCCACGCTCATGAAGATTCTGGCCGGGCTCGACGGCCTGGACTACGGCAACGTGCAGCGCACCCGAGGCATGAGCATTGGATATCTGCCTCAGGACGGCCTGGCACTTTCCGGGCGCACCGTTTTCGAGGAATGCCTCTCCGTCTTCGATGAACTGCTCAGCCTGGAGAAAGAACTGGAGACGCTTTCCGTATCCCTTGCTGAACTCGACCCCGAAAGCGCCGCCTATACTGCAGCCGCTGACCGCTTCTCTCACATAGATTCCAGATTTCGTGCCCATGACGGTTACGCATTGGACGCGCAGGTGGGGACCGTGCTCACCGGCCTCGGCTTTTCGAAGGACGATTGGAAGCGGCGCACCGAGGAGTTCTCCGGCGGCTGGCAGATGCGCATCGCCCTCGCCAAACTGCTGCTGCAAAAGCCCAGCCTGCTGTTGCTCGACGAGCCCACCAACCACCTCGATCTCGAAACCCGCAACTGGCTTGAAGATTACCTGCGCACCTATCCCAACGGATACATCCTCATCTCGCACGACCGCTATTTCCTCGACGTCACCGTCGACAAGATCATCGAGATCTGGAACAAGAGCCTGCACGTCTATCACGGCAACTACGAAAAATATCTCCAGCAGAAAGCCGAGCGCCGGGCGCAAATCGAAGCCGCCTATCGCAACCAGCGCGAGCGCATTGAGCAACTCGAAACCTTCATCAACCGCTTCCGCTATCAGGCAACAAAAGCAAAGCAGGTACAGAGCCGCATCAAGGAACTCGACAAGATCGAGCGCATCGAAATTCCTCAGGAAGAGCAGGCCATTCACTTCACCTTCCCGCAGCCGCCTCCCTCGGGGCGCACGGTCGTTGAAGTCTCCGGCCTCTTCAAGAGCTACGGACCCAAACAGGTATTGAATGACGTCAGTTTCACCATCGATCGCTGCGACCGTATCGCTCTGGTGGGCGTCAACGGAGCCGGCAAATCCACCCTCATCCGCCTGCTCTCCGGACAGGACACTCCCACCAGCGGACTGCTGAAGCTGGGCCACAACGTTATCGCCGAATACTTCGCGCAGGACCAGTACAAGGTACTCGATCCCGGTGCCCGTATGCTGTCCGATATCGGCAGCACCGCGCCGCGCGTCTCCGAAACCGAGTTGCGCAGCCTCCTCGGATGCTTCCTCTTCTCCGGCGACGACGTCTTCAAGACGCTCGGCGTGCTGTCGGGCGGAGAGCGCAATCGCTACGCCCTGGCGAAAATCCTCGTCAGCCCCGCCAACTTTCTGCTCCTCGACGAGCCTACGAATCACCTCGACCTGCGCGCCAAGGATGTCCTGCTCGAAGCGATCAACGCCTTCACCGGTACCGTGATCTTCGTCTCGCATGACCGCTACTTCATCGACCGCCTAGCCACCCGGGTCTTCGAAGTCGGAGCCGCCAAGGTCAACGTCTATCCCGGCAATTACGAGGATTACCTCTGGCGCAAGGAGGGCGGCGCCGAAGCACTGGCCGCCGCGACCTCAGCCGCAGGAACTCCCGCTACTCCCGTCCTCTCGACTCCGAATGGTCACATTCCCGAGCCCGCCGCCAAAGAGCCCGCACGCCGCGTGAATCCCATCAAGCTGAAACAGATGCAGGACCGCCTCAAATTTGTCGAAGAAGAGATTCCTCGTGTCGAAGCTTCGATCGGAAATGCCGAGCAGTCTCTGGGCATCTTCGTCAGCGCGGAAGAAACCGCGCGTGTTTCCCTCGAACTCGACGAACTGCGCGAGCAGCACTCGACTCTCACTACTGAGTGGGAGACACTGATGGAGCAACTCCAGGAACAGCCAGCGATCTAGTCCGGGAGCCGCTTTTGCACCAAGGGCGCGTGTGCATGGACGGCAAGTCCTGCATAATCTATGGTGATGCCACCACTCTGGAAACCGGACAGCTGGGCCGAGCGCCTCGCCGAGCTTGAGGCGCGCACGGGAGACTTGAAAGAAGCGCCACTGCGCCGCGACGTTCGTTCGCTCGGCATGTTGCTGGGCGAGGTCCTGCGTGAGCAGGCTGGCGACGCTCTCTTTGAAAAAGTGGAAGAGCTGCGGCTATCGGCGATCCGCCGCCGCGAGGCTCTGGCCGAAGGTTCGCTGAAAGAGGCCGAAGACCTGCTGCAGCAGGCCGTGCTTGGTGCAAACACCATGCCCGTCGATCAGGCCTACGAGTTGAGCCGCGCCTTCGCCTTCTATTTCGAGCTCATCAACCTGGCCGAGACGAATCATCGCAAGCGCCGCCGCCTATCGCTGCAGCTCAGCGGAGATACGGTGGCCCAGCGCGGTTCCTTAAAGGGAACCCTCAGAGCCATGCGCCGCGTAGGTATCCCGGCGGACGAGGCACTGCATTGGCTGCGGCAGATATTCATCGTTCCCGTCTTCACGGCACACCCCACTGAGATTGCGCGCCGATCGGTGCTGACCAAACGTCGTCGCATCGGAGAATTTCTCGAGCGCCTCGATCGCATCCCCGTTTCCGACGAAGAACTGGCTGCCCTCGAAGAAGCGGTGAGAGCCGAGATCACCGCGCTGTGGCAGACCGACGAAGTGCGCAGCAGTCGTCCCAAGGTTGCCGACGAAATCAAGATGGGCCTCGATTACTACGAGGTCTCGATCTTCGAAACGCTGCCCAGGCTCTACCAGGAGGTCGCTGCCGCATTAAAGAGCGAGTACGGCCTCGATGTCGATACTTCCGAGCTGCCGGTGCTGCTGGCCTTCGGCTCCTGGATCGGCGGGGATCGCGACGGCAATCCATTTGTAACACCAGAAGTTACGAGAGAGGCGATTCGCGATGCGAAAGCGCGCCTGCTCTCCTACTACGACCACCGCCTGCAACTCCTTATAGATCTACTCACCACCTCGGCGCAGCAGTTGCCGGTGAGCGAAGAGTTGCGCACGCGGCTCGATTCGTATCTAAATCAATTACAAATTGGCGGCACGCTTATTTTTGGTGGCCACTTTCAGTTCGAGTTTTACCGGCGCTATCTTGTCTGCGTGCATGCGCGCATGCTTCGCACAGCCGGTCAGCACGCTACCGATAGCGCAAGCCTGGAGGCTTCGCTGACAGCGCTGCCCTCTTACTGCTCGGCTGATGAGTTCCAGAACGACCTTGAAATCCTGCGGCGTAGTCTCACTGATAACAACGGACTGCGGCTGGCCCAGACCCTCGTCGATCCGCTCATCCTTCTGGTGCGCACATTTGGATTGCACCTGCACACTCTGGACATTCGCCAGCATGCGCGTCTGCACCGGCAGGCGCTCGAAGAGACGTCGGCCTGGTGTTCGCAAAACGCAAGCAGTGTTCCCGGAACATTGAGCCCCGAGAGCCGCGATGTAATCGAGACCTTTCGCACCGTCGCTGAGGTGAAAACCGGATGCAGTCCCGAGACCATCCGCCAATATGTGATCAGCGGAGCCTCGACGGCTGAAGATGTGCTGGCCGTGGTATGGCTGGCGCGGCTGGGCGGCGTGCAGGTTGCTGGAAACGGAAGCGATCCAGGCCTGATGCCGGTGCCGCTTTTCGAATCCATCGGAGACCTCCAGAATGCTCCCGCCGTTTGCCGCCAACTTTGGAACTCGCCCGATTATCGCAAGCTGCTCACGAGCTGGGACAACACGCAGGAAGTGATGCTGGGCTACTCCGATTCGAACAAGGACGGAGGCATGCTTACCAGCACATGGGAAATCTTCCGAGCGCATCGCGCCTTGCATGAGGTTGCGCACGAGTGCGGCGTCAAACTGCGGCTCTTCCATGGCCGCGGAGGCACCGTGGGGCGCGGCGGCGGCCCTACGCACCGGTCGATCTACGCACAGCCGGTGGGCGGCTTCGATGGCCAGATTCGCATTACCGAGCAGGGCGAAGTACTGAACTGGAAGTATTCCGATGTAGTGCTGGCCGAGCGCAATCTGGAACTCATGATTGCCGCGTCTCTCGACGCTCTTGCCCGCCCCAATGCGCGCGATCCCCATGGACACCAATCCGGCGTGCTGCTGCCCGAGTGGGAAGCAGCCTTCGATGTGTTGTCGGCTGCGGCCTTCGATTTCTATCGGGCCAACATCCTTGACGACCCCGAAGTGCTGCACTACTTTGAGGTCGCGACCCCCGTAGGCGAGTTGGAACATGCGAAGATTGGCTCGCGGCCTTCGCGGCGTGGCGGAAAGGCAAGCTTCGCCAGCCTGCGCGCGATTCCCTGGGTCTTTGGCTGGACACAGAGCCGCCAGCTGGTCCCGGCCTGGTTCGGCGTGGGCTATGCAATCGAGGAATATGCAAAGCAGCCGGGCGGCATGGCGCTGCTGCAGGCCATGATGGCGGAGTTCCCGCTGTTCATCGATCTCATTCGCAATGTCGAGATGGCGCTGGCCAAGGCCGACCTGGGCATTGCGTCGCTTTATGCCTCTCTGGTGCCCGAGGTCGACGTGCGCGAGCGTGTTTTCTCCAAGCTGAAGTCGGAGTTCGACCGGACCTTGGGCGCCGTACTCGCCGTCACCGGCCAACGCGAGCTGCTGGAGAAGAATCAAGTGCTGGCGCGCTCCATCCGGCTGCGCAATCCCTATGTCGATCCCATGAGCCTCATCCAGGTGGACCTGCTCCGCCGCAAACGCGCCGGCGAAGACACCGACGAGGTGAACCGCGCCATTGCCGGCACCATCAACGGCATTTCGGCCGGGTTGCGCAACACCGGATGAGGCAGGGAAGAACCCATCCCTAATGGAATTGGCTGTCGCCGACGTTTCCAAAGCGGGAAGCAGTCTCACGAAATCGATTCCCGGATCTCGCGCCATAGCCGCGCACCGTATTCTAGCGGCACGAGGTGATTTTTCCATGCAGCCATCTACTGCACAGAGCACGCAATCGGCTGAAAGCATCGACGCGGTACTGGGCCGGTTTCAGGTGTGGTCGGATTCACGCAATACGGATTCGCACAAGACAAAAGATATGACCGACGGCATACGCGAGCTCTCCTACGAAGACGCCTTGCAGTTCAGCCCCTATCGCTGGCAGGCTCGTGCCGAAGCACCCGGAATCGTAGCGCCGGGAAAAGTTGACCCCGTCTTAGAACCAGCTGAAGACGCGCCGGCACACCCAGCGCCAGTATTCCAAACCCCAAAAATCGAACACTCTTAAGCGACGATGTATATGAAACGCAGCTTTGGCGCCCGATACCGTAAGTCTCAGCACCATCGCTGAACCGCGCGCCTGCACCGTAACGTCGGCCAAGAAGCTCCTCTCACAGCCCAGCTCACCCTACAGGCCTGAAGTTACCGCTGGCTGGCTTCGCCCGCGTCAACCCTCCGATTGAACTCCGCGGATTGTTTTCTGGGCACACTTAGCGATTTCCAGTTCGACGCTTGCAGGTGCTTCGCCAGGAAAATGATCTGCCCACAGTGATAGGGATAATGCGCCACCTGCCGGTTGATGGCTTGCATCACTGAATGCGCCTCGCTGCGAATGGTAATAGTGCGCACCAGGTCCGCGTCGGTCAGCCCCTCAAGCGCAGTGAAGAGGCATCTCCAGCCGTCGTCCCACAGCGCCTTCAGCTCGGTTCGCGTCGCGGGCGGTTCCTCGAACTCGCCGTCGCGGTTGCGGCTCGGCTTTTCACCATCCGTGGTCAGGAAATCGGTCCATCGCGAGCGCATGTTTCCTGCCATGTGCTTCACGATCACGGCAATGGAGTTCATCTCTGAATCGAGCGTAGCGCACAGCTGCTCGTCACTCACTTGTGCCATCGCGCCCTCCGCCAGTCTCTTGTACTGATGAAAGATCGCCTTCGCATCTTCGACATACGACGTCGTGAATACCAATGCCATATCCTACTCCGGAGTCACCTTCGTAGCCTTGTCCTTCTCGAAGCTTACCGCCCACTTCTTGCCGCCCGCATCGTAGGTCACTGTGCGATTCCCATAATCCGACGACTCCGACTGCTGGATCGTGCCCAGCGCCATGGCTACCTGCAGTTCGTTCATGCCCGGCTTTGGCTGATGCTGGTCCACTGCCTGCCACACATCGGTCGGCCAGTGCTTGTACATCTGGTGCGGATCGTCATAGTAGAAAATCTGGTCGGTGTAGTACGTCGAATCGCTGCCCTGGATAGTACCGATCGCCGTCGCATACTGCTTCACCTCATTCGGCACCTTAAACAGTGCAAAGACTTGTTTGTCACCTAACGGAATCCGCATAGCCAGATTCGCTGGAGCCTTTTCCGTAATGATGTTTTCGATCTGCAGCGCTTGTATGCTCGGCAGCACACCCGCCGGATGCGCGAATTCAACCCGGCCCGCCGCATAGGGATAGTAATCAAGTGCATAGCCTGACTGCACCCATACTGTTTTGCCGATCAGGTCCTTGGCCGACTTCAGGTCGGCGATGTAGAGCTTGCGGGGCAGCACCACGTCGTCGTCCGTCAACTGCCGCTGCGGACCCTGGGTCTTCTGCTGCACCCCCGGCTCATTGCGTTCATGAAAAACGTACCCGAGATACGTGCCCGCGGCCAGCAGCACGACCAGCGTGAGCAATCCAATGACCTGCCAGTTCTTCATGGCGATGTTTTCCTTTCTCTATTTTTAGATGCGCCTCACAGCTGTCGCACCTGCCGCGCCGCTTGTTCTACCTCGACGTTCAGCAGCGCTTCGGGTGTCAGCTGGTCAGCATTGCGCAGGCTGGGAAAGAGGATGCTCCACACGCCGGTGACGACCAGCGAGCCTATGCCGCCGATGACGACGGCGGGTACCGCGCCCCACCACTGTGCGGTAAGCCCGCTCTCAAATTCCCCCAACTCATTCGACGCCCCGAGGAACAGGGAGTTGACGGCGCTTACCCGGCCGCGCATTTCGGGCGGAGTGCCCAGTTGTAGCATTGACGAGCGAATCACCACGCTGACCATATCCGATGCGCCAACCACAAAGAGCGCCAGCAGCGAAAGCGGCAGGCTTTTCGAGAGCCCGAACAGTATGGTGGACACGCCGAAAATCCCTACGCAGGTAAACATCAGCAGACCCGCCCGTCGGCGAATGGGCCACCAAGTCAGCGAGAACGAAACCACCAATGCCCCAATCGCGGGAGCCGCTCGCAACAACCCCAGGCCGCGCGGACCCGCGTGCAGAATGTCCTGCGCGAAGATCGGCATCAGCGACACTGCGCCTCCTAGCAGCACCGCAAACAGGTCGAGTGAAATCGACCCCAGCAGGATTGGCGTCCGTGCCACATAGTGGAAGCCCGCCAGGATCACTTCCTTCGAGATGGCCCGGTGCTCCATCCGCCCAGGCCGTACGGAGAGCGAGCCAACCAGCGTGACGAACCAGATCAGCGTGAAAAGGGTGAAGACATAGACGGCGGGTGCACCGGCAATGCGCTCGTGCACCGGCAAGGTGAAAAGGATGCCGCCCAGCGCCGGTCCGGTAATGTTGGCGATCTGAAAAATCGTTGCTCCCCAGGTCACCGCGTTTACAAAATGTTCCGTGGGCACCAGATGCGGAATAAGCGCCGCGCTGGCCGGCCCGCTGAAAGAGCGCCCCGTCCCAACAAGAAAGAGCACCGCATAGATGGGCCAGACCCTATGCAGCCCATACCACGCGAAGAGGAAGAGTGTGATGGTGCAGATGCACTGCAGCGAATAGCAAATCATGATCACGTGTCGGCGGTCGAAGCGGTCCGCTGCGTGTCCCGACGGCAGAATGAAGAGTAGCCCAGGAAGAAACAGCGCCAGCCCGGTGTAGCCCAGATCGATGGCCCGATGGGTGATCTGGTAAACCTGCCACGCCACGGCAAGCGATTGAGCTTCAGCTCCAACAATGGCCATCACCCGCGCTAATTGATAGCGCCGGAAATCGCTGGAGAGAAACGCGGCTGTAGCCTTACTTGGGGGAGGTTCGGGCATGCCTTATTTGTTTATACCGTAGTCTGGAGCGTGGACCCCGCACTTCCAGAAACATGGCCAGAAACACAGCTCGAGACGCCGCTCGCCGCCGCAAACCCGGCCATCGAGCTAATCGAAGAGCAGCTGCCGCCGCCCGACCGCGCTGGTCTCGGGTCGCCTTCGAGTGTCGCCGCCGTCTGTCTCTGCGGGGTCGTGGCCTTTCTTAATCTCTATGTCACCCAACCCTTGCTGCCGCTCTTCACGCGCATCTTTCAGGCACCCAAATCCGTCGTGGGACTCACCGTGAGCGCCGCCACCCTCGGAGTCGCCATTTCCGCGCCCATCCTCGGAAGCCTCGCCGAGCGCCTCAACCGCAAGCGCGTGATCGTCACCGCCATTCTTGCTCTGTCGGTGCCTACGCTACTCGCGGCGACTTCGTCAGGCCTGCACACGCTCATCGCGTGGCGATTCTTGCAGGGCCTCCTTCTGCCCGGAATTTTTGCCATCACCATCACCTACATCGGCGAGGAATGGGACCACCACGCGGTCCCCCTTGTCATGAGCATCTACGTCAGCGGC
>Ga0206966_1112_pt1 | contig 22621 bp, 21 predicted proteins | sample Alteio_BWOrgHeat_23_FD_152970 | JGI IMG/M metagenome (GOLD analysis project Ga0206966, IMG submission 152970) | Enriched cells from forest soil in Barre Woods Harvard Forest LTER site, Petersham, Massachusetts, United States -... | ecosystem: Environmental > Terrestrial > Soil > Temperate forest >...
GACTCTTGCGCGCCGAATATCCAATTTCTGAATCGCACCAGCGGTTCGCCCGTATAAGTTGTAACATAGAGCGTTTTTATCTCCAGCTTCACTTGCGCAAATATCACCAGCTCGGTTTCGCATTGAGTCTGCTTCTGTCAGGAAGCATGTGGTTTTATATGCGTTATATTCTGATCGAACACCAGAAGACCGAGGCCGCGCTGCACGGAATTCCCCGTGGCAACCTTTCGGATCTGTACCCGCGCTGGCTCGGCGCCAGAGAGTTACTGCTGCATCATCGTGACCCCTACAGCCCCGAAGTGACGCGCGAGATCCAGACTGGCTATTACGGCCGTCCCCTCGACCCAGCTCGGCCTAATGATCCGAAAGATCAACAGGCCTTTGCCTACCCGGCCTACGTTGTCTTCCTTCTTGCGCCGACTGTCCCCCTGCCCTTTTCCGCCGTGCAGACTGGCTTTCGCTGGCTTCTCCCGGCATTGACCATCGGCAACGTACTGCTTTGGCTGCGCTTGCTGCGCTGGCGGCCTTCTTGCTGGACCACGGCGAGCATGATCGTTCTTACCCTCGGCAGTTTTCAGGTACTGCAGGCAATCAAGCTACAACAGTTGACCTTGGTTGTGGCTGCATTGATCGCCGCATGCGCGGCTCTGCTCGTAAGAGGCAATCTTGCGCTGGCAGGCGTATTGCTAGCTCTCGCAACCATAAAACCTCAGTTGGTTCTACCGCTGACAATGTGGCTTCTTTTGTGGGCGGTCAGTGATTGGCGCCGTTGCCAGAATTTTGTTTGGGGCTTTCTTTCAACTTTGGCAGTACTGTTTTTTGCGGCTGAGTATGTCCTTCCTCGTTGGCTAGCGCGATTTCACCAGGCCATTACTGCCTATCGCCAATATAACGACGGCGCCGGATCGCTGCTGGATGTGCTCATAACGCCGCCGTGGGGCCATGCTTTAGCTGCGCTCATTCTGCTGGCTCTGGCATTCATCGGATGGAGATTCCGCCCTACCTCCAACGACTCACCCTCCTTCACTCTGATGATTGCGTTCATCCTCGCCGTCACGGTTGTCATCGTTCCTAAGATAGCGCCTTACAACCAGATACTCCTATTACCAGCGGTGTTGCTGCTGGTTCGAGATTGGCGAATTCTGTGGAGCCACAGGATGCGAGCTGTTTTCATCGCGTGCGCCGCGATCTCTGTATGGCCGTGGCTGGCCGCAACAGCGCTGGCAATAGTATTCCTGGGATTGCCTTCGAGTACGATCCAGCAAGCCTGGGCCATTCCGCTTTGGATGAGCTTAGCCATTCCATTCGCCGTCGTGCTGGCACTATGTATCAGATTACGCGAATTCAACAGAAGCACTACCATACGCCCAGTGTTGAGCATTTAAGGTGCCGCTGCTTGCATTCCCTACCCGGCCGCGTTACGCTTCTCGGACGCTCACCGGAGGAGATAGATGACGTTGAAGATTGAAACCCGGCAGACCAGTGGTGTCACCATCATGGCCTGTCAGGGACGCATTGTATTCGGTGAAGAAGCCACCGCGCTGCGCGAGGGGCTCAAGAAGATTTTAAGTTCGTCGCGCCAAGTTGTACTGAACCTTTCTGGAGTGACCTACATTGATAGCGGCGGTTTAGGCACGTTGGTCGGGGTGTATTCCTCGGCCCGCGCCGCGGGTGCCGACATTAAGTTGTGCGGGCTAGGACAGCGCTTGCGGGATGTCCTTCAGATTACGAAACTGGTCACGGTGTTCGAGGTCTATGACAGTGAGCAGGAAGCAATTGCCGCCTTTCAGCGCGCGAGGGCCCCAGCCTGAATCCCAATCCTCAAACCGGCCCCGATGATTGGGTTTCTGACAACGGAGATCGGTCTGACCGCTCCTTCAGAAATCATTCCGGACCTTGATCTTCATCAGGAGCGAAGCTCGCCAGCTTCGACATCGCCGTGTTCTCTATACCCGCACACCAAGCCCGCATTCTTGATTTAGGCAACAGCAGAGCCTTACTCCGCTGGACAGCCGGGGGTGGCTGTCCCACATGATTCTCGCAAAACCTGCTAGCTTACTTCCACTTCGACCGAATAATCCGTCCCCTCCCACCGCTCTTCTTTTAACCAATAAAATGTAAACACGATTTCATTTCCCACTGACAATCGTTCTGCAGGCAAGTCAGCTACAAACGTGCCCAGACTTGTGTCCGTCGTATCGGTGTCCCGAGAAGTCCGCCAGGTGTCGAAGCTCCAATGGATTCTTGCAGCGGCGGGCAGCACCAGCCTCAACTTTTTCCCCTGTGGCATGGTCCTGCATTTGTTATTGAAACGCCAGCCGAAGCAAGTTGCTTTCTTTTTTTCGCCTATATATCGCTTTACCGCTTGCGGGGGCTGGTCGAAGATCTTTCCATCGCGCAACGAGCGGCGCAACTTGATGTACTCTGAGTGTGCCCACACTAACGGGCACGCCGAGCCAGAAGGTTTCCCCACGAACAATTCTCGGGTAGGTATGTCCACTGCATCCCAAACCTGTTCCGGAATAAGCCGTCCACCCTCCGTCGAGAATTCCATCACGCGCAAAAGCTCTTCCGCAGCTTGCACGCGTCCGGCTGCCAATTCGTAGTGCGCTCGCTCTCCGGCCAGCAGCGGCCAGGGCCGCCCGATCCCTGTCCCGTCAAACGGTGAGCCATCTTCATGTTCTCCGTAGCCGTCTCCGTTGTAGCGATACCAACAGGGACCTTGCGGCAATTTTACCCGCAACAATGCGTCAATCACCTTAATGGTATTCAGGATTCGCGGATCATCGGGTGCACGCAAACCGAATCGCACCAACGCGAGCGAATCCGGACTGATTAAGTGCGTAGCCGACGCCTGGTTCTCCCCAGCCGGACGGTTCTTGATGGGAACAAACCCTTCCGACGGTGACGATGCACAATCGTTTTCCGGGGGGGCGATGCGAACATAATATCCCTCTACCCCAATTTGCCGCGCCAAATCGGTGCCGGTAACGTAAGTCCAGCGTTCAATATTCTCGTTCCAGGAATCAGCTGTTTCACGCAGATACGTAGCCATCGCCGTCTCCCCAACCGCATCGGCCAGATCGGCGGCGGTCAGCAGGCCGCAAACTTCTACGGCTAGCGTGAATGGCGAATAGCCCGCATCCTCTTCCCAGCGGTCTTGTTGCGTCACTGGCCCGTTCCGCACCAGGAAACCCGCTGCGCGACGGACCAGGTTCCACCAGCGCTTGATGTCGCCCAGTGTGGACGGACAACCCCGGCGCAAGCAATCCACCAGAAGGATCGGGAACGCAGCTTCGTCCATCTGCAGGCCATTCCAGTACGGACGTCCATCCAGCCATAAGTTTTGCGCCCAATGCCCATCCTCTTCTTGCGTGGATTCAAGATAGTGCAGTACCCGCACCGCGTCCCCTTCTGCGCCCGCCGCCAGAAATCCTATCGCGGTCTCGACTAGGTCGCGCGGCCACACCAGGTGATACCCGCCCAGATCTTCATCGCCCTTATTGAAACCCCACGGAATGGATAGACTGGCAATCACCCCACCCAGAAAATCCTTCGATTCATGGGTCCGCAAAACCGCGACACTGGCGCGATACAAATCACGCTCCCGCAGAGCTTGGTCCAACGGCAACAAACTCTGTTGCCACTTTTCCCACTGCATCACATAGTGGCTGCGCAGGTCGGCGTAGGATTCAAGTAAGCTGGATCGCACCTGTTGCCCCGCTTCCGACCAGATGCCGCCGAACCCCACAGCGAGCACAAATTCCCCGCCGCATGCCGCCAGGTCGATCTCTCCGGTCAGCGCGACGTTGCCGTTTTCCGCCCGCGTGTAGTCCGAGGTCATCTGAAAATTCTTCGACAAGTCCTGCCAGCCATCCGACGCGCCGACAAAGCCTACCGACATTGCCTTCCATGGAGTCGAACACGCAAACGCGAGAGCACAACCCTCGCGCTCCGCGTAAAGCATAGGCACACCCTTGTAGTCCCCCAGCCAGCCAGTGTTATCGGCGCCGCGGTTAGCCAGGTGCGGAGAAAGCAGCGCGTAAAGATGGTAGTCCGCCAGCGTTCCTCGCAGCGGGACAAAGCGTATTTTCTGCAGCACCACGTTGCGGTAGGGATCGGTAAGCACTTCTTTTACGATCTGGTACCGTCTTTGCAAGTCAGTATTGGTCAGTTCAAACACCGGCACCCCGGGCATCAGTGGGCAGTTTTCAAACTTGCAGTGGCGTTTTTCCTCGGAGAAAAAGCTTTTGCCATCTGTGATGATCAGTCCCAGATCGCGGGTGCAGGCCTGGTCCACGCGTGGATAGTAAATCTCGTCCAGAATGCCGTGACTAGTGGTGAACCATACCCGGCTATGCTGGTTCAAGGCTGTGCCTGCGCCACTCTTTGCACTCGAAGTCCAGCGCGGCGGAATTCCCGGCCACCCCGGAGCATATCGTTCTGTGTCACCCAATTCGTTGTCCTCGAATTATCAGCGTTCCATTCGCATAGTACTAGAACTTATCCCATGCATTTTATGTAAGGGTGATGCACACCGATCGCGGAGGCCTACTTCTCGCGCAACCCCCGTTCCTTCTGGTACGCTGCTACACTATGCGCCTTCACCACAGCCTATTATTCCTCGTCGTCGTTGTTGGTTCCCTATTCGCCCAAAACATCAAACCACTCGCCGATCGCCTCGCCGCCCAGAACGTCCTTTTCGACGAGCAGTACGAATCCGATCTGCGCAATTTTCCCGAGCGTGCTACCGCTTTCGGCGATTACCGCTATAACGACAAGCTCGCCGACTACTCACTTGACGCCATCGTCCAGCGCCATCAGATCGATGCGGCCTTCCTGTCGCGGCTTGAAGCCATTTCGACTAATGGCTTCTCCGACCAGGACCAACTCTCGCACGACCTACTGGTCCGCGTCCTTGAGCAGCGCATCGCCGACTTCGACCTCAAAGAGTATGAGATGCCAATTAACCAGCAGAATGGCATCCATACCGACCTCGCGGACCTACCGCTCTCCGTCCCCTTTGACTCCATCAAGCAATATGAGGACTACATCGCTCGTCTCCACCAGATCCCCCGTGTTCTCAGCCAGACCACCGAAGTCCTTCGTGCTGGCATGAAGGACAAACTCATGCCCGTTCGATTTCTGCTAGAAAAGCTCCCCATCCAATGTCAGGGCATCATTGACGCCGACCCCTTTCTCCTGCCGGCCAAAAAATACCCCACAAGCATTTCGCTCGAAGATCAGAAGGGCTTGACCCAGCAGATCACCGACGCCATCAACACCGACGTCATTCCCGCCTACAAGGTCTTTGCCACCTTTCTCCGAACGGAATACACTCCCCAAGGCCGTACTGCCCTCGCGATCACCTCTTTAGCGGATGGCGAGAAGCGCTATCAAAATGACATCTATGGCCGGACCACTACCCACATGGCGCCGGACGAGATACACAAACTAGGTCTCCGCGAGATCGACCGAATCCAGGCCGAAATGACAGCTATCGCCAAGCAGGAGGGCTTCACCGATCTTGCCTCCTTCCGAGCATCTCTCAAAACCAATCCCAAATACACTCCGACCTCCGCTGAACAAATCCTCGACGACTTCCGCCACTACATCGCCCAGATGGAGCCAAAGCTCCCGGAGCTCTTCACTCTACTTCCCAAGTCGCCCGTGACGGTTGAAGCCATACCAGCTTTCCAGTCGGCCGCAGCAACGCACTACGATATAGGGACCTCGGACGGCAAGCGCCCTGGCCGCGTCGTCGTCGCCACCTCGAACTTCGCGAAGCGCTCGCTAATCAACGATGAGGCGATCGCCTACCATGAAGGTGTACCCGGGCATCACATGCAGCTATCCGTGCAGCAGCAGCTCATCGGATTGCCCAAGTTCCGCCTCCATGGCCTCGGCTTCAACGCATATGTTGAAGGCTGGGCCCTGTACGCGGAGCAGCTCGGCAAAGAAGTCGGTTTTTATCAAGACCCGGTCTCGGACTATGGTCGACTCTCCTCCGAGCTGTTCCGCGCAGTACGTCTGGTTGTTGACACCGGGATCCACTCAAAAGGATGGACCCGCGATCAAGTCGTGGATTTTTTCCGCAAGTCTGGGGCTGTAGACGAGCCCACCATCCAGTCCGAGACCGACCGCTATATCGCGTGGCCCGCACAGGCCCTTAGTTACAAGCTCGGCCAGCTCAAGTTCCGCGAACTCCGCGAACGTGCCCAGAAAGAATTGGGCCCAAAATTTGATATCCGCAAGTTTCACGACCAGATGCTCGACGGCGGGACCCTTCCCCTTGACCTTCTCGACGTACGCACGGATAAATGGATCGCGCAACAAAAATCAAAGTGACGGAAAGCTATCGCAAAGGCGACTCTGAAATCGTGCTGAGTAGCGAAGCATGATATCCGAGATCAAAACCGACCCGTTCACACTCCAGCGCGAGCGCATGGTGCAGTCGCAACTCCGCGCTCGTGGCATTGGCGACGAACGGGTGCTGGCCGCGATGACACGTGTGTCGCGTCATGAATTTGTGCCCGAGGAATACCGGGAGCAGGCCTATGAGGACCATCCCATCCCCATCGGCGAGGGCCAAACCCTGTCCCAACCTTATATCGTGGCCATCATGTTGGAATCTCTTGCACTTACTCCGTTCTACAAAGTTTTGGAGATTGGCACCGGCTCGGGCTATCAAACCGCCTTATTGTCGGAGCTGACGCAGCAAGTCTGTTCCGTGGAACGTCACGCGCCCCTAGCCCTTGCCGCAAAGGACTTGCTGGCGAGGCTCGGCTGTGACAATGCGAAAATAATTGTGGCCGATGGCAGTTCTGGTCTTCCAGACCATGCGCCGTTCGACTCAATTGTCGTCTCTGCAGCTGCGCCGAGGGTTCCTATGCCTCTGTTTGACCAGCTACGGGAAGGCGGGCGCATGATCATTCCGGTTGGCCCACCAGCGGCACAACAACTGAAGCTGGTTCGGAAGCAGGGAGGTCAGCCGATCATCGTCACTTTGGAAGGCTGCCGGTTTGTCCCACTGATTGGAGATCAAGGCTACCGCTCAGGATAGTAGCGTCGAGACGCAACGTTGCTTGTGGGAGACGACTACTGACAGCGAGAGACTGCCCTTACAATCTATCCGTGCCTGTTCTTCACCACCTGCGCGTCACTCTGGAGATGATCAAGTGGGAGCACTCGATCTTCGTACTTCCGTTTGCTCTCTGCGGCGCAATGCTGGCGGCCAACGGCATGCCAAGCGGACACCTTCTGGTGTGGATTGTCGTCGCCATGGTCACTGCGCGTTCTGCCGCGATGGCCTTCAATCGTCTGGCTGATGCTTCCATTGACGCCGCTAACCCGCGCACGCGGACACGCGCCCTCCCCAGTGGAATGCTCACGCCCACCTTTACCGTCGTTTTCGTGCTTACGAGTTGCGCAATCTTCGTCGTGGCCGCGTTTCAACTCAACCATTTGGCGTTTATGCTTTCTCCAGTCGCGCTGGCCGTCATTCTTCTTTATTCCTACACCAAGCGCTTCACTCGCTGGTCGCACCTGGTGCTGGGTTTTGCCATGGGCATCGCGCCGTCCGCGGCCTGGATCGCGGTGCGCGGCTCTCTTGACCCGCGCATTTTATTATTGACCGCCGCCGTGACTTTCTGGGGAGCTGGCTTCGACATTCTCTATTCTTGCCAGGATTATGAATTTGACCGCCATGCCGGGCTGCATTCCATCCCGCGCTATTTCGGCGTTAGCCAGTCGCTCTGGATTTCTAGACTCTTTCACGTCATTATGCTGCTGTTCTTGGTTGGCCTGTCGATGGCTTTTGGCTTGGGTAGGCTCACGGCTGCTGGTGTCCTGGTTGTCGCCCTGCTCCTAGCTTATGAGCATTCGTTCGTCTCGGCCAATGATCTCTCCAAGCTCAACGCCGCCTTCTTCACCATGAACGGCATAATTTCAATTGTATTTTTTCTTTTTCTCGCTGGCGACTTGCTGCTGCGAAGATGATGAGGTTTTCCTTCGTGCTCCTTAGTGTTCTTTGTGATTACAGGTTTGACTTTGATTTCAAGCAGACAAAGCCCTCATTCGATAGCCGTGTCATGAAGCCAACCCAAAACCCTGGACAGGCCGCCAACACCGCCACAATAATTAGTTACCTATCTAATTATACATGCATCTAATTAACCATGAGCAGCAACCGCGCATTCAAAGCGTTGTCGGACCCGACCCGCAGGGAAATCCTCGGCTTGCTGCGCGAACGGGAGATGACTGCCGGCGAGTTGTCCCAGCGGTTCGACATGACCAAGCCTTCCATGTCGCACCACTTTACCGTGCTGAAGGACGCAGGCCTGGTCCACAGCCGCCGCGACGGGCAACAGATTTGGTATGCGCTCAACACAACTGTGCTGCAAGACTTAACGGCCTGGGCCTTGGATTTGATCGAAGGCCCCGCCGGTAAGAACAACAAGAAAAGCGAAGGCAAACAACCGAGGTAAAATCCCATGACGCGCAAATACGATGTTGCCGCAATCGTGTTATTGCTGGCGGCTGTCGCAGTCACCGTGGCCGTGTATCCCAACTTGCCGGACCGGGTGCCCACCCACTGGGACGTCCACAACCGGGTCAACGGGTACAGCCCGCGATGGGCGCTATTTTTGACCGGCCCCGGAATGATGGCGATCATCATGCTCGTATTCTCCGGACTCCCTTGGCTGTCCCCGAAACAGTTCGAGGTGGAGAGCTTCCGGGACACGGCTGCCTTCATTATGTTGGCGGTTGTCAGTCTGCTGGCCTATATCCACGGAATCATACTGTGGGCGGGGCTTGGCCATTCCGTCAATGTGGGGCGTGCCATCGTTGGCGGGGTCTGTCTGTTATTTGCGCTCATGGGAAACGTTATGGGCAAGGTACGCCGTAATTTCTACATTGGCGTCAGGACCCCTTGGGCGCTAGCCAACGACCGCGTTTGGAATGCGACCCATCGTTTCGCCGCCAAAACCATGGTGGCTAGCGGTGTAATCGGATTCCTGCTCACGGTTTTGGGGAGCTTCGAGTGGCTGGCCTTCAGTCTTGCCATGGCGGGAGTGATCATCCCGGTGTTTTATTCGCTCATTTACTACAAGCAGTTGGAGCGAAGAGGAGAATTGTAGGAGCGGATGGGTGGTGGCTCATTTAATTGTCATCCTGAACAAGCGTTTTTTACGCAGTGAAGGATCTAAGCGAGCCACGCGAAGCGTCGCGTTCTTTGCGACATCAATCGCGCGTTTGGCTCGCTTCCCTATTAAACTGAAGCCACTACCAGCGGATGCTGATTCTGGCTTCCCATGCCCGGCTGAGATATTATCGAACCAATGCCCAACGCGCACACCTTTCAGACTGACGACCCGCGATTGCGACCGCTCTACGACAAAGTGCTCGCGCACCAGCGTCTGGGTGCTGACGATGCTCTCGCTCTCTATCGCTCGCTGGATATTCTCGCGGTCGGCTGGTTGGCGAACTGCGTTCGTGAGCGCATGCACGGTGACAAAACCTATTTCAATGTTAACCGGCACATTAATCCCACCAATGTTTGTGTGGCCGCCTGCCGTTTGTGTGCCTTTGGCCGCAAAGAAGATACGCCTGGCGCTTACACGATGGCGCTTGAAGAGGTTTTTGAGACCGCAGCTTCCGGCTATACCGAAGCGGTTACTGAGTTCCACATTGTGGGTGGATTACATCCGGACTTGCCGTTCCAATATTTTCTCGACCTCATCTCCGGGCTCAAGCAGCGTTTTCCCCAGGTCCACCTAAAAGCCTTCACCATGGTGGAGGTTGCATACTTGGCGAAGCGGGCCAAACTGTCTATTGGTGAAACTTTGCAGCAGCTCAAGGCTGCGGGCGTGGATTCGCTTCCCGGTGGCGGCGCAGAGATTTTTTCCGATCGCGTCCGTCACATCATTTGCGACCACAAAATTGACGGGGACCAATGGTTGGATACGGCAAGGCTTGCTCATCAGATCGGGCTGAAATCGAACGCAACCATGCTTTATGGCCACGTTGAGAATGACGAAGACCGCGTGGACCACCTGCTCAAGCTACGCAATCTGCAGGACGAAACTGGTGGCTTTCAGACTTTTATTCCCTTGGCTTTCCATCCGGATAACACAGCGCTGCAACATCTGCCGAAGACAACCGGCATGCTGGACATCAAGCAGATCGCGGTCAGCCGGCTAGTGCTCGACAATTTCCCCCACATCAAAGCCTACTGGCAGATGATGTCCGCCAAGATCGCCCAGATCGCGTTGCGTTTCGGTGCCGACGACATTGACGGTACGGTCATCGAAGAAAAGATTTATCACGATGCCGGTGCAACCACCCCACAAGGAATGCGACGGCAAGAGCTAATGCGGCTCATCACGGAAGCCGGACGGGAACCCGTCGAGCGCGACACGCTCTATCGTCCTGTCATTCGCACCGAAACCTCGGTTACTGTTGCGGTGTAAGACGCCGCTCGACGTTTCAAGGCATCGGTTGATTTCGACCCTGAGTGTAATTGTGGCTCTCCGCCAGACCCGCCGACTGTGCAACGATGTCAAATATAGGTTTCAAAAGCGTGCCGATCGGTTCCTCAAAACCTTCCATCGTGATGTCGGGCAAAATGAGTACATCGCGGTCAATAGTGTGAGAACCTAGTGTTCGGGGTCCGGTCGTGGCCTTGAATCCCTTAACACCAAGAAGCGTAACCATTACGAACACAGGTGGCATGAGGCCGAGTCGACTTTGAAATGCGGCATACCGTGTGACTGCGTTGACAAGAAGATTTTCGAACGCGCTGGTCGAAATGAAATCGCCGTAACGCTCGATTGATTGCAAGTGAGTAGTGTCAACGGCCTCTATAGCGCCTGTACGAAAGAGCTGGACATAGTTGTTGAGACGTTGGCTGAATGTTAGAAGTCCATCGAAGTTAAACCTTAAATCCCATGAGGTTGCAGCCATCGGCACGGGTGTCTCCAGAACGTTCGGCGGAGCTGCTGCCCGGACATCGATCGTCGCTGCCGAACCGAGGGAGCCGATTGGCACGAGATGCAGAATAACCTTCCCGCCATCCGGCAGTGGGATGGGTGTCTCGCCGGCCACGATCGCGGCTAGTCTCCCCTGTCGGAACGCCTTGAGCCGTTCGGGTAGAGTTTCTGACAGTGCGAAAGCCGAGCGGATTTCGAAAACGTCGAGTGGGTACTTGCCCGTGCTGTTGCGAGAATAGAAACGGGCCACATTCCTAAACGTCACCATGTGAGGTGAGGCCCAGCTCTTTGGGATGCGGAGAATGAGTACAGAACCCTGGGGGAACCCCGCTACTTCACGAAACTGCACTGATGGAATTCGAGGTGCAATGCTCGATTGCAGTATATTTTCTAATCGAGCTATTTCGGCGGAAGCATTCGCGAAAGGAACTCCGGCAGCGGTCTCCGGGATTCCCGTAGGTTTCCCGTCGGGCCCTTTTTGGTCCGTGACACCGAAAACTAGGTCTCCTCCAGCGGCGTTTGCAAAAGACGAAACATCGTACAAGAATTCCTTCTTTTCTTCGTCAGTACCACCCGGCAGAAGCTCTTTGTAATCCAACGTACGCCGCTCCGCAGTCTTTAGGCTGATGAGAGCATCTACGTCTGCCTTGGTTATCTCATTGATCGGCCTGGGAATCATCTCTAAGGTGTCCCTTAAGGGCGACATATTCGCGTTATTGAGAGTATTGGGCTTGTCTCGTCCTTTTGGTTTGTCTTGCTGCAATGTTGCGAGAACTGGGTCCCTTCGAACTCATCATAGCGTGCCGTAACAGCAAATTAGCCTTGGTCTGATAGCCCTTGCCGTACGCCTTCAACCATTCGAGAACATCTTGATCAAGACGCATGGTTACTGACTTCTTCGCAGGCCGATAGAATTTGCCGATCTCGGCGCGGCTCCAGTCCACCACTTCCGGCATCTCGGAAAGGTCAATGCTTTCCTCTTTTTTCGCCGCGATGGCGGCGATGTCTCGCCTTTGTTCTCTGCTGAGCTTCTTCATATCTTCTCCTTTCACGCGGCGTCGCGGTTCGTGCTGAAATAATGCGGATAACTCCCTCGCTACTCCTCTCGCGCCAAGTGTGAACGACAAAAAGCACAACTCCCATGTCGACGGTTCTAGAGTGACCCCACCGCTCCTCGTCTTCGGAGAACTGATCGATCTGGGTCAGGGCACCAGGATCGTCAAAAACAAGACTCGCGGTCTCAAAGCGAACATCGTGCTTGAGCAGGTTCTGTCGATTCTTGTTCTCGTCCCATTCAAAGCGCATGGCCGTGATCCGGCATTGGCCAATGCTAACAAGAAGCGTTTCGTATGTCAATACTAATGTATGTACATCATCCATCTAGAATAGAGATATAGCTCACAGCCGCAGTCATAATTGGACCCTTTACCGCAAAAAAAAGATTCGCGCCTCCGCAGGTACAGCCATCACGATCTACAGAGACTAACTCCTCGGTCTTTAATTTGCAGTTGCCTCCTTTGCGGCAGGTGTAGAATCGGCTTGTAAGGAACCGGAAATCCCCGCTGGATCTGCTCCGCGGTCCGAGGCCTGACATGAATGTCCACTTCAGTTATCGCAACCGCAAGACTCCCGATCTTGAAAAAGAAATCAATCATTGCATTGAAAAACTGAACAAGTGGCTGCACGTGTTCCGACCCGAACTGGTGCACCTCAAGGGGACCGTGGAACAAAGCTCTCCCCAGGAGGGCGTGACGGTCTCGTTGAACTTGCGGCTCCCCTCGGGCCAGATGGCGGCGCAGAAATCGGCACCCAAAGCGTCCCCTGCCATCAAAACCGCATTTGACGATCTCCTACAGCAGATCAGCAAACACAAAGATCTGTTGCGCAGCTCGCACAAGTGGCAGCGGCGTCGGGTGGCCGGCTTCCGCACGGAATCGCAGACGCCGTTCGCAGACACCATCGCCTCGGTCGCCGTGCCCACAGCTTCGCCCGACGATGTCCGCACCTATGTAAACGCTAATCTGGCCCGTTTGGAACGCTTCGTGGAGCGTGAACTGTATTTCCGGGAAACGGCGGAGGAAATTACGCCCGACTCGATTACCAAAGAAGAAGTCATCGATGAAGTCATCGTTCGCGCATTGAGTAATGGCGGAGAGAAGCCGGAGCGCCTGACGCTCGAGCCCTGGCTCTATCGCTTGGCACTCCGCTCCATTACAGATTTTGCCGCCCAGACTCCAGACAGCCAGTCGTCTGTTCACCTCGAGGATTCGGCCCGGCGTCAGAATGTACGCGCCAGCGATGAGCCAGAATTGCAGTTTCATCAGCCCGATGAGACCTTGACCGGAGAAAACGTGATCGCGGACCGACGAATCGCAACCCCCGAGGCCATTGCTTCCTCGGATGAATTGTTAGCACTTGTGCTATTTGCACTGCATGGCGCTCAGCGCTACGATCGCGAGGCTTTTATCCTGCACGGCATGGAAGGTTTTTCCGTGGACGAAATTTCCGCCATCACCGATCGCGCCCAGGACGACGTGCGCCGCTCGATTGACTCTGCACGGGAACATCTGCGCCGCTCACAAGTCCTAGCGATAGGTTTGAAGGACCGGTCGGGGCCGAGCCGTCGTATAGCCTCATAGAACGCCGCGACATCGAACGATTACGTGAGAGGCGGGTGCCCCTGTCTTTCGCGGCTTTTTGGCGAAGGCTGGGGCAGTTCAGTGATTATCAAGATGAAAACCCCTGCCTCTTCGACTTTTCAGGCTCTCTCCAAAAACCGGCGAGACAGAGGGTAGGGCGTCCTATGGAATACGACGAAAGGCAGGCTGGGCCACCCCCGAGGAGGAAATCATTTCTTGGCTTGGACCAGCATCTCCATCAGCGTAAACACTTTGCTGTCTGACAGGTAATGGATGTCACAGTCCTTGTTATCCTGCGGACATGCTGAATCCGTGGCGGTCCGATGTACTAATACCAACCCTCGCTTGGGAATGACCAAAATGATTTGCGGCCCAGCTCCTAGCGCGGCATACGAACCATCCGGTAAGGAAGTGTTGGGGAAAGATTTGTTATGGGCTACCACCCACCAGAGATAGCCGTAGTAGCCGTTCCCGTCCGGTATAAAATTGCTGACAGTGTCCGAGTACGGGGCTGTACTCTCCTTGACCCAGGCCGCGGGCACAATTTGACGGCCATTCCAGCACCCATTGTTGAGAAAAAGCTGGCCGAAGCGGGCCATGTCGCGGGCGCTCATTTCGATGTTGTAGTACTTGTGAATGGATTCAGGACCATCCTCGTACTGCTGATCGGACAACTTGAAGTCCTCCATCTGCAAGGGGACGGCGATACGATCATTCAGGAACTCATAAAGAGATTTCTTGGTGAGCTGATTGAAGATGCTTCCCAGGGTGTTGAAGTCCCAGTTGTTGTAATACCAAAACGTGCCGTGCGGATGGCTGTGTCGCTGCGGGCGCGCCGCAGCCATTTCCGGAGCTTCTCCGAGGGCCACATGGTACACCCCCGACCGCGCCATCAGGAGATCGCGAATGGTGGCCTGCTTTTCCTCGGGGGTAAGTTTCGGGTCGTTATCGTCAATCCCCAGATCAGCCATGGTCTTGGAGAGATCAATGGTCCCGTCGGCAATCGCCTGGCCGTACATCGCGCTCATGAAACTCTTGCGCGCCGAATGCAATGAGTTCAAGATATCGAGCGGGCCGTAGGAGTCAACTACTTTTCCGTTTTCAATCAGCATCCAGGACATGCTGCCAATGGCTTTGCCATACTCCTTGGCCGCTTGGAGTTCTGGCACGGACCAGCCCGCCGCAGCAGGGTCCACGCGTTCCCAACTCTTTTGCGGGAAGCTGTATTTCGCGTCTGCGGTGCAAGTATCCAGCCCGCAAGCAACAAGGGCGGCCACCAGGAACAAAATCCAACTGCAACAAATTTTTATGAATGTTTGAAATGAGTGCGACATGACGATAAACAAGCTCCTTTGCAGAGCGTATCTTACACCATCCGTCCCCGCACAGATCGTGCTGCGCAAACAGTATTTTGGCAACAGAAGTTTCCTCCGCATGCTATGCTGGCCAACACTTTCCAGCGTTCATTCCCAGGAGGGACCAATGACCGTTTCGCGCCGCGACTTTCTTACCACCGCTGTCGTGGGTTCCGTGTCACTGGGCTTAGCAAGACCGAGCAGCAACGCCCAGGACTCTGCAAAGCCTACGTCACACTCCCCAACCGGCAAGCGGCCCATCATCGTCTGCGCACACAACGGCTTCAACTATCTCGACGACGCCTATGCTTTCCTCGCCGCTGGCGGCGACACGCTGGACGCTGCCATGCGAGTGATCAAAGGGCCGGAAGACGATCCCAACGACACCAGCGTCGGACTTGGCGGTCTGCCCAACGAAGAGGGCGTGGTCGAACTCGACGCCTGCTGCATGCACGGGCCGACACGGCGTGCAGGCTCAGTCGGCGGCGTGCGTAATATCAAGAATGTTTCGTTCGTTTCCAAGGCCGTCATGGAACATACCGGTCACGTGATGCTGGTGGGCGAGGGCGCGGAACGGTTCGCCGTGGCCATGGGCTTTCCCCGCGAGAACCTGCTGACAGACCATTCTCGTAAGATCTGGCTGCTCTGGAAAGAATATCATTCCACCCAGGATTGGTGGGGACCAGGGCTGGCAGATCCGCACTGGCAGCCGCCGGATACCAAGCCGCAAGCCGATCTTCATCAGGAATTATTGCAGGAACGTTTCCGCCGCCTGGAAGAGCAGGCCGCCGATCTTGGCATCGTGCCTGAGTTGCGAAAGGACGCCGTACACAAGGTCCTGTTCCCACCCACCGGCACGATTCATTGCTCCGCTCTGAACGCCAAGGGCGAGATTTCAGGCTGCACCACTACCAGTGGTCTGGCCTACAAACTTCCAGGACGCTGCGGCGATTCACCCATCATCGGGGCCGGCTGCTACACCGATCAAGACGTGGGTTCGGCGGGCGCGACCGGTAGCGGGGAAGAAAACATTAAGGTCGCGGGCGCTCACACCATCGTTGAGAACATGCGCCACGGCATGTCCCCACAGGACGCCGGCATGGACGCACTCAAACGCATCGTCCGCAACTATAACGGCGACATGAACAAGCTGCGCTTCGTGGACATGACCTACTACATTCTTCGCAAAGATGGCGTCTACGCCGGCGTTTCCTTATGGGAGGCTTACGCGCCAGACAAGTTACACCAAATAGCGGTTCACGACGGGACTAAGCGATCGGAAAAGACAGTCGCGATGTTCAAAGGTCCGTCGCAGGATTTTCCTCCTCCGCCGATAGTTCCGGCCGACGGCGCTTCGGACTGACCAGAAAGTGGCCGGAGAGATTCATTCTTAGCGCAGGGCTTTGAGAGAATCTACCTTGTAGCACATCTCGCTGGGATAAAGCACGCGAGTAGCCCTACGGTGGTAAGCAGCCCAGCGATGGCACAAAAAGTGACCGGGTCGGTAGGCTTGACTTCAAACAGCAGCGAGTGCGGGTCGGCCTCCGCAATGCGGAGGCCGCGGTGCCGCCGGGGCAGAAATCGTTCCGATAGTTTGTGAGGCAATCGACTGAGCTTACTTCCCGGAATCGGCGTGCCATCCGGTGTTGAGCCAGCGTCCATCCCGGAACAAAAAGACTTCGGTGGATCGTCCGGAGGTGATGGTGTGCTGTCCGTTGGTTTCGGTATCAGTCGTGAATAAGCTGTAGAGAATCGCCACGTCGCCAAACCTTTGGATTTCAGTGCGTGGGAACTCCAGGCGGACCAGGCGAGTTCCCGCCGCGACAGAGTCGGCGGCGGACTTTAGGACATCAGCACGTGTTTCCCACTTTTCCTCGCCATTATTGATCGCGATCGTATCGTCAGGAAGGACTTTCTCAAGAGCTGCCTCGTCATTAGCAAACCACGCACGCCAGACTGCTTCGCGAGCTTTGAGCAGCTCAGCACGTTTGTCTGCGCTAACCGGGTTGGACGTGGAAGCCCCATTGGCTAAAGGCGACATGCCAGTTAAGAGTGAGACAGACAGTAATAGAGTGACCGTGAGCTTGTGCATGTTTCAGCACCTCCATAGACAGCATTATCCCCTGCGAGAGTTCTGTAAACTTGCACTTTCTTGCTTTTCGCCGGGAAAATCAGAAGGGACGATTGGCGTAGCGGGCGGGAGAAACCCCGTAACGGCGCCGAAATGAGCGAATAAAATGGCTCAGATTTTGGAACCCGCTGTCAAAGCACGCGTCCGTGACCGAGGCACCTTGGCGCAGTCGCCGAGTGGCCTCGGACATCCGAAGGTGCAACAAGTAACGATGGGGCGGCATACCGACAAACTCGGCAAAGACGCGGGCGAAATGAAAGGAACTGATTTCGACGGACCGCGCTAACGAAACAATAGTGTGATTGGCCGCGTACTCGAGTTCAAGTAAGGCGCGGGTGGCGTCCACGCGTTCCGCATACCAGGGAAACCGATTTTGGGGAAAAGGCTTGTCGCCGGCGGGCAGAACAAGTATTTCCGCGAGCAACGCGTAGGCCTGACTTTCCCCGGCCATGTCGTTATCGGGGATGAGAGACACCGTTGTAACACGCCGAAACAGATAGGCGATCCGATTTGTGGCGGGAACGACAGCGGGCTGATTTCTGATCCGCGATAATTTGCGCGATAGTGGGTCGCGCTCCGAACCGAGATAGCGCACTGTCAGACACGAATCGGTCGGAGTTTGCTCGTGGTGCCGACAACGATAGGACAGCTTTGGGTAAGTAAGAAACAAGTCTCCGGGAACGGGGTCCCATTTCCGCCTGCCGATCTGAAGCGAGAAACCGCCCCGCTGGACCAAGTTCACGGAGTAGTTGGAGGACATCTCCTCGACCGGATCCAGATGGTGATCGCCCAGTGCATGGTCAAATTGTCCCACAGCGAGTTCAGCGGTTCGCCATAGCGTGGTTTCGCGGTTCATAAGATGAGGATAACCTTTCCAGCATTTAGACGCTGCGCGTGTGAAACGGACAGCGGTTTTTTGTCTCATTTTCGATCGGGAAGTTTGTTGGAAACCGGAACACGAAAGTTGCGTCTGAATTGAATGAACAGTTCGAGTAGACAGCCATGACAAAACGACCCATGAAAGATCCCCGCCTCACGGAGCTGACCAAGATTGCGCTGGCCCTCCCGGAGTCCAAGCGGCGGCTCTGCGGACGGCACGCCCAATTCTTGGTCCGCAAGAAAATCTTCGCTTATTTTCTCAATGATCATCACGGCGATGGAATCGTCGCCGTCACCTGCAACAATCAAGGAACACAACCCAGGCAACTTCGGAATAAACATTAAGTGCACGAAAATAGTGTACACTGGGAGCGTATGAAAAACGTTACCCTCAGCGCCGATGAAAACCTGATCGAACAAGCCCGGCTTGTAGCTCGTTCGCAGCATAAGACGCTGAATGCGGCCTTTCGCGAATGGCTGGAACAATATGCCGCGCAGGCCGGAGGCGGTGCGGCGGTGGATGCGCTCATGCGGCGTCTGCGTCACGTTCGCTCGGCAGGTCCTTATACCCGGGATGAGATGAATGAGCGGTAAATTTTTTCTCGACACGAACATCTTTGTATATGCCTTCGACGCAACCGCGCCTGCCAAGGCGAAGATTGCGGCACGGCTAGTTCGCAACGCAGTAGATACCGGGAAGGGAATTGTCAGCTATCAGGTTGTACAGGAATTCTTCAACGTGGCATTTCGCCGTTTCGCCCGTCCGATGAGTGGACCCGATGCCGAACAGTATCTGATTACTGTTTTCCGTCCGCTGCTAGCAGTCCACTCTTCTTCGGCGCTGTATGTCGAGGCATTGCGGATCGAGGGGAAACACCACTTTGCCTGGTATGACTCGATCATCATCGCGTCCGCTCGGGAAGGCCAGTGCGAAATTCTCTACAGCGAGGATTTCCAACACGGCCGTAACGTTGAAGGCCTGCGGATTGAGGATCCATTCGCGAAATGACGCAAAAGATCTGATATAACAGTTCGGTTTCAAAGACAGGTGTTGGCCAATAGTAGTGGGCCAACGACTGACGTCGCGCCTCAGAGGTTATGCATTTATTTAATTGGGAGGACGCCCTGCTTTTCACAAAGAAACATTAAAAATTCAATAGTCAAATGGAAAACTGTCGAGTGTAAAATGTTGGCCATTGAATGCCCAACTTGATTTTTGTGCTCCCCAAGCCAAGATCTGGTTTCATTTCGAGGTAAAATCACGGAGGACACAATGCCAAACAAGCTATCTCTTACACGCATCGTATACTGCCTGTCATTAGTGGCCCTGATGAGCCTGCCAACAAGGAGTCTTGCATCCCAGCCTCAATGCAATCGATTCGCCCTTAACAGCCAGGCGATGGTTGTGGAATCACTTGCTGCGGACTCGTCGGCTGGCGCTTCTGTCTTGCCCACGAGCTTGTCCAAGATCTACAGCAACTTGGGTACGGGCAACAACGTGTACAGCTCTGCGGGCTGTGATGAGTCGGGACCGGAGTCACCAAACGGAGTGGAATTCCAGCCAATGGCCTTCACGCCAAAGGCAGACTACAGCGTCAAACGAATTGACTTGGCAGTGAGTTGGTTATATGGCAACAATGACTATGTACTGACCTTGCGAGCCGACAACGGAGGAATTCCCGGGGCCATCCTAATAAAGTGGCCACACCTGTCAGCAGCCTACTACGGAACCTGCTGTGCGTTGGAAACCGTCAAAGTACCAAGGACGCACAAGCCGGTTCTGGTGCAGAAAGGCAAACAGTACTGGCTGGTGGTGACCGCTCGCGAGTATGCCTGGTTGCTTTGGAATCTGAACACCACAAACGCTTCCGGGAAAGGCGCTCTTTCCCATGACGGAAAGATGTGGGTAAAGAAGTCTTTCAACCCAAATGGCGCGTTTGATGTGCTTGGGGTAAGACAGGATTATTTGGACGGAGGCGTTCAAGCACCACAGTCTCCAGATTAGTTGAACGTGGAAATGGAATCGCAGTGGACAGCCGTCAGACTGGAACTTTGTATCTGCACTCTGTCATAGATAGACCGTTACGACGAATTCATCCTTAGCGCAGCTTGGAAGGCGAGCCCTGACCAGGCCTCGCAAACAGTCGTCGTTGACCACGACAAGCCGGGGCGCCACTTTACGCGAAGCGCACCTTTACATCCGGCCCTTTCTCCAAGTGAATGCTGTCTATGAAACGGACCTTGCCCGTGCGATAGGTCAGAATTACTGAGGATGTTCGCGTGCCTTCGCCGAAGAAGCGGACGCCTTTGAGCAACGCGCCCTCCGTGACTCCCGTGGCAGCAAAGATTAATTGTTTGCCCGGGGCCAGATCCTCCGCTTCATAGACCTTGTGCTTGTCCTTGATGCCCATGCGGGCAATGCGCTCTTCGAGGTCCGGGGTGTCAATGACGAGGCGGCCCAGCATGTACCCGTTCAGGCAACGGATGGCGGCCGCTGTGATGACGCCTTCGGGCGCGCCTCCCGAGCCCATGACCGCATGCACGCCGGTACCGATGACCGCCGCGGCAATTCCAGCCGAGAGATCGCCGTCGCCGATCAGCTTGATTCGAGCGCCGGCGGCGCGAATGTCGGAGATCAGCTTCTCGTGCCTCGGCCGGTCGAGTACGATCACTACCAAATCTTCCACGTCGCGCTCCAACCGCTTGGCGATATTCTTCAGGTTCTGAGATACGGGTGCATCCAGTTCCACCGCGTCTTTACACGATGGGCCGACCACAATCTTCTCCATATAGCAGTCGGGAGCGTTCAGGAGTCCGCCCCGCTCCGAAGCAGCTAGAACGGTGATCGAACCGGGTGACCCGGTGGCGCAAAGATTCGTGCCTTCGAGCGGGTCCACGGCGATGTCTACCTCGGGGACCTCACGCCCATCGGGAAACTCCGCGCCGACTTTTTCTCCGATATAAAGCATGGGGGCTTCGTCACGCTCGCCCTCGCCGATCACAATGGTGCCGCGCATCGGAATACTGTCCATGGTCTGGCGCATGGCCTCGGTGGCCACTTGGTCGGAGAGTTTGCGCTCGCCCTGTCCCATGGTATGGGCGGAGGCGATGGCTGCGGCTTCCACCACGCGCAAAAATCGCGAAGCTAGATCACTCTCAATATTCGTGCCAAAACTGCGCACTTTGCCTTCCGGTTTTGTATGAGTTGCCATAAATGCCTCCGTAGTACCCATAAATCAAACCGCTTGAGAATATAACGTGAAGCGAGGAAAAGGAAAGGGTTGAACGAAACCGAGGAATCCTGCATTTACCCCATGCAGGGGGCGATATACAGTCATACGTCTTGTGAAACGGCCCGGGCAAAAAAATCTCCCTGTGAGAAGGTTGGTTCGGTTTTCACTTTACCGAATGGACGTCCGTGGGGTTCATTAGGACAAATGAGCAACCGGTGTATTGGAAGCAACCAAGAATGCCGCGGCGCAGGATACGAGTTGGGGTCTGGTCGGGGAAGATTACCTTGAAACTGCCCGGCTTTAGCGTATGGCTTACAGTTTTCATCTTTTCGGATCCGCTGATGAAGGTGAGCGATTCAATCTTGAACCCTGGCACTTTCGAGTCTGGAACAAACACAACGAAGAACTCAGCGCTGGCGGTGCCCGGCATGAGCCGAGGCAGACGGATGACGCTCATGCCTCTGAGCTCGTCAGCCTCTTTGAAAAGGGCCGCGTCAGCATTGCCCCCAAGGTCCTCGATATGCCGGCGCATATCCCTCATTAAGTCAGCTAGTCCGGGGGTGGCGCCCCCGAATGAGGTCTGACTAGGGCTCGCCGAAAGGCCAAGTCGGTACATATGCAATGCGGCTGGTTTCTTACCCTGAGCTTCGTAAACTTGACCAAGGTGCCCAGCTACTTCCGAGTCTTGCACTAGTGTCCAGGAGGCATTCAAGTATTTCTCGGCCATGTCGGTATGTCCCATGCGAAAATGGATCCACCCGAGAGTGTCCCAAAAAGCTGCCAAGCCAATTGGCAGAACCAGGTCTTGCGGGTTCAACTGAGTGACTTGAAATTTCTGCGTGGCTTCCTCTTGGCCGTGAACCGCTCCTTCAGCGAATTCCAGCGCGACGGGTAAAATTCTCTTCGTTTCGGATATGCTGTAGGCAATATCGTTAAGACGGGGTGGAGTCGGATCCAATTCAATGGCTTTCTGAAATGCCGCTGTTGCCTTAGCGTCCTCACCTGTGTACAAGTACGAATAGCCGATATTGGTGTGGAGATCCGGGGTTGTATTTCCCCGCTTTTGTGCCAATTCGAAAGCGGCGGCGGCCTCCGAATACTTCTTCTCAGCAAGCTGGGCCAGGCCGAGATTCGTGGGTCCGTCAACATCGTCCGGAGCAATTTTTATCAAATCCTGCCAAAACCCGACAGCATCATCGAACCGGTTCGCACCCATATACACGTAACCGATTGCCTTATAAACCAAGGGTTCCTTTGGGGCTGCGTTCAACGCGCTTTGAAACGCATCGTGGGCGGCGTCCTCCTGGCGCTGGATTAATAGAAAGCTGCCCAACATGATCCAAGCGCGAACAAACTGGGGGTCAGCGGCCACTGCACTCTGCAAGGCCGCAAC
>Ga0206966_1114_pt1 | contig 21835 bp, 21 predicted proteins | sample Alteio_BWOrgHeat_23_FD_152970 | JGI IMG/M metagenome (GOLD analysis project Ga0206966, IMG submission 152970) | Enriched cells from forest soil in Barre Woods Harvard Forest LTER site, Petersham, Massachusetts, United States -... | ecosystem: Environmental > Terrestrial > Soil > Temperate forest >...
TTGTTGTCTCCTGCAATGAGGCAGGCCGGATGACACGGTGTGTTGAGGGCCTGCCGAACTGCCTGGCTATTGTCCTCGATGAGGTCACCAATGATCGCGGTCTTGCAATGACCAGTTCCTTCTCGAACATGGTACTCGCCGGACAGACCCTGGCGCATGCGTGGACTCTCGATGCCTACGAGCCTATCTGCCGGGCGCTCTCTGAGGCCGGGGAAAGCTTCATTCTACGGGCCGCCGAGGTTGCAGCCGAGCTTGCAGATGAGGGATACACTCGCGCCTGCTTTGTGGGGTCGGGATTGCTTGCAGGGACGGCAATGGAGTCGGCATTGAAAATGCTCGAGCTCACCGCCGGCAATGTGCTCGCGTTCTCTGAGTCCACGCTCGCGCTTCGCCACGGACCCATGTCCGCCCTCGATCAAAACACCCTGTTCGTCAGCCTCTTGTCTAGTCAGGAGCAGCAGCGCAAATATGAACTCGACCTTCTGCGTGAGATTCGCGGTAAGTCGCTGGTGCGGACTTGTGTTGCCGTCGCGACTACCGGCGTCGCGGCCCTGGAGCGCAAAGCCGACTACATCGTCGCGACTGAAAGAGGCCCCGGCATTACCGATCTTTACCGCCCTGTTCTCGATGTTATCTTCGGGCAACTGCTCGGGCTGTTCAGCTCGCTTCATTTCGGCCTTAAGCCCGATTCTCCCAGCCCAAATGGTGCTATCAGCCGGGTGGTTCAAAATGTAGAGATCTACCAGTAGCGCTGTAAGCACTAGCGAGCCTCGGTGTCGAGTCGTCATTGAAGCGGATCCAGTCACTCTCTAGTATCGGCTTCGACCGGTTCCTTCTAAACCAGGACCACTTCCACGTTCTGATTTAGAAGCCCTTCTGCGATTGCTGAAGGCAAGTCGGTGTCGGTGATGACACAATGAATGGCTGAGACGGGAACTATCCGAGACAGACTGCGGCGATTAAACTTGGTGGAGTCGCAGACCGCAACAACCCGCCGAGAGGCTTTCACCATAGCGCGATTCACCCTCGACTCAAGGAAGTTCGGCGTCGTCAGCCCTATTTCCGAATCAAATCCATCGACCCCGAGAAAAAGAATGTCTGCGTGCATTTCCTCCAGCACATCTTCTGCCAACGGTCCAACCAGTGAAAACGAATTCTTCCGCAGACTGCCGCCGATCAGGATGACCTCGAAGTCCGTTCCGGCCAGGTCGGCGGCGATATTCATCGCATTGGTAATGATTGTGAGCTGCGAAAAGCCTTTGAGGGCCTGCGCGATCGCAGTGGTTGTAGTTCCGGAGTCGAGCATGACGCACTCGCCTTCCTGAACCATCTTCGCTGCGGCTGCTGCAATCCTTTGCTTTTCCTGGAAATGCTGCTTCTGCTTCTCCTGCAACGAAGGATCGAACATCGCTCCGGACTGCAGCCGCAAAGCGCCCCCATGCGTTCGCTGGATCAGGCCTTTTGATTGTAGGTAATCGAGGTCTTTTCGAATGGTGATTTGCGAGATGTGCAGAGTGCGGGAAAGTTCGCCGACTACTGCTCTGCCGTGAAGGTGGATCAGGGACAAAATATGCTGTCGCCGTTCGTCGATCAGCATCTGACCGTGTTTTTTCGTCTGAGCGGCACTTGCTGCTGCTTTTCGTTGCATGCTTTAAATGGAACGATCCATATCTGCCCCAGATCGTAAGGCCGCCGGGGCTACCCTGCTCGTCATAGGACCTGAGTTTTCGTCAAAGGAAGTATAAACCAGCTGTCAGGTGGCAGATGCAACAATTGAGTAAGCATCAATCGAACCATGGAGCCCGCGTTTTTAAGCTTGCGCCGCATCTATAGTCGCTCACGCTGTTCAAGTCGAAATCCGACGGGTCTGCCTGCAGCACCGCTGAATGGGTTTGTTCGACCGACAAATGTCTTCTCCTGTCGCATATTTCGCGATCTCGTTCGAAGATCGACTATTGTTGTAAGGGTTTGAAGTACACTCACGTTTGCGGGCCCAAGCGCACGAGTGAATGGGAAGCACTTCGGCAGCTTGGTTAGGATTCCTATGCCGTTTGTCTGGCGCTCCAGCAACTATTTAGACGGGAGTATTCCATGCTGGCGGATGAACGGCGATTTCGCATTTCTGAACTCCTTTCGCAGCAGCGAACCGTGAGCGCTTCGGACCTAAAGGACCTTCTCGGAGTCACTACAGCCACGATCAGGCGCGACCTTGTAGATCTCGAACGCAAAGGCTTGCTTGTACGTTCGCATGGAGGCGCCGTCTCCAAGTCTCCCACGACGAATTTTCAGCCTTCGTACGAGACTCTCGGGCGGTCGAATCGTGAGGAAAAACAGGCAATCGCGGCGGAAGCCGCAAGATTGATACTGGACGGAGACACAATCTTCCTGGAAGGAAGCACCACAGTGTCTGGGATCGCTACCCGATTACAGCACTGCCATCGACTCACCGTCGTCACAAACTCTCCTCAGATCCTTTGCCAGCTTCAAGGCTATCCGGATGTCACTGTAATGTGCATCGGAGGGGACCTGCAGCGGGATATCTTCTATTTGTCAGGCGTGTGGGCACAGCGCGCACTCAGTGAAATTCGGGTTGACAAGGCCTTTATGGGAGTGAGTGCTATCGATCCGAGTTATGGTATATCGACCGCCAGTCATGCTGAGGCGACCATCAAAAAGTTGATCATCAAATCCGCAAAAATTCGCATTGGGCTTGCCGACCATAGCAAGTTCGGCAAGCAGAGCTTCGCATATGTAGGACCCGTCACTGAGATGACGACCATGATCACAGACCACCAGACATTGACTGCAGATGTGCAGGCTCTCAAGGAATCCGGAGTTGAGGTCGTGATCGCTGGCCCCGGAGCTCTGAACAAGTTAAATAGAACTTACAAGAGAACGTAGGCGCTCTGCGTCGAGCAATCATTTAGTTGCTCCGGAAGCCGCCCTGAGGTTTGCAGCTGGTTTTCCCTCGCAGTCTTTTGTGGGTAACGGGCTAAAACGAAAGTAATTCTTGGCCGGCGATTACAGGCAATTCACTCATTAGATTTGGCTCAGTTCTAGCCCGGGCCCATCACCCTCAGATGCCGAGCTTCTTTACTTCCTCGTTGTAGTACTTGCGGTAGAGGATGTCCCACTCCTGGCTGCCTTCGGGGATGATGCGGCGCTGGGACTGAATCTTCAGGCGGGCGGCCTGGTCTATGCGCGTCTCTTGCATGAGCAGATTTTCGAGTGCCTTGCGGGCTTCCTGGCGGATGGTGTTGCGGTCTTCGAGGAATTCGCACTCGTCAGTTTCGGCGAGCACGTCGGAGACAACGTGGGCCAGCTTGTTCAGCTTGTCGCGGGTGATTCTCACAGCACCGCCTTGTACTTCCGCGCCAGCTCGATCTTCACCTTCTTGAACATCTCGGCGTAGCCGGCGCCGGTGCGGTGCATTTCGTCCTGGTAGGCGTCGAGGATGACGCGCACCTCTTCGTTGATGCGGTCTTCGAGGGACAATTCTTCGAGGAGGCCGGCGTTTACGCGCTCTTCGACAACGGACAACTTATCAGTGCGGATCATCTTCGCGTCGATCAGGTGTTTGACCGTGTGGCGGGCGAGATATCCAACATAATCTCTTGAAAAAATCATTTATCTCGTTCGAAATATAGCACAAGTCAGTGGGCAAAACCGGCTGTGACGAGCATGGCGCTATGCCCGGTTGGCGAGCGCAGGCCGGTGCGGGCAGACGGCGGCGTTGAGGCAGTCGTCGGCGATGCGGAGCCGCTCTACCGTACGGCCACCGATGAGGTGTTCGCTGACGATATCGGGGACGTCTTCGATCTTGACTCCGCCGTACCATACGGCTTCAGGGTAGACAACGACGGTTGGGCCGTGCTCGCACTGCTCGAGGCATCCGGACTTGTTGATGCGAATGCCGGGGACTAGGCCGGCGGCCTTCACGGCGTCCTTAAGGCTGGTATGTAGCTCGCTTTTGCCGTCGGTCGTGCAGGAGGGCCGTGCGCTGCCCGGTTCGCGAAAGTTGGTACAGACGAATATGTGGCGCGAAAATTTCGCCAATCGGTGCTCCTTAGAATGTGGGTTTCTGGACTAATTTTACGCGAGTTTTCGCTTTGCTTTTTTAAACGCGACTTTTCCACGTGGCAGGATGGCGTAGACTGACACATCTGCGACAATCGATAGATGACGATGCTTCAGGATAGTTTGCTTTCGCTTAAAGACGATATGGTGGCCTTTATTGCAGGCCATGGAATGCGCCGCGTACCGGTGTACATTGGCGATGAAGTGCCCACGGTGGTGTGGGAGGATGACTCCAATCCAGACAGCTGGAAGGATTTTGTCGAGACCGCGAAGGCCGCGGACGCGCCCTTCCTGACAATGAGCGAAGTGGTGCTCGAGAAAGAAGATCTCGAGCTTCTGCTTGAGGAGTTGCAGGAGGCAAACTTTCCGGACGAAGAGTCTCCCGCGATCGATGAGGCGCAGTCGCTGGCCACGCATGTGGGCAGGGTGGGCTACATCCAGCTGGGCTTTGCTCATCAGGGAATCGTGTTTCTGCATGAAAACACCACGGCTTGGTATGAGCGCTACCAGCAACTACTTGAATCGGTAGAAGGCTTCAGCGATATCGTGCTGGACGAAGAGGATACAGACGAAGAATTGTGAGTACGCCTGAGGCTGCGCCCGCGCTCCTCAACAGGCGCTGGATTCTTTCCGGGAGCGATCCCCGCACAGCGGCAAAGCGAGCTCGAGAGGCCGCCGATCTGGCCCGCGAGGCTGGGCTGCCTCTGCTGATTGCCGAACTGCTGGCGGCGCGTGGCATCCGCAATGCCGCCGAGGCCGAGCGCTTTCTCCATCCGCAATTCGACCACCTTCTCGACCCCTACTCGATGCTGGGTATGGAGCACGCGGTGGCGCGCATCCAGCAGGCTGTCGCGGCGCATGAAACGATCCTGATCTACGGCGACTACGATGTGGACGGAACGACTGCGGTGGTGTTGCTGAAGACAGCCATCGAGATGCTCGGGGGACAGGCTCGCTTTCATGTGCCGCATCGGCTGCGCGAGGGCTACGGCATGCAGAGCGATATTCTGGATTCCGCAGCGCGCGACGGCGTACGGCTGGTGATCAGCGTCGATACGGGGATTCGCGCCTTTGCGGCAGCCGAAGCCGCCGAAACGCAGGGTCTGGACCTGATTGTGACGGACCACCACTTACCGGAAGCAGCCGTGGGGTTGCCGAAGGCACTGGCGATCCTGAATCCTAACCAGGCGGACTGCGGCTATGCATGCAAACATTTGTGCGGGGCAGGGGTGGTATTCAAGCTCTCGCAGGCGCTGCTCGAAGGGCAGGATCGGGAGCGGGCGCGGACGAAGATTCTTCCGTCGTTTCTGAAAATGGTGGCTATTGCCACGGTTGCGGATGCGGTTCCGCTGCTGGGCGAGAATCGGGTCTTCGTTGCGGTTGGCCTGGAGCAATTGCAGCGGCCCGTGCATGCCGGGCTGCGCTCGCTGATGGAGGTGGCCAAGCTGGATCCGGCGCGGCGAAAGCTCCATCCAGTCGACGTGGCGTTTCGGATTGCGCCCCGTATCAATGCCGCCGGACGCATGGATGTGGCTTCTGAGGTCATCGAGTTATTTACGACGAAGGACGCGAAGCGCGCGCATGAAATCGCCGAGAAACTCGACCGCCTGAACCAGGAGCGGCGCGACGCCGAGGCCCGGATGCTAACCGAGATCGTGGCACGGCTGGAAGAAGAGGAGTTCCGCGATGCGCGATGCATTGTGATGGACGGAGAGGGATGGCATCGGGGAGTGATCGGTATCCTGGCGTCGCGCATTGTGGATCGAACGGGCAAGCCGGCGATTGTAGTTGCTTATGAAGAGGACGGGATTGCGCATGGTTCGGGCCGATCGATTCCGAGTTTTCATCTGCTGAACGCCCTTGAGAGCTGCCGCGACCTGTTTACGCGCTTTGGCGGGCACGCGCATGCAGTTGGCTTCTCGCTGCCATCGGAGCGAGTGAAGGAATTGCGGGCGAGGCTTATCAACTATGCAGGGATTCTCCTGAAAAATGAGGACTTGTGCAGTCCATTGCTCTGCGATGCGCTGCTGCCGCTGGACCGCATTACGCCGGCGGTCTTCTCCTGGCTGAAGCGGCTGGAGCCGCTGGGGACAGGCAACGTGGAGCCTGTATTTCTGGCGCAGAATGTGCGGCTGACCGCTGCCCCGCGCTATATGAAGGAAAAACATGTTCGCCTGCAGCTTGCGCAGGGTCCGCGCGGAGGCAACCTCGCGGCGCTGGGCTGGAGCTGGGCAGAACGTGTCCAATCGATGCATCTGGGCGAGGGCAGCGTGGTTCATCTGGCCTACCGGTTGCGCGAGAATGAACACCCGGAGTACGGCGGGCTGGAGCTGGAAATCGCCGGGATATATCCGGCAGGCAAGTAGGTTGAGGATTCTCGGTCGGGCTTTGGCCACTTGCGGTTCCATGCTCGCGAACGCCGAACTCTGCAGCAATCGCCCAAGCCTTTCTTGATCTTATCGAGACTCGAATACGCACGGTCACCCGCGTAACAATACGCCACCAGTTTCGGCTCTCCGTCACCAAACGAGTAGAAGTTTTTGAAATCGAGCAGCCACCACCACTCCTAACCCAGCGGGTGTGCTGTGCCCCAATTGCAGGCCCGGCACACACCCAAGCACGATCCGGTTGAGCGTGCTATTTCTAAAGACATGGCGACTCAACCCGTTTCTGATCCGTGTTATCCAATTGGTAAATTTGCCCGCCCTGCAATTATCGATGCGGCCCATCTCCGTGGCTGCATTGCTACGCTGTCTGCGTTGCCGGAGAATCTCCGTGCCGCTGTTGACGGATTGACCAAAGCCCAGATCGATACACCCTATCGCGAAGGCGGCTGGACCGTGCGCCAGCTTGTACACCACGTTGCGGACAGCCACTTGAATGCGTATGTCCGCACGCGATTGGCCCTCACCGAAGATTGGCCGACCGTCCAGGGTTACGACGAAAAGGCGTGGGCAGAGCTGGTAGACGCGCGCGCCCTGCCCATCGAAGTCTCGCTCGATCTTCTTGAATCATTGCATCGCCGCTGGGTAGCGCTCTTTGAATCACTCTCTGAAGCCCAGTGGCAGCGGGGCTACAACCACTCCGAAAATGGACGTACCCCCCTGGCCGAGGCGATTGCTCTCTACGACTGGCACTCACGCCATCACGTCGCCCATATCGTTGCATTACGAAAGAGTAAAGGCTGGTAGCAATTCGAGAACAAGTCCCTTGATGCGCGGCTTGGAGCCACGCATCATCGTCATAATGTCCCTCGCTACGCCTGAAATTCCTGCTGCGGAGCTCGCCCGCGAGCTCGAAGACTCTTCGCCGAGTATCCGCAGGCAGCCATCCTGGAAGATGACCGCGTGATCTTCGACATGCGATCGGCGCGCTATTCCCTGTCCTCCGAAAAGGGCCGCTGCCGGCTGCATCTGTGATCGGAGGAGCGCAACCTCGTCCGCACCATTCGCGGACTACAAGCCCGCAAAGACTTGCTGCGCCTTGAGACGCGACGTTTCGGCCAGGCCCGTCCCCAAGTGCCGGAGCTGGTTCCGAATAGGGACCGCCGCACGCCCTCCTCGCGTGAGGCTACGCGCTCGAAATATCTCCGCGTTCTCGACCATGTCCTGACGCGCAGTTTACCCGATTGGACCGTCGAAGGCTTTCGGATTAGCTCCCGATCTTGAAAACAGCTTTGGGCCCGCCTACGCACGCGGCGTGTTGACGCGAGGAACAGTGGCTTGGAGCGTAATCGCCGTCAATTCGGAAGAGACCAGCCGACAATCGACGGAATTCTCACGCTTGCCATTCTCTGGCTTATATACTGCCGCGAACACGCCAGCGGCCGTCTCTTTGAGGATCTAAAGCTCATCATTCCCGCAGCAACCGCCCGCACCATACAGGCTCGCATGCCCTGGCTCAACTCCAGTCGCGCCTACGCTGGGCATTCATCCCTCAAGCGACGTGGTTTTGCGGCATCTATCGCCAGAGATTCCCTGGGAGATGATCGGTTTGAATGGAAGCGTACAAAGCTGATCCTGCGCAAGCGAGGACTAGCCGTCCAGGCGAACGCGTCTTCGGCGCAAAATGCTTAGATCAGACGCTGTTACTCGACGTGATAGTTCGGAGCTTCGCGGGTGATGATCACGTCGTGCACGTGGCTCTCGCGCAGGCCGGCGTTGGAGATGCGCACAAAGCGTGATTTCGCCTGCAAGTCCTCGATCGTCGCGCAGCCCAGATAGCCCATGCCCGAGCGCAATCCGCCCACCAACTGATAAACCATGGCTTCAAGCGGTCCGCGATGGGGAACGCGGCCCTCAATGCCTTCGGGAACATACTTCGCCAGGCGATTCTGCCCGCTCTGCTCGCGCGATACTACGCCCTCGGGACGCGTCGGCTCGTCGCGGAAATCCTGTGAACCCTGGAAATACCGCTCGCCTGAGCCTTGCGACATCGCGCTCAGCGAACCCATGCCGCGATACGCCTTGAACGAGCGTCCCTGGTAGAGAATAGTCTCGCCCGGGCTCTCATCGACGCCGGCAAACAATGACCCGATCATCACTGCATTCGCGCCAGCCGCGATCGCTTTGGCTACATCTCCCGAATACTTAATGCCTCCATCGGCGATGACCGGAATACCGTACTCCCGGCCCGCGCGATAGGCCTCGCTCACCGCTGTAATCTGCGGCATGCCGGCACCGGTCACCATGCGCGTGGTGCAGATTGATCCCGGTCCGATGCCGACCTTTACCGCATCCGCGCCGGCCTCGATCAGTGCCTTAGCGCCTTCGTAGGTCGCAACGTTGCCGGCCAGAAGGTCCACATCCGGAAATTGCATCTTTACCAGCCGTACCGCTTCGAGCACGCGCGACGAGTGTCCATGCGCGGAATCGATCGAGAGAACATCCACGCGGCTCTTCACTAGATCGGATGCCCGCTCCAGGAAGTCACCGGTCGCGCCAATCGCCGCGCCCACGCGCAACCGTCCCTTCTCGTCTTTCGAGGCGTTAGGATACTTCAGCTTCTTCTGGATGTCCTTGACGGTGATCAGGCCCTTCAGCTCATAGTCGCCGTTCACGACCAGCAGTTTCTCCACGCGATGCTTATGCAGAATCAGTTCAGCCTCTTCGAGCGTCGTGCCCACCGGTACGGTGATGAGGTTTTCCTTGGTCATCACGTCGCCGATAGGAATATCGGTGCGCGTCTCGAAGCGCAGATCGCGATTGGTGAGGATACCGACAAGCCGCTTGTTCTTCGTGACGGGAACGCCGGAGATTTTGTAGCGGCGCATCACCTCGAGCGCGTCGGAGATGAGCTGATCCGGTGTGATGGTGACCGGATCGACGATCATTCCACTCTCCGACCGCTTCACCTTGTCTACTTCGCTCGCCTGCTGCTCGGGCGTCAGATTGCGGTGGATAATGCCCAGGCCGCCCTGTTGTGCCATAGCGATGGCCAGACGGGACTCGGTCACCGTATCCATGGCCGCGCTCAACAGCGGAGTGTTGAGCAGGATCTTCTTTGTCAGGTTGGTCTGCGTGCTTACCTGTGCCGGAACCACATCGCTGTAAGCGGGCACCAACAATACGTCATCAAAGGTCAGCGCTTCGGGGAGGGGATGTTCGATCATGATTGAGCAAAAGATGCACAAGCGCCAGAAAGGACTCGACAACACTGCCTGGCGCGTAGCGGCTTCCCGGTATTGTAGTCGCAAACCGCGCCTGAACAGAAATCCCAGTTGTTAAGAATTGATAGACACTCCCTGGACAACTCTGTGCGCGTCACCATTTGCCATAGAAGAAAAGACGCTTGATAAAGGAACAAACTTCAATACAATCAATCCCTATTAAATTGAGGTTATCTCTCAAGCCGTGCGTTATCTCGCAGCCAGGCCGGTTCGACTTGGTAAGCCATTCGGATTCACGAGCATTCGCAGGGCTTTTCAGAAGGCATGATGGACGCCAAATCGATTACAGACTGGGTCACCGCGATTGGAACCGCCGTTACTGCAGCGGCCACTGTTGTTCTGTTCATAGTCGCGCTGGTTCAGCTTCGCGGACTGCGAGAACAGATCACGCAAGCTGCAGATCAAGAACGTCGTCGTAACACGCTTGAAGTGATCGACCGTGCAGAAAGTGATCCCCTTATCAAAGCCGCAAGTGCAAACCTGTGGCAGGCCTCAAACCACGGAACGGACTACACGAAGTTGACCGAGGCAAACAAATTCGACGCTATCACGCTTTTGAACTATCTCGAAGGTGTGGCAATCGGGATTTTTCAAAATATCTACGTGGAACAGATGGCCAGGGATTACCTACAAGAAATCGTAAGAAAAGCAGTTAAAGCCTTGATAAGGGGAGAATCAGGTGACGGATGGAAAGCCACCCACGGGATGTTCAGCTGCTCTGAGTTTGCAATCCTGTGCCAGCTTTATGACCGATGGTTCCCGACAACTCAGCCTCAGTTTCGCGCCGGCAAAGCTATTGGCTGAAGCCTATCTCCCCTGACTGCATTTCTTCGATTATCCACGAGGTTGACAAGCGGTATCGCCAGCGCGTTTCATACGGAGTTTTGTAAGCGTGAGGAGAAGCTGATGATCCTGCGCGGTTTGAAGACCGTGGGGACGGCTTTCGTTTCGGCCGCGCTGTTGCTACCCCCACTCCTGTCACGTGCGCTGTTCGCCCAGCAAAGCGACGTGCGCCAATACAACATCTACAATGGATTCACCTATTTCGAAACGCCCAATCTTAACCTTGCCGAGCGCGGCTATCACCTCCAGGTGGGCCGCAACATGAAGACCTGGGTCGCCCTGGGTTTTGATTACTCGGTCGTCACCGGACACAACTCGCTGACCACCAATGTCTTGAAGACCTCACTGCAGCAGGAGCTGAATGGAGAAATTGAGTTCCTGGAATCGATCGGTGAGCTTCCTCCCGGCTACCAGCTCATCGTGCCAACCGATGCCTTCTCCCAGACGTTCGCTCTGGGTCCGCAATTTGAATACCGCCGCTTTAAAACAGTGACACTCTTTGCCCGGCCGTCTCTCGGCGCTATTCGCCAGAGGGTCACGCCTCATCCAACCGACCCGTTTGCGACGCAGGTCGTCGAGCAGCTCGTTCCCTCCGGAACCAAGCTCGACTGGCAAGGCTTTTACGGCTTCGGCGGAGGGTTCGATTGGTATGCCACGCACCATTTCGGCCTGCGCATGCAAAGCGACCTCGTCTACTGGCACCTCTTCAACGATCTGCTGCAGAACGGTAATTGGACGGTGCGCTTCTCTGTTGGGCCGACGTTCAGGTTCGGCAAGAATATCGCTGCGAATCCGCACTAATCGGCTGCGGGGTGAGCCGACTGCTCGGGCGCAAAGCTCTTCACGATACCTTCCAACTGGCGCAGATGATTGATATCGTGGCCACCCATGGTGTCGACGATCGCCTGGAAGGTCATCGTGCCGCGCTCCGGATGCGTGACCGGCTTGGCATGCTCTTCGGGCGCGAGCGAGCGAATGAAGGCCAGATTCCAATTTCGCACTGAATGAAAGGTTGAGAGTGCTGCTCGCGCGTCATAGCCTGCATAGTTTGCGGCCCACTTTTCCTGGTCGAAAGGTTGGATGACGTGGTGCTCCTCGCTTATCGTCTGCCGCATCCGGTAAGCGAAAACCAGCTCGCAGTCGGCCAGATGACACACAATTTCGCACGCGCTCCACTTGCCCGGCGCCGGAGGCTGATTCACGCGTACTGAGCCAAGATCCTCCAGGATGGCCTCAATTTTTCGCGCGGTCAGGGAGAGGACTTTCAGCGGCTCCTGATCGCCCAGATACTCTGCGTAGGGGTTCTCGTTGCTCATATGTGCCTCACCGTTTTGCCAAGTATCCCACAGAAGCAGGGTCCACTTAGAAGAATCATGGTCCGGCTGAGGCTTGGTTTGCCCTCTGGATTGGCATCGGGATAATTTGCCTTGCACTAAACTCGCCAATGCATAAAGGCTTCCCTGGACTGAGGAGGTACAAAATGGAGCAGCGCGTAAGCATCATCACGCTGGGCGTAAAGGATCTGGAGCGCAGTAAAGACTTCTACGAGCGTCTCGGCTGGCGGCGGTGCATGACGAAAGCCGACGGCATTGTCTTTTTTCAGGCTGGAGGTACGATTCTGGCCCTGTTTCCGCGAGACGCACTTGCAGAAGATGCAGACCTTGCCAACGACGGTCACGGATTCAGCGGATTCTCGCTGGCGTACAACACGCGCAGCCGTGGAGAAGTTGACTCCGTTCTTACGGAGGTTGAGTCAGCAGGGGCGAAAATACTGAAGCCCGCGAAAAATGCACCCTGGGGCGGATACTCAGGGTACTTTGCCGATCCAGACGGGTTCGCGTGGGAGGTCGCCTGGAATCCATTCTTCGAGATCGCAGAGGATGGGAGGGTTCAGCTTCCCGACTAGAATCTCCCGATTGAACTCCTCCGGGAATCGGCGTATTCTAAAGATGCAGACGAGTTTGTCCAGGCCTGAGCTGTGAACTTCCGGCAGGCACGGAGAGATGAGTGGGCTTATGGCCCACTTTTTATTTGGGCTGAAAGAGTATTGCAAATTCGTCCGCAAAACCGGATATGGCGCTCAGTCTCGACCAAATTCGTACCACCGCGCAGCGCGTCGCTGCCTCGCACGGCCTTGACGTGGTCGAGGTCGAGTATCTAGGCGCTGCCAAGGACCGGACGTTGCGTGTCTTCATCGAGAAAAACGCCGAAGAGCGCGCTCGGCTAATAGCTCAGGCTCAGGAAGACGCTGCGAAGCAAGAGAGTGGCGTAGATTTCAACATGGAGCAGATTTCGGGTATTACGCACGACGACTGCCAAGCCTTCAGCCGCGACTTCGGGACGGTTCTTGATGTCGAGGAACTCGTTCCCGGCAACAACTATACGCTCGAAGTTTCATCGCCCGGACTCGATCGCAAGCTGCACGGCATCCAGGACTTCCGACGTTTTTCCGGAAGCTTGGTCAAACTACAGACCTTTGAGGCGGTCGCGGGCAACCGGCATTGGCAGGGCAGGCTCACACAGGTGAGCGAACGCGCCATCGCCCTTGACCTCAGCGCACTGAAACAGAAGGGCAAAAGCAAGAAAGTGAATCAGGAAACCGCCGAAATCGAAATCTCGAACATCGAGAAGGCCAACCTGATTCCCGAGATCTAAGGCTCGTTCCATGTCCGCCGTCCAGCGGGCCCGAACCCTCGGCCGCGTCTCACCGCGCTGTCGAAATGCAATTGAGAGAGAACTATGGCAAGTATGCTTTACCAGAGCATTGAAGCTTTAAGCCGCGACAAGGGCATCGATCCCGGCATTGTCGTCTCCGCTGTCGAGGACGCCATCGCCCTCGCTACGCGCAAGTACTACAAGACGCAGGAAAACATGCGTGCCGAACTGGACAAGGACTCCGGCGAGATTCGCGCCTATGTCTACAAAACGGTTGTCGAGACTCCCGAGCTAATCGAGGATCCCGTCAACCAGATCGGCCTTGACGAGGCCCGTGAACTCGCGCCTGAGGTGGAAGTGGGCGGCGAGATCCGCTACTACAAGCCCACCGATGTCCTGGGACGTATCGCTGCGCAAATGGCCAAGCAGGTCATCTTCCAGAAGGTGCGCGAGGCCGAACGCGACACGGTCTTCAACGAATACAATCACCGCGCTAATGAAGTCCTGAACGCGACGGTGAAGCGCATCGAGCCGCAGGATGTGATCTTCGACCTTGGCAAGGCCGAAGCACGCATGCCGCGCCGCGAGCAGTCGCGCCTGGAGCAGTTTGCCGTCGGCGAGCGCGTGCGCGTGGTGCTGCTGCGAGTCGACCGCGCGGCCAAAGGTCCCCAAGTCATCGTCTCCCGTGCCGCGCCCGAGCTGGTCCAGAACCTCTTCCACAGCGAGGTTCCCGAAATCTACGACGGAACGGTGGTTATCCGTGCCATCGCGCGCGAAGCGGGCGAGCGCACCAAGATCGCAGTTATGTCGCGCGACAAGGATGTCGATCCGGTCGGCGCATGCGTCGGTATGAAGGGTATGCGTGTGCAGTCGATCATCCGCGAACTGCGCGGCGAAAAGATCGACATCATCGAGTTCAGCGAAGAGATCACCACTTTCGCCGAAAAGGCGTTGCAGCCGGCGAAGGTAAGCCGGGTCACCATCACGGATCTCGGCGAAAAGCAGCTCGAAGTCATTGTCGACGACACACAGCTTTCGCTGGCCATCGGCAAGAAGGGACAGAACGTGCGTCTCGCCGCCAAGCTCCTTGCCTGGAAAATCGACATCAAGAGCGAAGAGGAGAAGCGCCAGGAAGTGGAGCAGCAGATGCAGGGCATGGGCGGCGGTCCCACGACAGCGATCGAGCAGGTCGGCGAACTGGGCGAGTCGATCATCCAAAAGCTGGTTGCTGCCGGCATCACAACCGTGGAAGCGCTGGCCGATATGACGCCGGAGCAGCTTGAGGAAATTCCTGGCATCGGCGAAAAGACGCTGGAGAAGATCAGTGTGGCCGTGCGCCATTATTTCGGAGAGTATGAACCGGGCGAAGAGCGCCCCGCGCCGATCGAAACAGCGTCTGTGGATCAGGGCGAAGAGGCTGCTGCCGAGGCTGCGGAAGCCGCATCCGACGCCAGCCTGGATGAGGAAGAGGACGCGCTGAGGCTCGATCTGACCCAGGAGGGCGAAGAGCCTCCCAGTGAAGAAGGCTCCGGGCTGATCGATGATGAAGTCGCTGAGGAACAGCTGGCCGAGATCATCGAGACGGGCGAAGGACTCGACGCCGAAGGCGCTGAATCCGTCGTTCCGGGCGTCCATGACACAAGCGAAAAGCTTCGTGAAACCGCAGTCGACGCAGATATCGCGGAATCAGGCGAGTTTCACGAAGAAGATGACAAGAAGCAGGAAGGCGGCGCATAGTTATGCGCCGTCCGCAAACACATCGACCCCAGATGAACAGCGCAAATCGCGCCATTTCGGGCCATAATAGAAATAGCTTCAAGACCCACTGCCAAGAGGTTGCTATGTATAGCTAGAGGCGTGGGAGCGAGTATAAAAGGGGCGGATGAGTAAAGTTCGAATTAACGATTTAGCACGTGAGCTGGAAGTAAAGAGCAGGGCCATTCTGGACGTTCTCGATCATGTCGGTGTTATTGAGAAGAAGACGCACTCCAGTTCGCTCGAGCTCGACGAAGCCGAGCGTGTGCGCGCTCACTTCCAACGCGGCAAGTCCGGCGCGTCCGGCGGTTCACGCGTCGAAGCTGCTTCACCCAAACCGAAGATCGACTGGTCGCGCGTTTCGAAGCCTGGCGACGTGCTGAAGGCGATTCAGCAGAAAAAGGAAGAGTCTGCCGCGCAGGCATCGCGCCCCGCGCCTGCTCCAGCCGCAGCGACCCCGGCTGCCACACCGACAGCTGGTGCAAGACCGGTAACACCAGTGGCCGCAGCTCCTGTAACGGTATCCCAGGCTCCCGCCGCCGAGCGCCCTGCACATGTTGCGACAGCACTCCAGGCCGCAACGCCACCCGCTCCACGCAGAATTGTGCCGCAGCCTCGCCAGGCTGCCCCTATCGTGGTGCCTCCGCCGCAAGCTCCAGCCATTGCCGCGAAGCCTCCGGCGGGTCCTGTGGTCGCCAAGCCGCCTGTCGTCGCTGCAGGTGCGGCCGCTCCTGGAACAACACACTCTTCGGCACTGCGCGAAGTGATTGCCGTCGCGCCTCCACCGGCCTCCGTAGTCGCGAAGCCACCGGTTATCGCATCGCCTCCAGCCGCGACATTGCCGGCGGTCGAGAGAGCCGCCGAGCCCCCGGTTGCCGCAGCTGCCGCTGATGCATCTGTTGAGGTCACTCCGGCCGCACCGGCGCCACGCCGCGTCATCATGCCGCAGACCGGCCCGCGTCCGGTCTATACCGCACCGGCCCCCGCGCCTGCCGCACCAGCTCCGGCTTCGCCGCAAGGCGCAGCGGGACCCGGAGGCATCCAGCGCGGACGTCCCATCTTCGATCGACGCCCAGGCGGCCCCGGCCAGCGTCCCGGCGCGGGTGGAGCTCCCGGCGGAGCACCAGGATCCCCCGGCACACGCCGTCCCATGCACCCCACGCGCAGCTCTCCCACTGGCGGCCCCCCGGGCGCGCGCCCTGGCTTCGGCCAGCGCCCCGGCGTGGGCGCGCGCCCCGGCTTCGGCCAGCGTCCCGGCCCCGGCGGAGCCCCCGGCGCTCTTATGCCGGCTCCCGGTGAAGCGCCGCGTCCGCAGCGTCCCGCTGGTGGTGGCCATGCGCGCCGCGGCCGTCAGCAGTATCCCAAGTCCAAAGAAGGCCCGATGAAGGGCTTTGCCCCGCCATCGCGTTTCGGCGGAGCCCAGGTTCCCGCGGAGCCATTACCCATCACTCGCACCATTACGGTAACGGAAGGCATCAGCGTCAAGGATCTCGCAGAAAAGCTGGGTGTCCGCGGCAAGGATCTCATCGCGGTACTGCTCATGCGCGGCGTCTTCGTGACAGTGAACCAGTCCCTCGACGGCGAACTCGTCAAGGATGTCGCCCACCAGTTCGGTGCCGACACCGAGGTCATCACGTTTGAGGACCAGATGGCCAACGAAGCCATCGAAAACATCCTCTCCCAGGAAAACCCCGACGAGCACGAGGTCCCACGCCCGCCGGTGGTCACCGTCATGGGCCACGTCGATCACGGCAAGACGTCGCTTCTCGACGCCATTCGCGAAACCGATGTTGCTGGAGGCGAAGCCGGAGGCATCACTCAGCACATCGGCGCGTACAAGGTCCGTATCAGCAAGCCCGATTCGCCTGCCTTTGGCCGCGAGATCGTCTTCCTGGATACACCAGGTCACGAGGCCTTCACCCGTATGCGTGCACGCGGAGCCAAAGTGACCGACATTGTAGTTGTCGTAGTCGCTGCCGACGATGGCGTAATGCCCCAGACCCTCGAAGCCATCGACCACGCCAAGGCGGCCAACGTGCCGATCATCGTGGCCGTGAACAAGATCGACAAACCCGATGCGCAGCCGGACCGCGTGAAGCAGCAGCTGGGTGATCGCGGCTTGGTTCCTGAAGCATGGGGCGGGTCTACGGTATTCGTCGATGTTTCGGCCAAGAAGAAGCAGAATCTTGATCTGCTGCTGGAGATGATCTGCTTGGTCGCCGACCTTGGAGACCTCAAGGCTACGCCCGGACGCTCCGCCGTCGGCACCGTCATCGAAGCCAAGCTGGATCGCGGGCGCGGTGCGGTTGCTTCCGTGCTTGTCCAGAACGGAACGCTGCACAACCAGGACAGCTTCATCATGGGCAACACCTTCGGCAAGATCCGCGCCATGTTCGACGACCGCGGGCGTGCCATCCAGGAAGCCGGGCCATCGACCCCGGTCGAAATACTCGGTCTGGAAAGCATTCCCGATGCGGGAGATACCTTCCTCGTCGTGGCCGACCGCGACAAGGCGAAGAACATCGCGAGCTACCGCAAGATGAAGGAGCGCGAAGCGCAGCTCGCCAAGTCCTCCCGCGTCTCACTCGAAGGCCTCGCCGAGCAGATCAAGCAGGCCGGCGTCAAGGATCTGCCCATCATCCTCAAGGGCGACGTGCAGGGCTCGGTCCAGGTCCTCGCCGATTCGCTCCAGAAAATGTCCACCGAAAAGGTGCGCATCAAGGTCATTCACTCCGGCGCCGGCGCCATCACCGAGAGCGACGTGCTTCTGGCCTCGGCATCGAACGCCATCATCATCGGCTTCAATGTCCGGCCCGAGCGCAAAACGGCGGAGCTTGCCGAGCAGGAAGGCGTCGAGATTCGCCTGCACTCCATTATCTACGAGCTGCAGGACGAGATTCGCAAGGCCATGCTCGGGCTTCTCGATCCCGTCTTCAAGGAAAACTATCTTGGACGCGCGGAGGTTCTCAACGTCTTCAGAATTCCGAAGGTGGGTACCATCGCCGGCTGCCGTGTAACCGACGGCGTGCTCAAACGCGACGCCGAAGTGCGCCTCATGCGCGACGGCGAGCCGGTTTACAAAGGCAAGCTCTCTTCGCTCAAGCGTTTCAAGGACGATGCTCGTGAGGTCACCAGTGGCATGGAGTGCGGTGTGGGCTTGTCGAACTTCAACGACGTCCAGATAGGCGATACCCTTGAGGCTTTCGTAACCGAGAAGATCGCAGCGGAACTTACAGCAAGCTGAGAAGCGGTTAGCGAAGATCGGTTGGCTAAAAGATCGGTCAGCGATGAAACGGTCAGCGTATGAGCTGCTCGCGCGGCCCTGACCGATCTTTTATTGGGGATGACAATCCTCACTTGTGCCGCGTGGAAAGTTCCCAGACCATAGACATGGTCGGAGTCCTATGGCTGGAACCGGAATCGGAACGCCCGTCGCGTCCAAAGACGACACACTCACTATTTGCAGCATCAGTGTTATCGCATTGATACTCTCGACCATGCTGCATGAGGGGCTGGGTCATGGCGCGCTGGCACTACTTACGGGAGCGACGTGGGGAACGCTGTCCACCGTCGCATGGTCTAGCGATTACGACTCTCGCCTGGTCGCCGCTGGAGGCACACTCGTCAACCTTGCTGCTGGACTTCTTTTCTGGCTGGCGCTCCGGGCCGCAGCCATTACGTCCGCCCGGACGCGTTTCTTCCTGTTTATCACCTGCGCGTTCAATCTCTTCACCGGTACGGGCTATTTTTTCTTTTCAGGAGTCACAAATTTTGGCGACTGGGCAGCGGTGATCGACGGAATACATCCACACTGGCTGTGGCGCGTCCTCCTGGTGGTCGTGGGGATGGCCAGCTATTACGGCGCAATGCTGCTAGTTGGCACAAGCCTGGTGCGATATCTTGGCGTCCCCATCAGCGACCGTGCGCGCTTCCGCAAACTCACCGTGCTGCCCTACGTCGTGGCGCTCGTACTTGAGGCTGTTGCGGCCATACGGAATCCGGTTGGCATCCGCCTTATTTTTGAATCCGCACTCGCCGCCACCGCCGGCGCCAACTGCGGGCTCCTCTTCATGCAGTACTACATCTCGAAGGCAACTATACCCGGCCCCAACAACCGGTCCATTCGGCGCAGCTATGTTTGGATCGCTGCCGCCACCGCGCTCGCCCTGGTTTTTATCCTCATCCTCGGCCCTGGCATTCGGGTGCACCGGTAAGTCTTACGATGGAAGCACCATGCCCGTAGCCTGCATGACCATCGACCTACGCATTGAGCACGCGCAGTCGCTAAAGGACCGCCGCCAAGTCGTCCGCAGTCTCAAGGAAAAGCTCGGCCATGCTTTCAATATCTCGGTTGCTGAAATGGATGAGGCCGTCACCTGGCAGTCTGCCACTCTCGGGGTCGCAGCCATCTCCGGTTCACGCGACTACCTTGCTGGGCTTATGCGCCAGATCGAAGACGCCGCCAATCGCATCGCTAACGATCTGGGCGCGCAGGCAGTCGATATCTGGTGGGAATTTTTGGACAGTTAAAAACAGGGAGCTTAGCTGCCTGAAGTTTAGCTATCGGCTTTTAGCTGCTCTCTTTTCAGCCGCTTTCTGATATTCTCAAACGTTTAACCAAAGGACACAAAAGATGCCGGAGCCAAGGGCACGTCGATACCATCGGGACCGGGTGGCCGAAACCCTGCGTGAAGAAATCGGCGCGATGATCGAGGGCGAACTTTCCGATCCACGCATTAGTTTTGCCTACGTCACTCAGGTCGTCCTGAATCCGGGCGGCAAATCCGGGCTTATCTATGTCGCCGTTGACGGGGGCCCGGAAGAAGAGGCGCAGACCCTCGAAGGTCTCATGGCCGCGCGCGGACACATCCGCCACACGCTGCTTGAGCGCCTGGGCACGCGTCGCGTCCCCGATCTAACCTTTCACCTCGATCGCTCCGACAAGATGAAGACGCGCATCGACGAACTGCTTGGCCGAAAGCGCAATCGGCAGAAGGACGCTCCCAGCAGCCAGGGCCAGTGAACCGACTCCGGCAAACAACTATGCAGCGACTCGACGACATCCACGCAGTTCTTCACGCTGTCGAGCGTGGCGAGCGCTTTCTGGTTTCCGGGCACGCCCGTCCCGATGGCGACGCCGTCGGCTCGATCCTCGCCTGCGGCATGATCCTCGACCAGCTCGGCAAGCAGGTGGATTTGGTCTCCTACGACCGCGTTCCGCTCATCTATCAGGGACTTCCCTGCTCAAAGGCCATTCGCCAGGTCACGCACGTAGAGGGCGGCTACGACGCCGTCATCCTGCTTGAATGCGACAGCATCGAACGCTCGCGTCTCAAGGGTTTGGACGGCCGCTTCCTCATCAACATCGACCATCACGCCAGCGGCCGCACCTTTGGCAGCGTCAACTGGATTGACACCGGCGCCTGTGCCGTCGCCGAGATGGTCTACAACCTTGCGACGCTGGCCGATGTGGATATCACGTCTGACATGGCCACGTGCCTTTACACGGCCGTGCTGACCGACACCGGCTCGTTTTGTTACTCGGGCACCGATGCCCACACATTTGACCTGGCCGGCGACCTGGTGCGTCACGGCGCCAAGCCCTCGCTTATCGCGCAGCACACCTATTTCTCGAACCCTACCTCCAAGATGCTTCTGCTCGGCGCGGCGCTTTCCAACCTGAAGCGCGAAGGCCGCCTCGCCTGGATGTGGGTCACGCAAGACGACATGCACCGCACCTCTGCCGCTGAGGAAGACTGCGAAGGCCTGGTGAACTACGCCATCGGCATCGCTGGTGTCGAAGTCGCCGTATTTCTGCGCGAACTGCCCAGCCATCGCGTCCGTCTTTCCATCCGAAGCAAGGGAGAACTCAACGTAGCGCGCATTGCAGAGCGATTCGGCGGCGGTGGACATCGGCATGCGAGCGGCTGCACCATTGATGGACCGCTGCCGGCCGCGGCTGACCACATCCTCGACCATCTTCGTGAATGCCTGCAAACCTCAGTACACGAATTCGCCTGATGCTTTTCCTGCGCCCCTGGTCCGCTTTCCGATGTCCTGATTCAGGACATGCACCGGGATGGTTTGCGCTATTTGGGCGCTCCATCTGTTAGCCTTTACCCGGAACTACCTGATAAACTGTGGGCATTCCTTCCAGAATTAAAGCGCTGTCCTATAGTCCCACCAATCTGCTCGCGCGCTTCCCCGCCCTGGGAACAGTGCTCGAAGTGGCAACCCTGTTTATCCTCACTTCGTTTTTCCTCTTCTACGGCCTCATCCCTATTTTCGGCGGACCGGGTCTCGGCCTGTTGGGCGCCGACGAGCCTCGCTACTCGCAGGTCGCGCGCGAAATGCTCGCACGCCGTGATTTCGTCACGCCCATCCTGTGGGGCCAGCCCTGGCTTGAAAAACCAGCGCTCTACTATTGGCGCGCCATGTTCTCCTTCCGCGAGTTCGGCGTCCACGACTGGTCCGCGCGCCTGCCTTCGGCCAGCTTCGCCTTCATCCTCGTCATTCTCATCTACCTGCACATCCGCCGCTTTCGGCGCGGAGGCCAGCTGGACGCCGCACTTATCACCGCATCCGGCGCCGGCATTATCGCCTTCGCGCGCGGAGCCTCTACCGACATGCAGCTTGCCGCGCCTTTCTGCATCGGCATGCTTGGCTGGTACGCCTGGTATGAGACCGACAGCAAATTCTGGCTCTTCGATCTCTATTTCTTCGTTGGAGCTGCAACCCTGGCCAAAGGCCCGGTAGCGCCTTTTCTAGCGATTGTCATCATCGTGGCCTTCGCCGCCCTCAGACGAGAGTGGACCATCCTGCGCCGCAGCTTCTGGT